>Ga0314774_1000727_pt1 | contig 24088 bp, 18 predicted proteins | sample MetaGCBIA2018_FD_204515 | JGI IMG/M metagenome (GOLD analysis project Ga0314774, IMG submission 204515) | Cryopeg brine microbial communities from Beaufort Sea near Barrow, Alaska, United States - CBIA 2018 | ecosystem: Environmental > Aquatic > Marine > Coastal | place: USA: Alaska | collected...
TATCGCGAATAATAGTTTTTTGCTGATTTGTTAAGGTATCTACAAAATTGGTTTCATTTACATCATAAACAAGTAGGTCAATTTGAAGTTTTGGTTTTAAACCGATGTCTGAAGCCTGATCAAGATCTACATCTTTCACACAGGAAATTGAACCTAAGGACACTAGGAACAAAAGCAAAGTCTGAAATGTTGTTTTAAAAAAAGGCATGTTGGAGCAAAATCTTTTAAAAAAACGAAGATAAGGCTACTTTATTGCTATAAATATTTTAGCAATTCATTTAACTTTTTAATTTGAAGAGTTTCCAAAACTTCATTTTTTTGGTAATAATCAAAATAAACACATCGCATCCCTGCATTTATTGCTCCCTGAACATCTGCTTCGTAATTATCGCCAATCATCAGGCTATTTTTGGATAGGGCCTTGGATTTCTGAAGTGCCTTTTCAAAAATTTGCAGATGCGGTTTTTTAACTCCGGCTTCTTCAGAAGTTGTAACGGTAGAAAAATAGGACGCAATTTTTGAGTTGACCAATTTATGATGTTGTATTTCTTCAAATCCATTCGTAATGATATGTAACTGGTATTTTGAATGCAAATATTCCAAAACTTCTACCGTATCATCCAGCAAATGATTATAATTGGGTAAAAACTGAATATATTTATCAGACAACACTATAATAATTTCTGCTGAAATCTCCAGCTTTAAAAACTCAAAAGTCTCTTTTAGTCTGCCAATCCGCAGGCTTTCCTTGGATATTTGATTATTTCGGTACAATTCCCAATAGCTAAAATTTATGGGTAAATATGCCTCCAAAAATTCCTGCAGGCCAATATCGATTTTCTCCTCTTTAAACAAAAGCTCAAAAGCAAGCGCCGAATTTTTATCGAAATCCCATAAAGTATGGTCGAGGTCAAAAAATATATGCTCTATATTATTGAATTTCATGCACTTGTTTTAATATTGAATAATAGAAGCTATTGTCTTTATATTCCGAAAAATCCCTGTTTTTAAAAACCGATCTAAAGGTACCCTGTACCGATTTCAATTCCTTCAAAATCCCTACAAGATCGCTTTGTATTTCTTCATGAGTTTGCAATTTACACACTTGAGAATGGAATACATACGGGTGAATTTTTAACGGGGTCGTAATCTCCAAATTGATATCGTAAAACAAAAAAGAGGTGCAGGTTCCTGCCCTGAAGCCATTCCATTCCGGATACCCCATGGAATAATCGTTGGTTATTTCCAGCTCGTTTAAAGTACTGTAATGCTCGGGAAGCATCAAATTATATTTGCTGTTCAAAACGTTCTGCAGTGGTGCATGGATAATATTTTCAAAACGTTTCTTCTCAATTTTAAGTACCTCCAGTTCCTTCACCGCATAATACCCAAGCTTTAAACCTACCAACGAATAGTCGGCTACATATTTTATTATAGCAATGTAATTTAGCCGATTGGGGCTGATATTCCGGTCATGAGCATTAAAATCACTAAGTTGGAACATAAAAACCATTTTGGTCTTGTACTTTTTTATGAAGCCAATGAGATCGTCAAAAACATTAAATGGATCTTTTTTTATACGAAACAATACCTTGAACCTATCGGAAACTTTTGTAAATTTTAATTGTCCCAGATCTATTGCTGTTCCCATGAAACTTCGAAGGAAGCCCTTATTCTTATAATTAAAAACCCGACTTACAGCAATAATGGAAATAGATTCAAATTCCCTGCTTTTAAGTTCTATCCCCGGAAAATTTTGAAGTAGAACTTTTTTGAATTTATACGCCCAGATATCCACCACCGGACTTTTTATAAATCCTTCTTTAAATGCCAAACTTTCTGAAGCGGGAAAACGCCCATAATCATCCTTTAAATGTGGCATATATTCCTCATAACGAGACAACAAATAGAAGGAAGCCGCAAAAACATCAAAAGGAAGGTCACTCTTTTCTGAAACCGAAAAAAAACATTTGGTTTCTTCCCATTTGTGAATCTTTATTTCCAAATCGCCAAGACCTTGTTCCAGGAGCAGTTCGGTATTTTGAATGAAAAATTCATTACCAAGACGTTTTTTCCCGTAGGAGAATTTCATTCCAGGATGGGCTATAAATTCCTCAATCTTGTTGGTAAACCTTATTTCCAATCCCAGGATATGGGTGCAAATATGTTTAAAAATATAAATTATTCTTGGGGTGATCCTTTGGGTGTAAATTAAAAGCATTTCGAGAATTTGTTACATCAGCCCTTCATCGGCGAAGCTAAAATATGATTTTTCGGTTACAATAAGATGGTCCAGAACTTTTATGTCAATACTTTCGGCTGCGATTTTCAATTTATTGGTAAGTTGTTTATCGGCCTCACTGGGGTTTAAATTTCCGGAAGGATGGTTATGGGCCAAAATCAAGGAAGTTGCACCTAATTCCAGGGCTTTTCTTAAAGTTACTCTAACATCTACAAGTGTTCCTGTAATTCCTCCTTTGCTAATTGGCAGTTTTTCAATAATTTTATTTGAATTGTTTAAATACAGGATCCAAAATTCTTCATGGGGCAATTCCCCAAGAATTGGTTGTAAAAGCTCAAAAACAGTACTGCTGGAAGCGATCTTCACCAATTCCAGCGCATCCTCTGTCCTTCGCCTGCGGCCCAATTCCATGGCCGCAATTATACTGATGGCCTTGGCTTCCCCAATTCCCTTATAGTTCATTAGTTGTTTGGCTGAAAGTTTCCCCAACAGGTTTAAATTGTTTTTGGTTTCTGAAAGAATTCTTTTGCTCAAATCTACTGCGCTCTCCTCTGTATTTCCAGATCCAATTAAAATCGCAATAAGCTCGGCATCGCTTAAAGCCAATTTTCCTTTTTGAAGTAATTTTTCCCGGGGCCTGTCATTTAGGGCCCAATTTTTAATTGTAAACGGAATATAATCATTTTTCACAGCTTCGCTTTTGCTAAAGATAAAAAAATGAAACCGATATTTAACATTTAAACAATTGAAAATCAGCGAACGAAACAATAATATTATTATAGATTATGAAACCCAATTTTTAATCTCATCAAAATCGAGTCCGCCATAATTGCCACTGCTCATTAAAAGCAGTACAGAATTGGAATAGTCAAGATCTTGAAGGTGTTCCTTAAATTCCTGAGGCGTAGTGTAAACAATTAGATCCTTTTTATCAAATGCTTTCCGAATCTGTTCTGTGGAAATAGGCTGCATTTTTTTTATCTCCAGGGCTTCCGGAGAAAAAAACACGACTGCTTCATCTGCCGGATCAAGGCTCTTTTCGTATTCTTTTAAAAATTCAGGGTTCAAACTGCTGTAGGTATGCAGCTCTAAACAAGCGATTAACTTCTTTCCTGGAAATTGTTCCCGAACTGCTTTGGTTGTTGCCATCACTTTTGAAGGGCTGTGAGCAAAATCTTTAAAAACAACGGTCGATTTTGATTCTACGATCTTTTCAAGACGCTTTGATGCTCCTTTAAAAGTAGCCACGGCTTCATAAAAATCGTCTTCATCTATTCCCATATGCTGACAGATCCATTTGGCTCCAGCCAGATTATTCAGATTATGGGCCCCAAATACTTCAATGGGCATATCTCCTTCGGGAGTATCCAAAATCGTAGTCCCATTTTCTATTCGGTAATCGGGTGTATAATAAGGATGTTTTCTTATTTGATTCTGGGTTTCATCGGCAATACTAACCAATTCAGCATCTTCCTGGTTGTAAACAATAATTCCTCCGCTTACGATGGAATCGACAAATATTTTAAATTGTTCTAAGTAAATCTCATAAGTAGGGAAAACATTGATATGATCCCAGGAAATCCCGCTTAAAAGGGCAATATTTGGTTTGTAGAGATGGAACTTGGGCCTTCTATCTATGGCAGAAGATAAATATTCATCGCCTTCCAACAGTATAAAATCATTTTCTTCGGTAAGATGAACCATTGTCTCAAAACCGTCCAATTGCGCCCCAACCATAAAATCTATCTCCCGATCGTGGTAATGCAATACATGAAGTATCATGGAAGTAATTGTGGTTTTTCCATGAGAACCTCCAATTACCACCCTTGTTTTATTTTTGGATTGTTCATACAAAAATTCGGGATACGAATAAATTTTAACCCCCAGTTCCCGGGCTTTTAGAAGTTCCGGATTATCGGATTTGGCGTGCATTCCCAGAATTACAGCATCTATAGAGTTATTGATTTTTTCAGGAAACCATCCCAATTCATCGGGAAGTAAATCAAATTTCTTTAGCCTGGATCTTGATGGTTCAAAAATGGCGTCATCACTGCCCGATACTTGATAACCTTTGTGATGTAACGCCAGTGCGAGATTATGCATTGCACTGCCGCCAATGGCGATAAAATGAAGTTTCATAAAATTGAAAATTTGAGCAAATATACTTATTTAATGCTGAAATTTAGGGTGAAAGGAATTACAGATAAAACCGGGTTAAAGATTTTGGATCCGCTCTCTCTCCATTAAAGCTTCCTTAAAATTAGCCCTAAGCGTTATGGCCTTTTCTATGGATTCAATAGCTGCCGGTTTGTCCTTTAATCCTCCGTGAATCTTAGCCTTACACAGGTATGCCAGTTCCAGTGGATAAATATCTGTATAGTTAAAGTTCGCTATATATTCATTTAACAATTTTAAACCATACTGGGGGTAAATATCAACATCTGACGCAACTTTTCCGAGCTCGTAATTTAATATATTTCGCTTTTCATGGCTTGGCAATTGTAGGTGAACTTCAATTGCCTTTTTAAAAAGTGGCGCTGCTTCTTCCACACCTTCATCTTCAAACACAATAAATGCCTGAGCGAGATAAAAATCAACCTTGTTAAGATTTTTTAGCTCACCGGCATAGGTTTTAGCCTTGGAAATACTTCCTCCAAGAATTCCCGGCAGTTTAACATATAATTCAACAAGAACCCTTCTGGCTTCCACATGTTCCGGATTTAATTCTAAGGTTTTTTCAAGATATTTTTTAATATCGGAGACATAAATCACCGCCTGTAATTTAGAGACACTAAGTGCTTTCATTCCCAGGACTGCCCCGTATTTAAAATTATAATCGACGCTCTCCGGATATTTTTGGATCAGGTTTTTATATAAAGAAATTGCGGTATCCCAATCTTTCTCAAAACCGGCAATGTCTCCCAGGTAAGCAGTAGCAACTGCATCTTCGGGATTCCCATAAATTCTATTTTGAAGCAATTTTTTAGCAATTTCCAGTTTCCCCTGGTCCATGGCAGCGTGGATTTCTTTAAAGGAGGATTGGGAAAAACATCCCAATCCCGCTAATAATGCGAACACGAAAAATATCTTTTTCATAAAGCGAATATATCTTTAAATTCCTCTCCAATTCCTATCCAATTAACTTTGATTATATTCTATTTAACAAAAGGTTAACCCTTAAGGGTTTAATTGTTAAATTAAACCTTAAAAAAGGTGGTAATGTAGAAAAATTATTGCAATATTTGTGTTGCCTTAAGTGGCCATTTCAAACGAATTTATAAATGTCAAATCTAATACCTAGCCTATGCAAAATTTTACTTTAGGAAAAAAGGGAATAATTATGCTCCTTTTTGGCCTTGCTTTATTAACCACAAGTTTTTCTTCCTTCGGGCAGGAAAATTGCCCCACCGTAAGTAACACGAACCCGCCGCCGTTTTGTTATTTATCCACCCTAGCCGATCTAGACGCACAAGCCAATAACGATGGCGTGAGATGGCACCGTACAGCAACATCTAACACTGCGATACCAGAAACTGAACTTTTAAAAACCGGGACTTATTATGCTGGAAATAATTCGGGAAATTGTACAAACAGAGTTAGTGTTAATGTAATTGTGGATGATATAGGTGCTCCTACCAGAATGGCTGGAAACATCTTCGCTCCTTGTGAGTATAGTTCAAACGTCACCAGCACAGTTCAGGACATAATTAGTACTGTAACCGGTAATGCTGTTGAAATTTACAGCAATGAAATTCATGGATCTCCACTTGATCCCAATACTATATTAATTGAAGGAAATAGTTATTTTGCAGGACAGAGAAATCCTGACACTAATTGTCCATCAAGCCGTCTTGCATTGCAATATGATCCAATTTTAACATTGGCTCCTATTGGGGACAGTTCTCAACCTTTTTGCCCGGGAGCCACTGTGGCACAATTGGAAGCACAGGGCACAAGCCCTGATTTTCAAGCCATCAGATGGTATAGCACTTCAACTTCATTTCCACAATTAAGCGCTTCTACTCCTTTAATTCATGGTGAAACATACTACGCGAGTCAAATTTCAAATAGAAATAACTCTAATTTACCACCTTGTGAAAGCATAGATAGATTTGAAGTAACTGTTACACTGGAAGGAGCAACTGTTATTCCAAGTGTTCAACCACCTTTTTGTGTAGACTCTAATGACCCCACAACCACCCCACAAGTTCAGGATTTGGTTTCCCCTTATGGCAATCCGTTTTTTGCTGATGCAAATTTCACACTTCTTTTGGTTCCTTCAACAGAATTAGTTGACGGGGAGGATTATTTTACTGCGAATCAGAATTCCTGTTTAGTTACAAGGACAGTCGTGGAATTTGCGGAAATTCCTTTCGCAGGGAAGCCCATAGATGAAACCTTATGTCAGACACAAATTATGGAATTTATTGCCACTCCAGCTCTTGCAGTACAATATTTTAGTGAGCTAATTCCAGCAGACATCGATCAATCAGGAACTTTTAGTCCAAGTATTGCAGATTTATTAGCAGATTTCGCACTGGACCCGATAGGTCCACTTGTATCAAGGTATACTCTTACCAATGGTGACTGCACAGATTCGGCAACTATTAGAATAGAAGTTACTCCTTCAATCACTGCAAATGCAGGTGGTCCTGTAAGATTGCCTTTCTGTTCTACAGATGGCGTTCAAAATTTATTTGACTCATTAGGAGCCGGTGCCAATCCAAATGGCAGGTTTGAAGGTCTTGAAAATGGGATGTTTGATCCATCTTCCGCTACAATAGGAGACAATTTTATTACTTATACTGTAGATGGAGAATCTGGTTGTGTAGCAGGTTCAGATACTGCGACTTATACTATTAATGTTGTGCAGGGTCCAGATGCAGGACAAGACGGCTCAATAGAAGTAACCCGAAACGATCCCCCATTCAATCTATTCTCTGAATTAGGTGGAAATCCTGCAACCGACGGAACCTGGTCTCCAGGAAATGCCGATGGCAGCTTTGACCCCGCAACAGGAACCAGCGATAATTACACCTATACCGTAAGCAGCGGAACCTGTACAGATACAGCAATTGTAACTGTAAGCATAATTATAGATGACACTTGCCCTATAGTTGCAAAAACTATACAATCCTTTTGCAGACTAATTGATGATTCAACTTTACCATCGGGAAAAAGAGCTCCAAGAGTAAGAGATCTTACTCCATTAGGAACTACCTGGTATGACTCAAAAGTTGAAACTGACCCAAGCCCTCGAAACCAACCCCTTTTAGCAGATCATGTATACTATGCCGGAAATGCGACTGGGACTTGTGACAACAGAACCAGGGTTATTGTTAGAATATTAGATGAACCTAGCGCAGGGATTAATACAACAATCCCTCCTGTATGCAAAGATGACATTGCATTTAACATTATTCCTTTAATTAATGATGACAGCGAATTTGGACCTGCTGATATGGGGGGCACATTTAACCCGCCTTTTGCAAGTAATTCTACAATATTTGATCCTTCAGTAGATGCTGCAGGCGAATACACCTATACAGTTGATAATGGATTATGCGATATTGCAACTTCTGTTATAACAATTGAATTCAAGGTGAGTGAAGCTGCAAATGCAGGTATTGATTTCCCTTTGCCATTTTGTATTACAGATGAAGATGTAAACCTCTTTGACGAATTAGCAGATGGTGTAACCATGACAGGTACATTTACACTTAACGGTGAAGTTTTAACTGATGGAATTTTCAGTCCATCCACTTCAGGTGAAGGTGATTTTCCAATCATCTATACTGTAGGAGAAGACCTTTCCTGCGTTGCAGGAGCCGATTCAGCTACAATCTTAATTACTGTGAATACTGTTTCTGAAGCCCCGGTAGATGCAACTCCACCATTCTGTTTAGTCAATAACAATACAGTAGCCGATTTGGTAGCTTCAGGTGATAACATTGTATGGTATGTAGATGAGGATTTAACAACTGTTGCCACGGCAACAACTCCTCTGGAGCATGGAGACGTATATTATGCTGTTGCTACAGGAGATAATACTTGTAGTTCACCATCGACAATGGTAACCGTAACAATGAACGATTCTAATGCACCCACACTACCAACTGGTGACAACGAATTCTGCAGAAGCGACAATCCAACTCTTCAGGATTTACTGGACAATTTAAACGGTTCCGGTATCCAAATTTATTCCTCGTTATCAGGAGGAACAGCTATAGCATCTACAACTGCGCTTCAGAATGATGTTCAATATTTTGCAACTGCAACAGATGCCACTTCAGGCTGTGAAAGTTCAGAAAGACTTGCAATTAGAGTAGAAGTTAATTTCTGTGGGATCCCTGAAGGTTTTTCTCCAAACGGAGATGGCAAAAACGACACATTTGAAATCCCAGACATCGCCATTGATTATCCAAATTATACCATAGAGGTATACAACAGATGGGGTAATATGGTCTTTAAAGGAAATGCCTCAACTCCAGATTGGGATGGATTTTCAAATCAATCAGGAACATTAGGAGACGGTGTAGTGCCTGTAGGAGTTTACTTCTATATCCTGAATTACAATGACGGAGCAACAACTTCTGAACAAGGAAAACTATACTTAAGTAGATAACCAAAGGATAAACACTAGAAAGAAATGAAAAACACTATAATCACATATTTAATCTTTACAGGGGTTGTCCTTTTATCTTTAAAAGGTATGGCCCAACAAGACCCCCTATACACTCAATACATGTACAACATGAGTGTTATTAACCCAGCTTACGCTACCGACAATCCCGGAATGCTTAATTTGGGTGGACTTTACAGATCTCAATGGGTAGGAATTGACGGTGCTCCAAGCACCGCCAATTTCTTCGCCCATACTCCGGTGAGCGAACGAGTGGAACTTGGAATTACAATTGTTCATGATGAAATTGGTGACTGGGTTAAGGAAAATAACATAACAGCCGATTTTGCTTATGTACTTCCATTAAACGAAACCAATAAGCTTTCCTTTGGTGTAAAAGGTGGAATTTCCACTTTTGATGCCAATACTTCCGGACTTATTCTAAACCAGCTTAATGACCCCGCGTTTCAGAACACCAACGAGGTATTTCCTGTTTTTGGAGTTGGAACCTTTGTTTTTGGAGAGAAGTACTATCTAGGTCTTTCTGCTCCTAACCTTTTTACCGCAAAACATCTTGAGAATGAACAAGGTTTAAGCGCTATTGGTGAAGAAAATATTCACTATTTCCTTACTGGTGGATATGTATTTGACCTGAACCAGGATTTTAAGCTTAAACCGGCCTTTATGGCTAGGGGAGTTGAAGGCGCACCACTTTCTGTAGATGTAACTGCAAACGTTTTAATGTACAACAGATTAGAAGCCGGAATTGGATACAGGTTTGATGAATCTATTACAGGTTTGATCAACTTCGCAATAACTCCTGGATTAAGAGTTGGGTATGCCTATGACTACACCACTTCTAATTTGAGTAATTACAACGATGGTACGCACGAATTCTTGATATTATTCGACCTAGATCTTTTCGGATTATCAAAAGGATATGACAAATCACCAAGATTCTTCTAAAAAACCAGAGACAACATGAAAAAATTATATAGTTCAATTTTAATAATCCTTATAAGCTTTTCAGGCTTTGCACAAAATTCTGAAATAAAAAAAGGAGACCGGTTTTTTGCCGACAGGGCATATATCGATGCTACCAATGCTTATGAGAAAGTAACGGATAAGAACCAGAAAGTGCTTCAAAATTTGGGAGATGCATATTTCTACACAAATCAATTGCAAAATGCATCTGATGTATATCAGTTGCTTTTCCTGAGACACAAAGCAGAGGTAGAATCTGAATACAAATTTAGGTTCGCCCATGCATTGATGGCTGTTGGTAATTTTGGAGAAGCTGATGTATACTTTTCAGAATACTACGGAAAGGATTTCAATTTCGAAAAATTCAGAAGAGAACTTGATACTACCGTATCTCATGTGTATACCACCAAACAGGAACTTAACAATCCTGCTGCCGGTGATTTTGGGATCTCTTATTACGGAGACAAAGTAACCTTTGCCTCTACAAGAAATCAGGAAAGACCCGTTTATCCATGGGATAAAAAACCAACCCTGGATTTGTATACAGCCGAGGTTACTGAAGATGGCAAATTAAGCGAAATTGTGCTTTTCCCAGGAGACATCAACACCGATGCTCACGAGAGTTCTGCAGCTTTTACAAAAGATGGAATGACCATGTATTTTGATCGTACCAACGAAAAAAGAGTGAAAGATGAGAACGACGAAAAAGTTGCTCATATAAGAATTTACCGTGCTAAAATGGTAGATGGAAAATGGTCTAACATTGAAGCCTTGCCCTTCACCAGCGATGAATATTCTACAGAGCATCCAAGCTTGAGCAACGATGGTACAAGATTGTACTTTGCCAGCGATATGCCGGGCACTTTGGGATCTTTTGATATCTATGAAGTAGATTTAAATGAAGATGGTTCTTATGGAACTCCACGTAACCTTGGGTCTGCTGTAAATACCACTCAACGTGAGCAATTCCCATTCATAAGTGACAAGGATGTTCTTTATTTCTCTTCTAATGGTCACCAGGGATTTGGTAACATGGATATCTATAAGACTGACGGAGATTTTTCAGAAGTGAAAAACTTAGGGTCAACCATAAATAGTGGTTTTGACGATTTCGCCTATATCGTCAGGGAAAATCAGAACGCAGGTTGGTTCGCTTCAAACAGAAGAGGAACCGATAATTTGTACAACTTCTCAAGAGAAAATTACACTCCTCCTGTAGTTGAAATAGACGACAGGGAGACCAACATCGAGACAGGAAGACAACAATTAAAAGATGTAGGGAATATTTATTTCGATTTTGATAAGGCAACAATAAAACCTGAGTCTGAAGTTACTTTAGATAAAGTTGTAACTATTATGAAAAAATATCCGACCCTTAAAATTGAAATAGGTTCTCATGCAGATGCAAGAGGATCTGACAAATACAACCTGGGTCTTTCTGAAAGACGTGCTGCTTCCACTTTGGAATATTTAGTGAATCACGGAATTGAAAGAGAGCGCTTAACTTCTAAAGGTTACGGTGAGTCAATGCCATTGAACGATTGTACTAAACCTACAGGGTGTACAAACGATCAATATGCTAAGAACAGACGAAGCGAGTTTACCATTATGAATTAACGATTGCAACTAACCAACCTATTAAAGCCCCAAGAGATTGGGGCTTTTTTATTTTATATTCCGAAAGAACAGAAAATAGAGAATAGACCAAAAACAAAAATCAAGGGGAAAGGATAAAAAAGTTAGAAATTAAACAATCGTCTGGTTTGTCATTCTGAACGAGCTTTTGGGCGAGGAAGAATCCCTACTACGTGGGTGAGGGCATGAGTATTAAAATTTTTATTGTCTTTCAAAAAAGATTCGCCCGTTGAGCACGCGGGATTCTTCACTGCGTTCAGAATGACATGCCTAGATGGTTTTTGTCATTGTTCATGAGCAATTCCCCTTTTTCTTGCATTCTGAACGAGCTTTTGGGCGAGGAAGAATCTTTATACCGTTTGCGCCCGTTAGAGCGATTCAACTACCCCATACTGCTTCAATAATGATCTTTTTAATGATCCAAGTAAAAGTCTTCACTACGTTGAATAACAAAACCAAGGTATTCTATAAAGAAAGTAAAAACAGCAGAATTGAAACTATTTTTTAGGTGGATACCCCTTTAAAGCTTTATCAACCATAATCTTCAATTGGGCTTCCCTATCTTGTGGTGAAGCATTTTTATTGAAGCTACTTTCAACAACTGCCTGCCATATTAAAGAATCATTTTTCGCATCAATAAAATCAAGCGTCAATTTTAAATAGGTTTCGTTTCCTCCAATTGGGAAACCACCTGAAACACCCACACCTACATTTCTACCGCCTCCTCCTACTCCAATGCCAACTTTGCTCCTACTGGGGGTTTCATATTCTGAAGCATAAAAATTCACATATATTTCAGGATTTTCAGCAGTTGCAAATCCTTTTGTTGCCATTTGTGAAGTTAAAATGGATAGAAGGCGCTGTTCATCCAAATGACTTAATCTTGATACCAAATTAGGATAAATTTGATAGGTATCAATCCCAGCAAACTGAACTTTCTGGTCATAATCGTAAACCGCATGAGGTGCATTACAAGATGTAATTAATAAAAAAAGGCAAAGAGATTTGAGAATTTTCATCTGTAGATATTTATTGTTTTTTATTGGTCATATGTAATTCGCATATCTTCATTGGTTTTTGAACCGGGTTTCCGTTATGCTCATTTCCTCTGATTAAAATTTTTATGTTCAATAATATTAGTCCTAAATAATATGACCTGTTCCGATAGTAATCGGAACAGGTCATATGATCTATTATAGATGGACATATTAATATTTTTAATAAAGTTAATTAAAAATCAGTCCACGAAAATCCTGATTAACAATATTTAAACAGGAACTATATTCAGCATTTCCCAAAGTTTGTCTTTTAATTCAGTTAAACCTTGATTTGCAACTGCCGAAATAAATAAATATGGAGCTTTTAAATTTTTATCCAGCACTTCTTTTAATTCCGATTTCAATTCTTCATCCAGCATATCGCTTTTAGAGATCGCGACAAGCCTTTCCTTATCCAATAATTCCGGGTTATAGCGCCTAAGCTCATCAAGCAAAATTTCGTATTGCTTGACAATGTCCGGTGCATCTGCGGGAATTAAAAATAACAAGGTAGAATTCCGTTCGATATGACGCAGAAATCTATGACCAATGCCTTTGCCTTCTGCAGCACCTTCAATTATTCCAGGAATATCTGCAACTACGAATGTTTTATATTCACGATACTCTACAATTCCAAGATTAGGCTTTAATGTGGTAAACTCGTAATCGGCAATTTTAGGTTTTGCAGCTGTAATTACAGATAGGAGGGTTGATTTTCCTGCGTTTGGAAATCCAACCAAACCAACATCTGCCAATAACTTAAGTTCTAAAGTTATATCTAATTCAAGCCCGTCCATCCCCGGTTGGGCATAGCGCGGAGTTTGATTTGTAGAAGATTTAAAATGCCAGTTACCCTGTCCGCCCATACCGCCTTTGGCAATAATAACTTCCTGCTCATCATCGGTAACCTCGTAAATGACCTCCATAGTCTCGGTATCGCGAATTACCGTTCCCAACGGGACTTCAATATATTGATCGGCACCATCTGCACCAGAACTACGTTGTTTACTTCCGTGTAAACCGTGATCGGCTTTGATATGTCGTTTAAATTTTAAATGCAATAAAGTCCAAAGATTTTTATTTCCTTTCATAATTATATGCCCGCCACGACCGCCATCTCCACCATCCGGACCTCCTTTGGCTATGTATTTTTCCCTTCGTAAATGGGCAGATCCCTGCCCTCCTTTTCCAGATGATATATGCATCTTCACATAATCAACAAAATTTCCTTCAGTCATTTCTATCCTTTTACCGTTTCGTTTCTCTTTAAAAAAAAACGAACTTAATTATTAATCATTTCCCAAATTTCGAACCACAAAAGTTTGAAATTGACAAAATATTTTAACAGTGCTGAATTTCGGTTTGATTAACCAAAAAACAGCCCTCTTATAATGAGTCTATTACTTTACTTATACGGTCGGTGATCTCCTCTATGGAACCAACACCTTTAACACCATAATATTTCCCCTGCTTTTCGTAAAAATCCTTTAAAATAGAGGTTTCATCGTAATAAACCTTGATCCTGTTACGGATGATGGTTTCATCGGCATCATCAGGTCTTCCGGATGTTTTTCCGCGTTCCAATAATCGCTCTATCAAAACCTCATCATCTACTTCCAAAGCGATCATTCCGGTCACATCTGTATTTTTTTCTGCTAACAAATTAGATAAAGCTTTGGCCTGTGCGGCAGTTCTTGGGAAACCATCAAAAATAAAACCATTAGCCTCAGGATTTTTATCCAATTCTGCTCCCAACATTTTAATAGTTACATCGTCTGGAACTAGTTGGCCTTTATCCATAAAAGATTTTGCGTGCAACCCCAGTTCGGTTTGATTTTTAATATTATACCTAAAAACATCCCCCGTAGATATGTGCACAAGATTGTATTTAACTTTTAAAACGTCAGCCTGAGTTCCCTTCCCAGCGCCAGGTGGGCCAAATAATACCAAATTTTTCATATCTTGATTTTTAAGTTTATATACCTGGGTCAGGTTTCGGCCAAGGCCATTGTAATCCAATCCATACCCAACGATAAAATCGTTTGGAATTTCAAGTCCAATATAGTCTACATTATATTCCTTTTGGTAGGCTTCAGGCTTAAAAAACAGGGTTACCGTTTTATAATCAGCTACGTTTTTATTTTTTAATATCAAGTCAATTGCAGCCAGGGTATTACCGGTATCAACAATATCTTCAACAACTATTACATGTCTGTTTTCCAAAGACATGTTCAATCCCATCATTGTATCAACCTTTCCCGTGGTGGATGTTCCTTCATAAGACCCCAATTTAACAAAAGCTACCTCACAATCTCCTTCAAATCTTTTAATGATCTCTGATGCAAACATAAATGCCCCATTCAGAATACCCAGAAAAACAGGGGTTTTATCCTTGTAATCTTTATTAATTTGATCTGAAACTTTATCTATTGAGGTTGTTATCCTTTGTTCAGAAATAAAGGGCTCAAATCTTAAATCGTGTAATTGAATCAATACTTTTTATTTTAAGAGAGCAAAGATAAGGATTCTAAACAATTTGCCATTGGAACAAATCGATTGATTTATTTGGGAATTAATCGTTCATTCCATCTTAAAAAATTATTTTTGCTTAAACTACTTAAAAATTATGGTTAACTATTTTTCTTCAGATTTTAAATTGGGCATCCTAGGTGGCGGCCAGCTTGGAAAAATGCTGCTTTATGAAACCCGAAAGTACGATATTCAGGCTTTTGTACTGGACCCCAGTGATGAAGCTCCCTGTAAAATTGCGTCCGATTATTTTCAGCAAGGCGACTTAATGGATTATAAAACGGTGCTTGATTTTGGAAGAAAAGTAGATGTACTTACTTTCGAAATTGAATCGGTGAATGTATTAGCGCTAAAACAATTGGAAACGGAAGGAATAAAAGTATATCCATCTTCCAAAACTTTGGAGAAAATTCAGGATAAGAGTGTTCAAAAACAGTTCTTTACAGATAACAATATTCCAACTGCCACATTTTCTGCTTTTAAATCCAGGGCAGAATTTATAAATGCCTTAAATGAAGCTAAGTTGAAATTTCCATTGGTTTGGAAAAGCGCTACTGGTGGATATGATGGCAGAGGCGTTATGATTTTAAGATCACAGAAAGATTTACAGGAAATCCCGGAAGGAGCTTGCATTGCCGAAGATATGATTCCTTTTAAAACTGAACTTGCAGTAATTGTAGCCCGAAACCCTTCTGGCCAAATGGTCACTTACCCCGTGGTTGAAATGGAATTTCATCCTACCTCAAACCAGGTAGAATATGTTATTTGCCCTGCAAGGATTGATGATGCTGTTGCACAAAAAGCCCGAAAACTGGCAGAGACGGTCTCAGAAGCATTTCAGCATGTAGGACTACTGGCAGTAGAAATGTTCCAAACTAAAGATGATGAAATCCTGGTTAACGAAGTAGCTCCAAGACCTCATAACAGCGGCCATTTCACAATAGAAGCAAGCTATACCAACCAATTTGAGCAGCATCTTCGGGCTGTTCTGGATTTACCTTTAGGAAATACCGAAAGCAAAGTGGGGGCGATAATGTTAAACCTTGCTGGTGAGGAAAATCATACAGGTCCTGCTATATATCAAAATATTGAGAAAATTTTACAAATGCCCGGGGTTACCCCTCATATTTACGGCAAAAAAATAACCCGTCCATTTAGAAAAATGGGGCACATTACTATCATAAATAAAGATTTGAAGGTGGCCCATGAAATTGCCGAAAAAGTTAAAAAAACCATTAAGGTTATAAGTAATAATTAATCGACCAAATCCTTGACAAAATGAATAAAGTAGGAGTAATAATGGGAAGCACCAGTGATTTACCGGTAATGCAGGATGCAATAGATATTTTAAAGGGATTTGAAATAGAAGTGGAAGTTGATATAGTATCGGCACATCGCACTCCGGAAAAATTATTTGAATACGGCAAAAATGCTCATACCCGTGGAATAAATGTAATTATAGCCGGAGCTGGAGGAGCGGCGCATTTACCCGGAATGATCGCCTCCTTATCTCCTTTACCGGTTATTGGAGTTCCTGTAAAATCCAGCAATTCCATAGATGGTTGGGATTCGGTATTGTCAATACTACAAATGCCAGGCGGTGTACCCGTAGCAACGGTTGCTTTAAACGGTTCTAAAAATGCAGGTATCCTTGCGGCTCAAATTATTGGAGCTACAGACAAATCAATGCAGGACAAAGTACTGGCTTTCAAAGAGGGCTTAAAACAGAAGGTGATTGAAGGCGCTAAAGGGCTTAAAAAATAAAAAAGCCACGCAGAACGTGGCTTTCTAAGAGTAGAGCTTTTCTCAAAAAAATATTATTTATTAACCATTCTAAACATATTAATCAAAACTTAAAAGCGACTACTAGTTTTTTATTCAATTATTAAAATAAATATACGTTAATTTTATAAGAATATCCGAGCAATAACTAAAAAATTAGATAGTTTTTTATATTTAAATTAAAAAAAATACAATCATTCCAATGAAGACCGAAAATCCATTACTGCAAATATTTCATACGGCTCCCTTTTCAAAAATAAAAAATAAGCATTTTAAACCCGCCATTTTAAAAGCAATAGAACTGGCAAAAGAAGAAATTCTGGCAATCACAACCTCAAATGAGGCGCCTACTTTTGAGAATACAATTGAAGAACTGGAGTTTTCCGGAAATCAGTTGGACCGTGTCACCAGTATATTTTTCAATTTAAATTCGGCTGAAACCAATGATGAGATCCAAAAAATTGCGCAGGAGGTTTCACCCCTGCTTTCAGAATTCACAAATGACATCATCCTCAATAAAGAGCTATTTAATAGGGTAAATACCGTTTATCAAAACAGAATTTCCTTAAATCTTAATACCGAACAGTCCACGCTTTTAGACCACAAATACAAAGCTTTCTCAAGAAATGGCGCCAATCTTACTGACGATAAAAAAGAGCAGTTAAGAGAAATAGATAAGCAATTATCTATTTTGGGGTTAAAATTTGGTGAAAATGTCCTGGCAGAGACCAATAAATTCGAACTTCATTTAACTGATAAAGACAATATCGAAGGCCTGCCAAAGACTGTTGCAGATGCAGCAAAAGAGGTCGCTAAAGAAAAAAATAAAGATGGATGGGTTTTTACCCTGGAATATCCAAGCTATATTCCATTTATGCAATATGCCAAGAACAGGGAATTGCGAAAAAAAATGGCGTTGGCATTTGGTGCAAAGTGTTTTCATAATGATGAATTAGACAACCAGGAAAACGTGCTTAAAACAGCCAACTTGAGATGTCAACGAGCCAACTTACTTGGTTTCCCAACTCATGCTGCTTTTGTTCTTGAAGAACGAATGGCCGAAACCCCGGAAAAAGTCACTGTATTTCTAGAAGAATTATTAGAAAAAGCAAAACCCGCAGCTGAACGGGAATTTAACGAACTTGAAAATTTCGGTAAAGAATTGGACAACATTGACCGATTGGAAAAATGGGACGCCGCTTATTATGGAGAAAAATTAAAACAAAAATTATTTGACCTTGACGATGAAAAGTTGAAACCTTATTTTCAACTTGACAATGTAATTAACGGGGTTTTTACAGTGGCCAATAAGCTATATGACCTCAATTTTAAAGAGGTTTTTGATGTTGATAAATACCATCCGGATGTAAAAACCTTTAATGTCACCGATGAAAATGATAACGAAGTAGCTCTGTTTTATGCCGATTTTCATCCTAGACCGGGAAAGAGGGACGGAGCGTGGATGACTGTTTACAAATCTCAGGAAATAAAAAACAGCAAAAATGTACGTCCGCATATTTCTATAGTTTGCAATTTCACAAAACCCACAAAAGAAACTCCTTCGTTGTTAACTTTTAATGAAGTGACCACTTTATTTCACGAATTCGGCCATGCCCTACACGGGATGCTTGCAAACACTACATATCCAAGTTTATCCGGAGCCAGCGTTTACTGGGATTTCGTGGAATTGCCAAGCCAGCTTTTGGAAAACTGGTGTTATGAGCCGGAAGCACTTCAATTATTTGCCAAACATTATAAAACAGGAGAGGTAATTCCGCAGGAATTAATAGACAAAATAAAAAAGGCGGCAAATTTTCACGAAGGTATGTCCACACTCAGACAAATAAGTTTTGGGATGTTGGATATGAGTTGGCACGGAATTGACCCAACCAGTATAAAAGATGTAAAAGCCCATGAAAATAAAGCTTTTGAACCGACAAAATTATATCCGGACGTACCTGAAAACTGTATGAGTACAGCATTTTCACATATATTTCAGGGAGGTTATTCTGCCGGTTATTATTCTTATAAATGGGCAGAAGTTTTGGATGCAGACACGTTTGAATATTTTATGGAATACGGTATTTTCAGCCGGGAGATCGCTCAAAAATTCAAAGAAAATGTGCTTTCCAAAGGAGGAACAGAACATCCAATGATACTTTACAAGCGATTTCGGGGACAAGAACCAAAGCCGGATGCTTTGCTAAAAAGGGCAGGGCTTATTAAAAGATAAGATTGCTTTTGTCAATTCAAAATTCAACCAGCACAATCTTAGCTTAAAATAAATGTTTCACATATTTTCTTGCTATTTTTGAACATATTATGCTAATCGCCTATGTCCATAAACAAAATCGATCCTACAAAATGGGTGGATAAATATTCAGATTATCTGTTCAATTATACCATTGCGAGGGTAAATGACCGGGAACTGGCAAATGATCTAATTTCGGAAACATTTTTGGCCGGGTTAAAATCCATGAAGAATTTCAAGGGAGAAGCCTCGGAGCGCACATGGTTGATTTCCATCTTAAAAAGAAAAATAATCGATCAATACCGAAAGATTAATTCTAATAAAGGACGTGCCGAAATTAAAATCAAATATAAAGAAGACTCCAATGAAGGTGATTGGCTGGAAGAACAAGCCCCGGATAGGTTTGACAAAACCGCTGAAGACATGATGGAAAATGAAGAACTGGGGCTTGCGATCCTGAATTGTATGGAAAGTCTACCTGACAAACAGGCCAAAATCTTTAAAATGAAAACTATAGATGGTTTTGATACAGAAACCATTTGTAATGAGTTCAACATTACGCCGTCTAACCTTTGGGTTATTATACACAGAGCGAGGACTACCCTTGCCCAATGCCTGGAAAAAAACTGGTTTTAAATGAAAAAGAAAAGATCGCTATTACCTGATTGCACTGAAGCGGGCTATTGTTGTGACAAAAAGCAATACAATGAAGCTTCCTTTTTAGAAAAAATTAAAATGTTATTTCACATGGCATTGTGCAAACCATGTAGAGATTACTCTTCCAAAAATACAAAACTCACTAAATTAATTGAGAAATCTGATCTTAAACCCTGTCCTGAAGAGGATAAAAAGATCTGGAAGCAAACCATAGAAAAGGAAATTTCTAAGTAATTTTTATTAGAACTGCAAACAACAACCACCAAAGAATAGGTACACTTTCTACCCAAAAAGAGGCATAATATTTCGATTGACTTATTGTAGAATACCTAATCAGGATTATAAGCAGGATCGCCACAAAAATCAAACTGATAGTATTTGCCTGTGATATTTGGTGTTTAAAGAACTCGAGCACTATAAAAAGGCAAATTAATACCAGCCCTACAATCCTGGCCCCACGCACACCAAACTTCTGGGGAATTGTTCCTAACTGAGCAATATCAAACTGTAGATCTCTTATCTCAAATGGAAGAATAAGTGCCAAAATAAGGAAAAACCGTTGTGAAAATACCACGACAACATCCCATTTCCAAAGATCGATTTGATCTGCCAATGGCAACAAGACAGTAACCCCGGCCCAGACAAAGGCGATCACGAAAATTTTTAATCCGGTTAAACCCCTCAGATTTGTATTATTTCCAAACAAAGGCAATGCATACAAGAGTGTAAAAAGACCCAATATTCCAGAAAAAAGTAAAACCGAAAAAGATTGATAAAAAGTTAAATAAACCAAGCCTGCAAAAGCGATAAAAGATAAAATTTGAATTTGCCGCAAATTTTTTGCCAGGCTCAAATGATGGAGTTTTGCAATTCCCGCATATTTCACAAAATTATACCCAGTGATAGTTGCTAAAAAAATGAACAGAAGAAGCTTGTGATTTCTGGGAACATCAAATTCCTGAAACGTAATATCGGTTAAGCAAACCACTGCCAGTGCAACATGGAAACTAGCATTTATATAAAATTTAAATATATTTTTAAAACCTTGCATTGCTTTGATTTATTTCCCGAACAGCCTCTTAAATCCCCCTTTTAAATCTCCACATACCTAAGCTTTTAAATAGCAAAATTTAAGTTTAAAATATGTAATTTTGCAGCGCAAAATAAAACTATATTTTAATGAGAACCGATTCCTTTGCACATAGACATATTGGCCCTAAAGAAAGTGACCTTTCAGAAATGCTTTCTACTGTAGGTGTCAATAATTTAGAACAGTTAATTTACGAAACAATTCCAGATGATATCAGGTTAAAAAGTCCATTAAACCTTCCTCCAGCCCTTAGCGAAAATGAATATGCAGAGCATATAGGTGAATTAGCCGCCAAAAATAAGGTTTTTAAAACTTATATTGGCTTGGGTTACCATCAGGCTATTATGCCTGCGGTAATTCAACGTAATATTTTGGAAAACCCGGGATGGTACACTGCCTACACTCCTTATCAGGCTGAAGTGTCGCAAGGAAGACTCGAAGCTTTGTTAAATTTCCAAACCATGGTAAGTGATCTTACCGGAATGGAAATTGCCAATTCTTCGCTCCTTGATGAATCAACTGCTGCTGCAGAAGCGATGGCCCTTTTATATGCCGTAAGAGAGCGCGATCAGAAAAAGGATGAAGTAAACAGGTTTTTTGTTTCTGAAGAAGTACTACCACAAACCATTTCTTTACTACAAACCCGTGCGATTCCTTTGGGAATTGAATTGACCATTGGAGATCATACCAAATTTGATTTTTCAAAAACTTATTTTGGAGCGATTATTCAATATCCCGGAAAAACAGGACAGGTTTTTAACTATACCGATTTTGTTTCAAGTTCTAAAGCTTCAGATATAAAAGTAGTTGCAGCTGCAGATCTTTTAAGTTTAGTAAAATTACAGGCCCCGGGAGAACTAGGAGTAGATGTAGTAGTTGGAACTACGCAACGCTTTGGGATTCCTTTAGGTTACGGTGGCCCACACGCTGCTTATTTTGCCACTAGAGCTGAATACAAGCGCAGTCTTCCCGGAAGAATTATTGGTATTACCAAAGATCTGAACGGCAATCGTGCTTTAAGGATGGCATTGCAAACACGGGAGCAACATATTAAACGCGATAAAGCAACTTCAAATATTTGTACCGCACAGGTATTACTAGCTGTTATGGCTGGAATGTATGCTGTATATCACGGTCCTAAAGGCCTTCGATATATTGCTGATACCGTTCACCGCTCCGCAGTCAGTCTTGCTAAAAAACTGGAAGAGTTAGGGTTTGAACAATTGAATTCTTCTTATTTTGACACATTAAAAATCAGTGCAAATGCTTCGGTTGTAAAAGATCTGTCAGAAAAAAATAAGATCAATTTCTATTATCCTGATGCTGATACAGTAGTGATCTCATTGAATGAGTCTACGACTGTTTCAGATTTAAATAAAATAACCGCTATTTTTTCTGAGATTTCCGGCAAAAAGACTGCTGCAATTGAATCTCTGGAAGAAAGCGACGCAATTCCGGAAGAAATTGAAAGGAAAAAAGAATTTTTAACCCACGAGGTGTTTAATTCTTATCATTCCGAAACGGAATTGATGCGTTATATCAAGAAACTGGAGCGAAAAGATTTATCCCTTAACCACTCGATGATCGCCTTAGGATCCTGCACAATGAAGCTGAATGCGGCTTCGGAAATGCTACCTTTAAGCAATCCACAGTGGGGCAACATTCACCCTTTTGTTCCAGTGGAACAAGCAGAGGGCTACCAAATTGTCCTAAAACGCCTGGAAGATCAGCTCACAGAAATTACCGGATTTTCCGGCACCTCACTTCAACCTAATTCAGGGGCACAAGGAGAATACGCAGGTTTGTTGGTAATTAGGGCTTACCACGAATCCAGAGGAGAATCACATAGAAATATTTGCCTGATCCCTTCATCTGCACACGGCACAAATCCCGCTTCGGCTGTTATGGCCGGAATGAAAGTAGTTGTGACCAAATCAACAAAAGATGGAAATATAGATTTGGAAGATCTAAGGGAAAAAGCATTAAAACACAAGGATAATTTGGCTGCACTTATGGTGACCTATCCTTCTACTCATGGAGTTTTTGAATCGGCTATCCGTGAGATAACCCAAATAATCCACGAAAATGGCGGACAGGTATATATGGACGGAGCTAATATGAATGCCCAGGTTGGTTTGACCAATCCCGGAACCATTGGCGCCGATGTTTGTCACCTTAACCTGCACAAAACCTTTGCCATTCCTCACGGTGGCGGTGGACCCGGCGTAGGACCTATATGTGTTGCAAAACAATTACTGCCATTTTTACCTGGAAATCCCGTTATTAAAACAGGAGGAGAAAAAGCTATTAGTGCTATTTCATCAGCGCCATGGGGTTCAGCTTTGGTTTGTATAATATCTTATGGCTACATTACCATGTTGGGTGGTAAAGGTTTACAAAAAGCAACCGAATATGCTATTTTAAACGCCAATTATATCAAAGAACGCTTAAAAAACAATTATCAAACTTTGTTTTCCGGAGAACGGGGAAGGGCTGCTCACGAAATTATTGTAGATTGCCGCCCGTTTAAAAGCAATGGAATTGAAGTTGGAGATATTGCAAAACGGTTGATAGATTATGGCTTCCATGCTCCAACTGTATCCTTTCCCGTTGGAGGAACATTGATGATAGAACCTACCGAAAGTGAAAGCAAGGCAGAACTCGACCGGTTTTGCGATGCCCTGATCTCTATTCGTAAGGAAATTGATGAATCTACCACTAAAAGCGAGAGCAATATCCTTAAAAATGCACCGCATACTATGGCAATGCTTACAGCAGATACCTGGGAATTCAAATATACCCGCGAACAGGCAGCATTCCCATTGGATTTTGTTACCGATAATAAATTCTGGCCTACTGTAAGACGTACAGATGATGCTTTTGGTGATCGAAATTTAATTTGCACCTGCGATCCTATTGAGGAATATATGGAGGCTTAGTACAAAAGATTAGTTAAAGGCAGTCCGGAAAGCCTGCCTTTAACTTTTTAGTATAATATGTTAGTTTAATTGCGATTTTAATACAAAATTATTTTTAAAAATGTAAATATCATAAATTGACTGAAATAATTCAGTTCGTTATACGATACTTAAATTGCTTTTATTATTTTAGTTAAAATTATCAAAAAAATAACTCGTTCAAATGAGCATAACAATCACAGGTTTAGGAAGTTTTATTCCTAATTTAAAAAGAAAGAATTCCGACTTTTTGAAACATGAATTCCTAAATACAGATGGCTCAGGTTTTCCTCAGGCCAACG
>Ga0314774_1000728_pt1 | contig 24087 bp, 21 predicted proteins | sample MetaGCBIA2018_FD_204515 | JGI IMG/M metagenome (GOLD analysis project Ga0314774, IMG submission 204515) | Cryopeg brine microbial communities from Beaufort Sea near Barrow, Alaska, United States - CBIA 2018 | ecosystem: Environmental > Aquatic > Marine > Coastal | place: USA: Alaska | collected...
TACACCTAAACCTTTTAATATCATTTTCTTGATTATCTCGTTATCTTCAATGATTGCCTTTATCTTTAAGTCATTCATCGAGTATTTATCTTTCTTAAGTGCTTCTTCAAAGGTCTTAAATGTTGCCGATCCTTTTCCTCTGATAAGCAAATCTTGTTGTAATAGAAACTTTAAGCTGACTTCTGTATTTGCCAAATGACCGTATTGGTTTGTCGGAACTGCTAGTACCAGCTGGTCTTTAGCAATTTCGATGCTTTCAATATCTTTTTTATTAATTTGCATTCCTGTAAATCCAAAGCTAATATTTCCGGAAGCCACAGCTTCATAGACTTTTTCGGAATCCATCTTTTTAATATTGTAGGTTATCTTTTTATACTTGGTGGAAAACTCATATAATAGTTGATCGAGAAGATAGTTTGCAGGTAATGTACTTGAACATATAGTTAATTCGCCTGAAATATCCCTTTCGTTTTTAACAAATTTCGCAAAAATTTCTTCTTCTTTATTAAGTATAACTGTAGCATATTTATAAATCTCTTTTCCCTCTTTTGTTGGGATAATATCATTGTAACTTCGTCTTAATAGTACAATGCCAAAATCCTTCTCAAGGATCTTAATCTGCTTAGTTACTGCAGGTTGTGTCAAAAACAATTTGTCTGCTGCTTTTGAAAAACTCCTTAAATTCACTACTTCAATAAATGTTCTTAGATAAGCTGTATTCATAGTAATCTCCATATCATCCCATAAAATATCAAGGAAAAATTCCTGGCTGGTCATAAACCTTCGGTTTACTGCTCGCCCATGCGACCGAACCACACTACGAAGATTTGATTGCGCCATAACGCGACGAAGCAGCTCTTCTTGACTCGTTCTTCTTATCATACACTTATCTAGGTAAAGGTTCAAATGTTAATATATATAGCAGTGGCATCATCGTGTAAACGAAGACGTTTATGTTTAGTGAAATCAGCATCTTCATCTTCAACTTTTCTAATTCTACTTAACACTTTTTTAAGTTCTTCATTCTTACATGCATCCATTAATTGCTTTTGAGTCAACTGCTTATATTTGTTATAGATAGCAGAATATCCGTCGCTCATTAGTAAAATCGCAAGAATATCTGACAACTCATATTCTTTATAAATCCCATTTTTAATGCCTTCAACGTCATGTTCTAGTATATAGTATCCATCTTTTGAATTCATTTTCATTCTATTGTCTCTAAGTACTTTCAACTCTTCATCGGTGTACCCATTAAAGGTTATATTCTCACTACGTTCTTGATTATTGAATATCATGTTAATGACTTGAGTATCAAGTTCGTCGGCTTTTTCATCAATGATCGTCTCAATAGTACCCTTTTTTGTCTGAATATTTATTTCTGAATCACCCAAAACATAATTTTCAATAGTTTCACCGTTGATTCTTACAATTGAGATGGTAGCAGAGGCACGGTCTAATTTAGATAATTTGCTAATATCTGCGTATCGAGCAAATTCTATATTGAGTAGCTCCATTCCTTCTTCCAAAATGGTGACAATGCTTTTAGCTAATTGGTCTATATGTTGGGATAAATAGTTATTCCACCACTTAACCATCCATACCACGTCATTACTTTCTTTGGTATAGTTAGCTTTACTTAAAGGTAATGCACCATCTAGAATCCAAAAACTATGCTCAGTTGTGCCATATATATCTTCATTATGTGTTTTGTAGGTATCTGTTATTGAATTGATTTTCATGTTTTTCTCCTTTAATACTTGGGTATTTTGCTTATAAAAAGACTTGCCGCTAATGCAAATAAAACAACTAAAGCCCCATATGCCATGGCTAAACCTATTTCATATTCAAATATTCCATTCACCATTGCAATGGATATTGGTTTGTTGCTGACGGTATATAAAAATGCTGATATGGTATATTCACCAATACTCCGAATAACGACCAACATTGTTCCTCCCATTATGCCTGGGATAATAATCGGGAGTACTACCTTCCTAAAGGTTTGTATAGGATTCGCTCGAAGGCTTTTTGACGCTTCAATATATGTGTCATTTAAATGCTGCAAAGATATAGTCGTCGTCCTGAACATGAGAGGAAGTAAACACACAAAATAGGCAAGGGGCAAGAGTATATATTCTCCGACGAGTATTTGATTTCCTGTAAACAGCGTCGGTTGATTAAATGCATTGATCATATTGATAGCAATAGCACTTGAAGGAATCGCCCAAGGGAGCATAATCAATATTTCAATAATTATTCTGAACTTAGACTTGGTTTTAACAATAATATAAGAAGCAGGTAGTGCAACAATGATGCATAACACAGCTGTTAAACAAGCCATCATGATACTGTTAATAAAGGGAGCTAATGACCTTGATTTTGTGAAAATCTTAATATAATTATCGAATGAAAATTCCTTTGGGTATATATCAATCATCCAGGTTCCCGGCTTTACAAAAGATAGAATGAATATGGCAATAATTGGCAATAGAATAAAGAGGACGATTGAAAAGGCTAAAATCATCAGTGCTATCTTGATGAAAGGATTGTGTATCTTCTGTGGCTTAATTCCAACTCCTTTGACTGACGATTCAAATCTACATTTATTCTCATAGAAGCGAATAACTCCAAGATACACCAAGGAAATCACCGTTAAAATAATAACTTGTGTTGCTGCAACATCCATATAATTATTTGCTTTTGATAACAAGATTTGGGTTGTCATCACCTTATAACTTCCGCCAATTATACTTGGAGCTGAAAAAGATCCAACGCCGGTCATGAAGGTGATAATACTAGATGCAATTAATGCTGGTTTTATAAACGGCAGAATAATTGTGGTAAAGATTTTCCACTTTGAAGCGCCAAGGGTTTTAGCAGCTTCAATAGTAAATCGATCAATATGTTTAATTGCGATGGAAACATTTATATAAAAAAACACATATTGAGTGTATGCATGAATAAACAGAATACCTATAAGTCCTGATAACTGAAAAGGCATCTCTTCTATGTTCAAGATAGTTTGAATTGTCGTGGTGACCAGTCCGCTTTCGCCGTATAACTGGACGAATGCAAACACAATAATGAGTCCCGGTAAAACAATGGGAAGCAATAACAATTTATCGAGGGTTTTCTTAAAAGGCAACTCATAAAAATGAACCAAAAACGCTAAGAGTGTACCGATTACACCACATACTATCACCGTTAAGAAACCTAAGGTAATGGAGTTTTTCAACGCAAGGCGATAAGCCTCAGTTTTGAAAAAGTTTACGTAATTGTTGATGGATAAACCATCTTCCATAACCAAACTTAATTGAAGTGTTTTTAGAACAGGATAAAGTATAAAACCGACTAAAACCCAAAGCAGCAAACCAGTCATCACAGATTTAGAAAGACTTGATTTATTATTACTTAATTTTTGCATCACTCGTCATCACCCGCTTATTTATTTAAGATTTTAATACATTTAGGCTGAATGTTTAAACGTACCTTTTGTCCAACATTATAATCCTTAGTGTCTGTATATGTATTTAACTTTATTACTTTGAGTTCAAGTGTATCTATTGTAATTATATATTCGATTAATTGACCATTGATATCCACTTTTTTGACGGTTCCATTAATAGGATAATGGTCCTTTTCCAGCTCATCAGTTATCAGAATATCTTGGGGACGAATCGAGATATAATCTCCTGCTGAATGAGTGGACAATTCCAAAGAGATATTTGGACATAAAATCGCCTTATTGTTTACGATTTTGGCTTTCAATAAATTCGTATCACCAATGAAATTAGCTACAAATGCATTAACAGGTTCAGCATAGATTTCATGGGGGGTTCCTACCTGAACACATACGCCTTGATCGAACACTGCAATACGGTCTGACATTGTTAAAGCTTCAGTCTGATCATGGGTGACAAATATCGTGGTAATCCCTAATTCTCTCTGAAGTTCTTTTAATTCCATTCTCATCTTATCGCGCAACCTTGCGTCTAGATTTGACAAGGGCTCATCTAGCAACAACAACTTAGGTTGCATCACTAAAGACCTGGCTAGCGCCACACGTTGTTGCTCGCCGCCTGATAACTCTGAAACATTTCTCTTGTCATAACCTTCTAGATGAACAAGTTTTAAGTATTTACGCACTTGTTGTTCAATCGTTTTTTTCTTTTCTCTTTTGTTTTTCAATCCATAAGCAACATTTTCAAATACGTTCATAAACGGAAATAAGGCATAGTTTTGAAAAACCATGCCTACATTTCTTTTCTCAGCGGGTAATGGTGTCATGTTTATATTCTCAAAAAAAACTGTCCCATTTTCAGGCCGTACAAACCCTGCAATGATACGTAAGAGTGTTGTTTTTCCACACCCGGAAGGACCTAAAAGAGTGAAAAACTCACCTTCATTAATGGATAGATTTATCTTGCATAGAACACATTTTTGTTCATATGATTTTTCTATGTTGTTCAGAGATAGTAGTTCCATGATCTATTCTCCAACATCTTTATTGCTATCTTTAATCTCTGTATCCCATTGTTGCATCCATTCAGATTGTTTACTGGCTAAGTCCGCCCAATCAACATTCATTGCAGTGATTTCTATTTCGCCCATCCATTCAGGTGAAGAGGCTAAAGCGTCAGGATTTGTAGGCATACGATTAAACTCAGTTGCTAACATAGCTTGAACGTTGGCACTTCCTGCAAAATCAATAAATGCTTTTGCTGCATTTGGATGTTCTGCATTGTTAATGAGTGCAATACCATCTGTAATTACGGGTGAGCCACTTTCAGCATTGACAACTTCTAATGGCATATTATTGTTAACTTTGTTATCAATAATTGAGTTCAATGTTGCGAAACTGATACTTGCTTCTTTTCTGCCAAGTGCTTGAAACATCAAGGATCCACTGCCATAGTACTTCTTAGTATTTTCATCTAATTGTTTCATAAATGTCCAACCGGCATCTAACTCTGAAGTCTTTTCATATTGTTGTAACAAACATGAATAGGTAGCTCTTGCTGATGAGGATAAAGCATTTCTAAAAACAAGTTGATCCTTATAAGCAGCATCCGTAAGATCGGACCAATCTTTGGGTGCATCCTCAGCTGCAATCACTTCAGTATTATAGAATATCATCACAGGTGTTTGAATTGTCCCAAACCAAAACTTCTCTTCATCTTTAAACAACGGATCAAGTTTACTTCCCCAAGTCGGGTTATATGCTTCAAACAAATCTTCTTCTTTTAACTCCATAAATATAGAAGAAGCTCCACCGTACATAACATCTGACTGTGGGTTTTCCTTCTCAGCACGTACACGTTCGGCTAATTCTCCTTTAAGGTTAATGAATTCAACCTTAACGCCGGTTTCTTCTTCAAATGCCGTTGCTACAAGTTCCAACATAGCTTCGCCGTGAGTCGAGTAGACAACTACCTTTTCTTCCATCTTGCTGGCTTTATCTTCTTCTGCAGCTTTATCTTCTTCTGCAGTGTTTTTCTCTTCGGTATTTACAGTAGTAGTATCTGAAGTGTTACTTCCTTCACCACTATCTTTTGTGTCACAAGCAGCTAAAGAAAACACAGCTGCGAATACGAGTATAATACTCATTAATTTATCAAATTTCATTACTTTCCTCCTATGAATCAATCATTATCTCAATTAGGTTATCTTATTAGTCATATAATCATTTTTCGCCTAATTACATGCCTTAAGTATTCTACATAAGAATCATATACAAAACAATAGGTATAACATTTTTTCATATTGAAGATTTCATTATAAGAAATAATTATATTCACTCAAGTAGCTAGAACGTGAGCGCTTGTTACCGACGTTACTTTTGAAGGTAATCTTATATTTGTTTAGGAAAAACTTGAAAAAAATCCCTAATTACCCAGCTAGTGAACAATAGTTTTCAAAAATATGCTAAAATATAGGAGTAGTAATAACAATGCAGCTGACTACCATGTAAAGGAAGTGAAACAATGAGAACAATGACATGTAGACAACTTGGTGGAGCATGTAATATGGAATTTCATGCTGAAACTTTTGAAGAAATGGCCGAATTGAGCAAAAAACACGGAACGGAAATGTTTGAAAAGCAGGATAAAGACCATTTGGAAGCCATGGAACATATGAAAGTTATGATGAAAGATCCTGTTGCCGTTAAGGAATGGTACGAAATGAAGCGGGAAGAATTTGAAGAAGCGTTTGAAGATCAATAAATTAGAATAAGTTGCGGTACTATAGCTGTATTGTTCCAATGCTTTTTATAGTATCGCATTTATATGAGTGAAATAGTTGATGATCTAGTGTTGACGGTGACCCAATAAGTAATGAGTTTAGAGCTTATTCTTTCATGGTTTAATAAATATGAATGAGTTAAGCCATATAAAAACTTTGATGAGAGTGGTATACTGTATACAGTAGAAAGTTTGTTAATATATTAATTATATATACGACTATTTGAAAGAGAGGTCATGTCATGAAAAAAATTATGTCAATTAATGCAGGAAGTTCATCCCTTAAGTTTCAATTACTGAGCATGCCTGAAGAAAAAGTTATTACAAAAGGTGTTATTGAAAGAATCGGCTTTAGCAAGGCTATGTTTAATATGAGCATTAATGGTAATAAAGTTAAAGAAGTACTAGCAATATATAATCATAGTGATGCAGTTAGAATTCTATTAAGTAAGCTGAAAGAATATAAAGCAGTTGAAGAATTTGATGAGATTGCAGGGATTGCCCATCGAGTTGTTCATGGTGGTGAGAAATTTGTTGATTCGGTGATCATTGATGATGAGGTAATAAGAGCGATTGAAGAAGTGAGTGATTTGGCACCTCTTCACAATCCGGTTAATCTTGTTGGTATCAGAGCGTTTAGAGAGATTTTACCTACGACACCTGCTGTTGCAGTATTTGATACAGCCTTTCACCAAACCATGGAACCAGAAGCATTCATATACCCGACACCTTATGAATGGTACGAAAAATATGGCGTTAGAAGATATGGTTTCCATGGTACCAGTCACAAGTACGTCGTGGAACGAACAGCGAAGATTTTAGGTAAACCCAAAGAAGAGTTGAATATTATTACAGCACATATTGGAAATGGTGTATCTCTTTGTGCCGTCAAAAAAGGCAAATCAGTTGATACCACAATGGGTATGACGCCGTTGGCTGGAATCGCAATGGGAACTAGATCAGGTGATATTGATCCTGCTATTATTGAGTTTATTGCAGATAAAGAAGAGCGATCAATCAAAGGTGTTATCAATATACTAAATAAAGAGTCCGGTCTGCTAGGTATTAGTGGAGTTTCAAGTGATGGTCGTGATATCAAGAAAGGTATTGACGCTGGTAATGAACGTTGCTTGCTTGCACATAGAGTCCAAGCAAAAAGAATTACCTATTTCATTGCAGCTTTTTTCACTTATATGGGTGGTGCCGATGCAATTGTATTTACAGCTGGTATCGGAGAAAATGATGCCTATGTACGCCAATCAGTTTGCGATGGACTTAAAGCTTTAGGCGTTGAGATTAATTATGCGCTTAATGACATAACTAATAGTGAAGCTGAGATTTCAACTAAAAATTCTAGAATAAAAGTGATGGTAGTACCTACCAATGAAGAATTGATGATGGCTAAAGACACATATAGACTTATCAACAATTAATTAGTAGAGTAGTTAGCCACAGCTATATTTATCTTATCAACTGTATAACTTCGTTAACATATTAAAAGGGTCTTTTCAAAAGAAAAGGCTCTTTTTTTCATATAATAGGAAAGCTCTATTATTTTCGCGAAAGATATAGATACCTACATTTTGCGCTGAGGAAGCTTTCCTAGCAAACAATTCGGATATTAAGACTTCGTCAAAATACCCATTTATGACAGCGCTTTCGTTAATTAACATTGAACACTTAGTGGAATATAGTGATAAATTACATAATTTAGAGAAAAGTAAATAATTTTATAGTGAATTCTTATATAAATCAGGCTTGACGAACCAATAAAATGGTGATAAACTTACAAAGTAAATGACAGCGCTTTCATAATATAAACAATTATTTGTTAATGAAGGAGAGATAAGATGCAGATACAATATTCAGAATTGCTGAAAACTTTTGAGGACATTTTGGCTGACAAAGGTTTTGAGCGCGAGGATGCACATGCGGCGGCTACAATATTTGCTGATAATAGCTTAGATGGAATCTACTCCCACGGTGTCAATCGATTTCCAAAAGTAGTGGATTATCTGATTAAAGGTTATATTAATCCGTCTAATAAGGCAGTATGTGAACAAACATTTGGTTCATTTGAAAGATGGAATGGTAAAGAAGGACTAGGACCATTGAATGCAAAAATATGTATGGATCGAGCAGTGGAGTTAGCTAAGGAACATGGCATCGGCTTGGTAGCATTAAGAAACACGAATCATTGGATGCGTGGAGGAACTTATGGCTGGTTAGCAGCTGATCAGGGTTGTATCGGAATGTGTTGGACGAATACAATGGCAAATATGCCACCATGGGGAGGGAAAGACAGACGAATCGGAAATAATCCATTCATTATGTCGATTCCGAGAAGTGATGGCAGACATGTGGTTGCAGACTTGGCACTGTCACAGTTCAGTTACGGAAAAATGGAAGAAAGCAAATTAAAAGGAGAACAGCTTCCAGTGGCTGGCGGTTATGACACGGAAGGGAATTTAACAACAGATCCTGCTGAGATAGAAAAGTCTTGGAGGGTTCTGCCAATCGGATTCTGGAAAGGTTCCGGATTATCTATCGCATTCGATTTGATAGCAGCAGTGTTATCGGGTGGAAATACCGTTCAGGATATAAGTAAACTGAATGATGAACATCAATTGTCTCAAGTTTTTATAGCTATCGACCCAAGCAAGATGAATACGGAGGCTTTCACGAACGACATTATTAATGAGACTGTTGAATATATCAAGTCATCAGAACCTGTCGCTGAAAATGGTGAAGTGTACTATCCTGGAGAACTGTCGTATCAAAGAAGAACCAAAAATCTTAAAGAGGGTATACCGGTCATTGATTCTGTTTGGGAAAAAATTCAGGCTTTAAAATAAAAATATGGAACATATAAAAAGGAGAATAATTATGAAAAAGAAATTTGCGATTTTATTGGTACTTGTATTAGTAGTAGGATCATTTGCAGGATGTGGTGAAAAAGCTGAACCCGTACAAAAAGAGGACGGAAAAGATGCAGAAACAACAGAGGCTGTAGCAGAAGAACCAGCAGCAGAAGAACCAGCAGCAGAGACTAAACCGCTTGAACTTATTGTAGCTCACAACCAGACTTCTTTGGAAAACCCATATGCTTATGGAATCATTGCATTCAAAGAAAAAGTTGAAGAACTTTCAGATGGTAACATTGAAGTAACATTATTTCACGGTTCACTAGGTGAAAGCGAATCAGAACTTATTGAAAAGCTTCAAATGGGTGCAGCTTCTATGGTTGTTGCTTCCCCAGGCTTCATGACATCCATTGGAGTTCCTGAAGTGGATATATTCTCGCTATTGTATCTTTTTAATGGGTTTGATCATTGGGAATCAGCATTAGATGGAGAATTTGGTAATGCAATGAAAGATGTTGTACTGGACAAAACAGGCAATGATTTCAAAATCATGGGTTACTGGTCTGCAGGAGTTCGGGACTTTTACGGGAAAGTTCCTGTAACATCACCAGCTGATGTCGATGGATTGACAATCAGAACACAAACATCAGGTGTTGTGAAAGACTTCTGGGAACAAGCTGGTGCTGTACCAACAAGTGTTTCATGGGGAGAATTGTACCAAGTATTACAACAAGGTGTTGTAGATTCAGCTGAAAATGATTATACTAATCTCATGTTAAAAGAACATCACAAAACATCTAACGGTAAATATATTAGCGAAACAGATCATGATTATACTACTCGTTTGTTCTTGATGGATGGAAATTTCTATAATGGCTTAACAGCTGATCAACAAGCGTGGATTGATGAAGCTTCAGAATTTGCAACTGAAAAAGAACGTGAAGTAACATACAGTATGAAAGAAGAATCGAAAGCACAGGTAATTGCTGACGGTGCTATAGTTACAGAAAATGCTGACATTGATATTGAAGCATTTAAGGCGATTGCTATACCAATTCAAGAAAAGTTTGCAGAAGATAACGACATGACTAAGTACCTGGAAATGGTAAGAGCAGCAGAATAATTAGAATCATAGGATATAATAGGTCACTTGTCGAAATCAAGTGACCTATCTTTTAAATTAAATGATGAAAGGAATTGATATTATGAAAAAAGCAATTGATGGATTACAGAAAATCCAGATTGCCATCGGTGGCATGTTTCTAGCTATTTTTTTAGTCACAGTAATCTATCAAATGTTCACTCGATTTGCAGGTATATCTGCAACATGGACAGAAGATGTAACAAAGTATTCGTTCATTTGGGCGGTTTTTATTGGAGCAAGTGCCATGGTGCATGCGAAGGCTCATTTTGCATTCACTTCATTTAGCGATATGCTAAAAAATAAAAAATTAAAGAGTATGTTAGCAATTTTTATTGCACTACTGATGCTGACGTTCTGTATTTTTATGGTGTATTATGGAATATTGATAGCTCAACAATTTTGGAATTACACTTGGGTGAACATACCAAGCTTCAAACGTGGACCCACTTGGTTATGCATACCAATTGCTGGTGCCACATCAGCCATTTACTTGTTGTATCAGATCAAAGAAGAAATAGAATTTTTAGTTAAAGGAGGTACTAGATAATGGCAATTTTATTGATTGTTATGTTTATAGCTTTTATTGCAATCGGAGTACCCATATCCTTCGCCTTAGGTATTGTTTCCCTATCGGGTATCATGATGCTTCCTGAGATTCCCAATCTAGTAGTTTTTACAAAAATGTTCAACGGTCTGGGAAGTTTTACTTTATTAGCAGTGCCTCTGTTTATTTTGGCAGCGAACTTGATGAATGAAGGTCAAATCACTAAAAAGTTGATTGATAGTTGTACCTCACTTGTAGGCCATTTTCGCGGAGGTCTTGCATATGCAAATGTTCTTGTGTCTATGATTTTTGCAGGCATTTCAGGTTCTTCACAAGCGGATACAGCAGGCGTTGGAAAGGTTTTTATTCCATCCATGGAAAAACAAGGTTATGATAAAGGGACGAGTGTGGGTGTAACAGCTGCTTCTTCCACTTTGGGTTCAATCATACCGCCGAGCATTACCATGGTAGTATATGCGGGTATTGCCAATGTTAGCACAGGAGCCCTTTTTGCAGCAGGTATTTTTCCTGGGTTTATGCTTGGATTGGCTATGATGCTTGTTATCAAATACTATTCAAAGTCTAAAAACTTCCCTAAAGGGGAAAGAGTGCCGACAGCGATTGTTATTAAACAGACATTAGTATCCTTGCCTGCATTGGTTACACCGATCATTTTAATTGGTGGAATTGTTACAGGTCTATTCACACCGACTGAGTCAGCTGCTATTGCATGTCTTTATGCCTTAGTCATTGGAATCTTTTTCTATAAAACGATTAAAATAAGAGCTATTCCAAGGATTCTTGTCGAAACTATGGAATTATCGGCATTATCTCTCTTTGCGCTAGCAACAGCAAATGCATTAGGTGAGTTAATGAGCTACTATCATTTGAACGTGATTGTACAAAAGTTCTTTCTCTCCTTACCTGGAGGCGGTCTTCTTTTCATGATTATTACGGTTTTCTTCTTTATGTTCGTAGGTACATTCATGGATTCGATTCCGGCAATGATTTTATTTGTTCCTATAGTTCTTCCCTCTGCATTAGCTCTCGGTATTAGTCCGATTATCTTGGGATTAATTGTAGTCGTAACATTAGCGTTAGGCTTGGTTACGCCGCCATATGGACTATGTTTGCTTATCGCTTCATCCATAAGCAAGATATCAATTGAAGAGGCTTTTAAGGGAACTGTGCCGTATTTCTTATCGTCGCTTGTTGTTCTTGCATTACTGGTTGTTTTTCAGGATTTCTGGCTTGCATTGCCATCAGCTATTTTTCCGGCGTTGTTCATGTAAATTCAAAAAGAGATATAAGAGATATTGTTTATTATGTATGGGATGATATAATGTACATACTAAGAACATACAATGAGGGAGTCACCTATAATTATGAAATTATTAGTTTTTTAATGTTAAAAGGTGATTAGGTGATTGAACATGAATAAGTTAACTATTTACGATATTGCTAATGAGGCTGGTGTGTCAATAACCACCGTTTCGAGGGTGTTAAATGGAAAAGGTAATCTTCTGAAAGACACTACTCGAAAAAAGGTGGAAAAGGTTCTCAAGTCAAATAACTATATGCCCAATTTGGCGGCAAGAGGTCTTGCGAGTAAGACGATGAACACCATCGGTGTGCTGATTGTCGATATTCGTGATGATCATCATGCCCATTCTGCATACACAATTGAACGTGAATTCAGTAAACTTGGATATAGTTGTGTTATGTTCAATACAGGACATTTCGAGAAAACAAAGGAGTATTATATTCGGATGCTAGCTGAACGCCAAGTAGATGGTGCTATTTTAATTGGATCAGTATTTCAAGATCCAGCGATTGAAGAATGCATTAGTCGTTATTTGCCTAATGTGCCTTTCGTTATAGCTAATGGTTATTTACCGTTGCCAAATGTTTGTGGCATCCTATGTGATGATACTAGAGGCGTTGAGATGGCAGTCGGAGAGTTGGCTGGGCGAGGACATAGATACATTGCATATATGCAAGACTTAAATACAATTAGTGCATTGAAGAAGGTTGTCGGATTTCACAACGGAATGAATAAAATAGGAATAGAAGAAGAAGAACACTTGCTTATGACATGTGAGAATTCGTTTGTTGGAGGATACACGGGTACGGAGGAAATGATGAAGTTGAATCCGAACATTACGGCGATTGTATACGGCGAGGATATTACAGCTGTTGGAGGTATGAAAGCGTTGAGTAAGATGGGTTACAATGTGCCTGAGGATATTGAAGTAATTGGGTTCAATAACTCGATTTATGCACGGATTTGTACTCCAACCTTAACTTCTGTTGATAATAAGCTTTCATTGATGGCTAAGAAAGCAACACAAACACTCTACGAAATGATTAGAGGCGAGAATATTTCTGCCAAAATCATTGTAATGCCGGAGTTGGTATATAGAGAGAGCACAAGAGAACAGGTGAAAATGGAGGTCGTATGATATACGGAAACATAAATAGATTAAATGATTATGGTTTTTATCCTGCTCCAGTTAGAGTAGCTTTGGATTTTTTGAAAGAAAATGATATTGAAAAAATGAATTCTGGTGAATATGAAATCGAAGGTCGGGATATATATATACAGATTCAGGAAATCAAGACGGATTATGCTGAAATTCGGGAGGCTGAATCACATGAGAAATTTGTAGATGTTCAGTATCTTGTGAGTGGACGTGAATGTATCGGACACTCTGTACTTAGTGATGCGTCAGTTGTCAAGAAAGATTTGAGACCTGAAAAGGACTTGATATATTATAATAATCCTGAAGGTGAGACAATGCTTACTATGTTACCCGGAGATTTTGCTGTGTTTTTTCCGACGGACATACACAGACCGGGTAGTGAATGCGATGGACCGATGAATATTAAGAAAGCTGTTGTGAAAATCAGATATGACTTAATAAAGTAATGATTTTAGTTTAATTAAATAAAATTCTTATTGTTAGTGTGAATTTAGTCAAATGGATAAATGTCATTAAGTTAAGAATCGGCTTTAAAGAACTGTGTGTTATGAAATAACATACAGTTCTTTCTTTTTCAATTCTTATAATATCTTACATTGATAAATGAAATATGTTAAAATATAAGTAACAATATTACATTCAAGACGTAGCTTTAGAAATTCAGTATGGGTGGTAAGATATGAAAAAAATATTGGAAGTAGTAGGCCTAACAAAAGAATACATAATGGGTGAAGTTGTTGTACATGCACTAAGAGGAGTTGATTTAGAACTGTATGATGGCGAGTTTGTGGTCATACTTGGACCAAGCGGTTCCGGTAAAAGTACAATTCTCAATATTATCGGTGGCATTGACTCTCCAACACAAGGGAAGGTCATGTATAAAGATATAGAGGTAAGCAAATTAGGTGAAAAAGCATTAACCAAGTATCGAAGAGAAGCGATTGGGTTTATCTTTCAGTTTTATAATCTTGTACCTAACTTAACGGCTAAAGAGAATATTCTGCTTGCTTCTGACCTTGCTAAGGATCCAATTGCTGTTGAAGACTTATTAAAGCAAATAGACTTAGATGATCGAGGCGACCATTTTCCTTCTCAACTGTCAGGTGGACAACAACAAAGAGTGGCAATTGCGAGAGCGGTTGCAAAGAACCCTGATATTCTGTTGTGCGATGAACCTACCGGAGCCTTGGATGTAATGACAGGCATCGGTGCGTTAAAAGTGCTTAAGTCCTTTAATAAAGAATACAAGAAGACAGTTGCAATCATAACCCATAACAAATCCATAGGCGATATGGCTGATCGGGTGTTCTATGTAAAAGATGGAGTCATAGAAAAGATAGTTGTGAATGAATCACCCCTTGAACCGGAGGAGGTGGTCTGGTGATACTTCTAAAAAAAACGATACGCTCTATGCTAAGACATAAAAAAGCGTATATTTCTTGTATTATACTTATGGCTTTAGGTGTTTGGGCATATACAACTATGAATACGGCACTTTATGAAATTGAAAATGGAAAAAACGATTACTATAGTGAAAATCGACTAGGTGAAGCGTTTGCCACAGTGGCACAAATACCTAAAAGTTCACTGCAAATGTTGAATGAAATTGAAGGGATCAAGCAAGTTGACGGAAGGGTGATTCAGAACTTACGTGTTGTTCTGCCTGATAATCTGGATGAGGTTATACGACTTAGAGTCATATCAACCGTTATCGGAGAGAATAATCGGAGGTTAAATGCTTATGTTCAAACAGGCAATGATTTAACGTCAACAAAGGATATTCTTATTGGCTATGATTTTTATAACGCATATGGGTATGAACCAGGTGATTCAATTACGTTATTGGTGAATCAGAAAACATATGATTTTAACGTTAGTGGATATGTATATTCTCCAGAATATGTTTATATCGTCGAGAATCAAAACGAATTTTTTTCTGATACAACTAAGTTTAATGTTGCATATGTGGACGAGAATTTATTAATGACCCTCCTTGGCATGGAAGGTGTCTACAATGACCTTTCATTTACCTTTGAAGAAGGTTATACATATGATGATGTGAAAGATGAACTTGAAACAGAACTCAACGCCTATGGACTCATTGCGTTATATGAACGTGATGATTTATTCAGCTACATGATGCTTGAAGAAGAGATTCGAGGTGGCAGGTCAATGTCAACAACGATTCCAATGACATTTGTTGGAATGGCAGCCATTGTTCTCTACCTTATGCTTAAGAGAATCATTGAACAAGAGCGAACACAAATCGGTACGATGAAAGCCTTTGGTTATAGTAATCGAACTGTGTTGTTGCATTACATTTCATATGGATTCATTACAGGCCTTATCGGTGCTATAGTAGGGCTTACTATTAGTGCCCTAACAATTAGTCCATACATTCAGTTTTATCTGGATTATTACAAGATGCCTATTGGTACTTCTGTTACTAATTTTAAATATTATTATATTGGAGGATTTTGGTCAATTGTCGGAGGTATTATTGGAGCATATTTTGGTGCCAAAAAAGTTGTTCAATTAAACCCTGCAGAAGCAATGAGACCGAAAGCACCGCCACCTGTCAAAAAAGATATAACTCATGCGATTCCGTTTTTAAAAACGATTCTAAATTCGAGAGGTATTATGACAGTTCGAAATATTTCAAGAAACAAGGTTAGATCTAGCTTTGTCATACTGGGAATAATGTTTTCCTATAGTATGATGGTCATGATTGGAATGATGTCAGGTTTAGTTGATACGATGTTCTTTAATCAATTCACCCATGTGCTTAAGTATGATGCTGAAATTGCATTAGGCCAAATGGTTCCCTATGATGAAGGCATTCAATCGGCAACCTCCATGGACTCTATACCTTATGCAGAAGGTTTGCTCAAAATACCGGCGCTCCTTAAAAATGGATATGAAAAAGAGGGTACAGTTATAGTTGGTATTAAAGAAGGTAATCACAATTATAAAGTTTATGATGACGTAAGAAACATTAACATACAACTGGATAAAGAAGGCATCGTTCTTGGTAGTTTGCTTGCAGATTTGTTAAACGTTCAGAAAGGTGATTACGTATATGTAGAAAGTCCTTATTTAGATAACGACCAAAAATTGTATATAAGCGATATTGTAAACCAAAACTTAGGTTCGAGTGCATACATTGACTTGGCGTACTTATCAGATTTAATGGATCAAGATTTAATGATTAACTCATTAATTATTGATTCAATGGCAACGTCCGATATAAGGCAAGAGCTTATAGCTAGTGATGTTGTAACAAAAATCGAAGACAAAGAGAAAACATTGGAACTGTATGAAACCTTACTTGGATCCTATGATTTTATTATCCTCATCCTTCAGATGATAGCAATCATTATCGGATTTACAATTATTTATAATACGGCTGTCATCTCCATGTCAGAGAGAAGTCGTGAGTATGCAACACTTAGAGTACTGGGTCTTACGATTAATGAAGTTAAAGAAATCATGTCTCTTGAGTACTGGTTGTTGTCGTTTATTGGAATGGCACTTGGTGTGCCTTTTGCATTGTTTTTAAACACAAGTTTAATCAATTCAATCGATGTGGATGCATTTTCATGGCCTGCGACAATTCCCGGCTATGCATATATAATTGGAGCAATCGGATGTATTCTAGCCGTTGCTTTTTCAAACATGACATCAGTTAAAGCAATTAAAAAATTGGATTTAGTTGAAGTATTAAAGGAGAGAGAATAATGAAAAAACGAGTGAAAATAATTGGAGTTATACTTGTTGTAGTACTTTTAGCTGCTTATTCGGTTTACATATATTTACAGCCGATGGCAGTTGAAACAAAAACTTTAGCACTTAGCGAATCCGAGATATCTTTTATTGAATCAGGTGTTGTTGTTAGCACAGGCGATTATTTCGTCTATCCGTTAGTCCCTGGGAAAGTGACAACAGTAGTGGTTCAAGAAAACGAAAGAGTTCAAAAAGGTGATGTACTAGCAACACTTGATCATGGAACAATGGATTATCAGATACTCCAATTGGAGAAAACAATTGAAGGATATAGAGCTCAACTAGCAGGTGCGGAGGTTGAATATGAATCCACAACCGATACATTAAAAGCGAATAGGAGTAACCTGTACGGCCAACTAAAAACACTGAATGCTGAAATGAAAACAGAAGAACAAAAAGAGTTAGAGGCATTGCTCATTGAACAAAGTAAAAGTACGTATGAAAGAGGTCAAGAAGATTTAGCTAAGTACACAGAACTGTACGACGATGGCTATATATCAGAAGCAGAATACAAAGATTTTGAAGCTCTAGTTGAGACATATAAAACTGGTTATGAGCAAAGTCTTGTTGCATCGGAATCTACTGATGATTATTTCGATGGGCTTAGAAATTCCATTTATGCTCAGATTAACAGTATCAACTTAACGTTAGAGAAAGATATGTTATCTTCAACTCAGGCATATTACCAATCACTTATAGAGGCATCGCAAGCTTCCCTAGAGGCGATGAAACTTCAAGTGGGAGACTTTACGCTCACAGCACCTGTTGATGGCGTTGTAGCTGATGTTATGATTGATAAGGTGAACATGGTAACAGGCATGGAACCTGCCTTTGTTATTCGAGGCGAAGGTATTCTAGAGGTAGAGGTCAAAGTTAATACTCGCGATATTGATGTCATAAGTATAGGTGAAAAAGTTGTATTAATACTTGATCGTAGAACTGGAGATATTGAATTGGAAGGTGAGATAACTGAAATTGAAAACAGTGCGAGTGTTGAAATCTCTCCACTTGGTATTGAAGAACGAAAAGTATTGGTCACAGTCATTCCTGAATCCACTGAAGACTTAAGTATTGGGTATGATCTGGATGTCAAGTTCATCCTGTTTAATTCAAAGGATAAAATCGTTGTGCCAAATAGTACATTATATAAACGAGATGAACAAGATATGGTGTTAGTCATTAACGATGGAACAGTTGAAGAAGTTTCGGTTAAGCTCGGTTATGAACTGACAGGCGAAACCATCATAGAAGAAGGTCTGTCAGAAGGTGACATGTTAATAATCGACCTTGAGGCAAAGGGCTTAAGTGTAGGTAAAAAGGCGATTTCAAGTAATGAATAGTTGATTGCTTTAGATTTATAAGTAGGATATAAAAGACCCGAGGAATGTTTTCCGCGGGTCTTTTAATGGATGTTTATTCGTTTTATTATCTATCTTATTATTCTGTCTGTTATTCTGCTTCTTCTTCTGCTTATTATAATTCTTCTTCTTCTTCATTAGCTTCTTTACTTGCTTCTTCATTTGCTTTTTTTGAGGCATCCATTTGAATGCGATAATTTCTCTGTACTTCAGTTAAACCATCATTCGGTGTTGTGTCTACACTGTCATCTGCTGCTATATCACTTGGGCTATCAATAACGTTGCCCATAGCTTCATCTTTATCTACTTTAACGGCTGCTTTACATATCGGACATTCTTTCACATACATATTCTTATATGGAATAACAGGTATGAAAAACAGAGTAAACCAAGTTGAATATTTCCTGTATTTCCATGGATTTACATTATTGCAACGTCCGCATTGAATGCTATCTGTGTTACCCATTTCCTTTATCGTTTGTTTACCTAAACCAAATAATAAAAACATTGTTCTCCTTTCGTGTCTCCTTAGTATAGATTATTATATCATATACGGCTTAGTTTAAATAATTATCCCTACCACATGGTTATCAAATGCTGAAATGATCTCTCCAATCTCCATAAAAGCATATCCGTCGTAGAGACTCAGGGCAATAAAGTTCTAGTTTAAGAATAGGCTTGAATAGGCCAACAGAACTAGTTGACATAATATAAAACTGGTTCAATAAAAAAGATATCATTTAAATAAAAGGAAAAAGATGCTGGATTGGTACTCGGCATCTTTTTTTATTTAGATTATATAGTCTTATTTATAAAGCTATAACATTACTAACCAAACAGGCTCTTTATAAGGTTATAACATTCCAACCAACCAGATGCTATATTAAGATTTCATAGATGTCTTCAAGCTTTAAATCCATATACCGCTTTGCATCGTCAACGCCTTTGTTATAGGCTGTTTTACCTACAACCTCCATAAAGAAATCCAACAGAATCATAGCTTGTAGGTCGCCAATCTCTTCATCTCTTTCGTTCGAAAAATAATTTTTGATTTGGGTAAGTACATACGTTTGTTCTTCTTTCGCTAATTCTATTTTTTTCACACTGATCTCCTTATATAATATGTGGAAGTGTCAAGTTTGACACCTCCTAATATGCTTGGGTTACCTACTTATTAGATATTATACAAGTTTAGAATAGGTGAAGACATAATGCAACCCTAAAACATTATAATCTTTTGTCGGAATTCCAAAGTCGTTGTGTGGCATATGAGAAGGAACGTTTCAAACCTTAATTTTTTGTGGAAAATTGTTCAACAGCTTATTTTTTTATTGATATGGCTTTGTTAAGAATATCGATGAATTTATCCACTGGCACCCTATGTATCTTTGCAGCCATCTGTACTGTTAGTCCTCTAGTAATGATACGACGGACTGAATACTTGCCAACACGTTTTATGCCAAAAGCTTCCATTACTTCAGCGATATCACCATACTGATCAATGATATCAAAAACAATAGTTTTATTGGTGATAATCATTTTATTTTCTCCTTTGTTGTTGGTCTATTAATAAGTTAATGTTATTATGTGCCTATTGATAATGATTGTCAAATGGTAACGTAAAGTGAGTGGAGTTGAAGCTTAAACAATGTGACAACACAAATCGTGGAGTGAAATCTAAGCTTTTTCCTGGCTTAAACATGTTGATGTCCGAACTATATATTGACTGATTAGTCATTCTTGATTATAATTATTTAAGAAATATAAGGATATCGTGTAGGGATGAAAAAGAGGAATTATTAAAAGAGTCTTTAAAACTATTCAATATTTATGGTTTTGACAATACACCGACGTATCATTGAGCTAGATGGATTAGTGAAGTTGATTTTATTTAGAATAGTATTCGTAGAAAAGGGCACAAATTATTGAAATTATGAATGACTGATTCGTCAGTAGAAAGAGAGGATAACATGAAATATAGAGTAAATCCTAAGAACAATGATCGACTTTCTGCCTTGGGTTTTGGTTGCATGCGTTTTAACAAAGATGAGAAAGAAGTTGAAAAGCAGATTATTCATGCGATTGAAAGTGGTGTTAACTATTTTGACACAGCGTATGTTTATCCAAATAGTGAAGCAATACTAGGGCGAGTGCTTTCGAAGGGGTATCGTAAACAGGTAAAGATTGCAACAAAGCTTCCACCATATTTGGTTAAAAAGTATGAAGATCTTGATAAGTTATTCAATACAGAGTTGGAACGTCTGCAGACGGATTATATTGATTACTATTTAATGCATATGCTTACAGATGTTACAACATGGAGTAGGTTAGTGGGTCTAGGTATTATTGGCTGGATTGAAGAGAAGAAGGCCGCCGGTCAGATAATTAATATCGGGTTTTCTTATCACGGCGGGAGAGAAGAATTCGTAAAATTAGTGGATTGTTATGATTGGGAATTTTGTATGATGCAGTATAATTACTTGGATGAAAATAACCAAGCTAGTAAAAGTGGTCTTCAATATGCAGCGTCTAAAGGATTACCTGTTATGATTATGGAACCGCTTAGAGGTGGTAAATTAGTAACCAATCTGCCTAAACAGGTTTATCATGAATTTGATAAGGCAACAGTTAAACGTTCTCCGGCAGAATGGGCATTTCGTTGGGTCTGGAATCATCCAGAAGTCACCTTGGTACTATCAGGCATGAATTCAATGGAAATGCTTGAGGAAAATATGCGCGTTGCATCAGACACAAATCCGAATTCATTTGGGGCGGAAGAACATGAAATCTTTAATAAAGTTCGAAAGATTCTAAATGAAACAATTAAGATTCCATGTACTGGTTGTAACTATTGTATGCCTTGTCCTGCAGGCGTAGATATTCCTACTTGCTTTTCTTGTTACAATGACAGAGAAATTGAAGGGAAGATGGCGGCAAGATTCAAGTATATAATGCAAACAAGTTTAAAAAGCGAGACGCAAAATGCATCTTTGTGCACAGAATGTGGGAAGTGTGAAAAACATTGTCCTCAAAAAATTGAAATCAGAAATGAACTCAAGAAAGTTTCAAAATCCCTTGAAGGCATTCACTATAAGCCAGCGCGATTTATCATTAAAAAATTCATGAAATTATAGCGAATGATCCAAACCTAAGAGCACTTTCTTTTGGCAGAAAGTGAAATTTGGTCATAGTTTTTCAGGAGTATTGCATAACTGAGTTTTTTCATGGATAATTAGTAAGAATAATACTTTATGTGTGGGAGGGCTTGGAATGAAGATTGTTGAGTTTATCATGAATCAGATTTTGGGACAGACGTATATTCTTTTTGCTTTAATTGCTTTTATCGGTTATTTAGCCTTGAAAGAAGGACTTACAAAAGCGATAACAGGGGCGGTCAAAACGGCTATTGGTGTGCTGGTTATGGGGCAAGGCGCAGGGCTTATGATTAGCACTTTTAATAGTTTGCTAAATCCCCTAAATGAGAAATTCGGAATGACAGGGATTTTACTAGATGTGTACGTTACTATGACAATAGCTAATACAAAGCTGGGTGAGTATGTTGCTTGGTCAGCTTATACATTATTCTTTTCTTTTATATTAAATATTATTTTTGTAACATTCAAAAAATACACACGAATACGCACTGTTTTTTTGACGGGCAATGTTATGTTGATTCAAACAGCAATCTCTACATATATGGTTTATTATTTTTTTGACATGGGTATGATTGGAACCGTTTTTATTGCATCCTTAATTACTGTTCTATATTGGGGATTCTTTTCAGGTCTATTGATTAAACCTGTCACAGAGATTACAGGCTCCGAAGAATTCACTATTGGTCATCAACAGATGTTCGGTAGTTATTTGGCCTATAAAATTGCACCTCGCTTAGGAAGCAAGGAGCAGGATGTTGAGAAGATGGAACTTCCCAAATGGCTAGGGATTTTTAATGATACTATAGTAGCATCATCGATTATTCTGATAGTCTTTGTTGGGATTATTATGTTTGCACTTGGAAAAGATATTGTTTCATCTATGTCAGGGACTACAAACTGGATATTGTTTATTTTTAAAACCGGTTTGACACTTTCGGTGGCACTCTTTATATTACTGACGGGCGTTAAACTTTTTGTTGGTGAGATAATGGAATCGTTTAAAGGAATCACGAAAAAGCTGTTGCCGGGAGCTGTTGTGGCAGTGGATTGTGCAGCGATTTTCAGCTTTTCGCCTAAAGCAGTTCTGTTAGGCTTTTTAGGTGGCTCAGCCGGCATGATTGTAGCTATATTGACGTTGATTATAAGTGGCTCGCCTATGTTAATCGTTCCTGGATTTATCCCTTTGTTTTTTGATAATGCAACAATAGGAGTGTTTGCCAACAAAAGAGGTGGCTACAAGGCGGCCCTCATTATTACCTTTTGTTCGGGGATGATTCAAGTATTTGGCAGTGGTCTTGCTGCAACAGCAATGAACTTTAATGCATGGCAGGGAAGTTTCGACTATGCTACAATATGGCTGGGCATTATTTATGCATTTAAATGGTTGTCTGGCATTATAGGCTGAATTATGTAGTGTTCTAGAATGATAAAGATAATATAAGTGATTAAGATTCAATATATAGGTGGAGAGATATGAAAATAAAAGAAATGAAACAGAAGTTTGAACAGAAAACGAATAAACTCAAAAAAGATATTGGGGCATTATTCTATGCTTATAAGCATAAAAACACACCGATTATTGCTAAGGTCATCGCGTTAATAGTGGTCGGTTACGCTCTGAGTCCAATTGATTTGATACCTGATTTCATTCCTGTATTAGGGTATCTTGATGATTTTATATTGCTGCCGCTAGGAATAGCGTTAGCCATTAAATTAATTCCGCCAGAAGTAATGAAGGAATCACGAGATAAAGCAGCAGTGTTTTTTCAACAGGAACGACGTAATAATAGAATAGCAGCTGTGATTATTATTGGTATATGGATAATAGTTGCAGGTATCCTAATTGCAAACATGATAGATTAGAATCTGATAATCAAAACCTGATAAATGAGAATTAGATAAATCAGAACCTGATAAATCGGAATTAAATGTATTGATTGACAATAAATGGGGGAATGAATCTTATGATGAAAGAGATTGATTGGTTGTTATCGGGTGAAAGTTGGATTCAATATCGAACAAGGTTAGATTTGTTAGAAGAAAAAATGCTTGATATTGACAAGAAGCGGTATAAAGAAAAAATATTAAAAGATGAACTGATAAGTGATTTGGTTTCAGATGTAAAAGCATGGTCAACAACAATTATGAAAAATCATAAAGATGCTAAGCATCCTATCCATAAACTTTCGTTTTTAGCAGATATTGGTCTAGACATTCATTGTGAAGGCATTGAAGAGATATTAAATGAAATCTACAAGAATAAAAATGATGAAGGTATTTATCAGATGCTATCTAATATTCCAACTCATTTTGGTGGTTCAGGCAAAGATGAGTATGCATGGATATTATGTGATGCACCCTTAGTTCTATATTCGGTAGTAAAATTAGATGCTACAAAAACTGACGAAGTCATTGATGCAACTAAGTATTTATGTAGTATTCAAGATGATAATGGTTGGCATTGTAAGGCAAGCGGTAAACTTGGAAAGTTCAGAGGACCAGGTAAAAAAG
>Ga0314774_1000730_pt1 | contig 24038 bp, 15 predicted proteins | sample MetaGCBIA2018_FD_204515 | JGI IMG/M metagenome (GOLD analysis project Ga0314774, IMG submission 204515) | Cryopeg brine microbial communities from Beaufort Sea near Barrow, Alaska, United States - CBIA 2018 | ecosystem: Environmental > Aquatic > Marine > Coastal | place: USA: Alaska | collected...
GCGATCAGCACCTTGCTACACTTGTTCAACACGGTATTAATGAATATGGTGATGGCCCATTTGCTTTTGTGGCTCCGGCAATCGTTAACAATTACTATCGCAGATGGTGGCATCCATTGGATGAAAATCCAGGTATTGACAAAGACCCAAAAAACCCTCTTCCATATACAGGTAATTATGAAGATGGCCTAGGAAATAAAATTACCATGCATGCATACGCTAATATTGAAAGTAAAGATAAACTTAGCGATGGATTCGGAATTATTCGTTTTAATAAACAAGCAGAGAGTATAACTTTTGAAAGTTGGGACAGATTTACAGATGTAACTAAAAAAGGAGCAACTCAAATGACTGGTTGGCCACGTACTATCCATAAATCTAAATCTGATGAAAATATAGTTTGGCAATTAGAACCAATTAAATAGTTGCTAGTTTAATTTTGTCTCAGGGTATATTCCAAAATTATTTCAGAGAGTTAGTTTATATTAGAGTTAGTTTAACCACTGATTTGATTAGTGGTTTTTTTATATATTTGAAGGTGTCTTTTTTAAAATCTAATTAAGCGTGGCTTGAACTAAGTTAAATAGTACTAAACAATTACTTAAAATGAGATTGAAGTATAAACAAACAGAAAAAATGCCTGAAAATTCTTTTCATGTAAGACAAGAGAGAATTCCATGTATTGAACAAGATTGGCATTTTCATACGGAATTAGAACTTATATATTTCATTAAAAGTGCGGGTACACTCTATGTTGGTAACTCGATTGGTAATTTTGTCCCTGGAGAACTATACATGATTGGTAGCAATGTTCCTCATTTATTTAGGAATTATAAGGAGTATTATGAAAATTATATAGAGGGTGAGGCCGTAAATCTAGTGGTGATTAAGTTTGAACCAGATTTTTTAGGATCTCGATTTATGGAGTTGATTGAGACTAAAAAACTAGAGAGTCTATTTCAGAAGGCCAACAGAGGCTTGAAATTTTCTAAGGCCGCTACTTATTTGGTGCATAATCATATTTTGGGATTGGTTAACAATCAAGGTCTTTCAAAAATAATCATATTTTTGACGATTCTTAATATCTTATTGGTTAGTGAAAATTACACGCTATTGTGTTCTGAAGCTATTGTTAACCAATATAATAAGAGTGAAAGAGATAGAATGGCCAAGGTCATTTCCTTTATTACCGAGAATTTTGATAAAAAAATAGAATTGGAAGAAGTGGCTTCTATTGCATATATGACTCCCAACTCCTTTTGCAGATACTTTAAAAAACATACCCACAAGTCTTTTACGCAATATCTCAACGAAATACGTTTAAGAAACGCGTGTAAGCTTTTGATTGAGGGAGAAAGTCAAATTTCAAGTATCGGCTATCAATGCGGCTTCAATACCCTGACTAATTTTAACAAACAATTTAAAAGCCTTATGAAGGAGACTCCCACGCAGTACTTGGAAAGGTGTAAAAGTTATATATAAAAGTATTGAAGCTGATTAGGTTGTTTTTTTAACTTTTTCAATTCTATCTTTCCTATAAATATAGACGCCTAGTAGTCTTTTGTTTTTTGGATAAAATTGTGTTAGTATAGGATAGTGGCCGCATTATATCCGTAATTCGTTTTTTTTTAACTTTGTATGAAGTGTTTAAAACTCTAAGCTCATTTTTTTAATACATCCCAATTAGTATGATAAAAGAAGATCAACCAAAATCAAGATTGCAATGATCGGACTTTTGATATTAGTAGGTTGTATAGTTCTTCTAATTGTTGCAGTTACGGTATTTAAAGTACATCCGATTCCTGCTTTGCTTATTTCGGGTTTGGTTTTGGGGTTGTCAACGGGTGGTTCCGTTGAATCTGTAACCCAGAGCTTGTTAAATGGTTTTGGGGACACCCTTAAGTGGATTGGTTTGATTATCCTCTTTGGCACCCTACTTGGCGAAATTCTTTCCCAGACAGGAGGAGCCGATGTCATTGCGGATGGGGTCATTGACCTTTTTGGTGTAAAGTATTTACCGTTGAGTATGGCGATCATCGGTTTTTTGGTAGGTATCCCAGTATTTATGGATGTTGCCTACTTAACGCTACTTCCGACCATTCTGGTATTATCCCGAAAATCAGGACATTCTGTTCTTGTCCTTGGCCTTTCCTTGGCCATGAGTCTTACTGTTGCGCACGCATTGATTCCTCCAACTCCTGGCCCATTGGCCGTCGCCGCTATATTGGAAATTGATATTGGGAAAATTATTCCTATAAACGTAATGGTGGCACTTGCAGCCATTATAGGCGGATTGGCTTGGATAAAATGGAATAAAAAAAGTCTTTTCGTAAGATCCGCCTCAGAAGAAGATGTGCCCGAAACTTCTAAAAAACAATTGGTAGGCATTAAAAGAATACTTCCCTTTGCGGCCCTATTAGTTCCATTACTGCTAATGTCGGTCGGAACTCTTTTTCCTAGTGAAAATCCAATCATGATTTTTATTAAAAATCCATTGTGGGCCTTACTTCTTGGGGTTGCATTAGCCCTACCGCTTATCGAATTAAAGAATTTCTCCACTCAACTCAACTATTATTTCCAGACCTCTGGAGCCAAATCATCAATTGTCATTCTGATTACCGGAACAGGCGGCGCATTCGGACAGGTAATAAAAGATACTGAAATAGTAAGCGCTCTTTTTACTGATGTAGGTGGTCTAACCGCAATGGGTATTGTTATTCCTTTTTTTCTCAGTTTTATTTTTACTACGGTAACAGGTTCTATTACCGTTTCGCTGATTACAACCTCATCAATAATAGCTCCTTTAGTCTCCAATGGCACACTAGATTCAACCTTCACTGCGGCCGCAATAGGTGCTGGATCTCTAGGAATTATCCATGTAAATAGTAGTTTTTTCTGGCTTTTTAAAGAGGTTCATCATCTTTCCGTTGCCAAGTTGTTAAAATCCTTTAGTGTGCTTTCCGCAATTATAGCTTTGGCAGGTGGATTAATGGTTTTGCTTATATACTTTATATCAGGATTATAGAAAAAAATTGAACGCAGATGGTTAAAATAGTGCCAGCAATAGATAAAATCGTTAATAGTATATCCTAATTTGAATCATAACTTTGGAAAGTCAATAACCTTATATAGTTGCTTTTCTAGTTCGTGAAAACAAAAAAAGCAAACTAACAAACAAACACATTAACTTATTATTAACCAATCATTATTTAGAATTATGAAAAAAACAACGTTTAATGAAGATAGGGGGCTGCAACTCCTGACTAAAAGCCTGACTAAAAGGCTTTGGCTTTTGCAAATTTTTATTCTTTTAGTTTGTTCTATTCCTATAAAGACGCTAGCTAATAATTCTGGAGTTAAAGATAAATTACTTACTGAGCCACATGAGTTAATATCGGCTGAGTTTCAACAAACAATTACTGGTACTGTATCTGATGTGATGGGGCCAATTGGAGGCGCAAATATTTTGGTAAAAGGGACTTCTAAGGGTACCTTGACCGACCTTGACGGAAATTACACTATTGAAGTAGATGGGAATAATGACGTTCTCGTTTTTTCCTTTTTAGGCTACGAGTCACAAGAAATCATTGTTGAAAATCAAACGGTTATCAATGTTACTATGGTTGAACGTTCCTCAAAATTAGACGAGGTAGTTGTGGTCGGTTATGGTACTAGAAAGCGTGGTGAACTTACCGGTGCTGTCAGTACCGTAAAAGCGGAAGAAATTGTTAGGACTTCCAGTAATAACCTTTCCAAATCTTTGTCAGGTAGAGTCCCTGGACTAACGGTGCTTGACCGTGGTGGATATCCTGGCCAACAAGGTGTCGTAGATATATTAATAAGGGGTCGCTCAACCTTAGGCAACAATCAGCCATTAGTGGTTATAGATGGTGTACCTGGTGCTGATTTCTCCTTTTTGGCGCCAGATGACATTGAGAGCTTCTCAGTTTTAAAAGATGCTGCTGCGGCAATATATGGTGCACGTGCGGCAAATGGAGTAATATTGATTACCACAAAAAGAGGAAAGATTGGTAAACCCTCTGTGAAGGTTACCCATACAAACCAAGTACAGGCTTTTACCCGTACACCACAATATATGAATTCCTTTCAGTATACTACCTATCAAAATGAAGTTGAAACACGTTATGGTAGGGAACAGCCATATTCTGATGAAGATGTTATCAATTTTAGGGATTCTAATGACCGAGTAGCGTATCCAGATACAGACTGGCATGATTTGACTTTGAATGAATGGTCCCATCAAACGCGTAGTGGAATTTCGTTTTCTGGGGGTACGGAAGCTATCCGTTATTTTGTAAATGGTGATGTACTGAACCAAGGAGGTCAGTACAAATCTGGAGACCTAAAATTTAGACAATATCAATTAAGGTCTAATTTAGACATCAAAATCAACGATTGGATAGATTTAGGGGTTGATATATATGGTGCTAGTGGAAAAAAAATACAACCTGGTGCAAGTAGAAATTGGATTTTTAGGCATTTTCAACTAGCCTTTCCTACTGAAGTTGGGCAGTACCCAAATGGTTTATATGGTGTTGCCGCTGAAGACGGGGCCAACCCCGGGGTGATGTCAAGTTTTCAATCGGGTTCTGTAGATGAACGGGATAGCGAGTTAAGAACTCGTTTTAATTTGGACTTAGATTTGGATTTTATTACTGAAGGATTAGGCTTAAATGCAAATACAACCATAATCCAAAGAAATAGTGACACAAAGAATTTTCAAAGACCATGGATGGTATACGGTTACAATCCCACAACAGATGAATATGTACCACAAGTAGGATTTAACTTTAACAATGGGAAATTATTTTCCGTTGAGGAAAGTTTCTCCAAGTACAACGAAGAATACTACAATGCACAGCTAAATTATGATCGCACTTTTAACGACGTTCATACATTAAGGGCCTTTGTAGCTATGGAACAAACGGAATGGCGCACCAGGGCATTCTCGGCCTATAAAAGGGACTTGATTTCTGGAGAATTACCTTCTTTGTTTTCTGGTAGTGATGATGGGCAAAGAAGTACAGGTTTCGAACAGGAACGTGGAAGGCTAAATTATTTTGGCTCTTTGGGTTATAATTACAAGAGAAAATATCTTATAGATTTCACCTTACGTTATGACGGTTCCGATAATTTTCCGGAAGGAAAAAGGTTTGGTACTTTTCCAGGGATTCAGGCAGCCTGGGTAATCTCGGAAGAACCTTTCTTACAAGAATCAGATTTTATTAGCCATCTAAAGTTGCGCGCTTCATGGTCGAAAATGGGCAATGATAGAATACCGGGCTTTGGTTATTTAAACACCTATGGATATGGTGGCATTCTGTGGCCATATGGTTATCATAACTACTATATTTTTGGGGAAAGTCCAACCCAGGTAAATACATTTTTCAATAATAATGTGGCAAATCCAAATATCACGTGGGAAGAGGCTATAAGCCAGAATATTGGTTTTGAGTTTGGTCTTTTCGATGGTAAACTTAACGGAGATTTCAATTATTATTGGGGTACTAGATCCAATATTCTAACACAAAGAAATGCATCTATACCTGATTACACCGCATTACAACTACCACTTGAAAACTTAGGTGAGGTTGACAACTATGGCTATGAAATTGTATTATCGTATGCCGATAGGGTTAGTAAAGATTTTTCCTATAACATAGGAGGTAATTTTTCAAATACTAAAAATGAAATTGTATTTCTTGATGAGCCAGCCGATGTCCCTGATTGGAGAACACAAGAGGGGCGCTCCTTGGGGTCGTTTTATGTATATCCTACTGATGGTCTTTACAGTACTCAAGCCGAAGTAGATGCAGATCCCGCGGCGAGGGCCGGCACATTACCGGGCGATGTCAAATATTTGGATACTGATGGTGATGGAGCAATAACAGGTAATGATATTATTAGAACAAATTCCTCAAATGTTCCTGAGATTATATATGCTGTCAAGGCTGGATTAAAATACAAACATTTTGATTTTAATGTGTTATTCCAAGGCCAGACGAATGCTCAAATTTTAGTGTCCTTTACTGATGAAGGAAATAGACCTGACATTTTATTTAATCAGAGATGGACACCCGAAAATCCAAATGCAAGATATCCAAGGGCCTTTGGGACTAATGACCCATTTAACACAAAAAGTAATGCTCAACAAGACAATTGGTTGCATGATGCATCATTTTTACGATTGAAGGAAATGCAAATCGGATATAATTTTCCGAAGAACCTTATTAAGGGTGTTCCGGATATAAGGTTATTTTTGAGAGGGTCGAATATTTTTACCTGGGATAAGTTAAAAGGATGGAACCTTGACCCAGAAATGCCAGGGTACGAAGGTAATTCCCCAAATGCATATGCGCCACTAAAAACGTGGTCGATTGGTGCTAACATTAGTTTATAATTATAAAAATAAAATTTAAGATGAAAAATATAAAATTAATTTTGTTGTTTGCGGCCGTCTTAGGACTAGCAAGATGTGAGGACGTGGACGTATTGGACTCTGTTCCTGGTGATTCTTATTCCGATGCACTTCTTTATAGTGACATGGATGTAATAGATAACTTAGTTTTTTACACCTATAATACAACGGAAAACTGGGGGATGAATTTTGATCAATGGTTTTGGGTGACGCTGTCAGGCGTAGAAAATATCACAGACGAAAGCTGGTTTCATTGGCCCAACCGTAGCAATTATACTGTTGCTTATTCGTTAACAGAACCAAATAATATGGGATTCTTTGCCGATATATGGAAAAGGGACTATGGATATATTGGAACCGCCAATAATTTTCTGAGCAGAATCGATGGATCACCCGTTGCAGAATCGAATCCTGATGAAATAGATATCCTGATAGGTGAGATGATATACTTAAGAGCGCATACGTATGCGCGTCTTATTAAATACTTCGGCGCGGTACCCATTATTAAAGAACCCTTTACTCTTAATGACGAAAGTTTTGTGGTCTCCAGAAATACGTATGAAGAGTGTGTAGATTTCATTGTCAGCGAGCTAGACAGATCGATCCCATTGTTGCCCGAAGGACCTAGGTTTGGTGCCGAATTCGGCAGGGTATCTCGAGGAGCTGCGATGGCTTTAAAATCTAGGGTATTATTATATGCGGCAAGTCCCCAACATGATCAGGGTTCTGCCGAAGCACCTAGAGGGCCACTTTACGATTATACGAAGTCTTCAAAATGGCAGGATGCATCAGATGCGGCTAAAGCATTGATAGTTTTAGGAGAATATTCATTAGTTCCAGTGAATTCTGCTGATGAGTACCACTCTATGTTTCTAAGCCCAAATTCAGAATTGATTTTTGCACGTCCCTTTAGTCCCGATTTCCCAAATCAAGGCAACAATTTCAATACATTACCAGATAAGGCTCATGGGGCGGTTGCCAATGGGGGATGGGGAATTAGCAATCCTACCCATAACTTTGTTCAGGATTTTAAAATGGCCAATGGCTTGAGAATCGATGAGCCAGGTAGTGGATATGACTCTAACAATATATATGCAGATAGGGAAATTCGTTTTTATGCTAATTTCAATTATCAAGGAGCCACTTTCAAAGGTATTGAACTTGAGTATTGGTCTCCCTTTGGTAACTGTAGCAAAGATTTGCCAGGAAACGATGGGGATCACTTTGCGAAGACGGGATATAATTTAAAGAAATTTCTTGATCCAAATATTGTAATTGATGTCGAACAATCACCAAATAGACCATATCCCTTGGCAAGATTACCGGAAATTTATTTGAATTATGCAGAAGCGCAATATCATTTAGGGAATGAAAGCGAAGCTAGAACGTATGTTAGTTTAGTCGCAAATAGAGTTGGATTACCAGCTATTACTTCTTCAGGAACAGACTTATTGGAAGATATTAAATATGAAAGACAAATGGAGCTTTTCTTCGAACAACATCGATTTTTTGATTTAAAAAGATGGATGAGTCCCAAATTAGGTGAGGACATTGTGGGCGTTCAATGGGAAAAAAGGAATTCAGCAGGCGAATTAGATCCAAATGGTACGCTTATGATGCTCGGGCCAAGTCTGCTCGATGATAGAACATTCAATAAGGAAGATTATTATTTGCCAATTCCCTTCGATGAAGTTGAAAAGGCTGGACTTGAGCAGAACTATGGCTATTAAGGTGTAACTACCAATTTTTAAGAAATAAAGGTTTTTAGGATTAATCAGAACTAACTGAACATAATTAATCCTAAATGCTGGCACCGTGAAGTTTATCCAATAAAAAAGGATGAATTAACATAGATGATTTTTTTGAATAAAGGTTTATTGGACGATGATACATTTTTAGAAAAATTATCGGAACAATGTAAGGTATCCATAAGTATAAATGGCTTAAATAAAAATAACAAAATATAATTAAAATGAAAAAAATACTATTTTCATTAACATTTATTTGCTTATTGTCCCTTAGTGTTAACGCCCAGGAAGAAGCATATATTAACACTTCGAAAAGTCAATTTAGTAAAATAAAAAGCCTAGATATGGGTAGTGTTAAATGGACCGACGGATTCTGGAAAGAAAGGTTCGATCTGTGCCAGGCTAATGTTATTCCTGCACAATGGGATTACTTTATGGAATTTTCTCAGCATAACTTTGAGATAGCGGCTTATAAGCTCAATGATCCTGAAGGTTTTAGAGGTACTAATTGGCAAGATGGGGATTACTATAAATGGCTTGAAGCACAAGTGGGTACTTATGCCATAACAAAAGATACAGCCATTTCCAACAAGATTGAAAGGGCGGCTCAACTGATAGCGAAAGCTCAGGCTTCTGACGGTTATATCACGATGAATACTCAGGCAGCAAAAGATGGCAAGCATTATAAAAATTCACAGAGATTTGCTTCCGCTAGATTGCACGAAACATACAATATGGGGCATTTGATGACACTTGCCTGCACTTATTACCGTGTAACTGGCAGCAGGACGTTGCTGGATGTTGCCATCAAGGCAGCCGATTTCCTCGATCAGCGTTTTGCGGTAATTACACCGGAGTTGACTATTGTTGACTTTAATCCGACTCATATCACAGGACTGACTGAGTTGTACAGGACAACCGGGAATAAAAAATACCTTGATCTGGCGCAACGATTCGTAGATGCCAAGGGTAATGGCGGAACATTGATAAACCAGAACAAAACCCCTTTGCGCGATGAGAGGGAGGCTGTGGGACATGCTGTGCTGGCAAACTATCTCTATTGCGGGGCTGCAGATATTTATGCCGAAACGGGGGAACAAGCTCTGCTGGTATCGTTGGATTCTATCTGGGAAGATACATACATGCGCAAGTCATCTATTACAGGCGGTTTGGGGAACCAGCATTATGGGATAACTTCAGCTAACCCGAAAGATATGACCCACGAATCTTTCGGATATCCTTACAAATTGGATAATGCGATTGGTTACAATGAGACTTGCGCTAACTTCGGGGGGGCATATTTCAGTTATCGCATGTTTTTACTAACGGGTGAACCGAAGTATCTAGATAAGATGGAAAAAACTTTTTATAACAATCTATCGTCTATGAGCCTTGACGGCAAGTCTTATTTTTACACCAATCCGATGCGTTGGCACGGGAAAGATCATACACTGCTATCTCAAGATTACCATGGCAGATGGACGACTCAGTTCCCATGTGTTTGCTGTCCTACCAGTGTGGCCCGCTTTCTGACCGAAACGAATAATTATGCTTATGGAATAGATGGGAATTCGTTATATGTTGTCCTTTATGGAAGCAATGAGGTAACAACTAAAATTGGTAAATCTACTGTTAAATTCACTCAAAAGAGCAATTACCCATGGCAGGGAGACATAACGATGATATACGATGGGGATGAGAAAGCTGAATTTTCTTTAAAGATGAGGATTCCTTCATGGGCAGAAGGGGCTATTGTGAAAGTAAACGGACAGGAACAGGCGGCTCAGGCTTCAACTTTTATTGAAATGAACCGAAAGTGGAACAAGGGTGATAAAGTGGAATTGAATCTACCTCTCAAGCCAATGGTTATAGAAGTAAATCCTCGTGTGGAAGAAACCCGCAACCAGATGGCCGTTACTTATGGACCGCTTGTTTATTGTGTGGAGGCGATCGATTTGCCTGCCGGGGTTAAGATGGATAATATTATATTGCCGATAAACTCTAAACTGACAGCGGAATACAAAAAAGGACTTCTGGGTGGTGTTGTGACCATTAGTGGGGAAGCTATGCAGAGGACAAATACTTTTGATAATAAAGTTCTTTATGCTCCTGTCAACACACAGCTAAAGCCATTTAAACTGCAGTTAATCCCTTATTATAGTTGGGCAAACCGAGGAGAGTTTGAAATGAGCGTGTTTTTACCGGTTAAATGGTAATCAATTTGATTTTAAATTATAACACATGAATAGCAAGACTAACCTGTTAGAATATCCGTTAGCATCTGCCTTATATATATCTTTAATAGAAATCTTAACTTAAAAGGCTCCGGAAAAAAGAAAATCATTTTTATGATTGATGTAAAACTCTAATTTCCAAAGATAAATTGTAAATGAACTAATTTCAGGATTTAAATAAATAATACTATGACTAAACAAATAAAAAAACTAATGGTAGGTATTCTTGCCGTAATAATGATATTGTTATCTGCCTGTAATTCAAATGAAGAGATTAAAACACATAATAAAGGAGTGATTGATAACTCTCAAAGTCCATATACCAAATTGCGTAGTATTCCTATGCAGGATACAAAACTGACAGAAGGATTTTGGGCAAAAAGATTTGATTTGGCCGCAAACAAAATGCTTCCAACACTTGAAAATACAATGCTGGGAGAAGGCACGGCCAACCTGAACAGAATTAAAGAGGCTGCTGGATTAATTCAAGAAAACGAACACGGATCCCCCTGGGGTGATGGCGACAATTATAAATGGATAGAATCCATGGCTCATGTGTATAATCTGAATAAAGATCCCGAATTGGATAAAAAAATGGATTACTGGATTGAGGTTATTGGGAAGGCGCAAGACCCGGACGGATATATTTCAACAAATATTGGCCATGACAAGTCGAAACGTTTCCAGCGCGTAAGTGCCCATGAAATGTACAATATGGGGCATCTGTTAACAGCAGCATGCATCCATTACCGGTCAACAGGCAAAGAAAATTTTATGGACATTGCAAAGAAGAATGCAGACTTCCTGTACAATCAGTGGAAAGCTGAACCGGTCCATATGGCTCGGTACCCTTGGAATCCTTCTGTCTTTATGGGAATAGCAGAAATGTACCGTACCACCCGCAATCCAAAATATCTTGAGCTCCTGCAAATTATGATCGATAACCGCGGAAGCAGACCTAATCCTGACCGTGACAATAGTATGGGAGGTACCGATCAAACTCAGGACAGGGTACCTTTGCGTGAGGAAACCATGGCCGTTGGACATGCGGTTACCGGAAATTACTACTATTGCGGTGCTGCGGATTTATTTGCTGAAACCGGTGACCAGGAGATACTGGAAGCACTGGAACGAATATGGAAGGATATTCACTGGAACAAAACGGATATTATTGTGGGTGTGGCAAAGGATCGGAGTTCAGAATCCCTTTCTCCCCGCGGTGATGAAGTGCATGAAAATTTTGCCAATACTCCCTATGAACAACCCAATTTTTATAATGAAACCTGCGCAAACATTGGTACAGGCATGTTTGACTACCGAATGTTTATGCTTACCGGAAACCCGGAATATGCGGATTGGACAGAGCAAATGATGTATAATACGCTCAACTCAGCTGTAGATTTAGAAGGAGAGCATTGGTTCTATGTTAATCCATTAAGTTGGGATGGAACAGAAGGTGAAAAAATACCACAGACAAACGGCAGAGATCCGGAGCGAATGGTCCCTGCACACAGAAGCGGCCAGCGCTGGGAATTTATGAACTGTTATTGCTGTCCACCTAGCGTAACACGCACCACTGCTCAAATACACAATTGGTTTTATAACGTTTCAGATGACGGAGCACTTTGGATTAACTTTTATGGTGGAAATCAGCTTACAACCACTTTGGCAGATGGTACCGAAATTGCCCTGACCCAGACTACCGATTATCCCTGGGACGGAAAAATTACAATAAATATTGATAAAATAGGTAAAAAGGGCGTTCCCATTCATTTAAGAATTCCAAGGTGGACGGAAAATCCTGTTGTCATGGTGAATGGAGAAAAACTAGTGAAAACACCACAGCCGGGAAGTTATTTAAAAATTGAGCGCAACTGGTCAGTTGGGGATGAAATAGTTTTGGATTTTCCAATGCCTGTACGTTTGATGGATGCAAATCCAAAAGCTGTTAACTTGAATAATAAGGTAGCTGTAATGCGTGGTCCTGTAGTTTATTGTTTGGAACTACCAAAGCAAGAAGATGGTGAAGAAATATTTAAAAACGGTGTGTATTTACCAGCAAATATAAAACTAACTCCTGAATATCGTGCAGACTTTTTAGGAGGTGTAACTGTGCTGAAAGGAAAAGCACTTAATCAAAATGAAAAAGACGCTTTTGTAAAGAACACTTCAAATCAATCAAAAGAACAAACCTCAGTAAACTGGAAAGAGGATGAACTGTATCGTCCTTTGAAATTAAAAGAAAATAAAATATCGGGAGAAGGTTCGGTTGAAATAGAACTGATTCCATATTATGCATGGGCAAACCGTGGATTATCTTATATGGATGTATGGATTCCTTTAGCCCGTTGAAATGTATAAAGGTTTAAAGTAAAAATGAAGCTTAAATATAAATCATGAAAGAAATAAAAGTAAGTCTGTTATCCCGTGATGATTTTGAACTGTACGGACAGATTATTGATTTAAATGACCTTGGTCCAGCCTCAATTAATACCGAGTTAGTTAAATTTTGGAAACAACAGGTAGAAGTTGAATTTGATGGAGAAATAGAAATTGGTGTACTCAAGGTTAAGAAGCACAGGATGTTGTTTGATGAAATGGAAAATCATTTTAAAACACCAACTATAATGATGAGCCTAACGGGCGATTTTTATTTACCCATAGGTCCCTGTAAAGATAACGTGCCGGACGTTGAAGAAATAAAGATTTTTAAGATTAAAGAAAACCAACTGTATATGATGAATCCTAAATGCTGGCACGGCGAAGTTTATCCAATTGATATGGATGAGCTAACACTGATGGTTTTTTTAAAGAAAGGTTCATTGGACGATGATACTGTTTATAAAAAATTATCAGAGCAATGCATGATTGTTGAATAATATCATTTTTGACAATTTCAAAAAAAATTAATCAGTTTGAATTAGATTTGGATTTAGATAAATAAACTTGATTTAAAATGTGAGATAGATATGAGAAAATTAGCAATAGTATTAATAGTAAGCCTGACATTAGCAGGCTATTTATCTGCCCAGAATACAAAGCCCAATGTTGTATTTTTTCTAATAGATGATATGGGCTGGAAAGATTTAGGTTGTTACGGAGGCAACTTTATTGAAACACCTTTTGCAGATAAACTTTCAGCAGAGGGAATACGATTTACCAATGCCTATGCTTCGCCGGTATGCTCCCCAACCAGGGCGTGTCTTATCTCAGGTCAAAATGCAGCTCGTCATGGTATTTGGGAAGTAATTGACGTATTCGACAGACCTTATGCAAAAATGAAGTCACCTCCCAAGGCTAGTGAGTTACAAAAACATATTAAGACATACGCAAATGTGCTAACGGAGGAAGGATATGTTTGTGGATTGGTTGGAAAATGGCATGCAGGGCGTACACCCCAGGCACATGGATTTGCTAATATAGATAATAATATCTATGATCCGGAACTTCAAGAATATGCAAAAGAAAATGAAGGCCATGATGTGGGCCAGATTACTGCAAATGCCATTGAATTTATAAGAGAGAACAAGGACAAGCCGTTTTTTATCAACATTAGTCATCATGTTGTACACGCACCATTACTTGCGAGGGAAGATTTAATAAAAAAGTATCAAAAGAAGCTACGCCAAACCGGAATTGAAGATGTACATCCCACTTATGCCGCAATGGCTGAAACGGCTGACGAATCTCTGGGAATGTTGCTTGATGAGCTGGATGCACTTAACTTAACTAAAAATACCGTTGTTGTTTTATACTCTGACAATGGGGGCTTGCTAGGAGATTTGTACCTAAACACAACCACGCCAATGGCAACAACAATGACACCTCTCCGAGGCCAGAAGGGTAGTTTATATGAAGGTGGAATTCGGGTACCGTTAATCGTAAAATGGCCCGATAAAGTAAAGCCCGGAAGTGTTTCCGGTGAGATGGTTAATAGCTACGACCTTTTTTCAACTTTTATCGAAATAGGAAATGGGAAAATCCCAACCAACCAACAAACCGATGGAATCAGTTTGGTACCCTTAATAAAGGGTGAAAAAGAGACCTTGAGCCGAGAGGCTTTATACTGGCATTTTCCGACAAGTCAATGGACACGCAATCCAGCGGGTGCAATACGTAAGGGGAAATACAAGTTAATCGAACACTTTGAAGATGGACGTCTCGAATTATTTGATTTGGATGACGATATCGGTGAAACCAATAACTTAATCAATAAAAAACCGGTAATAGCCTATCAATTATTAAACGATCTTAAAAACTGGCGCGAGTTAGTGGGAGCACAAATGCCAATACCTAATCCAGATTACGATCCTTTAAGGGAAAAGGAGTTGGGATATCATAAATTTCTGGAATAATAATAATGTTAAAACTATAACTTTTAAAACTTATGTTTATGGATTCAATGTTTTTACCTTTAGCACTTATCATTTTTGCAAGTATTTTTCAAGGTTCTTTTGGACTTGGTATGAAATTCATGGCACCCTTGAAATGGGAAGCTTGGTGGCTGGTTCATGCTACTGTAGCCATGTTGTTATTCCCACTTACATGGGCTTTGTTAGTGATACCTGATTTATTTGAAATAATCGTTTCAGTTCCTACTAATGTACTCCTTCTAGCAATGCTTTTTGGTTTTCTCTGGGGTATAGGAGGGATCATGTTTGGAAAGAGTATCCCGTATATTGGGATTTCCCTGACCTATGGAATTGTAATGGGACTTGCATCATCAGCAGGTAGTTTAATCCCGCTTTTCCAGATTGAAGAAGCTTCTTCAATTCCTGCATTTCCTTACATAATTGGGGGGGTAGTTGTAATGCTTGTAGGTGTTGCAATAACTGCGTACGCCGGTATCCAACGGGATAAACAAAGTACTGAAAACAGGGTAAAAAATTTGAAACTCGGTTTATTTATAGCAATAACCAGTGGTGTACTGTCTGCCCTTCTGAATGTAGGATTTGCCAATGCCTCACCTGTTGCAGCCGAAGCTGCTTTACACAATGTAGCTACTAGAAATTCATCTTTAGCTGCCTGGGTAGTTGTTTTATTTGGCGCGTACATAATGAATGCCGGCTATTCAGTTGTTCTACTTACAAGAAATAAAAGCTGGAGTTCATTTGCTGTGGCCAAATCAGGTAAAGCTTATACGTGGTCAATCGTTGCTGGCTTATGTTGGTTTGCAGCGCTAGGTGTGTACGGACAAGGTGCTGCCCTGATGGGAGAAATGGGACCGGTAATCGGTTGGCCTATATTACTGGGACTTTCTCTTATTATAAGCAATATTTGGGCTTATATAAATAAGGAATGGAAGGGTGCTAAAAAAGCATTTGTTTGGTTACTGGTTGGGTTATTGGTCTTGATAGTTGCTTCCACTATTTTAGGATTTGCAAATAGTTTGTAAGAGGGATTGAAACAGATCTTTTTGCAGACAAAACTATAATTACATATTATCATTATGAAGATTGAAAAAATAAAAGTATTTGTATTAACAGAGCATCTGGATAAGAGCTTCTACTTCTCGCAGTGGGAATACAGCCAACGAAAAGTTTGTCTGGTTAAAATAACTACTGACGAGGGTTTAATAGGGTGGGGAGAAGGCTACGGACCGGCTGATTTACTGGCTTCTGGTGTTGATTATTTGTCAACTTATGTCCTTGGACAAAACCCGCTTAATTCAGAAGCAATTTGGGAAACCTTATACAGGCGTACAATGGATTTTTGCAGAAGCGGCGTATTAATGGGCGCCATTAGCGCTATCGATGTCGCCATATGGGATCTTAAAGGTAAAATTTTGGGGTTACCTGTACATCAGTTGCTTGGAGGTAAAAAACGAGATAAAATTTACCCATATGCAACAGGCCTTTATTTCAGGGAGGAGAAGGATTTAATTCACGCTTTGGTAGAAGAAGCCATAATGTATAAGGAACAGGGCTATCGCTCAATAAAAATGAAGGTCGGAATGTCTATTAAAGAGGACATTAAACATGTGGAGGCTGTGCGTAAAGCCATTGGCAATGATGTTGATTTGATGATAGATGCCAATCATGCTTACAACCTTCATGAAGCTTTAAAACTGGCCAGCGCTCTAAACAATTTAGACATTGCCTGGTTTGAGGAACCACTTTCACCTGAATATTATGAACAACATGCTGAATTACGAAGCAAAACAAGTATACCAGTGGCCACTGGAGAATGCGAATATTTACGTTTTGGATTTCACCGTTTGTTGAAAAACAATTCGGCTGATATCTTGCAACCCGATATATGTGCCTGTGGCGGGCTTACGGAGGCAAAACGTATAGCAACCGTTGCATCGGTGTATGGTGTGGAAATTGTACCCCACTCCTGGGGAACTTTTATTGCCCTGTCTGCTGCTATGCATTTTGTAGCCAACCAGGATTCGATTCCTGGCAGACTAAAAATGCGAAAATTTACAATGGAATACGATAGGACAGTAAATAGTATACGAGATAAAGTAACCTTTCCTGATTTTGAAGTGAAAGATGGCACTTTGATTATTTCGGATAAGCCCGGATTAGGTGTGGAAGTAGATGAAAACGCCTTAGTACAATACCTTGATAAAAATAAAAATATAAAAAATGAATTTAGCTTATAAAAAAATGTACATAGATGGAAATCTGGTCGATTCGATTTCCGGAGAAAAAAAGGAAGTAATTTGTCCGGGTACAGGTGAAATAGCCGGAGAAGTTGCCTGGGCTGGTAAAGCCGATGCAGAGCTGGCATTGAATGCTGCAAAGGCCGCTTTCAAGAAGTGGTCTAAAATGAGCATAAATACCCGTAAGATGTGGATGCATAAATTACGTGATGCGGTAATTGAACGAGAGCAGGAAATTCGTGAAACCGTAATGTATGAAATGGGAAAAACTTACAATCAGGCGATGGAAGATTACGAAACCGTAGTCAATTCCCTCGAATGGTATCCACAGGAGATGCTGCATCGCCGCGATGAAATTATTCCCGACCCAGACGGAACACATTCCCATCAAATTGTTTCAAAACCTGCTGGTGTTGTAGTGGGTTATTTGGCGTGGAATTTTCCATTGTTAAATCTTGGGTTCAAGATAGGCCCTGCCCTAGCCGCCGGTTGTACACTAATTTTGAAACCTTCAGCAACTGCTCCTCTTTCAGCATATTTAATAGGTGAAATAATGGAAAGCATCAATTTTCCGAAAGGTGTTGTAAATATTCTGGCAGGTTCTAATAGTGAACTGGCATTAACACTATCATCCAGCAAAATACCACGTGTGATAACCATGATTGGTTCTTCTGTATCAGGCAGAATAGCCATGCAACAGGCTACCACTTCAATAAAACATTTCAGCATGGAACTGGGCGGCAATGCTCCTGCAATTGTTTTTGAAGATGCAAACGTTACTCGGGCCGTAAACGATTTGGTTGCTTTGAAATTTGGCAATTGTGGACAAGTCTGTGTATCTCCAAACCGAATACTTGTTCACGAAAATGTATATGATGAATTTGTTAAAAGGTTTGTAGAAAAAACTAAAAAACTAAAATTAGGGTTTGGGAAGGATTCAAGTATTGACATGGGGCCCATAGTTGATGAGCGTTCTCGGGAAAGGATTATTAAACTTTCAGAGACAACTTTAGCTGAAGGTGCTAAAATGGAATGTGGAGGAAAAGTACCGAACAATATGAAGAAAGGTTTTTTCTTTGAACCAACTGTTTTTTCCAATGTAAACTCAAAGATGACCATTTTTAAAGAAGAAATATTTGGTCCACTTGCAGCGATTTATAAGTTCAAAACAGATGAGGAAGTGTTGAGTCTGGCTAATGATAGTGAAGTTGGTTTATCTAGTTATGTATATACGAGTGATATAAGTAGGATACAGAAATTTTCAAAAGAACTTGAGGTTGGAGAGGTACATGTAAATGGCTTCAAATATGCGATATACTTGCCACATGGAGGTGTTAAAGAAAGCGGATTAGGACATGATTGTTCGCATCTTGCTTTAAATGATTACCTTGAAAAGATGCGCATTACTATTCACGTTTAATAGGTTTTTTATAAAAATTATAGATTATGAAATTAATAAAACAAAAGGCAATGAAACCTGAGGTGATTAAAAGAATTGAAGAGTCAGGAGTTGTTGCAGTACTTATTATTGATGAGTTAAAACATGCTCTTCCTTTAGCAAATGCGTTGATTGAAGGTGGTGTAAAAACAATAGAACTTACTTTACGTACACCAGTGGCATTAGATGCGGCGGTGCTTATAAAAAAAACATTTCCTGATATTTGCCTCGGAATAGGAACAGTCTTAACAACCCAACAAGTTAAAGCGATAGCCGATATTGGAGTTGATTTTGCTGTTGCCCCTGGCTGTAATCCCAAAATTATTGAAGCTGCACAGAAATATGGGGTCTCTTTTGCTCCTGGTATTTCAACAGCTTCAGAATTGGAAACAGCTTTGGAGCTTGGATGTCAAGTTTTAAAATTCTTTCCAGCAGAGCCTTTGGGGGGTATCAATTATTTAAAAAATATGGTAGCTCCTTATAAATATTTAGGATTGAAATTTATCCCTCTAGGTGGCATAAATATTAATAATGCCAGTGGTTATTTAGAGTCGGAATTAATTACAGCAATTGGAGGTTCATGGATAGCCAAACAAGCCTTGATTCAATCAGAAGATTGGGCAGCTATAGCATACAATGCAAAGGAAATAAGAACACTAATAAATAAAATTAAAAAATAGCTATATGAATATAGTAGTAGCATTTGGAGAGATTATGGGGCGTATTGCAGCCCCTGAATATTTACGTTTAAGGCAAACGCGTCAATTTGATATAACTTATGCTGGTGCAGAAGCTAGTGTGGCAGCATCAATTTGTAATTTTGGAGGAAGCGCACGTTATGTAACTGCTTTGCCAAAACATACGTTGGCCCAAGCTACAGTTGATTCTGTTCGCTCATTAGGAGTTGATACTAAATATATTTTACGTACAGATAAAGGTCGCTTAGGACTGTATTTCTTAGAAACAGGTGCAAATCAACGTCCAAGCAATGTAATTTATGACCGCGCTGATTCTGCTATTGCAATTACTCCTGCGGAAGCATATGATTGGAAAAATATTTTTAAAGGGGCAAGTTGGTTACATTTAAGTGGAATTACACCTGCTTTATCAAAAAATGCCGCTGAAGCTACTTTATTTGCTGCGAAAAAAGCAAAGGAATCTGGAGCTTCTGTTTCAATAGACTTAAACTTCCGTGGAAAATTATGGAATTGGGACGAATCAAAATCTGCACGTGAATTAGCGCAAGTAACAATGCGTAAAATTTTACCTTTTATTGATGTAGTAATTGGAAACGAAGAAGATTGTCACGATGTTTTAGGAATTCAAGCTGGTGATACGGATATACATGTAGGTAAATTAGATACTTCTCGTTATCCAGATGTGGCACGTCAAGTAGCTCAACAATTTCCAAATGTAAAAAAGGTGGCAATTACGTTACGTGAAAGTTATTCAGCTTCACATAACAATTGGGGAGCAATGTTATATGATGTTGCTTCGGATAAACCATCTTTTGCTCCTTTAGATGCTGATGGAAATTATCAATCTTATGAAATTAAAAACATTGTTGACCGAGTTGGTGGTGGCGATTCATTTGCTGGCGGATTAATTTTTGCATTAACCACTCCTGAATTAGTTGAACCTCAAACCGCAGTAAAATATGCGGTTGCGGCTTCTTGTTTAAAACATTCTATTAAGGGTGATTTTAATTATTCCTCAAGAGCTGAAGTTGAAGCATTAATAGGAGGCTCTGGTTCTGGTAGAGTTGTTCGATAAGGTTTTAAGAGTAATTTGTCATTGATAACTATCTTGCATGTCTGATCTTAATATTAAATGTAATAAACTGAATAAAACAAATAAAATTCAATAAAAATAAACAAAACCGTTTTAATTTTTGGAATGATAGCCCTAACAAATATTGCTAGGGCTCAGAATTATATTGTAGATACACATAAGAGTCCGAAGGCGGTAATGCGTCCGGTGGCCATCGATGAGGTGAAATGGACTGATGGTTTTTGGGCTGAACGTTACGATCAGACAAAGAAAATCACTCTCCGTAAATTGTGGGAACTGGCAGCCGATCCTGATGCCGGTCATGTGTTGGATAATTTTCGCGCAGTAGCTACCGGAGAAGGTGAGCATGCCGGAAGTGATTGGCAGGATGCCTGGTTATATAAATGGATTGAGGCGGCAGCATGCATTTACAAAAACACAAACAGCGAATGGATTGAGGAACGTATGGACAAAGCCATAGAATTGATTGCAGCAGCTCAGGAGGGCGATGGGTATATTGCCACGCAAATAACTGCAAAAGGAAAACCTCGTTTTACAAACCCGAGGGAACACGAAGTTTATAATATGGGACATTTGCTTACAGCCGGTTGTGTACATAAACGCATGACAGGCAAAACATCTCTTTTTGAAGTTGCAGTTAGAACTGCCGATTTTTTATGTGAAACGCTTGGTAAAAAAGTTTCACCATCATATGCTCACAATCCGTCGGCAATTATGGGTTTGGTTGAAATGTATCGCGAAACAGGCCAGCAAAAATATTTAGATTGTGCAAAGTTAATTGTTGATAGCCGTGGTTCAAATCCTCAAAAAAGTGGACTTTTTAATAAAGATGGTATTATCGGAACTGACCTTATTCAGGACCGAACGCCTTTGAGGGAATCGAAAGAAGTGGTAGGGCATAATGTGTTCTTTACCTACCTGTTTTCAGGAGCCACTGATGTATATTTGGAAACAGGTGATGAAACATTACTTCCTCCTCTTGAGGGATTATGGGATGATCTTACCCAAACAAAAATGTGTATTAATAGTGGAGTAAGCCCCGTTGGAGTAGGCTTGTCAAAAAATGGAGATGTAGTTAATGAAGCCGCTGGGGCTTCATATAATCTTCCCGTTGCAAATTCGTATAACGAAACCTGCGGCCAGGTGGGCAACTTTATGTGGAACTATCGCATGCTCACAGCTACTGGCGATGCTAAATATGCCGATATTATGGAGCTTGAATTATATAATGGCTTTTTGGGAGGTATAGGATTAGATGGAGAAAGTTGGTTTTACCGAAATTCCCTTCGTTTCAATGTCGATTCTCATGAACTTGAAGGTGAGCACAATTTTATGAAGGAATGCGGTCTGCCCGGACATAAGAGAATTTGCTGTCCTACAAATTTGCTACGAACATTTTCCGAATTACAATCTTACATGTATAGTACAGATGAAAATGGGTTATGGATTCATCATTATGGAGGAAATACTTTAGACGTTGAACTAGCCAAAGGTCAACATATACAATTAATACAAGAAACGGATTATCCTTGGGATGGAAAAATTAAAGTAATGATAGATAAATTGAATTCAGACAATGAGTTTGCAATTCGTGTTCGTATTCCCGGATGGACCAACAATTCTTCGGTAAAGGTGAATGGGAAAGAAGTCAAAGAAACTCCCAAAGCAGGCACCTATTTGTCGATGAACAGAAATTGGAAAAAAGGTGATGTTATTGAATTGAATTTATCAATGCCGGCTCGTTTAATGGTTGCTAACCCAAAAGCTGAACAACTGAGGAATCAGGTAGCTGTGATGCGGGGCCCCGTGTTGTATTGCCTTGAATCCAAAGATCTTCCTGAAGATAAAAACATTGATAATGATAGAATTCCATCTGAAATAAAACTTGAAGTTGCAGAATCTGACTTCCCTTTTGGGATAAAAACGCTAGAAGGAAAGGCGTATTACTATGATGAGAAACCCTGGGAAGGAGATTTATACAGTCCGCTGAAAGCATCGAAGAAAATGGAGAGATTACCCATCAGCCTGATTCCTTATTTTGCATGGAATAACCAGGGCCCGACTGCCATGAGCGTTTGGTTGCCGTTGGATGTGAAGTAGGAAAGATAAGATAATAAAAATCAATAAATAAACAATTAAAATTGGGGATAACAAATAACTATTATGATGAAAACATTTACGATGACAAAGATTTTACTGATGCTCTTCATTTCTGCATTTACTACAAGTTTTGGACAGTCTTTTGATGACCTAGCAAAAACCCCACCCATGGGATGGAACAGTTGGAATAAGTTTAGGTGTGAAATTAATGAAGAATTAGTAAGGGAAACAGCAGACGGTATGGTTGAATCAGGAATGATGGATGCGGGCTATAAATATGTTGTAATTGATGACTGCTGGCAGGTGGATCGGGATAAAAACGGAGAATTGGTGCCCGATCCAGAACGCTTTCCTTCCGGAATTAAAGCGCTTTCCGATTATGTTCATTCAAAAGGGTTAAAATTTGGAATATACTCTTGTGCGGGAGATCTAACCTGTCAAGACAGGCCCGGCAGCCGCGGACATGAATTTCAGGATGCCCGGACATTTGCAAAATGGGGAGTCGATTACCTGAAATATGACTGGTGTCATCATGGCCAATTAGATGCAGTTGCTTCTTACACGACCATGAGTAAAGCACTAAAGGAATGCGGAAGACCCATTGTTTTCAGTATTTGCGAATGGGGGACCAACCAACCCTGGACGTGGTCTGAAAATATTGGTCATTTGCACCGGATAAACTGGGATATCCGCGATTGCTTCGATTGCAATATTGCACCGGTATTCTTTGGAACCATGCAAATAATTGATATAAATGAGCCGCTTTGGAAATTTGCCGGACCAGGTCATTGGAACGATCCGGATATGCTTGAAATTGGAAACGGCGGGCAAACTTTTGAAGAGTATAAAACTCAGTTTAGTTTGTGGAGCATGATGGCTTCTCCACTAATTACAGGCAACGACTTACGATCTATGAACGACGAAACCATTGAAATTTTAACCAATAAGGAAGTGATTGATGTAAATCAGGATCCTCTTGGCCAGCAAGGATACCGGCACATCGATTACGGTGATCTTGAAGTATGGATTAGATTACTATCAGATAACGAGTTTGCCGTTTGTTTTCTGAATCGTTCGGATAAAGAAATAAAACTCGATTTCGACTGGAGAAAATACCGAATAACGCATCGCAAAGAAAAGTTTTATATTGATAATGATTGGGAAATGAGAGATTTGTGGAAACACAAAAACATAGGAAAAACTGATAAGAAATTCGATGAAGTTGTTCCGGCTCACGGCGTTATTATGTTACGCTTGTCAGGAGGAAGCAAAATTAAAAAAGTATAAGAACGAATATGATAATATTTTATAGTTTTAGTTTAGTATGTTTTGAGTTAGTTTTGTAAAGCAGGCCTTTACTTTAGATGTCTCCTTTTATTAATTAATATCTCGAAATAGATACTGATAATTATATACAAGTACATTTTTCAGTTTGTAATTTACCCATTTTTTTGGAGGTCTAGGTTGTTCCATAATTGATCCTAACTGTTTCCTCTAAGAATTAGCAGTTTTATGATATAGATTTCTAATGAATTAGATAAGGAATGAGTGGTTGGATTGAATTTATACTGATAAATTTTCTTTTTGTACCAAGGTTGTTATTTCTTGGAAAAGTAATTAATAAACAAAAACGGATATAGGTAAAAAAGGAACAGAATGAACAATTTTATAACCAATT
>Ga0314774_1000733_pt1 | contig 23944 bp, 21 predicted proteins | sample MetaGCBIA2018_FD_204515 | JGI IMG/M metagenome (GOLD analysis project Ga0314774, IMG submission 204515) | Cryopeg brine microbial communities from Beaufort Sea near Barrow, Alaska, United States - CBIA 2018 | ecosystem: Environmental > Aquatic > Marine > Coastal | place: USA: Alaska | collected...
GCCCGTGCAGCAACCTCGTCAATGCTGATCGGCCGCACATGCGCCGGACGTAGCACCATCGTCATGTCACTCCCACGTTGTCGGGTAGCGCGTCACTTCGCCCTTCGTCGGGGGAACGCGCAACGTCTGCAATGCAAATGTTGCCACGTCATGGAACACCGGCGCGGCAGTCTCGCCTCCCCAAATCGATGACTTGGGGTCGTACAGCACGACCGAGACAACAATCCGAGGGTTGTCCGCTGGCGCAATTCCGACGAACGATGCGACGATTCTGTTGAGCGCGCCGTTCTCGTCGGGCTCTTGCGCCGTGCCTGTCTTGCCCGCCACGAGATAACCGTCGATCGCGGCCTTGGGCGCCGTGCCGTCCTCCGTGACCTCGACGAGCATCCCCATCAACGCCTTGGCGGTGGCTTCAGAGATGACGCGCACCGGTTCCGCGTTTTCGCGCGGCGTGAACGTGCCGTCGGCATTCTCGAAGCCCTTGACGATCGTGGGCGAGACTCGCAACCCGTTGTTGGCGACCACTCCGTAGACCTGCGCGTTCTGGACGGCGGTCACGGCCACTCCCTGGCCGAACATGGTCGCGTACTTGGTGATGCCGTCCCACTCCTCGTAGGGATGGAGGATTCCCGCCGATTCGTTGGGCAGCCCCAGGTTGGTCGGCTCGCCTAGACCGAACTTGCGCATGTAGTCGTAACGCGTCTCGTCGCTCATTTGCTGACCGATTTGGATGGTGCCCGTATTCGACGACTTCACCAGCACTCCCGCGAGCGTGAGCTTTTCATCGGCGTGAGCGTGGGAGTCGTGAAAAGTCCTGTACGGGGTTTCGTACGCGTAGGGCGCAACGAACTGGGAGGTCGGGGTGGCAATGCCCTCTTCGAGCGCGGCCGCCATCGTGATGGTCTTGGCGGTCGAGCCTGGCTCGAAGACTTCCTGGACCGCACCCGAGCCGCGCTGGTTGGCGGCGGTGGCCCCGGGGTTGTTGGGGTCCACCGCGCCGGAGTCGGCGAGCGCCAGGATCTCTCCGGAGCGATTGTCCATCACCGTCACGGTGCCACCGCTGGCCCCGGTGGTCGTGAGTGCCTGGTCGAGTGCTTGCTGCGTGTAGTACTGGATGTCTCGGTCGATGGTGAGTTGCACGGTGGAGCCGTCGACGGCAGGGGTCTCGCTGTGGATTCCCGTCGGGATGATCGTGCCGTAGCGGCTGCGCTCGTACGTTTGCGAGCCCGGTATCCCCGTAAGTTCGTCCTGGTACATCTTTTCGACGCCTGCCATGCCCACGGTGCCGGGGCTCTGGCCGTCCTCCGCCATGAAGCCGATCACGTTTCCGGCGATGTCGCCGTTCGGGTAGAGGCGCTCCGAGGTTGCCTCCCACTCGATTCCCGAAATTCGCTCGGCCCTCACGAGATCAAGCTCTTCCGGCGTGATGTTCTTGGCCAGGTACTCGAAGGTCTTGTCGCCCACCAGGTCGGCTGCGAGCTCAGACTCGTTCATGCCGAGGATGGGTGCGAGGATTCGAGCGGCGTCCAACGGCCCTTCCGCGAGGACCTTGCCCTGCTCGGTGCGCTTCCACGTGGCGATCTTCGTCTGGTTGACCCAGACGTTGTAACGCTCGACGGACGTCGCCAGCACTACCCCGTTGCGGTCAACGATGTCTGCCCGTGCCGGTGTGACGTCCGCGGTGACGAGCCGCTGAGCGAGCGCCTCCTCCGCGAGCGGCGCCGCGTTGACCAGTTGGACGTCGACGAGCCGCGCCGCAAACACGCCGAGCAGCAACAGCGAAGCGACGGAAAGCATCGTCTGCCGACGACCGGGCTCACCCACCTTGGGCACGGAGGGACCCTGCCTCCGAGGACTGCGGGGGGGCGCTTGCCGTCGGGGGCGTGGCGCTCCGTCGCGGCGATCCGGCGCGGCGCGGGGCGATTGTGGTCGGCGCCTCGCGTCGTGGGGGGTCACTACCGGCCCCCCGCCTCGAGCACCTTGCCCGATTCGAGGGTGACAAAGCCGATGCGGCCCGCCGGTTGCATTCCCAGTTCAGTGGCACGGCCCGCGAGGGCTGCCGGCGCCGCATTCGCCTCAAGTTGGATCAGCGCGGTCGCGCGCTGCTGGTGAAGCTGTGCGATTTCGATCTTCAGGTCGCGGGACTGGTAGGAGCCTTCGGCCATCGTCGTGTTGAGTGCGAGCACGGCCGACAGCGCCACGAGCACGATGCCAATACATAGCCAGGCGAAGGGCGCGATGCTGCGGCCGTGGTGGGGCGCGGTCACCGCACGCAAGTGGGTGGCGCGCTGGGGTGCAGACGTTGGCGCGGCGGCTGGGCGCGCGTTCGACCTCAGCGGCGCGGCACTCATGTCGCCCTCCTGGGCGTGACACGCGTGCGCTCCACGGCGCGCAAGCGCACCGGCTTGGCCCGAGAGTTGACTTCGATCTCCGCCTCGGAAGCCTTCTCGGCCCCCCTGGTGAGCAAACGCAAGTACGGCTGGGCGTCGTCTGGAATCACCGGCATGCCCGGGGGAACCCTCACCTCGGTGCCAGCCGCGAACGCGTGCTTGACGATCCGGTCCTCGAGCGAGTGATAACTGAGCACCACAATGCGCCCGCCGACCCGCACCGCATCGATCGCCGCGGCGAGCGCCGCCTCGAGGACGTCGAGTTCGCTGTTCACGGCGATGCGTAGCGCCTGGAACGTCCGCTTGGCAGGGTTGCTTCCTGGCGTGCGAGTAGCGGCGGGGATGCAGGCACGCACCAGGTCCACCAGTTGTTCGGAGCGTTCGATCGGGTCGGTCTCGCGTCGACGCACGATCGAACGCGCGATCTTCCGAGCGAACCGTTCCTCGCCGTAGACGTGCAGGATTCGCGTGAGCTCCTCCTCGGTCTCGGTCGCGAGCAAGGAGGCGGCCGTGACGGGGTCGTCGCGGTTCATGCGCATGTCGAGCGGCGCATCCCGGGCGTAGGTGAATCCCCTGTCTGCCTCGTCGATTTGGAGCGAACTGACCCCCAGGTCGAACAGGATCGCGTCGGCACGGTCCGCGCCCAGCGCCGCGAGCGCGCCCCGGATGTCGTCGTACGTGGCGTGATGGGCGACGAAGCGATCCCCCGCGCCGATCAGCCGTTCGGACGCGAGCGCGATGGCGTCGGCGTCGCGGTCAATGCCGACGATGCGTGCGTGGGGCCTGGCCGCCAGCAGCGCCTCGGTGTGCCCGCCCATCCCCAACGTGGCGTCGATTGCGACGGAGCCGGGCTCTTCGAGGGCAGGCGAAAGCAGCTCGACGCAACGGTCGAGCATCACCGGCGTGTGCCGGTAAGCCGCTGTTCCCATGTGCCCTTCCCGTCCCGATGCCGCGTCTAGGGGTCTCCCTCCGAACCTCTGCCGGGGGGAAGTCCGTCAGAGCGTTTCGGGAGGAGGCCTCAAGACGCGGCGCTACATGTCGTTCAGCAGCGCCTCGGCGGTAGCCGAATACGCCTCCTCGCCTTCCTCGAGGTACTTCTGCCATGTGGCCGCGTCCCACACTTCGACGCGCGACCCCATTCCCACCACTGCCACGTCGCGGGTGAGCGCGGCGTAGTCCCTCAGCGGGGAGCCCAGCAAAATGCGTCCCTGCTTGTCCGGCACGTCGTCCTGGGCGTGACCCAGGAAGTTGCGCAGGTAGTCGCGCGCCTGCTTGTTCTCGAGCGGGGTCTTGCGCAGGCGCTCGTGCACCTGCATGAACTCGTCCACCGGGAACAGGAAGACGCAACGGTCGAGACCACGAGTGGCCACGAGGCCCGACGCGAGCCGTCCCCTGAACTTCGAGGGAAGGATCAGTCGGCCCTTGTCGTCGAGCCTGGGCGTGAACGTGCCAAGGAAGACCCCTGTGGGTCCTAGACCGTGCGCCAATTCCGACACCACGACTCACCTCCTCGCGCCACGACTCGCCAGTTCGCCCCACACTACTCCACTTCTCTCCACAATTCTGATGAATATGACAAAGTGCACTTCCAGTGACTGTATTCCACCAGGTAAAAAGCCAAGACACGCGGTGGAGGGAATATGCGCGAGGGTCTTCGCTTAGGCTCAGGGGAGACATCGAAGGAGCGTTCATGAGCCACCCCCTGCCCACCGAGGCCGAACTCGAAGAGGTCGCCGAGGTCACAGCGCGCATGCGCCAGTCGATTGGAACGGTGCTCGCTGGCCTCGATCAGGCAGTCACCGCCACGCTCGCGGTCGTGCTCGCCGAGGGGCACCTCCTCATGGAGGACGTGCCCGGCGTCGGCAAGACGACGCTGGCAAGGGCCCTCGCGCTCAGCCTCGACTGCACCGTGGGGCGGCTGCAGTTCACGCCCGACCTACTGCCGTCCGACGTGACGGGCGTGAGCATCTTTCGGGCCGACGATCACCGGTTCGAGTTCCGCCCGGGCCCCATCTTCGCCAACATCGTCATCGCCGACGAGATCAACCGGGCAAGCCCCAAGACCCAAGCCGCGCTCCTCGAATCCATGCAGGAGCGCTCCGTGACCGTCGACGGGCACACCCGCCCACTGCCCCGACCCTTTGTGGTGGTCGCCACCCAGAACCCGATCGAGATGGAGGGAACTTACCCCCTCCCCGAGGCGCAGCGCGACCGCTTCATGGCCCAGGTGTCCGTCGGCTACCCGTCCGCACGCGACGAGATGTCCATGCTCGACACGCACGACGGGGTCGACCCGCTCACGCAGGTGCGTCCCGTCACCGACACGGAGACCCTCGCGCGCCTCATCGCGGTGGCCCGCCGCGTGTACGCGGCCCCCGCGATCAAGCAGTACATCGTGGATCTGGTGACGGCCACCAGGAACGACTCTTCGTTGCGCCTTGGCGCGTCGCCGCGCGCCGCACTTCAGCTTCTCGCGGCGGCCAAGGCGCGGGCTGCCATGGCCAGCCGGAACCACGTTCTTCCCGACGACATCAAGGCGCTTGTAGTAGCGGTGCTGGCCCACCGCCTCATCCCAAGCACCGAGGCTCGCCTCGCTGGCAAGACGGCCGCGAAGATTCTGAGCGAGGCGGTCGCCCGCACGCCGGTGCCCACCGAGGCACGCGACCTTCCGCCACGTCGGGAACAGGCGGTGTCCGCCGAAACACGCGTCAGAGCGGTCTAGCCATGGCGCTACGCCCCACCTCCGACACAGTGCTCACGTCACGGGGCGTCGGCCTCGCCGCCGCAGGCGTCGTCGTCGGCGGCTTGGGCGTGGGACTCGCCACACCGCCCCTCGTGTACGTGGGAATCGCGATGGTGGCCGCCGTCGCGGTGGGCGGGCTGTGGCTCATGCTCTCCATCAACGGGTTCTTGAGCCGCTTCCCGTTCGCGCGCCGCGAGGTGATTCCACACCCCCTGACGGTGGGCGTGCCTGGTCGCGTCACCGTCACCATCAGTTCCTCATCGGGGCGTCGCGGCAGGGCCCTGAGAAGGGCGCTCGCCGAGTCCCTCGATATCCGGGAACAGGCGGCCGCAGAGCTCACCGGCGGAATGAGCACCAAGGCCACCGTGAGCCGCACCGCCGAGGCCTTCTCGCTGTCCTACTCGCTCCTTCCCTCGCGCCGCGGGCGCTGGCCGCTCGGCCCGGCGCTGGTGCACTCGGCGGACCCGCTCGGCATCATGTTCGCCGACACGTCGGTAGGCGGCGAGGAACTCATCCCTGTCTGGCCGTCGGTGGTCGACCTGACTGCCGCCGCCGGGGCGCTCATGGGCCAGGCGGATCGCGTCGTGCTCGGCGCCCGCAGTCCCTCCCCTGACGATGCCGCGCTGCGCGACTATCGCGAAGGGGACGACATGAGGCGGGTTCACTGGCCGTCGAGCGCCCGCAAGGGCACGATGCTGGTGCGGTCCGACGAACGGGCGGGAAAGCGGCCCGCAACGGTACTGCTCGACCTCCCGCGGGAAGGCACCGCCCTGGAGTGGTCGATCTCAGCTGCGGCTTCCATTGGATGCTCAGTGCTCGAGTCGGGACACCCCGTACGGTTCTTCGGCGGACCGCTCGGGCTCGAGCACGTGCATCACATCGGACGCGACCACCCCGAGGGCGCGCGTCCCGACCTGCTCAACAAGACGGTGGACCTGACGCGTCCGCCCTCGCCCACCATCGGCGCAGAGTGGCTTCTCGCCGCGATCAAGCGCACCGCCGAAGGCGTCACGAACGGCGAGGTCATCGTCGGCGTGTTCGAACCCCTGAATGCTGAATGCCTTGAGGCGCTCGTGCCGCTAGGCGACGCCGGCAGGGCCTGGGCAATCGTGCGGGGCGACAGCGACGACGACGAGGATGCCCAAGACACCGCTACAGCGCTGCGGCGTGCGGGCTGGCGGGCCACCACCGCGCACTCCCGCACCGACATCGACGTCGTCTGGAGCACCCTGCTCACGGCGGGAGACATCGCATGACCGGGCACGGCGCCACCACCCGCTCCCCCTGGTACGCCACGCCCGTCGTGGCCATCGCCCTGCTACTCGGGCTCAACGGCTTCGCGACGATGGTGGTGTGGGGCCAGTGGCTTCCCACGATCGTCGGCCTAGTGACCGCAGTGGCAGTGCTCATCATCGTGACGAGGCTGCTCACCCGCTCACGCATTGTTCCCACGCTCGTGGGAGCGGCGGCAGCGCTCCTCATGAGCGTGCCCACCTTCGCCCGCGACGAAGACGGCAACGCCCACCTGCTTCCCACCCCGGCCGCCTTTCGAGACCTCGCGACGGCGGTCGGCGATGGCGTGCATGAGGCGGCGACCACCGTCGCGCCCGCCGAGATGAGTCGGCCGCTCGTGGCGCTCGTGATGGTGGGAGTATTCGCCGCGTTCCTTGTGGCGGAACACCTTGCGGTCTCCTGGCGGGCGGCCGCCGCTTCGGGCATCGTGCTCATCGTGCCGTGGATACCCGCGGTGGCACTGCAACACCGCGTTTCCACGTCGGCCCTCTTGGGCGCCATTGCGGCCTGGGTGCTGCTGCTCGCGCTCACCACCAAGCACACCGGATCCTTTACTTCGCTATCGCCCTGGGCGGCCGGTTCGGCCACTGTCGCCACCATCGCGCTCGTTGCTGTCGTCGCTCCGACGGCGCTCGGTGCGAATGGCTGGGGAGTGATCCCCCGCTTCTCGACCCCCAGCCAACTGGATACGACATCGCGCCTCAACCTCGCGCTCGACTTACGGAACTCGCTCACGGGCAACAGCTCCGCGCCCAAAATCGTCTACTTCACGTCCGGCAAGCGACCCGATGCCCTCCGCCTGTACACGCTGATCGATTTCGATGGCTCGGCGTGGTCCCGCACGCAAGAGGACGCCTCATCGCGCGTCCCGCTCGACGGCGAGGTGCAATGGCCCTTGCCCGTCGCCACCTGGGGCAACAGAGAACTCGACCGCGTGAGCGTGCAGGTGCTTTCGCAGGCGGAGACGAACCTGCCCCTCCCGCCCGTACCGCGCTCGGTGACGGTGACCGGGGACTGGTCCTACTCTCCGGCGCTCGACGAGGTCACCTCTGACACCGCCACCACTCAGGATCTCAGCTACGAGTTCGATGCGGATTTCAACTACTTCAGCGTCGACGGTTTGAAGGCCTTGGGGTCCGCGTCGGCACAGGACGCTCAACTCGATCCGGGCTACCTGGCGATCGCCGATGCCATCGACGTGGACAAGGTGCGTGCGTCGGCACAAGAGGTCGTCGGCGATGCAGCCACTCGGTACGACAAGGCGATCGCCCTGCAGGAGTTCTTCCGCAACACCCAGGATTTCACGTACGACACCTCCGTGGCACCCTCTGGCGACGATTCGGTATCGGTGTTCCTCAAGAACCGAGCGGGCTACTGCGTCCAATTCGCGTCGGCACTGGTCGTGATGTCCCGCTCGCTCGGCATCCCCGCGCGCCTTGCGATCGGCTTCCTTCCGGGCGAACGGGGCGCCGACGGTGAGTCCGTGATCACGGGCGGCGACGCGCATGCGTGGCCCGAGTTGTACTTCGCCGGGGCCGGTTGGGTGCGCTTTGAGCCGACGCCCGCCGTGCAGACGGGCGCCCGGCCCGCGTACGCCGACCCCGCGGGCGTGGATTCGCAAACGCCCTTCAGCGAGTTCCAAGTGCCGCGACAGGGGCCCACGATCGCGCCCAGCACCGCGCCGCTCACGAACGGGATTCCCGGTGTTGCTGAAGCCGCCAACAATTCGGCGGCGCCCCCGTGGTGGCTCTGGGCGGTCGTGGTGATGGTTCTCGCGGGCCTCGCGGTCGGGTGGCGCATGGTGCGATCTCGCCATGTCGCGGCGGCGCGCGTCGACAATCCCGAACATGTGTGGGCGTGGCTGCGCGAGCGACTTCCGCGCGAGCATTCATGGCCCGACAGCTTGACGCCGCACGAGAGCGAGGCGTACCTGCGTCACAGCCTGTTCAAGGAGGCGGTATTCCTGTCCTCAGACGCGGATCGCGCGCTGTCAGACGTAGTCATTGCGGTGTCGGATCACCGGTACGCGCCCGAAGGGTCGCCACGGTCGATCGAGGATCTGCGGGACAGCGCCCGCATCGTCACCGATGAGATTGCGCCAACGGGGTCGAACGACGCTAGAGGTCGCCCTTCTCGCGCCGGCGCGCCAGGCGCTCCTCGACGCGACGCATGAACGGCTCCTTGGGGGCCTGCTTCTTGGCCGACGAAGAGGCGCCGCGACCGCTCGCCTTAGCGGTGGCGTGCTTGCGGGGCGTGAACATGGCCCACATCGCTGCGGCAAGCATCAACGCAAAACCGGCGATCCCCACGGGAACGATCTGAGCGACAACTCCGATCAGGACCACACCAAGACCGATCAGCACGCCCAGCGCGCCGCCGACGATCCGGCCGCGCTGGCGAGAGCCGCGCGCCATCGTGCGACCCAATTTGGGGTCGGTGCCGAGGTCGCGCTCCAACTGATCGAGCACGCGCTGTTCATACTCCGACAGCGGCATCATGACCTCCCTTGACCCTGGTCGTCACTCATAGTGTAAATCCCAACGGGACCGACGACTAGCCCACCACTCAAGAAGGGGGCGTCTTACTAACGCCTGAAGGGCCGTCACATGTTCCCATCGGCCTTACGCGGCGAGACGTGACAAAGCCGCCGCTCCTTTGCAGGAACGGCGGCTCGTCGGAATGTTGCGTCCCTTAGAGGGCGCGCACATCCTCTGCCTGCGGGCCCTTGGGGCCCTGTGTCACTTCGAACTCGACGCGCTGCGCCTCGTTGAGGGACTTGAAACCATCGGTGATGATCGCGGAGTAGTGAACGAAGACGTCAGCGCCTCCACCGTCCTGCGCGATAAAGCCGTAGCCCTTTTCCGCGTTGAACCACTTAACGGAACCTTGTGCCATGCCTGTAATTCCTTGCCTTGAGATGCCCGGGACGGGAAGCGGGGCAACTTGCCCTGCTCGTCGCCGCAATGCCTTGTCCCGTGCCCCCAAAGAGGCAGGTCTTGCACACTACGTACTTGCAACCACATCAATCATGCCACGGATTAGTCGTTTGGTGGGAGATCTCGGCGTTGTTGGGCAAGAAAATTTTCAAATTCCGCCCCAAGCTCGTCTGCTGTAGGCAGCGGTCCGTCCACTTCGATGCCCTCGCGACGGGCTGCCTCCATGGCCTCGTACTGCTCTTCGAGGGTCTCGACGAGGGCTTGAACCTCGTCGGATTCGGCCATTTGGCGCACAATCTCAGCCAATGCCGTCTCGGCGTCGCCGTCGAGCCGCGACGGATCCAGCGAGAGGCCGGTCAGGCCCTCGACCTGGGTCAGCGCGTGCTGCGCAGCCTGAGGCAAGGAGGACTGCGCCACGTAGTAGGGAACGTGTACCGCGACGTTGATGGCGTCAAGGCCCCATTGGCCAAAACGGTACTCGAGCAAGTTCTGGGCCGACGCGGGGACATTGATGGTGCCAAACAATCCGGGCGAGTCGGGCAGCAGGTCTTGGCGCGTGCCGTGGGTCGTGGACGTCATCGGCTTGGTGTGGGGTACGCCCATGGGGATTCCGTGGGCACCGACGGTGAGGCCGACACCCAACCGCGTCACCGCCTCGCGGACGGATGAGATGAAGGATTCCCAGCGGATATCGGGTTCGCTGCCGTGCAGCATCAGGAAGGGCCTGTCCTCGACATCACGCACCATGTCGATCGCGAGATACGGCTCGTCGTATGCGGTCCACTCGTTGATGGAGAACGTCATTTCGGGCCGGCGTGAGCGGTAGTCGATCAGCTCGTCCACGTCGAACGTCACGAGTCGAACGGGTTCCGCAAGGCCCACCACATGATCGCGGATCAGCTTGCCCACCCTGCCTGCGTCCACGAAGCCGCGAAGCGACTGCAGCATCACGGCATCGGAGCCGGAGGCGGATGCCCATTGCTCCACTCCGTCGTTGTCCCACGTCATGAGTGCCATGTCCTCACTGTCGCACGCCGGCGCGCTCGGGGAGTGCGGTATCGCGCCCCGCGAACGCCTCGGCATTCTCAACACGCCGCCGACATGGGAGGATGGTCTACTGCCTGCGGAAGTCGCGGGCCACGTGAAAGGGCGGTCATGCAGGACGAGTCCACGGTGACGGCGGGACCCGGTCTCGACGCAGAGCAGAGCGTCGTCGACACTCTCTACGCCAGGCTCGACGCCATCCGGGACGAGGCCAACGCCCGCCTTGTCGAGGTGCGTCGCTCGGGCCCGTCTGGATCGCCGCAGAATCGTTCCGAGCGCGATGCCTTCGCCTCGTTGTACGAGGAACGCATCGCCCAGCTCGACGCGGTCGAGGATCGGTTGTGCTTCGGACGCCTGGACATGGCCGACGGCGAAAGGCTCTACGTGGGCCGCATCGGCCTATCGGACCAGGACCACCTTCCGCTGCTGACGGACTGGCGAGCCCCCGCCGTCACCCCGTTCTATGCCGCGACTGCCGCCCATCCGTCGGGCGTGATGAACCGCAGGCACCTCACCACTCAGGGACGCAAGGTCGTGGCCGTCGAGGACGACGTGTTGGATGTGGAGGCCCTGCGCGACTCCGGTCAGGATGCGTCGCTCGCGGGCGAGGGAGCCTTGCTGGCCGCGCTCGGCGCGCGCCGCACTGGCCGGATGGGCGACATCGTCGCCACCATCCAGTCCGAGCAAGACGCGGTGATTCGCGCGCCCATGCAGGGCGCTTTGGTGGTGCAGGGAGGCCCCGGAACCGGCAAGACGGCCGTGGCTCTGCACCGCGCCGCCTACCTGCTGTACCACCACCGGGACCTGCTGGAGCGGCGCGGAGTGCTGCTCATCGGCCCCTCGTCATCGTTCCTGCGGTACATCGACCACGTGTTGCCCTCGCTGGGCGAGACGGGTGCAGTATCGACCACCCTGGCGGGACTCGTGCGCGGCATCGGCCCGACGGTGCGAGAGCCCGACGACGTGGCCGCGCTCAAGGGTCGCGCCGACATGGCAGGAGTCATTCGCGCGGCCGTTCGCGAGCGCCAGCGCGTGCCTCGCAAGGACCAGGAATTCCGCATCGACGGCCGCCCCGTGGTGCTCAAGCGCTCCGATGTGCGCGAGGCGCAGTCGCGAGCGCGTCGCGATGGCAAGCCCCACAACGAAGCGCGGGCCGCCTTCGCCAAGGACATGATCAACCGGCTCTCGCGGCAGGTTGCCGACTACCTGGGCCCGGAGACCGAGGAGTCCGACCGTCAGGAGATCGCCCGCGATTTGCGCGAGGACCGCGACATTCGCATCGCCATCAACCTGTGTTGGCTGCCCGTCACCCCCGTGGCGCTGCTGCGCGACCTGCTCTCCAAGCGCCACCTGCTCGACGCGTGCACCTCGCGGCATTCCGTCGCGGAACGCGACTTGCTGTTCAGGAGCGCAGACGCGCCCTTAACCGATGCGGACGTGGCACTTCTGGACGAGGCGGCGGAACTGCTCGGGGAACTCCCCCAGGCGGGGTCCCCCAAGCACGATCGCAAGGCCGAGTTGCGCTACGCGAAAGAGGTCTTGGCCAACGTCGGCGGCGATGGCCTCGTGACGGCGGAGATGTTGGCCGACCGCATGCGGGCCCCCGCGCTGCGACGCTCAGTCGCCGAGCGCGCGTCCGAGGACCGTTCCTGGACCTACGGCCACGTGGTGGTTGACGAGGCGCAAGAGCTCAGTCCGATGGCGTGGCGGATGCTGCTGCGGCGTTGCCCCTCGCGGTCCTTCACCATCGTGGGAGACGTGGCACAGACGTCGTCCCCCGCGGGCACGCAGTGGTGGCCCGAGACGATGGACCCGCAATTCCAGGGGGGCTGGAACCTGCGCGAACTTACGATCAGCTACCGGATCCCCGCTGCGGTCGCGATCGAGGCTCAGAGTTTCGCGCGCGCGGCCGGACTTCCCATCAGCGAGATGAGTACGGCGCGGGAGGTTGACGATGCCGTCGCGACCATCGAGGTTGCCCACCCGGGCGACGTGGTGGAACGCGTGGCCTCCGTAGCGGCCGACGAGGTGAAATCGTTCGCGGAGCGCGGGGGCGGCCTTATCGCCATCATCGCGCCCACCGACATGGTCGACGCGCTGACTGCCGTGGCCCCTTCGGGCGTGGAGGTCTTGTCGGCACGCGATGCGAAGGGTCTCGAGTACGACGCCGTGGTCATTGCCGATCCGGTCGCGGTGGGCGTCGTCGCCCAGGACCTCTACGTGGCTCTTACGCGCCCCACGCGCAGGCTCGTGCTCGTGCACCACGGTTCGCTTCCCACGGGGCTGACCGCGCACTAACGGTGTGCCAGTGGTGCGGCGCCACGTCTACCGGCCGCCCTGCCTTGGCGACACCAAGTTGGTAAACGGGTCAGAAGTGCGAGACCATGGCACACGTGCGCGCACTCCTCCTTGAAACACTTCACCCCCAGGCCACCGACATCCTCAACGCCGCCGACATCGCGGTAGACAACCGCGCAGGCGCGCTCGATGAGGACGAACTCATTGAAGCCCTGCAGGGCGTCCACCTCCTCGGACTCCGCTCCAAGACTCACGTCACCGAACGCGTTCTGAGGGAGGCCCCTGACCTCATCGCGGTGGGTGCCTTCTCGATCGGCACCAACCAGATCGACCTCGCGGCCGCCGCCCGCTTGGGCATCGCGGTGTTCAACGCCCCGTTCTCGAACACGCGGTCCGTCGTGGAGATGGCCCTGTCCGAGATGATCTCGCTGACGCGTCGCCTTCCCGAGCACAATCGTCAGATGCACGCCGGCCTGTGGTCGAAGTCGGCCATCGGCGCCCACGAGATTCGCGGACGCACGCTCGGCATCGTCGGCTACGGCAACATCGGCTCACAACTGTCCGTGATTGCGGAAGCCCTCGGCATGAACGTGATCTTCTTCGACAATGCGGAGAAGTTGGCGCTCGGCAACGCCACCAAGATGCCGACGCTTGCGTCGCTGCTGAGCGAGGCAGACATCGTCACCCTCCACGTGGACGGCCGCTCCGGCAACTCGGGGTTCTTTGGCCCCACACAGTTCGCTGCGATGAAGCACGGCGCACTGCTCCTCAACCTGTCGCGCGGATTCATTGTGGATCTCGACGCGCTGAAGGAGGGCCTCGAGTCGGGTCAGATTGGCGGCGCTGCCGTCGACGTCTACCCCGTGGAGCCCAAGGTCAAGGGCGACTCGTTCTCCTCGCCGTTGCAGAACATCCCGAACGTGATCCTCACCCCGCACATCGGCGGCTCGACCGAAGAGGCGCAGCGCGACATCGGCATCTTTGTGGCCACCCGACTTCGGGACTTCGTCCACAGCGGCTCCACGTCGCTGTCCGTCAACCTTCCCAACTTGTCGCTTGAATTGCAGCAGGGCTCCCACCGGATCGTGCACCTGCACATCAACACGCCTGGCGTGCTCGCCGCCGTGAACCGCGTATTCGCCGAGCACGGCGTGAACATCGAGGCACAAATGCTGGCCACTCGAGGAGAACTGGGTTACGTGGTCACCGACGTTTCGGCTGGACTCACGGACGACTCCGTCGAAGCCCTGTCCGACATGCAGGCGACTGTTCGCCTGCGGGTGCTGTCATAAACGCGGGCGGGGTACCTTTCGCGGACTTGGGCCTGCCAGACGAGCTGGTGCATACGCTGGCTCGCTTTGAACTGACCACCGCGTTCCCCATCCAGTCGGCGACCATCGCCGATGCCCTGGCCGGGCGGGACGTGCTCGGCAAGGCCCGCACCGGTTCCGGCAAAACGCTTGCGTTTGGCCTTCCGATGCTCGCCCGGTTGGCGGGTTCCGAGAAGCCCGGACCGCGTCGTCCCCTCGCGCTCATCTTGGTTCCCACCCGCGAACTCGCGATGCAGGTGGGAGACGCCCTCGAGCCGTATACCCACGCCATGGGCCTGTCGATTCGGCTGATCGCCGGCGGACTGTCCATGTCCAAGCAGATCATGTCGCTTGAGCGCGGCGTGCACGTGCTGGTAGCGACCCCCGGGCGCTTGAGCGACCTCATGCGGCGCGGAAACGCCGACCTCAGCCAGGTGAGGATCACCGTGCTGGACGAGGCCGACCACATGGCCGAGATGGGATTCGCAGAGGAGATCACCGAGATCCTCGACAAGACGTCGCCCGATGCGCAGCGGTTGCTGTTCTCGGCCACTCTTGACGGCGTCGTTGACACCCTTGTCGCGCGTTTCATGACGAATCCGGTCATGCACGATGTCACCGACGGAACGGACGTCCCGAGTCAGCGCCACGTGGTGCTGTCCGTGCCGCCGCACGAGAAGTACCGGATGGCGACCCGCATCGCCGCGCGCGAGGGACGCACCCTGTGCTTCGTGCGCACCAAGCTTGCCGCAGACCGCGTCGCCGCCGACATGCGCTCGCAAGGAGTGCTCGCCGTCGCGCTGCACGGCGATCGCGCCCAGAACGAACGCAACCTCGCCATGACGGAGTTCCGCGCAGGGCGCCTGCCCGTGCTCGTCGCCACCGATGTCGCTGCACGCGGCATTCACGTGGACGCCGTGGACCTGGTGCTCCAGATCGACCCGCCCGCCGACTATCGCGACTACACGCACCGCGCCGGCCGTACCGGGCGTGCCGGAGCCGACGGCATCGCCGTCCTCCTGTCGCTTCCCCACCAGCGCAACGCGGTGCAGCGCATCCTCGAAAACGCGAACATCACCGCAGAGGACGAGTCCTTCCGCACGATCGACGCGATGGCCTTGCAGCGCATCGACCAACTCACCGGCGCACGCGAACCCACCGGTGGCTGGCTTGACGAACCGCTCCCCCCCGCCCGCACCGAACGACGCGGCAGCCGCGGGCGTCCCGACCGCCAGGGCGGCCGAGGCGACCGCCAGGGCGGGCGCGTGGAACGACGCCCCTCCCGTCCCTCCGGTCGACACGATGAGTCTTCCGCAGGACGCGACCAGATGACCGCGCGCGAACGCGAGTTGGCGGAGCGCGAACGGTCTCTCGCAGAGCGCGAACGCAGGCTCGCACAGGCGGAGGCCTCGCAGTCCGCTCCCTCGGCCGCGCCCGCTTCGGCACGCTCCGACGAGCGCCGGTCGGCTCCCCCGCGCAAGACCTTCGATCGCGACGACAAGCGTCCGCAGCGCAAGACCTTTGACCCCGATGACAAGCGTCCTACCAGGGATGACAAGCGTTCGTCCTACGATGATCGGCGGCCCGCGAGGGACGACAGGCGCCCCGCTCGCGATGATGCGCGACCGGCGTGGAAGGACTCCCGACCGCCGCGCGATGATCGCGGCGGCGCCCGAAGCGGCAGTGCGCCGCGCTGGGCAGACAAGGGTGCCCGCGATGACACGCGGGCTCCCCGGGACGGCGACCGTGGCGAACGCCCCGCGTACCGCGAAAAGACTGACGGTGCACGTGGCGAACGCCCCGCGTACCGCGGCAAACCGGATGGTTCACGCTCGCCACGCGACGACCGCGGCGGCGCCCGAAGCGGCAGTGCGCCGCGCTGGGCAGACAAGGGTGCCCGCGAAGACACGCGCGCTCCCCGGGACGACACTCGTAGTGGTCGGGCTGAACGCCCTGCGTACCGCGGGAAGCCTGACAGTGCTCGAGGCGAGCGTCCCGCGTATCGCGGCAAGCCCGACAGTGCACGGGGTGATCGCCCCGGCTACTCACGGCCTCCGACGGGTGACCGCAAGGCCCCGGGCGACGGCGCGCCCACGCGATGGTCTGACAAGTCAGGCATCCGTCGCGGCTCTCAACCGACGCGCGCCGAAAGGCGTGAACGCAAGTTTGCACCCCGCGAGAGCGAGGCGGCCAAGCGCTTTGGCGACGACTTCGACCCAAATCGGACTCCGCGCAAGCCACGCGCCAAGAAGAGCAAGGACGGCAAGGGCTCTAAGGGCGGCGACGCTGGTTCCTCACGTCGAGGCAAGGCTCGTGTGAAGGGTCCCGGCAAGAAGGCTGGACCGAAGAAGCCCAAGCGCGGCTAGCTCGCATGCGGGCCTGCGGGGCCCGTCTACTCCGAGCTTTCCGGGCCGTCCTCTGACGTCACCGCACCGGTGTGGCCCTCTTCTCGTAGCCCGGCGATGGCCTGATCGAAGTCCTCGAGGGACTGGAAGGCTTGGTAGACGCTCGCGAACCTGAGGTAGGCGATCTCGTCGAGCTCGCGGAGCGGCGGGAGGATCGCAAGGCCGATCTCGAGCGCGTCGATTTCGGCCTGGCCGGATTCCCTGATCGACTCCTCGACTCTCTGCGCGAGCAGGGCGAGGTCGTCGTCGGACACCGGGCGTCCCTGGCATGCCTTGCGCACGCCGGAAATGATCTTGCCGCGCGAGAAGGGCTCCACCACTCCGGAACGCTTCACGACGGACAGCGAGAAGGTTTCGATCGTGGAGAACCGTCGCCCGCAACTGGGGCATTGACGTCGCCTACGGATTGCCGAGCCATCGTCGGCCGTGCGGGAATCGATCACGCGTGAGTCAGCGTGCCTGCAAAATGGGCAATGCATGCCACTACTGTGCCACGTCGCGGTGTCATTCCACGTCGCGGCGCCTTCACACGTTGCAGTGCCTTGAGGCATCCGCGAGGGCAAGGCCCTATCCGTAGATGGGGACGATCAGCTGGTCGCCGCTGTGAATCGTGGAGGAGTCCATCACGTTCATGGTCTTGAGCGTCGCGACAGTGTCGCGCACGTTGCGGTCGGACGGGGTGATCGACTGGGCGATGGACCACAGCGTCTCCCCCTGGGCCACCACGTAGGTGTCGCTGGCGGCGGGTGCGCCGGCTTCCTGCGCAAAGGCCTGCGGAGCGACGATGAGCGCGACGGCGGCAAGCACCGTGGCTGCAACCCAACGGCGGGCCCGTACTGCGGGGGTGTTCACCATGCGGATTGTCATCTCAGTTCCTCCTTCGAACACTTGTTCGTCGAACGTGTGTTCTATTTCTAGCACGTATGGCCGACACGCCGCAAGAAAAGATCGAACATATGTTTGATTTCTTGCCTTGCGTGCCCTACCGTCGAGAACAAGAAGACCACCGGGGTCTGACATTTGCCCCGGCATACAGGACACTGGCCGGGGAGGCACCCATGTCACGCGATGAGCAGGACGCCACCATCCACGAGTTCCCCATGCCGGGGGGCGCGGTGACGGATCGTCAGCGACGCATCCTTGAGGCAATCCGGGACTCCGTGGCCACGCGTGGGTACCCGCCGTCGATGCGTGAGATTGGCGAGGCCGTCGGCCTCACGTCCAGCTCCTCGGTCAAGCACCAGCTCACCGCGCTCCAGACCAAGGGCTACCTGCGCCAAGACCCGCATCGTCCCCGCGCCCTTGAAGTGGTATTGCCAGAAGAGTTCGCTCATGCGCCGTCCGCGCCCACCTCCGCGAGCGCCACAGACAACGACCGCGTGGTCGACGTGCCCCTCGTGGGCCGTATTGCCGCGGGTGAGCCGATCCTCGCGGACCAGCAGGTCGAGGACATCTTTTCACTCCCCCGGCAGCTCACGGGCGACGGCGACCTGTTCATGCTCAACGTGTCCGGCGACTCGATGATCGATGCCGCGATCTGCGATGGCGACTGGGTCGTGGTGCGCCGGCAGAACAACGCCGAGAACGGCGACATCGTGGCCGCACTGCTGGACGACGAGGCGACGGTCAAGACCCTCAGGCGCAAGGACGGCCAGGTGTGGCTCATGCCCCACAACCCCGCCTACACTCCCATTGACGGCACGCACGCCCGCATCATGGGCAAGGTCGTGTCGGTGATGCGCCGGGTGTAGCCCGGGGCAACCAGTGAGTTCCGCGCGCCGGGTCTAGAACCCCGACGTCAGGACTTGCGCCAGCCGTCCTGCCAGTGGAAGCCGCCCTTGATGGCCTGGCCCATGGCCCGCATCGTGTTGGCGATGGTGGTCTGGTAGATCCGCGAGTCGTCGCTCGTGGCGGCCTCTGCCATGGCGCGGCTCGACTTCTCGAAGTGAGCCAGGTACTCGGCAAAGCGCTCGCGCTCGGCGAGCTGCCCGCTCACAAACTCCTCGGACTGCCCACTGTCGGACTGCCCGGCGCTCGATTCAAGATTGGTCATCGTTCGGCCACCTCCGGCTCAAGGGTACGAGACGCCTCGACGTCCAGGCGACGCAGCGCGCCAAGCACTGCCTCCCGATCCGTGGTGACCCACATCGGCGGCAGGGAGCGCGTCAGGAATCCCCGGTAGCCGGCTGTGGCCAGGCGGGGGTCGAGCACGGCCACCACTCCCTTGTCCGTCCCGTTGCGGATCAGTCGACCGGCACCCTGGGCCAGCAACAGCGCCGCGTGCGTGGCACTCACCGCCAGGAACCCGTTGCCTCCCGCGCGACCCACCGCCTCGGTACGGGCCTGCGAGATCGGCTCGTCGGGCCTCGGGAAGGGGATGCGATCGATGACCACCAGGCTGGCCGTGGCGCCGGGCACGTCCACGCCCTGCCACAGCGTCGTCGATCCGAAGAGGCACGCGCGCGGGTCCTCACGGAACTGGCGCACGAGCGTGGAGACCTGGTCGTCCTTTTGGTACAGCACGGGAACGTCCAGGCGTTCGCGCATCGCCTCCGCGGCGGCCACGGCGGCACGATGCGAGGAGAACAGGCCGAGCGTGCGGCCTCCGGCGGCGCCGATGAGCGCCTCGAGCTCGTCGAGGGCCTCGGGCGAGATGCCGCCCATGCCGGGCCGGGGAAGTTGGGCCGCGACGTACAGGATGCCCTGAGTCGCATAGTCGAAGGGGCTGCCCGCGTCCAGGGTGACCGGCTCGTGCACGCCCAGGTGGCGCGCCACGGCCTCGAAGCCGCCGCCCAGCGCGAGCGTCGCGGACGTGAACACCGAGGGCCTCTCCCCCACCAGGCGGTCGCCGATGACGCCGGCGACGTCCAGGGGCGCCGCCAGGATTCGTTCGGGCGTGGTGGCGTCATAGTCGCCGTCCGCGGAGGCGAGCCAGACCACGTAGTGGCCGGGGTCGGCTTGGAGCTCCTCGCACACGTCCACCACTTCGGTGAGCGCGGCCGATGCCATCTTGGCCCCGGCGCCGGCCTCGCGGGCCCCGCCGGACTCCTTGGTGATCTTGGTGACGGCGCTCAGCGCGTCGCGCGCGCCCGAGCGCAGCAGCTCGATGGCGGCCGCGAGTTCCTCGGAGGGCCCCAGTCGTAGGCGGCCCACGGTTTCGGCCGCCAGCGCGGCCTCGAGGGCCCGTGCGCCGGTGTCCAGGTGGGTCGTGGAGACGCCGACACGTCGCGCCCGGCGGCCTGCCCGGTCGATCGCGCGCACGGTGAGCTCGTGGGTCGCGGAGGAGGTGATGCGGCTGACGAGTTCGTGCGCCTCGTCCACGATCAGGGCGCCGTGCTCGCCCAGGATGTCGTGGCTCGTGGCCTGCACGCCCAGCACCGCGTGGTTGGTGACCACGATGTGAGCGCGGGAGGCCTCCTCGCGGGCCTTCTGGGAGAAGCACTCGGATGCCATCGGGCACGTGCTCTCGAGGCATTCGCGCCCGTTCACGGACACCTGTGCCCACGCGCGGCCGGTCACGCCCGGTACGAGGTCGTCCCTGTCCCCCGTGTCGGTCTCCTCGGCCCAGGCGTTGAGCCGGACCACCTCGCGGCCCAGGTCGGAGGTGGGGCCCAGCGGGAGCCCTGAGTCGTCGTCGCCGCCCTCGTAGCCGCCGGACATCTTGTGCACGCACAGGTAGTTGCTGCGGCCCTTGAACAGCGCCGATTGGGCGCGCTTGCCCAACACCGGCTCGAGCGCGTCGATCACGGCGGGAAGGTCCTTGGAGAACACCTGGCGCTGGAGGGCCAGGGTGGCAGTGGAGACGACGATGCGCTCGCCCGCCAACACGGCGCGCGCGACCGCGGGTACCAGGTATGCCAGGGACTTTCCGGTGCCGGTGCCAGCCTGGACCAGCAGGTGCTCGCCGCCAGCCAGCGCGGATTCGACGGCGTGGGCCATCGCCTCTTGTCCCTCGCGGCGCTCACCGCCCATCGCGGCGACGACGCTCGCGAGCAGCTCGGCGGCGCCTGCGTCGGCCGCGGGTTCCTTGGGTGACGGTGCCTTGGGTGCCTTGGGTGCCTTGGCTGGCTTGGTCGCCTTGGCCGCCTTAGGTGACGACGCCTCGGTCGCCTTGGCCGCCTTAGGTGACGACGCCTCGGTCGCCTTGGCCGCCTTGGCCGCCTTAGGTGACGACGCCTCGGTCGCCTTGGCCGCCTTCGCAGCGGTCACGAGGCGTCCGACGCGGCCTCGAGAATGCGCGCCGCGAGAGCATCTGACACGTCGGCCACCAGGTGGTAGCCGTCGCCTTCGTGGTTTTCGCTCAGCACTTCGCCCTCGCGGTGGGCCTCGTTGACAAGGTCGCCGCGCGAGAACGGCAGGGTGACGTCCACGTGCACGGGCGGGCGCGGCAGCATGCGGCCGATGGTGTCGAGCAGTTCGTCGATCCCCTGCCCGGTGAGCGCGGACACCTCGATGTGGGGTTCACGGCGTCCGCGAAGGCGCAGCAGCGTCTCCTCGTCGGCGGCGTCGACCTTGTTGAAGACGAGCAGCTCGGCCACGTCGTTGGCGCCCGGGACGTCGGCAAGGACGGTGTGGACGGCCGAGATCTGGCCCTCGGGGTCGGGGTGGGCGGCGTCGACCACGTGAAGCACGAGGTCCGCGTGCGCGACCTCTTCGAGCGTGGACTGGAAGGCGGCCACCAGCTGGTGCGGCAGGTCCTTCACAAAGCCCACCGTGTCGGACACGGTGATGTCGCGGCCGTCGGGCGTCTGGGTGCGGCGCACGGTCGGGTCCAGCGTGGCGAACAGCGAGTTGTGCACCAACACGCCCGCGCCCGTGATGCGGTTGAGCAGGGACGACTTGCCGGCGTTCGTATAGCCGACGATCGCCACATTGGGCATGCCCAGCCGGCTCTCGCGGCGCACGTCGCGCGCGGGGCCCATCGCCTTGATCTGTCGGCGCAGGATCGCCATGCGGGTGTGGATGTGGCGGCGATCGAGCTCGATCTTGGTCTCACCCGGTCCGCGCGAACCCATGCCGGCCGCGGCGCCACCCACCTGGCCACCGGCCTGCCGGGACATCGAGTCACCCCAACCACGCAGGCGCGGCAGCAGGTATTCGAGCTGGGCCAGCTCGACCTGGGCCTTGCCCTCCTTGGACTTGGCGTGCTGGGCGAAGATATCGAGGATCAGCGCGGTGCGGTCGATCACCTTGACCTTGACCACGTCCTCGAGGGCGCGGCGCTGGCTGGGCTGGAGTTCGTCGTTCACCACGACGGTGTCGGCGCCGGAGGCTTTCACGACGTCGCGCAACTCGATGGCTTTGCCCTTGCCGATGTAGGTGGCCGGGTCGGGCTTGGGCCGGCGCTGCAGCATCCCGTCGAGCACCTCGGAACCCGCGGTCTCGGCCAAGGCGGCGAGTTCGCGCAGGGAAATCTCGGCGTCCTGCGCGGTGCCGTGAGACCACTGGCCCACCAGCACCACTCGCTCGAGGCGCAGTTGCCGGTACTCGACCTCGGTGACGTCCTCGAGCTCGGTGGACAGGCTTCCCACGCGCCTGAGCCCCTCGCGCTGCTCGCGCTCAAACTGGTCGCCGTCGTAGTCGGTGCGACCGGTCTCGCTCGCGCTCACGGCCGTGCCGGAGCGCGACAGCACCCGGTCGATCACAGATTCGACCGAGGTGGGCGACGGCGTGGCGTCGGTGGACTCGTCCTGGGGTTCAGTCATGAGGTATCTAGTGTCTCATTGAGGCCGGTGCCCCGTGGGCGCCCACTACGCTTCTTGCCGTGGAGCACTATTTTTCGGCGAAGCCCGCATCGGCCGATGAGCGGCGCCAGATCAGTGTGACCCTGGACGGCCGCTCTTTCTCTCTCGAGACCGCGCCGGGTGTGTTCTCGCCCGGTCACGTGGACCTGGGCACGACGGTGCTGCTGAACACCGTGGGCGCCCCTCCGGCGGGCGAGGTGCTGGACCTGGGCTGCGGCTGGGGCCCCATCGCGCTCACGGCGGCGCTGCGCCAGCCCGGAGCCCGCGTCACGGCTTTGGACGTCAACGAGCGCGCCATGGACCTGCTGCGCCTCAACGTGGCCCGCGTGAAGGCGTCGGCCCCCGACCTGGCTCCCATCGCGGTGGTGACCGCCGAGGACGTACCCGCCGACGCCCGCTTCGACACGATCTGGTCCAACCCGCCCATCCGCATCGGCAAGCAAGCCCTGCACGAGTTGCTCGCGGCGTGGCTGCCGCGACTGGTCCCTGGCGGCGAGGCATGGCTCGTGGTGCAACGCCACCTGGGCGCCGACTCCCTGGCACGCTGGATCTCCGAGCAGACTGACGATGCCGGAGCCCCGTGGGGCGAAATCGAGAAGGTCCGCTCCGCCAAGGGCTTCAGGGTGCTGCGGCTGACCCGATAGCTCACGCCGTCGGGTCAGCGGACGCCCGTTCCGGAGTGCCCACAAGGGCGGGTTCCGATTGCCTCGGCGTCTCAGCGCGCTACGGGACGGTGACGACCCCATCAGCCACAAGCACCGCCGGGCCCTCCAGCACGGTCCGGTCTTCCTGGATGCGCACCGTCACCATGCCGCCGGGAACCTCGATGTCCCACACGTTCGGGGCTCCTTCGCCGGCCCAGGAGCGCATCGCGAGGGCCACGGCGCAAGCGCCCGTTCCGCACGACTTCGTCTCGCCGGAGCCGCGCTCGTGCACGCGCATGCGCACGCGTCCATGGGGCTCGTCGCCCACCATCTCTCCGCCCAGCGCGACCGCGAACTCCACATTGGAGCCGTGCTCCGCGCGCGGGGTCACGTGGGGCGCGGACGTGAGGTCCAGCGCCTCCGACTCGTCGGGCGAGGCCAGTGCGACCACGTGGTGCGGGTTGCCCACGTCCACGCTGAGCGCCGGGCGCGGCGGTGTGAGCCCGCGCGCACGCACCTGGGAGTCAAAGCCGTCGCGCGCCTTGCCCAGCACCCACCTGCCCATCCCGACGGAGTAACGGCCCTCGCCCAGTGACGTCACCGTGCGGGCGCCCCCTCGGGTGCCGATGGTGATGCCACCACGCGCGTCGACGCCAGCTTCGCGCTCCAGGAACATCGCAAACACGCGCGCCCCGTTGCCGCACATTTCGGAGAAGGTGCCGTCGGAGTTCCAGTAGTCCATGAACCACGTGGAGGCTTCGTATCCCGCGCCCGCCGCGAGCGACCCCGCGCGCACGGCCCTGATCACGCCATCGGCGCCGATGCCCGCCCGGCGGTCACATAGGAACCGCACGACGTCCGGGGTGAGGTCGATCTCGCCGCGCTCGTCAAAGAGCAGGACGAAGTCGTTCTGGGTCCCGTGCCCCTTGGTGAACTTCAGCGTGGTCATGGCTCAAGCGTAAGGGTGCCAGACGTGCGCCTGTGAGCGTGGTGCTTCCGGGCCTTCCCTGACACTGCGTTGGCCTCGGCTGCGGCGTGTCGTGCACGACACGCCGAGCGCCGCCCTCGTCGAGTGTCAGGGACGGTACGCGGGATCCTCGGGGACCGCTGCGGCAGCGGCACGGCGCGTGACCGGCG
>Ga0314774_1000736_pt1 | contig 23911 bp, 27 predicted proteins | sample MetaGCBIA2018_FD_204515 | JGI IMG/M metagenome (GOLD analysis project Ga0314774, IMG submission 204515) | Cryopeg brine microbial communities from Beaufort Sea near Barrow, Alaska, United States - CBIA 2018 | ecosystem: Environmental > Aquatic > Marine > Coastal | place: USA: Alaska | collected...
CCCAGCAGTGCGTCGCCGAGGTCCTTGACCTCATCGGCCTTGATCTCGACAACGAGACGTCCCCCGCCTTCAAGTGGCAGGCGCATCACATAGCCGCGACCCTCCTTCACGACCTCCATGGGGCCGTCACCGGTGCGGGGCTTCATAGCAGCCATGCGGGGTTACTCCTTGCGCTGATGGGGCGACACTCACTTGTCGTCACAACGTCATTCTACGCGGCGCTGAAGGTGTTCCCCTAATCCCTCGCCGACACAAGATTCGCCGCTACGCACGGTCCGCTTCCGGCTCGACCGTCTGCAACGCGTGGGCCAGGGCCTCGTCCACATCGTCGGTCACGGTGATGAGGTCGAGGTCGGTCTCGCCGATCTTCCCGTCGGCCACCACGACGTCCCGCAGCCAGTCCACCAGGCCGTCCCAATAGGCGTGGCCGAACAGCACGATGGGGAAACGCGTAATGGTCCGCGTCTGGACCAGCGTGAGCGACTCGAACAGTTCGTCGAACGTCCCAAAACCCCCCGGGAGCACGATGAAGCCCTGCGCGTACTTCACGAACATCGTCTTGCGCACAAAGAAGTAACGGAAGTTGAGGCCGAGGTTGGCGTACTCGTTGACGCCTTGCTCGTGCGGCAACTCGATGCCGAGGCCCACCGACACGCCGCCGGCCTCCGCGGCGCCCTTATTGGCTGCCTCCATGACGCCAGGGCCGCCGCCCGTGATCACGGCGACTCCCGCCTGCACCAACTTGGTGCCGATCTCCTCGGCAGCCGAGTAGTCGGCATCTCCGGGCTTGGACCGGGCCGAACCGAACACCGAGATGGCGGGCCCGAGCTCGGCCAAGGCGCCAAATCCCTCCACGAACTCCGACTGAATGCGCATCACGCGCCACGGGTCGCCGTGGAGCCAGTCGACGGCTTCTTGATCCTGTAGCAGGCGGCCCGACGTGGTGGTGCTGGGCACGTTCTTTCCGCGCAGCACCACGGGTCCGCGGTAGTACTCCTTCACAGGTCCTCCTGAGAGTCGTCGTGGGTACTGAAAGGTCAGGTGGTCAGCCACGCCTTGAGAGCGGTGTGGCAAGAGAGCATGTGGGCGATGGGACACCGTTCGAGGTCGCCGGAAGCGTGCGCGAGTTCTGGGTCGCCGGGGCCATAATTCACGGCCGAGATGCCCAATTCCCCGAAGCGCGCCACGTCCGTCCAGCCAAGCTTCGCACGAGGCGCATCGGCACCCGTGGCCCCGACGGCGGACACGAAGTCCCGTGCCAGCGGCGCATCGAGCCCGGGGCGAGCAGCGGCCGACTCATCCGTCCACACCACGTCGCGCGACACATCGGCGCCCTCGTAGGCCGCGTCGATGAAGTCGACCACGCGTTCCTTCGCTTGGGGTAGGTCGCTTCCCGGCGCAAAGCGATAGTTGATGGTGACGGTGCAGTCGTCTGGGATGACGTTGCCGGCGATCCCACCGGCCACGCGGACGGCGTTGAGTCCTTCTCGGTAGACGAGACCGTCTACCTCGACGCTCGCGGCGTCGTAAGCGCTCAACGCGGTCAGCAAAGGTGCCGCAAGGTGAATCGCGTTGAGGCCCTTCCAAGCGCGCGCCGAGTGAGCCGCCTTGCCGTGCAGCGTGACCTCGCACCGCAAGGTGCCGTTGCAGCCGCCCTCGATCACCGCCGACGTGGGCTCCCCAAGAATCGCGAAGTCGCCGATCAACAGGTCGGGGCGTTCGCGGACGATGCGGCCAAGTCCGGAGCGGGAGGCCTCGACCTCTTCGTTGTCGTAGAAGACCCACGTGATGTCGCGCGTCGGCGCGTCCAACTCGACCGCGAGCGCGAGCTGCACGGCCACGCCAGCCTTCATGTCGACAGCTCCGCGCCCGATCACCTGGGTGCCGTCCGCTGACAGCCTCGACGGCACGTTGTCCTTGATGGGCACGGTGTCGAGGTGGCCCGCGATGATAACCCTCTCGGCCTTGCCCAGCGTGGTGCGGGCCACGATCGCGTCGCCGAGCCGGGTGACGTCCAGGTGGCTACACGCGCGCAAAGCCGACTCCACCTCGTCGGCAATCGCGGCTTCATCGCCCGAGACGGAGGGAATGTCGATGAGCGCCCTCGTGAGGTGCTCGACCGGGGTACCGGGGGCGACGGGAAGCGGCATGGCTCGATCCTATCGGCGCTGCACGAGCCGGGTCAGACCCCAGATCGCGAGTCCCTCGATCACCACAGCCCAGACGAATCCCAGGGTCATGGGCGTGCGGCCCAGCGCATTGCTCGCGCCGTAGTAGGTGATCTCGAAGTCGAGCGGTATCCCGATGATGAGAAGCACCAGTGCCAACAAGCCGAGGGTTCGCGGCCAGGACAAGCGAAGCAGGGGGCCGGCCTCATTCGGCTCCGACGGTGCAGCGCCCTCGGCCCGCTCAAACCACGGCGGCGGCATCCGCTCATCGCGGCGCGGCAGTCTGGGAACATCCTCGTCGTCGTTCTCGCCGCCCTCCATGTCCACACGGTAGTCCCGGCGTGCCCGTAGGCTTACGGTCATGAAAGCGCATGGCTACGGACTCGCAACGCTCGATGGCATCGGCAACGCCCTCGATACCTGGTATCCCTCCCCCTCCCTTGGCGTGGCGCCCGAAACGCCCAACCCGCCTCAACAACTTGAGGCCGGGGTCCGCTCCGACGTACTGCGCCAGACTTCGACCGACCTGCTGCTCATCGAGATCGACACCGATGAGGTGCCGGAGACCGTCGCCGACGCGTACCTGCGCCTCCACCTGCTGAGCCACCGACTGGTGAAGCCGCACGGCATCAACCTCGATGGCATCTTCGCGATCCTTCCCAATGTGGTGTGGACCTCCGCTGGCCCGTGTGCGATCGAAGGGTTTGAGGCGACGCGCGGCCGCTTCCGCGCCTTTGGCCAGCAGTTGACGGTCTACGGAATCGACAAGTTCCCCCGCATGGTGGACTACGTGCTCCCGTCGGGGGTGCGCATCGCCGATGCCGACCGGGTTCGCTTGGGCGCCTACTTGGCCGAGGGCACCACCGTGATGCACGAGGGCTTCGTGAACTTCAACGCCGGCACGCTCGGCACCTCGATGGTCGAAGGCCGCATCTCCTCCGGCGTGACCGTGGGCAATGGGTCCGACATCGGCGGCGGCGCGTCCATCATGGGCACGCTGTCCGGCGGCGGCAAGGAAGTCATCACGATCGGCGAGCGGTCTCTACTGGGGGCCAACGCGGGCCTCGGGATCCCGCTTGGCGACGACTGCATCGTCGAATCGGGGCTCTACGTGACGGCCGGATCCAAGGTGCGAATCGTCGGCGCGACGGACGAAGAGGGCGAACCCGTGGTGGTCAAGGCGCGTGAACTCGCGGGCAGGAACAACCTGCTGTTCCGCCGTAACTCCCTGAGCGGCGGTCTCGAGGTGGTGGCTCGCGAGGGCACCGGCATCGAACTCAACGCCGCCCTGCACGCCAACTAGCGATGTCGCGAGCGGGCGCGGCAGTTGCGGTGGCCGCGTTCGTCGCAGTCGGTGCGGTCGCCGTCTACTGGGGTCCGGGTCTCCTGAACGGGGGGCGGCCAAGCGTCCCCACCGAACTGTGCACCGTCACCCAGGGCGACATCAGCCATTCGCTGACCGCCGAACAGGCCAATAACGCGGCACTGATCGCGGCGGTCGGCTCGCGCGAGGGATTCGGCGTCGGCGGCATCACCGTGGCCCTGGCAACCGCCATCCAGGAGTCGAGCCTGCGCAACCTCGACTATGGCGATCGCGACTCGCTTGGCCTGTTCCAACAGCGTCCATCTCAGGGCTGGGGATCGGTGGAACAGATCGCGGACCCATACTACTCGACCGAGACGTTCTATGCGGCATTGCTGAGGGTCAACGGTTGGGAAGGCATGGCAGTCACGGACGCGGCGCAGGCGGTCCAGAGATCGGGCTTCCCGTTCGCGTACGCCGATCATGAGGGCAACGCCCCCGCATGGGCGCTCGCGTTCACCGGTAGCGGCGGACTCATCACCTGCTCGGTCACAGGTCCCCCGGTGGCCACGCCACAGCAGTTCGCTGACCGGTTCGCCGCCGACTTCGGCACCGGGGCGAACGCCGTCGACGTCCTGGCGGCGGAGGGGGATGCCACGATCCTGGGCATCCGGCCCGGAGCCGACTCGCCTGAAGCGCGACACGCGCTGTCCGCGTGGGCCATCGCCACGGCATCGGTCACCGGGGTCACGTGGGTCGAGGGGGACGACACTCGCATCGGAGCGGACGGGACGTCCGCACAGGTCGAGCACACGCAGGAACGCGCCGCCTACGCTGGCATCCAGGTGGCGATCGGCGCGAGGTAGACGCGCTCCGCTAGACGCCGTCGCGCTGGTTCTTCAGCTTCTGGTATTCACGCTCGTACGTGCTCTTTGAGGGGCGGAGGGCGTTGGGGGCCCACGCGGCGAACCCAGCGAAGACCAGGCCAATCCCCATGCCAGCGATCGGCCACACGGGCCAGAAGTAGCCATCTCGATTGGTCAAGAACCAAATGAGCGCGAGGCCTGGCCACGTCACCGCGGTCCCTAGCCCCGGGGATCCGAGCGAAGGCCTAGCGCAGATCCATCGCGACGTAGTCGCGCTCGACGACACCGGTGTAGATCTGGCGCGGACGGCCGATCTTGGTGCGGGGATCGTTCATCATCTCGCGGTAGTGGGCGATCCAACCCGGCATGCGACCCAGCGCGAACAGCGGGGTGAACATCGGCACTGGGAACTTCATGGCCGAATAGACCAAGCCGGTGTAGAAGTCGACGTTGGGGTACAGCTTGCGCTCGATGAAGTAGTCGTCATGCAGTGCGATCTCTTCGAGTCGCTTCGCCATGTCGAACGTCTCGTTGTTGCCGCCCAACTGGTCGAGCACTTGGTCGGCGATCTTCTTGACGACCGTTCCGCGCGGATCGTAGGACTTGTACACGCGGTGACCGAACCCCATCAGGCGGGCCCCCTCGGTCTTGTCCTTCACCTTGGCCACGAACTGCTCGACCGTGTCGCCGGACTCCTTGATCTGGTCGAACATCTTGAGCGCCGCCTCGTTGGCACCGCCGTGAAGGGGCCCAGACAGCGCGCCGATTCCCGCCGAGACCGAGGCGTAGATATTGGCCTGGGACGAGCCGACGATGCGCACGGTCGACGTGGAGCAGTTCTGCTCGTGGTCGGCGTGAAGGATGAGGAGCAGGTCGAGCGCGCGACGCACGGTGGGATCGATGTCGAGTTCGCCGTCCTGGCCGGAGAAAGCCACGCGCATGAACTCGTCGACGTACACGCCCCCAGGGCGAGGTTCGATCAGCTCGCCCCCGGTCACGCGGCGCTGCAGGTAGGAAATCACGACCGACGTCTTGGCAAGCAACTGCACCGTCGCCAGCTCGATTTCATACTCACCTCGTCCCACCGACTCGGGGTAGAAGGTGCTGAGTGCGCTCACCGCGCCGGACAAGACGGCCATCGGGTGGGCGTTGCGGGGGAAGGCCCCCAGGAATGTCTTGATGCCCTCGTGCACGTGCATGTGACGCGCTACGCGGTTGTTGAAGGCGGTCAGTTCGGATTCGGTGGGCAACTCGCCGTGGATGAGCAGGTAGGCAACCTCGAGGAACGTGGAGTGTTCCGCGAGCTGCTCGATCGGGTAGCCGCGGTACCGCAGCACGCCCTTGTCTCCGTCGATGTACGTAATGGCGCTCTCGCAGGAGGCCGTATTCGTGAATCCGGGGTCCACGGTGACGAGGCCGGTATCGCTCAGCAGGTGGCTCACGGAGAGCCCGTCGTGGCCCACCGAGGCGCGCTCGATCTCCAGCTTGCTCGTGGAACCATCCACTGTGAGCTGGGCGTCTTTGACCTCAGTCATGTTTCCTCCTTTGAAGCGCTCCGCCCACTGTGACACGAGCCCGCGCTTGGGAACAAGTTTACTGTTTGTTGACGAGCCTACGAGCCGCTGAGGCGATGCGCTCGTCGCTCGCGGTGAGCGCCACGCGCACGTGTTGGGTGCCCGCTTGCCCATAGAACGCACCTGGTGCGGCCACGATGCCGCGGTCGGCTAGCCAGCTGATCGTCTGCCAGCAGTCCTCGCCTCGGGTGCACCACAGGTACAGACCCGCTGCCGATCCGTCGATCGTGAATCCTGCCTCGCTCAAAGCGGCCGACAGCAGCGCGCGGCGAGCCCGGTACACCTCACGCTGGGAGGCAACGTGGGCATCGTCCGTCAATGCCGCCACCATCGCCGCCTGGACCGGAGCTGGCATCATCATGCCTGCGTGCTTGCGGGTCTCCAGCAACGTGGCGATCAGCGCCGGATCACCGGCTGCGAATGCCGCCCGGTACCCGGCCAGATTGGACTGCTTGGACAGCGAGTACAACGCCAACAGGCCCGTGTGATCCGCTCCGGCGACCGCCGGATCCAAGAGAGACGGGACACCGTCGCTCACCCACGGCTCCTCCCACGGCAATTCCGCGTAGCACTCGTCGGATGCGACGACCGCGCCGATCGCGCGAGCGGCCTCCACGGTGGCGCGCAGCGCCTCAGCACCCATCACGGTGCCAGTGGGATTGGACGGAGAGTTCACCCACACGAGCTTGACCGCTCGGTTACTTTCCCACTCCGCGACATCGTCGCTGGGAAACGGCGTTGCCCCCGCGAGCCGGGCGCCCACGTCGTACGTGGGATAGGCGGCGGACGGGTGCACCACCACGTCTCCTTCGCCGAGTCCCAGGAGCGCCGGAAGGAACGCGACGAGCTCCTTGGAGCCGATCGTGGGCAGGACCCCGGCGGGATCCACGTGGGGCACGCCCCGGCGCCGCGCGAACCATTGCGCAACGGCCTCACGCAAAGCGGGCGTGCCGTGCGTCGCCGGGTACCCGGGCGCATCGGCCGCTCGCGTCAGGGCGTCGCGCACCACCAGCGGCGTCGGGTCAACGGGAGTGCCCACCGACAGGTTGACGATGCCATCAGGATGCGCGGATGCCCGTTCGATGAAGGGCGTCAGAGAGTCCCAGGGGAAGTCGGGTAGCGCCGATGCGTTCAGGCCCACGAGGGACCCTCAGACGATCTGGGGCGGAAGGGCCTTGATGAGGTCGTGATCGTGCGCGATCAGGCCCATTTTCGCGGCGCCGCCAGGCGAGCCGATCTCCGAGAAGAATTCGACGTTGGCCGCGTAGTAGTCGGACCACTTGTCCGGCACGTCGTCCTCGTAGTAGATGGCCTCGACGGGGCACACCGGCTCACACGCACCGCAGTCAACGCACTCATCAGGGTGGATGTAGAGCATGCGCTCGCCCTCATAAATGCAGTCCACGGGGCACTCGTCGATGCAGGCCTTGTCTTTGAGGTCTACACACGGCAAGGCGATGACGTACGTCACGAGGACTCCCTTTTCTAGGACTTGGAGAGGGACTTCATCCTAACCCGGCCAGGCGGTCGTTTTTCCGCGTCGCCTACCCGCACGCGATCGCGTTGTCCGGTTTGTAGGTCCACGTGTCTGCCTCGTCCTTGACCAGCTTGTCACCAAGGTACACGCGCCGGTAGTTGGTGATCGTGAATCCAGACTGGCCCGCCCCGGAGGGCACGCATGCCGGATTAGTGATCACCGTGGTGCCCGGCCGCACCACGTTCATGTGGGGAGTCGCCTCCGTCTCCACCCGGTAGTACGGGGTCGACCAGACGTCGACGTGGAGCCTGTTGGCCTCGATGTACGAATTCATGATCGCCGCGTAGGGCGTGTCGTTCTTGAACACCATGTTGATCTGGCCCGTATAGATCGTCGACTCACGCCCGGCGGGGTACCGCGAAAACCACACGCTGTGTTGGCGGTGATCGAGGAGATCGAAGCCTGCGAAGTACGCCGCGTTGTAGCTGGTGGTCGATATCTGGCTGAGCCCGCCACCCACTCCCGTGGTGTGGATGCCGTTGTTGATCACACCCGCCGAGACGTACCCGTCCGCGATAGTGATGGGGCTCAGCACCTTTGTCAGGTCGAACGTGGCGCCGGGAGCCAGGATGACGCCGGAAATCTTGTCGGCCGCGTGTTGAAGGTTTATGTTCCTGATCTTCTCGTTCGTCAGCGGCGTGTCGAAGGCCGAGATCCTGGTGGTGAAGTCTCGGATGTCGACGTTTTCCGCTGGCGGCACGACTCCCGTCGTGTCGTACGGAATTGCCGATGTGCGGGTCGCCGTCTCGGCCGTCTTCACCACGCGCTCCCCCAGCAGAGCCGGGTCAATGGTGCGCCCCGGCTGGCCCTCGTCGATGACCAGTTGGTGCGCCGGATCGAACCGCACGCTCGCACCTCGGGGCTCGTTGTTGAGAGCGGGCGTCTCGGCCAACAAGTCCGCGGCAAGGGCCTCCCCGTCGACGACCAGGCTCAACGTGCCTCCCACCGACTCGACGCTCGCGTACTGGGCCCACCGCTCAGGATCCAACGTGACAGTCCCGTTCGGTCCCACGAGTTTGACTGGCGCGTCAAGCACGTCCCCGTTGATGTGCTCCTGGAAGTCCAGCGCAACAGAGGTGGGGATCTCAGGATCGATCACTTCGGCCGGCGGCTCGATCTGAACCATCGCTGGCCAGGTCTCCCGTAGCAGCGCTGCAGTCCCCTCCCCATCAAGCGCTATGGAGGGCGAGCCCTCCTCCACCAGCACGTGCGCCCCGTCCAACGTGACAGCCGCCGATCGCTTGTCCCGATCGAGATCGGCCGTCGCGGTGTCCACGGCTACGGCAAGCGCGCCCGCATCGAAGTGCACCACGGGCTCGACCTCGCCGCCGCCCGAAAGGTGCGCCAACAGTCTCCGGGGATCCAAGGTGAAGCCCACGACGCGGTCTAGCGTGGCCTCGGCGTCCATCTCCATGCCTGCCGCGCTCGGATCGATGGACGCGGTGTGGCCAGCCACGCTCAAGGCCACCGGCGTGGCATTGACTTCCTGGGCCTTCGCGTCGAGTGCGGCGCGCGCGTCGTCGCGTGCGATGCCGCCGAGGTCGACGTCGAGCACGGTGACGCCGGGCGCCACCGACTGGGTTGCCCAGGCCTCGGCGCCGACGTACGACGCGATGAGGATCGCCCCCAGGACGCCAAGCAACGCGAAGGAACGATGCCGCAGGGGGGCTCGGGAAGGCTCAGGTTCCGGTTCCGGCTCAGGCTCAGGCTCAGGCTCAGGCTCAGGCTCAGGCTCAGGCTCAGGCTCCGGCTCCGGCTCGGGCTCCGGCTCAGGCTCAGGCTCAGGCTCAGGCTCCGGCTCCGGCTCCGGCTCCGGCTCCGGCTCAGGCTCAGGCTCGGGCTCCGGCTTCGCGAGCAACTCGGTCGGAACGGGCACCGTCACTGAGGGCGCCTCGCGCGGCTCCGGCCCCGGGTCGACGAGCGGTCGAATGATGTCGTCGAGGCGCGTCTCGTCGTCGGTGCGGGCGATGGGCGCCACCGCCACCACGGGCTTCGGGGGCATCGGAGGCATCGGCAAGACACCTCGCGTTGGCACCACGCGGGTACCGGTACGCGGCAGCGTCACGAAGCGTGCGGCGACGCTCCGATACCCGTGTCGTCGACGACGCCTGGTGAGGGCCGCAACGTTGCGTGCGGCAACGAGTCGCTTACGACGCGACATCTCGACCCACGATGACGCTCCGCGGGACGGCGGCCACGACGGCAACCGCCACGACTCCTCCGTAGAGCCAGAGCTGTCCGCGCGCGTCGGCAGCCACCAGGATCGACTTCCCGGGTCCCTTGGATGCGTAGATCATCGCCATGGCTCCCCACGCGACGGCGTAGGCGATGAAGCCGCTCCATCCTTGCCAAGCCTTGGCGAAGACGCCTACCAGCAACACAATCAGAATGCCGATGATCGCGCCGGCGTAGCCCAGCGATCGATGCGCCCCGGCCCCGACCGTGGCCACAATGACCCCCAGCAGGGCGAGCGCGGACACGGACAGAACCCTCACCAGCATGCTGATCAGGATAGGCGACGAGAAGCGCGACTCCGTTCGTCCGCGCCGCGCGCTGCCGCGGCTAGGCGTTTTGGCGCTTCGCCCGCGAGGCGGTGCGTCCTCGCTCGGTCTGATCCAGGATCACCTTGCGAATGCGCACCTTTTCCGGCGTGACTTCCACGCACTCGTCGTCGCCGGCGAACTCGAGAGACTCCTCGAGCGTGAGCCGGCGGGGAGGGCTCAAGCTCTCCAACTTTTCGCTGGTCGACGAGCGGATATTGTCGAGCTTCTTTTCCTTCGTGATGTTGACGTCCATGTCCTCAGCACGGGCGTTTTCGCCAACGACCATGCCCTCGTAGACATCCTCAGTCGGGCCCACAAAGAAGGTGCCGCGCGAGTCGAGATACGTGAGGGCGTTCGTCGTCACCACGCCCATACGGTCCGCCACGAGGGATCCGGAGGACCGGTAGACGATGGGGCCGGCCCAAGGCTCAAACCCGTGCGAGATCGACGAGGCAATGCCGGTGCCGCGGGTATCCGTCAGGAACGTCGACCGGAAGCCGATCAGCCCTCGCGCCGGGACGATGAACTCCATCCGCACCCAGCCGGTTCCGTGATTCGCCATCGATTCCATGTGCCCCTTGCGGGAGGCCAAGAGCTGCGTAATCGCACCGAGGTGCTCCTCCGGAACGTCGATCGTCATGTGCTCCATCGGCTCATGCAACTTGCCGTCGACCATGCGCGTGACGACCTGCGGCTTGCCCACGTTCAGTTCGAAGCCCTCGCGTCGCATCTGCTCGACGAGGATGGCGAGCGCCAGTTCGCCACGGCCCTGCACCTCCCAGGAGTCGGGCCGCTCGGTGGGGAGCACCCGGATCGACACGTTGCCGACGAGTTCCTTGTCGAGTCGATCCTTGACCTGCCGGGCGGTGACCTTGTGACCCTTGACGCGCCCAGACAGCGGCGAGGTATTGATGCCGATCGTCATGGAGATTGCAGGTTCGTCCACCGTGATGAGGGGAAGTGGCCGGGGGTCGTCCACGTCGGTGAGGGTCTCGCCGATCGTGATGTCCTCGATGCCGGCCACCGCGACGATGTCGCCGGGGCCCGCGGACTCCGTCGACACGCGGTCGAGTCCCTTGGTCTCCAAGAGCTCAGTGATCTTGACGGTCTTCATGGTGCCGTCGGCGCGCGCCCACGCGACCATCTGGCCCTTGCGGATTTCGCCGTTGAACACGCGCAGCAGGGCCAGGCGCCCCAGGAAGGGCGAGGCGTCGAGGTTGGTGACGTGCGCCTGCAACGGCGCGCCCTCTTCGTAGGTGGGCGCCGGTACGCGCTCCATGATGGTCTCGAAAAGCGGAAGCAGGTTCTCGCCGTCGGGCATCGTGCCGTCGGCAGGCTGGGTCAAGGAGGCGATGCCGGCCTTGGCCGAGGCGTAGACAACGGGCACCTCAAGCAGCGCGTCGATGTCGAGGTCGGGTACGTCGTCGTGAAGGTCCGATGCCAGCGACAACAGCAGGTCGTGGGTCTCATTCACCACTTCGACGATGCGAGAGTCGGGGCGGTCCACCTTGTTGACGACGATGATGACGGGCAAGTGCGCCGAGAGCGCCTTACGCAACACGAAACGGGTCTGAGGCAGAGGGCCCTCGGATGCGTCGACCAGGAGCACGACGCCGTCGACCATCGACAGGCCGCGCTCGACCTCGCCACCAAAGTCGGCGTGGCCAGGAGTGTCGATCACATTGATCGTGACGCCCTCGGGTCCCGCCGAGACACCCGTGTAGCGGACGGCCGTGTTCTTGGCCAGGATCGTGATGCCCTTCTCACGTTCGAGGTCGCCGGAGTCCATCGCGCGATCCTCGACGTGGGCGTGGTCGCCGTAGGCGCCACCCTGACGCAGCATGGCATCGACAAGAGTGGTCTTGCCATGGTCGACGTGGGCGACGATGGCGACGTTGCGCAGGTCGGAGCGCACGGACATAGGGACTCTTTTCATCGATGAGGGGTGGGCTCACAACAGAGCCTCCTTATTCTACCCGTCTATTCGCACTCCGGCCGCGACAGGGCCCGTCCGACGCCGGTTAGGGGCTAGTGCACGGGCCTAGGGCGCGACTGCGCGATACACATGCGTCTCGTAGGGCAGATCAACGGTGCCGGTGTTCTCGAGGGCGGGAACCCCAGCGAGAACGTCTGCCACGCGACCATCAATGGTGGCCCGACCATCGGCATCGGCCGCAATGTAGTAGCTCCGCGAATGCACCATCGCGACAAGGGCCTCACGAGAACGCGGCGCATTCCACGCGAACACGCGAGACTCGAGCGACGCGAAGGGAGCGGCCACAGCGGGGCCGCCGTCGGCGATGAGCCTTTCCGCCACCGAACCGTGCATGGCCCGGGTCAGGGCCGCAACCCACGGGACCGACTCGTCGCGAATGTTCCACACCAGTCCTAGAACGCCGCCGGGGCGAAGCACGCGCGCCACCTCGCGGGACGCGACTGGCACATCCACCCAGTGCCACGCCTGGCCACACACGACGGCGTCGACGCTGGCATCGGGCAGCGGGATCTCCTCGGCGGTGCCCACCCGTGCGTCGATGTCCGGCAATGCCTCGTTGAGTCCGGCGAGCATGCTCGCGTCCGGGTCCACCGCAACCGCGTGGTGACCCAGGGCGACCACCTGGACGGTGAGTTTGCCCGTGCCCGCGCCGAGGTCCAGCACCGTGAGGGGTTGATCGCCGAGCATCCACGCGACGGCGGCGGTCGGATAGCCGGGGCGGCCCTCCGCGTAGGCCTCAGCCGCCTCGCCAAACCTCGTGCCGTCGCGCGTCATCTACGTCCCCGTTTTCACGGCGGCGGGCAAAGCCTTCACAGGGTCGCTCTGCACCACCTCGGAATCCTGCACCTGGGGCAAGGCGACGACTCGCTTCATGGCCACCAGTCTAGGGACGCCCCCGCGGATCAGGAACGACTGTCGGACGCGACCGATGGGTGGGGCGACGTGGCACGCCACCTCCTCGGCCATCGATGCCACGATGGGGGCATGGAAATCTGGCACCTGGCGCTCGCTGAGGACTGGGACGAGGCAGTGGCGACCGGCTCGTATCGCGTGTCCACCCTTGGCCGCACGCTGGCGCAGGAGGGCTTCATCCACTGCTCGCGCCCCGAGCAGGCGCCCGGCGTTGCTGCAAGGTTCTACGCGGACGTCACTGCGCCGCTGCGCATCCTGGTCATGGATGACGATGGGGTGCGCGCCTCCGGCGTCGAGGTCAAGGACGAGGACGCTGGCAACGGCGAGCTCTTTCCCCACATCTACGGCGCGATTGATCCCGCCTGGGTAGTCGAAGAGCGCTCGGCGCGCATCATCGATGGGACGCTCCGCCTGGCCTGACCGCGCGCCGAGCCGTCGCCCATCAGGTCTCCTCGCGACCATGCGCCTCAAGAAAGTCGTAGAGTTCGCGGTCATCGACACCCGGGTAGGTGCCGTGTGGCAGCGGTGAAAATGTGTGGGTGTGGACACGAGCGCTCGCCCAGGCTTGGCCGTGCCAACGAGCGACGAGACCGTCGTCCGGTGCCCGGCAGCAGTTGAGATCCGGGCAGCGAGACGTGGCGCGGTTGACGGTCTCCCGGCCCCGGAACCACTTGGATTCCGCGTATGGCACGCCGAGCGTAATCGAGCACTCGCCGGCCGGTCCCGCCCCCGTCTGAGTCGACTCAAAGAAGGTGCCGACGGGCGTGTCTGTGTACTGGTGGTACTCGGTGGTGCGCGTTGCCCGCGCGAACGCTCGCCTGGCGCTCCACTCCCGGCACACGATTTCGCCCTCCATGGAGCCCGTCACGTCCACCGGGAGCGGCAGCGAGTCGTTCTCATAGGCGCGCTCGATCGCTCCGCCTCCGGTAGCGCGAAGAAAGTGCAGCGTAATTCCGAGATGCTCGGTGGCGAGGTTGGTGAAGCGCAGCGCGGCCGCCTCATGCGTGACGCCGAACGCGTCGCGGAAGTCCTCGATCGCGATGCGTCGCTCGTCCTTGGCCCGCTCAAGGAACGCGATGGAGGGCTTCCTCGGCATGAGGCACGCTGCGGCGTAGTAGCTGGCCTCGAGTCGCTGCCTCAAGAAGTCCGCATAGTCCACCGGGTCCCCATGTCCCAGCGCGATATGCGCCAGGGCCTGGAGTGCGAGCGAGCGGAGCCCATGGCCGCCCGGAATCGAGGCTGGCGGGATGTAGATCCGTCCCTGCTCAAGGTCCAGCACGGCGCGTGCGGAGTGAGGGAGGTCGTCAACGTGGACTATCGACAGCCCCAAGCGGTCGGCCATCTCCGTGACCGAGCGGTGGGTGAGTGCGCCGCCTGCGTGCCCGACCGCAGCGACGGCTTCGTCCGCGAGGTCCTCGATCTCGGGCAGGTAGTTGTTCCGCTCACGCATCATTTGGCGCTGCCTGGTGTTTGCGCGACGCGCCTCCTCGGGCGTGGCGATGGCCTGGCGTGCCCGCCGGTCGAGCTCGCGATGCAGTCCTACCAGGGTGCGCAGAGTGTCGTCCGGCATGCTCCGTGACGGCCTCAGTTCGGGCAGGACAAGCTCGCGGTACGCGGGGCTCGACTGCGCGCGTTCGAGCGCGATCTCGAACGCGGCGCGCTCGTTGGGGGGCGATGCGTCGAGCACCTCCTGAAGTGGCACGCCCAGGCGATCCGCAATCGCGCTCAGCAGCGAGAGCCGCGGTTCACGTCGCCCGTTCTCGATGAGCGAGAGTTGGCTCGCTGCGACACCAACGTCGGCGCCAAGCTGCTCGAGAGTGAGCCCAGCGGCGGCGCGAAAGTGACGCACGCGGCGACCGAGCGTGGAGAGATCTGTCATCTTTGCCCCATTGGCAATTTTGGTGAAACTTTCGACCACAATTTAGCACCAAGTGCACGAGAACTGGCCTACGGTGCAAAAGAAAGGTCAATCCGCGCGACCTCTGGAGATGCCATGACGGCCACCGTTCACCTAGCCCTCGCCGCCGTAGGCGCCCCGGTCGACGCCGATCCCCGCGTCATCGCCTGGGTCGCCGACATGGCCGCGCTCACCACGCCAGACCGCGTTGTCTGGTGCGATGGCTCGCGCTCCGAATACGAGGACCTGATGGCGCTCATGGTGCGCCAGGGCACGATGGTGGCGCTGGACCCGGAACTACGCCCGGACAGCTACCTCGCCCGCTCGGACCCCTCCGACGTCGCGCGAGTAGAGTCGCGAACCTTCATCTGCTCGCAGCGGGAGGACGATGCCGGGCCCACCAACAATTGGGAAGAGCCCGCGGCGATGCGCGAGACGCTCAGCGGCCTCTTCGACGGTGCCATGCGGGGTCGCGTCATGTACGTCGTACCGTTCTCGATGGGGCCGATCGGCAGCCCGCTCGCGCGCCTGGGCGTGCAGATCACGGACTCGCCCTACGTGGTCGCGAGCATGCGGACCATGACCAGGATGGGCGCCGAGGCGCTCGCCCAGATCGAGCCAAACACGCCTTGGGTGCCGTGCGCCCACTCGGTTGGCGCGCCGCTCGCGCCCGGCCAGGACGATGTCCCGTGGCCGTGCAACGAGACCAAGTACATTTCCCACTTCCCCGAGACGCGGGAAATCTGGTCGTATGGCTCCGCATACGGAGGCAACGCGATCCTCGCGAAGAAGGGCTTCGCGCTCCGGATCGCCTCGGCAATTGCCCGCGACGAGGGCTGGCTCGCCGAGCACATGCTGCTTCTCAAGGTCACCACCCCTCGTGGCCGGGCTTTCCACGTGGCCGCTGCCTTTCCCAGCGCATGCGGAAAGACGAATTTCGCGATGCTCGCGCCGACGCTACCTGGCTGGAAGTGCGAGACGCTCGGGGACGACATCGCGTGGATCGCGCCCGGACCGGACGGGCGCCTGCGCGCCATCAATCCCGAAGCCGGGTTCTTTGGGGTCGCACCTGGCACAGGGCCGTCGACCAACAAGACTGCGATCGACACCCTCAAGCCCGGCGCGGTCTTCACCAACGTCGCGCTGACCGACGACGGTGACGTGTGGTGGGAGGGCCTGACCGACGCGCCGCCGGAGCACCTCATCGACTGGAGGGGACAGGACTGGACGCCCGCAGCGGACCATCCCGCCGCGCACCCCAACTCCCGCTTTGCCGTGCCGGCCGCCCAGTGCCCCACGATCGCGCCGAGTTGGGACGACGGCGACGGGGTAGTGCTCGACGCGATCCTCTTCGGCGGACGACGCGCAACCAACGTGCCGCTCGTGGCCCAGGCGCGCGATTGGGAACACGGCGTGTTCATGGGCGCCACGATTTCTTCCGAACAGACCGCGGCGGCCGAAGGCACCGTTGGGGCGCTGCGTCGGGACCCGTTCGCCATGCTGCCTTTTTGCGGTTACCACATGGCCGACTACTGGTCGCATTGGCTCGACGTCGGCGAGGCGGTACGCCGATCAGGCGCACAGCCACCTGCCGTGTTTCAGGTCAATTGGTTCCGTAAGGACTCCGAGGGTCACTACATCTGGCCCGGGTTCGGCGACAACATCCGCGTGCTTGCATGGATCCTCGCCCGCTTGGAGGGTGAGGTGGGAGCGGAGGAGACCCCGCTCGGACTTCTCCCGTCCCCTGGCGACATCCCCCTTGAGGGGCTTGATGTCAGCGACGCCCAGTGGGAGGAGCTGTTCAGCATCGACCCTGCTTCGCAACTCGCTGAGGCGGGGGACGCGTCCGCCTACCTCGACGGATTCTCTGACCGGGTTCCCGAGGCGATCCGACGGCAGCTCGCGCTGCTGGTTGATGGCCTTGAGGGCGAACTGCTCTTCTAGCCGCGGGCCGCGTCGCATTTCGCGGACGGGCAACTCGTGATCGATGGCTGCGGTGCGCTCACGCTGTGAAACGATGACGGCATGCATTCTTATCGCGCCCGCAGTTCACTCATCTGGGGTTGGGCATCCGTCGGGCTCGGCCTGATCCTGGCCGGCTCCGACCTCATCGCATCCGGGGCGACCGGGGCGAAGGTCGGCCTCGGTCTGGGCGCATGTGTCGCCATGATCGGAGCGGCGACATATCTCAGGCCCGCCGTGGAGGTCACTCCCGATGGCATCGTCTTCAGGAACTTGGTCCACACGGCAACGGCCCCCTTCGCGCGGATTCAGGAGATCAGCATGCGCTGGTCGCTCGAGATCCTGGGTGACGACGGCATGAAGGCGGGAGCATTCTCCGTTCCCGCCTCGCGCCGTGGCAGGACGGGCGTGTTCAGCAACGAAACCGTGGATCTTGCGCAGGGGGATGAGCGCGAGGGCCGACAGGACTCCACCGGCAGTCAGGTGTACGCGGCGTGGCAATCGTGGAAGGACGCCCATGGCGGCGTGCCTGACCGGACATCGGCATCGATTACCCGCCGACTGGACGCGGTCGGACTTGCGCTGGTGCTCGGTTCCATCGCCGCGGTGGTCTTCGCCTTCTTCGGCTGACGGCGCAGCTTTCGCCTACGCCCGATCGGCGGGCACCCTCACGCGCCGTTCCCTTGTGAAGACACGACGTCGGCGCGGCACCGTCTCAGGGGCGAGGATCGTGGGGATCGCCCCGTCGACCGTCGGTGAGGACTCGCCCATCTTGACCACGACGACGCCCGCGAGCACCAAACCCGCCCCCATCAACTGGATCGGGAGCGGCGACTGGGCCAGCAGAATCCATGCGAAGGCAGCGGCGGCGATCACTTCCATCAACGCCACGAACGAGGCGAGCCGTGCTCCCAGCCTCCGCGTTCCCGCGATGCCCGTCACGTAGGCCACCGCCGCCGAGACGACCCCCAGTACCAGCACGACCGCCCACCACGGAGCGTCGAACGGGACCAAGTGCACGGTCTGCGCGGTGAAGGCGATCGGAAGGACGCCCACGGCGGCCACACTCCCCAAGCCGAGGGTGGCCACCAGTAGCCCGCCCGTGGCGAGCGCAATCGGGGGCAAGCCGGTGGACGTGTCGGACGAGAGGACGAAGTAGACGGAGGCGCCGACCATCGCGGCCAGGGCCCAACCCACCCCCACGAGGCTGATGTGCCCGCCGCCGACGACGTTGAGGAGCAACACCAGCCCGAAGGCGGCGATGGCAGCACCCACGACGGTGAGCGGGCCCGGCCTGTGGCCGTGGCGAACCCAGAGGTACCCGACGACCGCGAAGATCCCATACGCCACCACCGTGGGCCACGCCCTGCGGAGCATGTGCCACCTCCCGCGCATCGGGAGGATGCCCGGCACCAGCAGGACGGTGCTCGCAATGACGACGCGCACGAGGGTGGCCGCACCTGCGGTCCACCCCGCATCCATGAGGCCCCGCGCCAGGCTTCCCGAGAGCCCAAACGAGGCCGCCGAGGCCACGGCAAAGCCCAGGCCTCCGGCGAGCACCGAGGAAGGTGCGTCACTTGTCAAAGCGGTCATGACACATGACACTAGAGCCACAGTGGTAATGTGTCAACATGGTCTTTGCAAGTGACACAGCGGAAGCGCTTGAGTCGGCGGTGCGACTCTCCAATACGGAGCTCGAACCGGACACGCTCACCACCCTGGAGGGGCTTGAGAGCTTCTTCGACGAGTTCGAATACACTGGTGTTCGCCCCTCGCAGCGGGACCTCGAGCCGGTGCGTGCGATCCGCCATCAGCTGCACGCCTTGTTCACCGCAACGCGTGACGGTGCCGTTCCTTTGGTGAATGAGATTCTGGAGCAGCAGGGCGCGCTGCCGCAGTTGGTGCGCCACGGCGATGTCGATTGGCACATCCACGCCACCACGGACGATCGCCCGTTCGCGGAGCGCCTCCTGGTGGAGACGGCCATGGCAATGGTGGACGTCATTCGCGCCGACGAGATGAGCCGCTTTGGCCGGTGCGCCAATGACGACTGCGAGGGAGTCGTGTTCGATCTGTCCCGCAATCGATCGCGCATGTACTGCTCCACCACCTGCACCAACCGTGCGGCCGTCGCCGCATATCGGGCGCGGCAAGCGTCGGACGACGACTCGTCGCCGTAGCGGTGTCACCCACTCCTCAGAAGCGTGCCCGGTATCGTGTGAGCAACATGCGATGAAAGGTGTCGCCCATGGCGAGCAAGAGCAACGAGACGTGGTCGGCCGAGGAGAAGGCGGCCATGAAGGAGGCGGAGGAGGAGGCGAAGCGCGCCAAGGGCGCCGCCGCAAAGGAGGCCGATGCCCAGGCCTGCCTCGACAAGATTGCGGCCATGGCGCCCGCCGACCGCGCGCTCGCCGAGAAGGTGCACGAGATCGTCACCAGCGTCGCCCCCGACCTCGAGGTGAAGACCTGGTAAGGCATGCCTGCCCACGCCAAGGACGACAAGGCTGTCATGTTCTTCCAGGACGCCGGCAAGTTCAAGGCGCGCTACGCGACCCTCGGCTTCCAGGACAGCGCCGCGCTTGATGAGGGGACGTTCTGGCCGACCTCGTTCGCTCTCACGGCCATCGACGACGCGGTGACCGCGCGCATCACCGAGCTGGTCAAGCGAGCGATCGGCTAGGGGCCACCTGACCTCCGCGCGGGCCTCGGCCGCGGTCGAGTGTCGTTCAGTCCGTACGATGCTCACCGTGACCTCATCCCTGCGCGAACCGGTGGCGTGATGCCCCCGCGTTCACCGCTCCCTCAGCACCACGGGCTCGATGCCGCGTGGGTGCGCACGCCCGGCGCCGATGCGGAAGGTCAACCACCCTGGGCGACGATGCGCGCCTTTCTGATGGAGCGCCTCCCGGCCCGAGCGATGGTCGCGGACATGCTGGAGGCGGGCGAGTTCGTCGACCAGACCGGACGGTCCCTGACGGGGGAGGAGGCCTACCGTCCCCACACGTTCGTGTGGTTCCACCGCCCGCTCGCACCCGAGACCCCAGTGCCTTTCCCCATCACGGTGCTGGACGTGAACGAGGGCTTTGTGGTGGTCGACAAACCCCACTTCCTGGCCACGACCCCGCGCGGAGCACACGTGACGGAGTCGGCGCTGGTCAAGCTGCGCCTCTCCCTGGACCTGCCTGAACTCGCGCCCGCGCACCGGCTGGACCGTCTCACCGCCGGCGTGCTGGTACTCACCACTCGCCGCGAGTACCGCGCCGCCTACGCCGGGGTGTTCCAGTCGGGCAACGCACACAAGACCTACGAGGCGTTGGCGCCCTTTGACCCGGCGCTTGAGTTCCCGCGCCGCATCACCGGCCGGATCGAGAAGCGGCGCGGCAGCCTGCAGGCCGAGCTGGTGCCAGGGGAACCCAACGCGGAGACCCTCGTGGAACTCGTTGAGATCCGGGGCCAGCACGCGCGCTATCGACTGTCGCCCACCACGGGGAAGACGCACCAGTTGCGGGTGCAGATGGCCGCCTTGGGGCTGCCGATCGTGGGCGACTCCCTGTATCCGACCGTCATGAACGTCGCCCCGGACGACTTCACCGCCCCCCTGCAACTCATTGCCCGCCGCCTACGCTTCACGGACCCGCTCGACCAGTCTCCACGCGACTACGCGAGCAGGTTCGCGCTTGCGTGGCCCGCGGGGGCGCACGAGGAAGCGGCCGACGCCGGCTAGACCTTCTTGACGACGCTGGACTTCAACTGCATCTGACCAAAACCATCAACCTTGCAGTCGACGTTGTGGCCGTCGAAACCATCTACAAGGCGGATGCCACGCACCTTCATGCCGACCTTGATCGACGTCGGAAAGCCCTTCACCTTGAGATCCTTGATGATGCTGACGGTGTCGCCGTCCGCGAGCGGCGTGCCGAAGGCATCCTTCACGATCGTCTCGTCCCGCTCAGCCTCGGCGGCGGCATCCGCTTCGCTCGGCGACCACTCGTGGCCACACATCGGGCACACCAAGAGCGCGCCCATCTCATAGGCGAGATCGCTTGAACAGTTGGGGCACAGTGGCAACGTGTCGGCCATGACTCACCTTCCGATAGGGGCGCGGGTCAGGGGCGACGCCCCTCCCCGCCCACGCCTGTGGCGCGCTAGACGTTGAAGCGGAACTCCGTCACGTCGCCGTCGTGCATGACGTAGTCCTTGCCCTCGATGCGCACCTTGCCTGCGGCCTTGGCTGCCGCCATCGATCCGGCCTCGACCAGGTCGGCGAAGTGCACCACCTCGGCCTTGATGAAGCCCTTCTGGAAGTCCGTATGAATCACGCCAGCCGCCTCGGGTGCGGTGGCACCCTTGCGGATGGTCCACGCACGCGACTCCTTTGGCCCTGCCGTGAGGTAAGTCTGCAAGCCGAGCGTGTGGAAGCCCACATGCGCAAGCTGGTCCAGTCCTGACTCGTCCTGTCCGTTGGCCTCGAGCATCTCGCGGGCCTCCTCCTCGGTGAGGTCGACCAGCTCGGCCTCGAACTTGGCGTCCAGGAAGATGCAGTCGGCGGGCGCGACCTGCGCGGCGAGCACGGCCTGAGCCGCCTTGTCGGTGAGGCCTGCGTCGTCGGTGTTGAACACGTAGATGAAGGGCTTGGTCGTGAGCAGGTTGAGCTCGCGGATGTCGGCCAGGTCGAGCCCTGCGTCCTTCGCCCCCTGGCTGAGGGCGATGCCCTTCTCGAGGATCTCCTTGGCCTTGATCGCCGCGGCGAGCGCTGCCGGGTCGCCCTTCTTGACCCGCACCTCCTTCTCGAGGCGGGTGATGACCTTCTCGACCGTCTGCAGGTCCGCAAGGATCAGTTCGGTGTTGATGGTCTCGATGTCGCTCGCGGCGTCCACCTTGCCGTCGATGTGGATCACGTCGGGGTCCTCGAACACGCGCGTCACCTGGCAGATCGCGTCGGCCTCGCGGATCGTCGCAAGGAACGCATTGCCCAGGCCCTCGCCCTCGGAGGCGCCCTTGACGATGCCCGCGATGTCGACGAAGGACACGGTTGCGTGCAGGATCTTCTCCGAACTGAAGATCTCGGCGAGCGTGTCGAGCCGCGGGTCCGGCAGCGGCACCACGCCCACATTCGGTTCGATCGTGGCGAACGGATAGTTCGCCGCGAGAACGGTCGCGCGCGTCAGCGCATTGAACAGAGTTGATTTGCCGACGTTGGGCAGTCCGACGATGCCGATAGTAAGAGCCACGGGGAGCAAGTCTAGCCTCGCTCGCGGCCACCGACTCTCGCCGGTGCAGACGCCGAGGCGTACCGTGGCGCTATGGCGTTCGAAGAGGTCTTCAACCCGGGGATGGCGCGCGCGCGCGAAGAGCTCGAGCGCGAGTCCATCTTGCCCGCTCCCCCGCCGGTCGCGGGACCGCCGCTCGTGGAGAACGAGACGCCGGGCATCACAGTGCCCGATGCCGGCGAGTTCGCGCCTTTCGCCCCGCCGTCGGGCCGTCGCACCAAGAGGCGCGGCGCCAGAGGCTGACCGGCGGGAACTACCGCTCTAGGAAGCCCACTTGATCCCGGAGCCCGGAATGGCTTCCAGCAGGCGCTGCGTATACGGCATCTTGGCGTTGTCAAAGATCTCGTCGGTAGTGCCCGTCTCCACGATCTTGCCGTCTTCCATCACCGCGACCTCGTCGGCCGCCACGCGCACCACCGCAAGGTCGTGGGTGATGAACAGGTAGGTCAGCCCGAGATCCTCTTGGAGGTCGGCGAGCAGTTGCAGCACTTGCGCCTGCACCAGCACGTCGAGTGCAGAGACGGCCTCGTCGAGCACCACGACCTCGGGCTTCAATGCGAGCGCACGAGCCACGGCCACGCGCTGGCGTTGGCCACCAGAGAGCTCGTTCGGGTATCGTTCTGCGATCGACTCGGGAAGCGACACCTGATCCAGCAGCTCCTTGATGCGCGCCAACCGAGTGGGGCGGTCCGAAATGCCGTGCACGCGCATCGGCTCGCCAACGATCGCGCCAATCGAGCGCTGCGGGTCAAGCGACGCGTACGGGTCCTGGAACACCGGCTGCATGCGGCTGCGCAGGTTGAACATGCCCTTGCGCGAGATGCCGTTGAGGTTGGTGCCGGCGATGATGATGTCGCCTGACGTGGGCGGCTCGAGGCCGAGAATCATCCTCGCGGCGGTGGTCTTGCCCGATCCCGACTCCCCCACCAATGCCAACGTCGAGCCCTTGTGGACCTTGAAGGAGACGTTGTCGACGGCCGTGAGCGGCTCCGTGCGGAAACCACCCTTGCGGATCGAGAACACCTTGGTCAGGTTCGCCACCTCGATGGACGCGGGTGCCGTGGAAACGTGGTGCTCTTCTGCAGACTCTTGGTGTTGCGCTGCAAGGCGCGCCATGTCGAGTGTCACGCCGTCGTCGCCATCGCTGGCCGACGACCCGCGAATGCGGCGCGATGCCAGGGACGGGGCCGCCGCGATGAGCGACTTCGTGTACGGGTGCTGCGGGTTCTCCAGCAGTTCGACGCTTGGCCCGGCTTCCACAATCTTGCCGCGGTGCATCACGATGAGCTTGGATGCCCGCTCCGCCGCGAGGCCAAGGTCGTGGGTAATGAACAGCACGGCCGTGTTGTTCTCGCGCGTCAACTTCGCGAGGTGGTCGAGGATCGTCTTCTGCACCGTGACGTCGAGCGCCGAGGTGGGTTCGTCGGCGATCAGGAACTTGGGATCGGCCGCGAGGCCTGCCAAGGCCCAGGTTACTAGCGATGTCACTCCTCCATGCCACAGTGTGTTCATGGAGTATTGGATCGCTGCTATCGCCGCAGTCGCAGTCGCAGTCGCAGTCGCAGTCGCAGGAATTGTCATCGGCTTCCTCGTGGGCGCCCTGCGCTCGGCGTCTGCCACGCGCGCGGCCGACGCCCGCGTAGCGGAGGCCCGTTCCGCGCTCGATGTCGAGCGGTCGCGGGCCATCGACCTGGAGCGCCGGATCGCCGAGGCAACTCAGGCCGCGCAATTGCGCGAGGTGGCGCTGAACGAGGCCCACGAGAAGTACGTCCTTCAGATTCGGGGCGACCAGGAGACGCTGCGCCGGGAGTTTCAGGCGCTGTCTGCCGAGACGCTCAAGGCCAGTCAAGAGCAATTGCTCGCGGTAGCGCAGGAGCGGCTGA
>Ga0314774_1000737_pt1 | contig 23893 bp, 11 predicted proteins | sample MetaGCBIA2018_FD_204515 | JGI IMG/M metagenome (GOLD analysis project Ga0314774, IMG submission 204515) | Cryopeg brine microbial communities from Beaufort Sea near Barrow, Alaska, United States - CBIA 2018 | ecosystem: Environmental > Aquatic > Marine > Coastal | place: USA: Alaska | collected...
TCTTTACAATCTTCATCGGATTTGAACCGATCAGAGAACTCTAGGAGGTTTTGACCTCTGAAAATATTCATGTTATTACTATTTTTATTGACACTGAAGGTATGAATTTAAATACTGACCTCTATAAGTCTTATTCCTTTTTCTTATACAATACTAAAATTTCTTTACCTGGTAAATCCGGAGAACTTACTTTAACTTCTATATTTCCTTCTTGCCCATTTGTTTGTATGTAACCTCTAAGCTGGCCTTTGTAGGTACTTCTTTTTTTCGCCTGATAACTTTCATGGCTTGACAAGTCTCCACTTTCAAGTCCTATTAACTTTGCAGGACCTGTGATTTGCACACTCACCTCCTGGTCCTTGTTGATTATTCTATTCCCATTATTATCGGTGAGGAGTATGTCAAGGTGTATAATTTCCTTTTTCTTTGACCCAAAAGATTTCATATTTGTTTTTACCAGCAATTTCATAGCCTCCTCCGGTGTCTGTAATGAAAACTCGACTACTTCATCTCCATTATTATACCCCTTCACAATGAGTATTCCCTTACTATAAGGCACTTCCCAGGAAATCATTTTATCCTTTTGATATATTGCTTGTTTCCTTCCAAGGGACAACCCGTTTAAGAAAAGTTCCACTTCATCAGTATTGGCATAACACGTCACCCAGTTTATTTCACCCTCATTTCCAATCCAGGCAGATTCGATATTATTTCTCCTAAGCACATCTTTAGCACTTTTGGCTACCCCTATGTAGACCATAGGATTATCATTCCAGAGACTTTTTCTAAAATAGAAATCAGGTTTAGGTTTCCCAGCCAGATCAATAATTCCCGCACCACTGCTCCGTACTGGCCACTCACGAGCCTCCCCTATAAAGTCAAAGGCTGTCCAAAGGAACTGCGACGAAATATATTCATTATTAACAACAGCCAACCAGGCATCTAATGCATCTCCATTTTCACTTCCATATATTACCCTATCCGGATATTCTTTATGATCTTCTTTATAACGATACTCCTGGTAGTTATAACCCACAACATCCAAGACTGATGGATAATTTGTATGATTAGACATGGTCACACCCGCCAATGCCGCAGTAATAGGCCTTGTAGTATCATAAATTTTAGCTGCATTCACTAATTCAAAAGCCAATTCCCCTAAACGGGATGCATTAGGATTATCTTGCTGATATCCTTTTCCATAAATTTGGGGGTTTTTGCCCTCATCAAGAACAGGATGGCTGTAAGGATCATTAGGGTAATCAATCTCATTGCCAATACTCCACATAATGATAGAAGGTCGATTGCGGTTTCTGCGAATCATATCCTGTACATCCTTTTGTCCCCATTCCTCAAAAGCCACATGGGAACCATCATTACCCGGTGTACCAACATTCCAGCCCTCTATCCATTTGTTTTTTCCAACTTCCCATTCATCGAAGGCTTCATCCTGAACCAAAAACCCTAGTTTATCGCATAAATCGTATAAATAATCCTGATGCGGATAATGGCTCATTCTAATTGCATTTGCTCCTAATTCTTTTAAGGTTTTTAAACGTTCTGCCCAAACTTCCTTTGGAACAGCAGCTCCTAAAGCTCCTGCATCATGATGAATACAAACTCCTTTTAGCAGCATGTTTTCTTCGTTTAGCGAAAATCCCTTATTAGCATCAAACTTAAAACTCCTTATTCCAACCTTTTCCTCCCACACATCCAGTTCTTCCCCGTCAACGGATAGACTCACCATTAAATCATAAAGGTAGGGTGAATCTGGTGACCATAACTCGGGATGATCAATCTCAAAATTAAGTTCTGCATGGTTATCTTTCCCTGGTTTGCTTTGCACTGTGGTTTCAACAGTTGAAACAGCATTGCCTCCATTCTCTTTCAAGCTTGCTCGAATGTGAGCAACCCTGCTTTTTCCTTCATGATTTTCAAACTCAATTAGTACCTTAGCCTTAGCATGCTCTTTTAACACTTCAGGAGTTTGAAAAAACACACCCCACTGAGAAAAATGATGTTTTTGAAGTGTAATCATATAAACGTTCCTGTAAATTCCTGATCCAGTATAATATCTGGAATCGGCAAATTCAGAGTGATTGACTTTTACAATTATTGTGTTGTTATCTGACTTGAGATGAGGCGTCAAATCATATTGAAAAGGAATAAATCCGTTAGGTCTCTTTCCCAGGAATTGCCCATTAATCCAAATTTCGCTGTTTTTATAAATCCCATCAAAGTAAATAGCATATCTTTTACTTTCACTATAATCACTTATGTCAAAAGTTTTTTGATACCATCCAATGCCTCCTGGAAGAAAACCAGTACCACTGGCCCACTCAGGCTTAAATGGTCCTTCAATACTCCAATCATGAGGCACATCCACCTGTTTCCAACCTATCTCATCGCCCATTACCTCTTCCAAATTCATATCTCCCTTATGAAACATCCAATCATCATTGAAAAGTTCCTTTCCTGCTTGTTGAGCTTCAACAAGTAGAGGCTGCGCTATTAAAATAAACAAAAACAATAGATTGTTGAGAGTAGGTTTTCTTTTCATGATTTTAATGGTTTTGAGTTAAAATAGTCCGTAATAGATCTTATTGCTATAGCCACAACTTCAGCTTAAATAAGAATAAGCTTATTTATTAACACCTGTAACAAATCTTTGTCCTTAAGTTAAATCACAAGGAAGAAAAAATTGTAAAAAGGTTCTGGACGGAAACAATATCTCCTACAAAATAAATTTCCATAAATAAATAGTTGAAATTTTTCAATTAATTCAATGCTTATGGGCTATAAAAGATTTTTATTTTCAGATAAAAGATAGTTTTTATTTTCCTTAAAAAAGAAACGGGCTAATTTTTAAAAAAAATTAGCCCGTTTCTTTTTTAATTAAATTTTACTTTTCAGTTTATTCTGCTCCCTGATTTGCCGCTGTTGGCCATCCCGGATTTTGATAAATAGGGGATGTATTTACATCATTATTCTGTGAGGTAATAAGAAAATGCTGCATAGCGATTGGTTGAAGATAATGAGCCATAGCCCAGCTATAACCATCATACACCAGTTCATTTCCAGTTTTTTCATAAGGGCGCAGGTAACTACTTCTATTAGGGGAGGAAACATTTGCACTCCCACTATCATATACCAAATTTTCATTTTCGTACCACTCCTGCATTGGTCCCCATATTTTAAATCCTTCAATATGATATGGCTCAGCAATAAGTTGGTCCATAGACCTCCACCGCTTCAAGTCCATTTCACGAAGGCCCTCAGCCATTAATTCGTTTCGGCGTTCTCTACGGATGTTATATAGGAAAGGATCTATGATTTGTCCTGCAGAGTATGCACCCCAATCTCCTTGCGCTTCAATTTGCATATTCGTGGCGGCAATAGTAGCCTGGTAATCTGGATTTACATTCGCTCTATTGCGGATATCTCTCCAATACTGGCCAGCCTTACCATCAAGGGAACCATTTTTTTCATAACAAGCTTCTATGTAATTTAAATACGCTTCAGTACCTCTGAATATAATACTCCCGGTAGAGCCCTGACCATTTCCTGTTTGTGCCTCGTCATAGTTTAAACCTTTCCTAATTGTGTAGCCAGTAGAGTAACCTTGTTCTGCCGAAGAATTTGTGATATCCGGAATAGGTTCTATTGCTGTCCCATGATCCCCCAAATCTGATTCATATAAGATGTTTTTTTGACCGGGTTCTTTAAGAAATAACCATAAACGACCATCACGATTTTTACGAACATCAGAAATATAATCATCACCCTCATATCCTGAATTAGCAGCATAAATAGGCAAACCATTTTCCATTAGAAAGGATTCTACCAAACCCTTTGTGAGTCCAATTCCATCATTACCTAATTGGGCATATACAGGGACATTATGTGTAATTCCCATACCTTGATCATAATCCCTCCATAGAAGAACTTCGTCATAACCAGACATATCTATGTCACTAAACATATTGAAATAGGGATTGTCTTGGTCAGATATAGATTGTTGCAGGACACCATTATTTGGTGTTAATGGAAAAGCATCTGCAACTTCCATAGCGGCTTCCATTGCTTGACCAAGAAGCCAGTCAATTTCAGCATCAATACTTCCTGCTTCATATTGAAAATTCTGATTATAATCTTTTTCTTTTCCTGGCCATCCGGGTCCGTTGGGAACAAAAGCTGTGTTTTTAAAATTCTTTAGCCATGTGGCCTCATAAAGTGCAACCCTTGATTTTACTAATAATGCACTACTTCTGGCTAACCTGTTCTTATTTCCGTCAGGAGAAGTATTTGACATTAATGTTGCTGCAGAGTCAAGATCAGAAATAATAAAACGTACGACTTCACTCCTGGGATTTCTCTCACTGGCATCGGTAAGTTCTGGTTCATCATCACGAAGAATTGTTTTAACAATTGGAAAATCGCCTAAAGCTTGAACCTTATTAAAATATTCCCATCCCCGGAAAAAATACATTTCCCCAATAGAGTGCTCTATACCTGATTGATTTCCTGATATTTCATTATTCTCCCATCGTGGAACTACAGTATTAAGAAAATAATTAATGTTATAAATATTGTCAAAACTCCAACTTCCTCCGCTTTGAGGTACCTTCCATTGTCCCGGAACATACTTATCATCACTCCACATTGCAGCCATATTATCAGTATGGGCGTCAATTCCAAATGTTCCAAAACTCCATTGACCATGGGATGGAAACAAACTATATTGTTCAATGGAATAAGCAGCAAGTTCTGACTCCTCCCATAGGTATTCTTCAGGTATTATATTTGACTGTGGCGGTCTATCTAAAAAATCATCGCTACAGCTAACCAACAAGCCTAGAAAAGGCAGAATCAAAATTAGTTTATAATATTTCATCATTTTTATTTTTTTTAAAAGTTCACATTTAAACCTGTAGAAATAGTTCTGGACAAAGGATACGCATTCCCATTTGGTGATCCACCTTCATTTGTACCACCTCCAATTGTTTCGGGATCAAAGATTCCCGACAAATTAGTTGAAGTCCATAGATTTTCTCCAGCTAGATAAAATCTTAATTTTGATATCCCAATTTTCTCTGTAAATTCAATTGGCAAGGTATATCCTATTTGAAGATTCTTCAATCTCACGTATGAGGCATCCTGCAAATATCGGGTTTGGGCTTGCTGATTTTTACCATTAAACAATGGACGAGGGTAATAAGAATCTAAATTTTGTCCTAAAGCATGATCTGCATCTGCTCTAAAGTAGTCCTCATGTTCTTTTAAACCTGTAGACCACCACATACCCCAGCTATATGCTCCCCAGAAATAAGAACTGCCCTGGTAATAATCACGTTTCATGACCCCTTGAAAGAATGCACGCATATCAAAACCTTTCCAATCTGCACTTAAAGTAGCGGAAAAAGGAAATCTTGCAGTATTATTTCCAATTACCCGCCTATCACCAGGATCATCCTGAGTCCAGGAGCCTGAATCAATTTTTCCGTCATTATTTAAATCTGTATACATGATATCACCCGCAGCCCATTGGCTTCCCAGAGCGTTTTGACCGCCATTAGCTAAAGATGATAAATATTCTTCCATTTGAGCATCCGATTGGGCAATTCCTTTTGTCTCATAACCCCAAATTTGCCCAATTTTATTATTTTCACGATATGTATCCAATGAATTTGTAGGGTTAGGATATCTGGTAATTTCACTTTGGGAATCGGAAAGCATAATATCTATTCCATAACCAAAGCCATTCTTCAAACGATCTTTCCATGAAAGGCTCACTTCAAAACCATAGGTTTTAAGGTCAGTATTGTTTGCATTAGGAACGTCAGTTCCCAGTATTACTGGAAGTTCGGGAGCTGGCCCCACCATATCTGAGGTATAGCGTGTAAAATAATCAAAAGAGGAACTAAGACGATTCCCAAAAACGCTAATATCTAAACCAACATCCCAGCTTTGTACACGTTCCCATGTTAAGGATTGACTTACCAATCCAGGAGCGTTACTTGTGTTTGGGCGGGTTCCATTTACCAGCCAATTTCCATTTGCTGTTCCCACAGGCATAGTTACGTAAGTAGGATACCAATTACTTGTGTTTTGATTTCCAAGCTCACCCCATGAACCTCTAATTTTCAGCATATGTATATCATTTGAGATAGATTCCCAAAATGGCTCCTTAGCTATGTTCCAACCCGCAGAAAGGGAAGGGAACCACTGCCATCGTTTATCGCTCCGGAATCTCGAGGTTCCATCATATCTCAAATTGGCTTCAAATAAATACCGCTCTTTGTAGTTATAATTTAAGCGGGAAAAATATCCTGCAGTAGCCCAGTTTTGATATTCACCTGAAACGGATGGCGCGACAATTTCTCCATTGCTATCCACTCCTGAAGTGGTATTTAAAACCGGTGAGGAAGGAACCATAACACCCTCTCTTTGGGCTGATAAATTTCTATATTTATTTAACTCGGATTGAAAACCTAACATAAAACCAAAATTGTGGTCCTCATTAAGAGTCATATTATATTTTGTGTAAATATTAGTGTTGAAATAATTTTCACGAAAAGCTTCTTCATGTACATGTGAACCTCTATTATATACATAAGGATTTCCATCTACATCATGGTTAAAAGTTTGTAAGGTATCCCAGTGCCTAAAATCATTTCTTGTACGGTAATTAAACTCTCCAAATATCTCCCATCCATCCAAGGGTGTTATGACAACCTGAGCTTGTTGATAAAGCCAATCTTTCTGGCTCTTATCCCTACCTCCGTCACGTATACCAAGGGCAGGAGAGGGTGATGAATAGAGATTCCCATTTGGATCATACAACGGAAGTACTGGCCAGCCCTGACGTGCTAAATTTTGATACAGTCCACCCGAAAGCTGAGAAGGGCGACCGAAATCTTCTCTAATAAACCGGTTACTTACGTTAAGAGATAGCCAATCTGTAATTGTTGCATTTATTTTTACTGTCGTAGTATATCGATTGAATTCGTCCCGGTTAAATTGCATTAAACCATCCTGATCAAGATAATTACCAGATACATAATAGGTAATAGCATCACTACCCCCTCTTAAACTAAAATTGTGCTCTTGAGAAAAAGATTGATCGCGATAAAGGGCGTCATACCAGTCAACATTAGCATTCCCCTCTCCATATCCATCAGCCCATCTATCCGGATTGTTTGGATTAGCAATAATTGATTCGGTTATTGTGCCATCTTGATAATCCCTTATTCTATTTAAACGTGCTTCATTAAAAAAGGGACTATTACCTCCATTGACATTCGCATCATTAAAAAATGTGGCGAAGGTATATGAATCCATCATGTTTGGGACATTAATAGGTGAAGCAGATCTAAAACTATTAGAATATGTAACACTTGGCGCACCGGTCTTACCAGTTTTGGTAGTGATTAAAATCACACCAAAAGCCGCTCGTGACCCATATATTGAAGCTGCTGCAACATCTTTGAGCACAGAAACACTTTCGATATCTTGTGGGTTAATCGCATTAAGGTCTCCCTGCATTCCATCAATAAGAACTAAAGGACTACCTGTTGAACCACTACCAATAGTAGTTACACCCCGTATATTTATTGAGGGGCGATCTTCTAAACTTCCTGCACTCTGAGTAATATTTAATCCACCTACAACACCTTGTAACATTTGTGCTGCATTTTGAACTGGTCTGGACTCAAAGGTTTCTGCGTCCACCATAGTCACAGCACCTGTGAGATTTATTTTCTTTTGTGTTCCAAAACCAACAACAACAACCTCATCCAGAAAACCTTGGTCTTCTTCTAAACTAACATTTATAATATTCTGACCCATTACTGGTATTTCTTGGGTTTTATATCCTACATAAGAAAAAACCAAAATAGCATCTGGACCGGAAACTTCAATTTCATAGTTTCCGTCAAAATCTGTCACAGCACCATTATTTGTTCCCTTAATCAGCACTGTAACCCCTGCCCAAGGTAATTTATCAATTTCAGATACAACCTGTCCCTTCACCGTAAGTTGAAGTGACGAATCATTACTATTTCCAGTATCATTAGCATATATTCCATTACATGCAAGCCAGCCGAACAGTATTAGCATACAAGTACGCATTAATACCGTGGAGTTAATAAATTTAATTTTTTTCATAAAAAAATTTTGTTAAGAGTGTTAATAAGGACCCTACTTAATCGATTTCGGGCTCAAGCTCATTAAATGATAAAATGTAAACCAAAAAGATATTTTAACTTTTAATTAAGGTAAAATTATATAAAATATAAGGACTGACAAAATTAAATGTAATAAATACCCTTATTTTTTTTAAAGTAAATTTCAAAATGTTTTTTGGGATTTTTTGATGTTATAAATTTCCACATTCTCTCAGCCAAAACTCATCGTATTGCCATAATAACAGCTACCTCAGGAAAGGATTCAAGAATTCCATTTAAGAAAATATATTCTTTCTCAAATAGAATTCTTGAATTGATTTATGGATGTTTCTATTTTACAGTATTTTTTTGGATAAGATATGGAATTTACCAAATTACATCTAATCACACTTTCAGCATTATCAAAAGTCTTGAACTCCTAATAAAGTAATTTATTGAATAATTCTTTTTACGTCATTGGATGGACCTGAAAATTTATTCTATTATTTTGAAGAAGTTCGATAGTTGAATTATCATCTGAAGAGAAGCACAAAGTTAAAGTGGCATCAACCGGATTATTCCATTCCATAAGATGCACGGGCGACCAATTCAGAAAACACCCCTTTAGATAATACTCGGTGCTAATTATCTTTTTTATATGCCATAAATATCAATGAAGTTCTTGAATTACCTGGATAGAATCATTGTTTTTAGAAACCACTATATAATCTTGGTTTCCATGATTTAATAATTTCAAATCCCGCACATCCCCGTCAATCCAAACTCCTAATTTATTATTTGTAATGACATTGAACACACCATTACCAACTCCTTCCAACAACAGTCCTTTTCCAGCATCTGAGGGTCCTTGTTGCACTCTAAACGGATAAAAATTTCCTGCAACAAGGACATCCATTTTGTTGTCTCCGGTAAAATCTTTAACAATAATTCCCTGCACCGCAGAAAATTGTGCGTTTAGGGGCAACGGATGAATTCGAAAACTTCCACCCTTATTTTCCAAATACAGACTTTCAAGTTGATAGACACTTAAACGCTTGGATTTATTTAACTGGTCCTGTGTTAAAACACTCTCCAGTGTAGCCTTAGCGTATTGGGAATGTTTTAAGAATTTCTTTTTTAAAAACGGAAAAGCATCTTGCATTTCAGTTAGGGAACCAATGGGATAACACTTGCCTTGTATATAACTACTGAATATAGTTGTCAACACACCATCCTGCCTAAAATCACCGATATTCGCTTCAAAAGGTTCTTCCTCGGAAACTTTAAAAGGCAAGTTCAGCCCCATATTTCCAACAATCAAATCCATGTCTCCATCTTCATCCATATCAGCACTTGCTATGCTTTGCCACAGCCCGTTGGATTTTGAAAGGTTTAATTCTTTTGTTTTTTCCAATAACTTTCCCTTTTCGTTGACAAATACACGAATTGGCATCCATTCACCTACCAACACAAGATCCAACCATGAATCATTATCAATATCCGTCCAAATTGCCCCCGTAATTAACCCGGGCTGCCGTAATTCTGGGTTCACATTGTCTGTAGCGACGGTGAACTTGATATTTCCTGTAGAACGATCCGTATCATTCCGTAAAATTCCTCCTATGGCAGCGTTTGGATAATTTCCAGGTATACTTCCACCACCAACAAACAAATCTTCATCACCATCACCATCATAATCCCCAGCAGCAACAATACTGCCGTTAGAAAAAGCCTGCGGCAAAGCATCGTTTGGTGCTTTTGTAAACTTTCCGTCCCCTACGTTTATATAAAGCCTATCCATCAAATGCTCTGATCCCAATTGAAATTCACTTCCTCCACTAACAATATAAATATCCTTATCCCCATCACCGTCCACATCAAAGAAAACAGAACCCATAGATTCCACATTTTTAGATTTTTCATTACAGTCCAAGCTAAATTGCAAAAACACACCATCGACTTGGGATATAAATAATTCATCACATTGTCCAGATGCCCCGCCAATAAAAAAATCATCCAACCCATCGTTATTAACATCCGAAACAGATAACTTAGGCCCGGACATAGAACTTTGTTTTAGGGCTAGCCTGTCTACTTTAAAATCCACAAAATTATTATCGGAATGCTGAAATTTAATTCCCAGAGAATCTGTAACCTCTTCAAAAATTCTTTCACCCTGTTCCTTTGTCTTATCTAATTTAGGCTTTGATTCTGACTGATCATATTCCAACAGTCTATTTATTTTAATATCCTTTTCAATCGTTATTCTTCCGTCCGGCCATTGAATTTTGATATTTGCCTTTTCTGATTTTCCCAATCCACAAAATAACACAGGATCTACGGATGACTGATAACCTCTGACGGGATAATTTTCAAGGAACTGAACCAAAGAATCATTATAAATCCAAACTTTAGTTCCTATAGCATAAGTGTTTTTATCATTGCCTTTTAATCTTATTTTTACATAATTGTTCTTCTGTTTTTCCACAGTGTTTTTATATACACCAAGAGGCTCATTGGTATTACTGACCAATAAATCCAGATCCCCATCATTATCCAAGTCGGCATATGCAGCTCCCGTAGATATATTTGGATTTGAAAAACCCCACTTAACCGACACATTCTCAAACGTGAGATCTCCCTTATTTTTAAACATATAGTTTGGAATCCTTGTAGAAGGCAATTTCTTTACTAATTCGTAAATAACCTTAGAAAATTCTTTCTTGCCTTTGTTGTCAAATAACTCCTTTCCCTGGGCACTTGCCTTTGCCATAGCCTTATTGACTTCAAACATCATAAAATCCTTATTGGTATAGTCCCGCAAATAGCCATTGGTCACAAATAAATCCTTTTTACCATCGCTGTCAAAATCTGCAATTAATGCCGACCAACTCCAATCCGTGTTTGAAATTCCCGAAAGTTGACCTATTTCACTAAATATAGGAACTCCCTTGTCATCCACTCCCTGACTTAACTGTAACATATTGCGCATCTGCTGTTTGTGATAACCACTATCCACAGCCAATTGGTAACGATCATAATCATCAGGCCCCTTGAGTGTTTTTTGTCTATAATTATCTTCTGGGAGCATGTCCAAGGTAACCAGATCCGTAAGCCCATCATTGTTCAAGTCAGCCGCATCATTTCCCATCGAAAATTTTGATATATGTCCAAAAGACTTCTTACTTACATCCATAAAAGTTCCGTCACCTTTATTGATATACAAAAAATCTTGTTCATCATAATCATTTGACACATAAATATCGGGAAATCCATCCTGATTGAAATCACTTATTGCCACACCCAATCCAAAGTTTAATCCACTACCATAAATACCGGCACTTTCACTAACATTCACAAAGTTATTATCGTCATTTCTATACAAAGAATTTCCAAAAAAAGGATGTCTTGTATTTCGCAACTTAGTACTGTTATAAAATGGAGAGTAAAAGGTTTTAGAATGATTCAACAGAAACATATCTAAATCTCCATCGAGATCAAAATCAAAAAAAACTGCTTGCGTACTGTAGCTTCCTTTTGCATCAAGACCATAGGCTGAAGCCTCCTCTATAAATTGCGGAACATTATTTTCACCTGTTCCCTTATTAATAAACAATTGATTTGCACGCCCCTCTTCCGTTCCTAAGCCCGAATAACAGACATATATATCCAATAGACCATCTCCATTAACATCAGATATACTTGTACCAGTTTTCCATCCTTTTTTTCCTTGAACACCAGAATGATGAGTTAAATCTTCAAATTGGAAATTCCCCTTATTAATATATAGCTTATTTTCTACGACGTTTCCTGTGAGGTAAATATCAGCCAAGCCATCATTGTTAAAATCTCCAACCCCAATGCCTCCTCCATTGTAGAGATACTCGTACTGCATAACATTAAGCTCCTCCGTTTCAGTAATTTGATTCACAAATTCAATACCGGTTTGATCAGCGTCCAAAGGTTCAAATAAAGTTGCCTCTTTGTTCTTGCACCCCAATAGAATCATACAAAAAGAAAGAAAGCATATAAGAATATATTTTTGGATCAGTTTCATATTCCGCCATTGAATTGATTATTCAGACCAACAATTATAGTCTGACTCATAATTAATGTTTTTATTATAAATCAAAAATAGCTACTCCGAAAAACTTTCGTAGTAGCTATTTTTTTTACTTTTTCAACTAAAAATTACCATCCTAAAATTTGCTTTGCAGCCGGATTTTTGTCTATCTCTGATTGCGGAATTGGTAATACATATAACTTATGTGGGAAACTACGTGTCTCAAACTCAAAGTGAGTATACTCATAGTTATCCCCAACTTTTTCTATCTTCATTCCATATAATGGTCCATTTAACAAACTTTCTGCTGTACGCCATCTGCGGATATCAAAGAATCTATGTTCTTCAAAAGCAAGTTCTATTCGTCTTTCATTTCTAATTTTATCTCGCATTTCACTCTGTCCTAATCCCGTTACAAGGCCAGGGATTCCTGCCCTTTGACGTATTAAATTAATTGCATCATAAACGGTCTGATCAGGTCCCGAAGCCTCATTTTTAGCCTCAGCATAATTCAACAATACCTCAGCATATCTCATAAATATCCAATCTTGATCACTGGATTGAGAATATATTAGCAAATCTTCATCATGAAATTTACGAAGAAAGTATCCTGTATTCATAAAAACATCTGGTTTCCCTTCTCGCCCTCCTTCGTACAATTCTACTTCTCGCCCTCGAAACATAGCTCCATCGTGTACTACCGTAGCTTCAAAACGGGGATCGAGATTTTCAAAGGGATTATTAGCATCAAATAAAGAAGATGTCGCTTGTGGTTCTCCATCTGCCATATCATAGGCATCAACAAAATTTTGGGTAGGTAAATTACCTCCCCATCCACCATCACTAGTTCCCTTATAGGTATTAGGCGTATTATAGACATCCCAACCAGCTCCTTGGGTACCTCCTGCATTAGTTTGATGGTGTTTGTCTGGGTATTGGAATTTCTTAGCAAAAATTATTTCATCATTATTTTTTGTTAAAAATAATGATCGATAATCTGGGTAAAGGCCATAGCCTATAACATTATTTGCAGCAGTAGCTGCATCCGCCCAACGCTCTGCATAAAGTAAAACCCGACTTTTTAATCCATAAGCGGCTCCCACAGTTGCTCTTCCTGCATCTGTATTTCCTTTTGATGGAAGTAATGCAATAGCATTGTCTAAATCACTTACAATAAAATCAACAATTTCTTTATAAGTTGCCCGTGGTATTTCAAAACTATCTTCAAGTGTTAAAGTTTTATCGATTAGCGGAACGCCTGTTGGTTCGCCTCCCTCTGATTTAAACCCATATAGTCTTAAAAGTTCATGATACATAAACCCTCTTAAAAAATAAGCTTCACCTTTTAATTGTGTTCTGAGCGCCTCGTCTTCAAGTCTATCAAGGTTTTCTAAAGCGGAATTTGCTTTTCTTATTAAGTTGTAGTAGTCTCCCCATGTTTCACCCCAAGGTACATTACTTGGTAAAAAATCGCCACTTTGCAACTGATTGGAATGTGTCCACCCCATACTTACATCTCCATCATCAGTAGTCCCATCCAACAAATAAAGCCCTTTAGCCCATCCTTGATAATTACGATCAAACCCAGACGGCAAATTTCCATAAATTGCATTTACGAACTGTGTGGCACCCTGCGAATCCGTCCATACCAATTCTTCTGTAAGCGAATCTTTAGGAACTTGATTAAGTATATCCTTTTCACAACTAAAGAACATCGTGACGCACATTAATGCACATCCAAATTGTACTATATTTTTAATTTTTATGTTCATTATATTATTCTTTAAAAGTTAACGTTTACACCTACATTCCAAATTCTTAATTGAGGATACCCCCATCCTCTATCTTGACTGTTTTCTGGATCGAAGTTTTTAATCTTAGACCAAGTTGCAATATTATTTGCATTAACATAGAGACGCATGCCGGATATAATTTTTTTATTAAAATTATCGACAGGTATATTATATGCTAGTTCAACATTTTTAAGACGTATGTATGAGGCATCTTTCAACCAAAAAGAAGAGCCTCTATGATTGTTAGTCGCCTCTATTAATACCCGTGGTTCACTTGCATCGGTATTTGTAGGCGTCCAACGGTCTAAATTCGCTTTATATGCACCCGATGTACCTAAAAAGAATGGCCATGCACCCTCTCCACCATAAGATTGGTTTACATTTGTAGCGCCTTGAAATAAGAATGAAAATTCAAAATCTTTAAATTGTAAATTCCCCCGATACCCATAAATAATTTCCGGAGTATTCGCTTTACCAATGGCAATCCGATCAAAATCATCTATTTTTCCATCAGGAACACCGTCAGGGCCATTTATATCGTCATAACGAATATCTCCTGGGGCTGTATCACCAAAATGAGTTGGTGCATTATCTATTTCCTCTTGCGATTGAAAAAGCCCTAGGTCACGCAAACCAAATTGTGTTCCAAGGGGCAGTCCTGTTCTTCTGATGTTTGCATTATCCGTATCTGGTTCATCTATAAAAATTATTTTATTTCTAGCATACGTTAAATTTGCATTCATAGAATAACGCAAATTTTGATTGATACGATTGGTATGCCCTAGTTCAATTTCAAAACCGCTATTATTAACTTTTGCTAAATTTTCAACAGGTAAACCTACCCCTAAGAGGCTAGGAACTGTAAGATTTCTTGAGCCTAAAATATCACTTCTCTTATCGGAAAAGTAATCAAAATTTAGAGACAATGCACCGTTCCAAAGAATCGCATCCAATCCAATATTAAGTTTTTTAACCGTTTCCCAAGTAACATTCGGGTTTGCTAAACTGCCTTCAATAATTGCCTGCTGCACTTCAGCATTTCCAAAAACGCCAGTTCCATTAACATTATATGATTGTAAATAAAGAAACCTTTGTCCACCAATTCGGTCATTTCCCAAAACACCATAAGATCCTCTAAGTTTCAACAAATCTATAGCTGATGAATTCTCTAAAAAGGGTTCCTTCGAAATCACATAAGCTACAGAACCCGATGGAAAAAAACCCCATCTTTTTCCTGAAGCAAATTGTTCTGATCCATCTGCCCTAAAACTTCCTTCAAGTATATACTTGTCATTGTATGACCAACTAACTCTACCAACAACACCTTGTCTTCCACTACTACCAGAATACCCTCCATTGTCTCGGTTAGCTGCACCACCAAAACCTATTTCATCAATGGCTAAAGTATAACCGTCTCTATTAGCACTTAAAAAATTCCAAAGTTCCTTTGTTTGGGTGTACAAGACCAATCCTGAAAAATTACTTTCTCCAATAGTTTTCTTGTAATTTAGATGGGTTTCAAGTGTAATTGATTGATAGTCATTATGGTCTTGATAAAGAGATGAAGCGGCATCTGCCCCACTAGGTTGTTCTGCAAAAGTACCATCTCCCAATAAGGAATAAAAAGGTGTTTTTATAAAAGACCAGTTCTTTTTATCGGTAATTGTTTTATCATAAGCCGCTATACCCTTTATAGAAAGACCATCTATTGGTAGTTGCTGCTCTATTTGTATGCGCCCTTTAAATACCTGTATACCTTCTTTTCTGTATCCGTTTTCTGGTAGCGTTAAATAAGCCGGTCCACTAGAATAGGTATCATTAGACCATTTTATCGGTGTTTTATTTGGGGCCGTAGAAGTCAACCATCTAAATACTTCTGGGCTTCCTATTGAATTTATTCTCTCGTCCCTCCCAGATACATCGAAAGATAATTTGGTCGTATTTGTTACCGCAGCATCAATATTAGATCTAAAATTATATCTTTTAAAATTGTCTGCAGGAATAATACCATCCTGGTCTAAAGAACCTAATGAAGCTGCGTATTGTACTTTTTCAGACCCTCCATTTGCTGATACACTAACAGTCTTCACCAACGCCGTGTTATTTAACACAGAATACCAATCAGCATCTGGATGTGTATCGGGACTACTACCATCTTTAAACTTTTGAAGATCATCTTCTGAATATATTGGATCATCGCCTTGATTAGTCAAGGCCTCATTATAAAGCGTTGAATATTCAAATGAGTGTAGATACTCAGGGTCTCTCGTTCTCTCTTGAACTCCAAGGCTTGAAGAAAAATTGATTTGCATTTTCCCTGATTTACCTCTTTTTGTAGAAACAAGAATAACACCATTACCTGCACGCATACCAAACACCGCAGCACTTGCAGCGTCTTTAAGAATAGAAACGGACTCTATCTCATTAGAATTTAATTGAGAAAAATCCCTTGAAGAGCGCACTATTCCATCAATGACATATATAGGTGATGCATCACCAGTAGTACCAATTCCTCTAATAAATATATTGGAACCATCTCTTCCAGGTTCCCCGGAACGCTGGGTAGCGATTATACCCGCAGCTTGCCCTACTAAAGCATTACTAAGGTTTGGGGTCGGATTTTTAGCAATTTCTTTTTGTTCTATTTGTGATACAGAACCCGAAATATCACTTCGTTTTTGGGAACCATAACCAACTACTACTACCTCATCCAACTTAGAAGCATCTTCTACTAAAGATACATTTATAGTCGTTTGCCCCCCTACATTAATTTCTTGGGTTTCAAATCCTATATATGAAAAGACAAGGACGGCATCGCTTCCCGCCTTAATGGAATAATTTCCATCAAAATCGCTTATAACACCAATTGTGGTTCCTTTTACCACAATATTAACGCCGATTAACGGCGTGCCAGAGTCCGTAGACCTTATAGTCCCATCAATAGTTTTCACTTCTTGGGCAAAGACATTGACACTAACTAGACTAAATAACAACATCAACCTACAAAACTGTTTTGGAAGCCGCATTTTTTTTGAATTTAAAGATTGATTTTTTGTCATATTAGTTTGTTTTAATAAGTGTGTGTCTAACACAGTAAAATAATAAATAAAATCCCAGATATCCAAGCGTTAATTTAATTAATGAGTATTTTTAACTCTTTAAAATTTGAAATATCAGTATAACTGGGATATTTACAAGAATAACTTATAATATTTCACAAATGGGCGGCTTGGATCTATATAACCTGTATAAATTGCCCAGCCATAAGTTTATTAATGAGTCTTAATAATTAAAGCAAGAAGGAAATGTTTTGCTAGCGGTGGATTCTATCATCTTGGGTTTTGACAAGGATGTATTAAAAATTTATTGATAAAGCGGGATTTGTACCCGAAAAAAATAAATGATCCCCTATATGCGGATTTCTAGCAAAGAATAAGATTTTAAATGAAGCAGCTATATGAGTTCATCGAAGTCGATAGAAATCCTGCTGAAAGGACTATTTCCGTGGCCTATTATGCTTTATTTGATCTTGCATCACACAATGAAAATATAATCCCTGTAGATTCTGCCCGATGGTTCAGCCTAAAGAACGCTCCGAAACTAATTTTGGACTGGTCAATAATGGTAGAAAAGCCAATAGCCAGACTGCGTAAAAAGGGTTCTGAGCAAACCAATGGGGTTTGAGTTTTTACATGAAAATTCACCATCTGCCAACTGCATAAATTGTATGAATCCATTCTTGACAAAAAATTGGATAATAGAAATTTCATCAACAAGGTAAATTCCTTGGATATTCTAATAAAATTAGAGAAAAAGGCCATGACCGTATCCAGAGAGGCTCCATATCCGTTCCGATTCGACAAAAATCAAAACAACAAAAAGTCATGGAAGGTCTTCATTTTAGAATTTATAATTCCAAAATAACACTTAGTGTTCAGAAATATTCAAATTGGGCAATAGGTATAGCTATCCTTCGTGACAATTCCATCTTATTGCTCAATACATCCTAACAAAAAAGCCATAAAGCTTAATCCGAATATTAAATGACGCCTATAGAATAGAAGATTGATTAAAAGTAATTTAACCATTACGAATAACACCAATGATATTTTAGTCAACTCTATCTTGGAGGTAATGTGCTCCCAATTAACCTCATCAGGTATAAATGGTGAAAAATAATTGTATTCCCACTTAAAATTCAAATCCAAGGAGTCCTAACAATATTTATCAGGACATCCCTTATATTTTTTAGTGATGACTCGTTTCTTTGTGCCTGAGATAGGTTTAATATAAATTAAAAATAGAGGGCCCGTTATTATATTAAGAGATCTCGAAATTATACCCAGATTTAAGCAACTTTTGGTAATTGATATCGTCAAATTTATAAAGAAATGCACCGCGTCTGGATGAAGATTTATCTTTTTCTTCTAACTTTATCAATACGTTATAAGAGAGTACTTTTTTTCTGAAGTTACGCGGGTCCAGCTCATTTTGGTAAATAGCCTCATACAACTGCTGAAGTTGGGGAATGGTAAATTTTTCCGGCAACAGTTCAAAACCAATAGGCTGATAACGCGCTTTTCGTCTTAAACGGCCCAGGGCATCCTGCACCATTTGGTTGTGATCAAGCACCAAATTGGGAATTTCATCCAGATCATGCCAAATTGCACCATGTTTTTCAACCAGTTCCTTATCATAATCCTCAATTCTGATTAAGGCATACTGTGCGATAGAAATACAACGAAAACCCGGATCCCTGTCTGCCTTGCCATAAGTTCTTAATTCTTCCATGAACACGTTTTCCAGCCCGGTAATTTCTGTTAAAACCCGTTTGGCAGCTTTATCTGCATCTTCATCAATTTTTACAAAACTCCCAATTAAAGACCACTCCCCCATTAAAGGCTCAACCCTTCTTTTAAAAATCAGCAGTTTCAGTTTCCCGGCGTCAAAACCAAAGATTATACAATCGGTGGCAACATAAATCTTATTTTGTTGAGCATAATAATCTTTTAATTTGACAGCCATATTTGAAGATTGATTAATGAATATACAAAAAAACCACTTTTTTCTGTAATAAAAAATTAATGTATAAGATACGTTTATTATCTTTGAGAGTTTTTACATATTATTTCTAAGCATATTGCCTACGAAAAAATTTAAAAGATCCGAAAAAATGTCCATCAATAATTTTTTTAAAACCAATAATCCCGGCGTTTTAGTTGAATCCCCGGGGCGTATCAATTTGATTGGAGAACATACCGATTATAATCACGGGTTTGTAATGCCTACAGCTATAGATAAAAAGATCTATTTTGAACTAAGGAAGAACAATACTACTACTGCTTGTTCCATTTATAGCGAGACCTTCAATACCCGGTTAAATTTTGATTTAAAGATAATTGAAAAAAGCAGTTCCACTTGGGAAAATTATATTTTAGGAGTGGTTAATGAGCTTCAAAAAAGCGGGAAAAAACTGGAAGGTTTTGATTGCTTTATTAAAAGCGAACTTCCCATAGGTGCCGGAATAAGTTCTTCTGCCGCGCTGGAATGCGGATTGGCCACAGGTTTGAACAAATTATTTGAACTGAATTTATCAAAGCAGGAAATCGTGAATCTATCGCAGGCGGCAGAGAACAATTTCGTGGGTTCCCAATGCGGAATTATGGATCAGTATGCTTCTGTAATGAGTACAAAAGATCATCTTATCTTACTTGATTGCCTTTCACTTGAAGCTGAATTTATTCCCGCAAATTTCAAATCCTGTAAGATCCTTCTAATAAATTCTAAGGTGTCCCATAGCATCGCCGATAGCGAATATAACACAAGGCGCAAGGAATGCGAATCGGCCCTGGAAATTATCCAGGATCTAAACAAAGAAATCAAAACCCTTCGGGACGTGACATTGGAATTGCTGGATTCCTGCAAATCGAAACTATCGGAAAAACAATACAACCGGGTTTTATATGTATTGCAGGAAAATAAACGGGTGTTGACGGCTGCCGATTTACTGAAATCCGGTGAGCTGCAAGCTTTCGGAAAACTGATGTATCATTCACATTACGGACTTCGGGATCTTTATGAAGTAAGTTGTAAGGAACTGGATTTCCTGGTAAAATTTTCAGAAGAAAAAGATTTTATCTACGGCTCCCGGATGATGGGTGGAGGATTTGGCGGCTGCACCATCAATTTAATTGAAGAAGCGCATATTTCCGACTTTACTGAAGAAGTGAAAATCGCTTATCAAAAAGAATTCAATCTCATTCCCGAAATGATCACGGTAATTCCGGGTGAAGGGACAATTGTAGAATCATGAACCAAGAGGCAGGAGACAAAACAATAAAACAAAGAAAGTAGAGTATAGACAATAAGAAAATGATGTTTATGGTTTATAATTTTAAATAGTTATTGTCTAAAGTTTATTATAAGCCGTTGCTTCCCTGCGTGGATTAAGACTAAACCTAACATGTATTAAAACTTGTTAGGCTTCCGGATAAAAATTAGAAGTTAAAAAAGAATTAGGACACCAAAAGCAGGAAATAAAGCATTAAAAAAAAGAAGAATATACGTGCATTCGTGACTAAAAAATCAAAGTCAACTAACATTATAATTATCAAGAAAATGAACAACATAAATAAAACTCCCCACAGAAGATTTAATATTTTAACCGGAGAATGGATCCTGGTTTCTCCACACAGAACCAAGCGTCCGTGGCAGGGAAAAACGGAAAAACACAATGAAGAAAAGAATCCGGAATATGTAAGTGATTGTTATTTATGCCCCGGAAATAAACGTACCAGCGGAGAAGTGAACCCCGATTATAAAGAACCATTTTCATTTAATAATGATTTTCCCGCCCTTTTGCCTGAAGGAAATGAGGACAAAATTGACAACGGACTTTTAATTGCTGAGGCTGAAACCGGGATTTGCAAGGTGGTTTGTTTTTCTCCAAACCATTCCCTTACGCTTCCGGTAATGGAAGTAGGAGATATTGTAAAAGTAGTGCAAACCTGGAAGAAAGAATATGTAGAATTGGGTGCGCATCCAAATATCAATTACGTGCAGATCTTTGAAAACAAAGGTGCAATTATGGGCTGCAGCAATCCGCATCCACACGGGCAAATTTGGTCACAAAGATCCATTCCGCCAGAAATCCTTAAAAAATCGGCTCATTTTAAAGACTATTGGGAAGCCAATAAAAAAAGTTTGTTACAGGCTTATTTAGAGCAGGAACTGGAACTGAAAGAGCGAATTGTCCTTGAAAACGAACATTTTGTCGCCTTGGTCCCTTACTGGGCAGTCTGGCCTTATGAAGTGATGATAGTTCCCCGGAAACATTATCAGCATATCGGCCAATTAAATTTGGAGGAAGAGCAGGCTTTTGCAGAGATTATCAAAAAATTATGTATTAAATACGACAATATTTTTGAAACCTCTTTCCCTTATTCTTCAGGGATCCATCAACAACCCACCGATGGGGAAATGCATCCCGAATGGCATTTTCATATGTCTTTTTATCCGCCGTTATTGCGTTCAAAAACCATCAAGAAATTTATGGTGGGGTACGAATTATTCGCGAGTCCACAAAGGGACATCACAGCTGAACAGGCTGCTGATACAATTAGGGATCAATCAGATGTTCATTATACCAATCAGTGATTATGGAGAAAAAATGCACCTTAAAAGACCTTGCCAAAATATTGAACCTTGCAGTTTCTACTGTTTCAAAGGCAATAAATAATAGTCCGGAAATTAGTAAATTAACTAAGATCAAGGTGCAAAATACGGCCAAATTATATAATTACACCCCCAATAAATCTGCTCAAAACCTAAAATCCAATAAAACTAAAACAATAGGAGTTATTGTCCCCGACCTACTTTCCCATTTTTTTGCAATGGCTATTCACGGGATTGAAACTGAAGCGGACGCAAAAGGCTACAAAATAATTATTTGTTTATCTAATGAATCCAGGGAAAAGGAATCGGAGAGTATAAAAACGTTGATCAATGGAAGTGTAGATGGGCTGATTATTTCTTTATCTAAAGAGACACAAATAACCGGGGATTACGGGCATTTTGAAGAAGCTCTTAAATACAATTTCCCCATTGTTCTGTTTGATCGCACTTTCGAGCAGATGATCTGCGATAAAATAAGCATTAATGATCAACTGGCAGCAAAAGAAGCTACAGAGCATTTGCTAAAAACAGGTTGTCAAAACATTATTTTTCTTTCTACAATTTCCGGGACCAGCGTAGGTGAAAAAAGAAAGATGGGATATTTGGATGGCCTTAAAAATACTGGGATACAAAGCTGCATTCTTAATATAGAAAATTACAATTCTTTCGAAAAATTGTTACTGCAGCAATTGCGGGATATTAAAGTAGACGGGATCGTGGCAGCAGATGAATTATCTGCAATTTCCACCATAAAATATGCCCTTAAAAACTCCTTTAAGATTCCTGAAGATATCTCGGTCATTGGATTCACCAACGGGGTTTTAGCTGAAAATTATGTACCATCTCTTACCGTAGTAGACCAGCAAGCTACAGAACAAGGAATTATAGCTACAAATACGCTTATTAAACGACTTGAGTCAGAAAATCCTATTGAACCAACGCATCACACTTTAAAAACCTCCATAATCCAAAGAAAATCCACATTTCCTTTACTTCTTCTTAAGAGGTAAAGGAAATGTAGATTATCCGGTACAATTGTAATTGCCTAGTCTCAGGTAACACTTTTTTCTTGTAGTACTTGATCCTTTTCTCCTATTTTTTAGAATACAAAACTTTAGTTATTTCCAGAATACCGCATAAAGTGCGGCAACAATAATCATTACTGCAAATGCCCCGATATTAAATGTCGGACTTGTTTTAAATAATTTGCCTGAAAGCGGAATTCCTTTTTCATCATCTTTCCCTTTATTCTCGAGCAAACTGGCAATTACAATAATTATCATTGTGAGAACGGCTGTATACCCCATTTGATCCATGAAGGGAACATCTACAAAAAACGGACTTGTAGTCCATCCTTTTGGAGCCGCCTTAAAATACAATGCAATAGGAATGGAAACCAAAGCTCCAACTATTGCTGCTTTATTGGTGGCTTTTTTCCAGAATAATCCTAGGATAAATATGGCCAGAATCCCCGGGCTTACAACCCCGGTATATTCCTGTATGTATTGAAAGGCCTGATCAATCCCACCCAATAAAGGCGCCATAACACAGGCAATAACCAAAGCAACGGCTGCAGAGATCCTCCCCATATTCACCGTGCTTTTATCGGAGGCGTTTTTATTGATATACTGCTTATAAATATCCATTGTAAAAATGGTAGAAGTGGAATTTAACATAGAGGCCAAAGAGGATACGATCGCGGCAGTTAATGCTGCAAAGGCTAAACCTTTTAATCCAGCTGGCAAAAATTGCAACAACCACGGATAAGCTTTATCTGCCTCTTCTAATGAAGGTAAATTTTTAAGTCCGGCATCACCCAAACTCGCTAAAATCTCAGGGTCATGTACCATTACGTATGCTGCAATCCCTGGAATTACAACAATTAAAGGAATGATCAACTTTAAAAAACCTGCGAGTAAAATCCCCTTTTGAGCTTCTTTTAAGGATTTTGCCGCCAAAGTCCTTTGAATAATATATTGATTAAAACCCCAGTAGTACAAGTTGGCAACCCATAAACCACCAACCAATACGCCAATTCCCGGTAAATTATCATATTCAGGATTGGATTTATCCAGGATCATTGCAAATTTACCCGGAGCGGCTTCATAAACTGTTTTTAGACCAGCTATAAACCCGTGCCCTCCGGAAACCATATTCAAAGCCAAATACGATGTGACAAATCCACCAAAAACTAAAAA
>Ga0314774_1000738_pt1 | contig 23881 bp, 25 predicted proteins | sample MetaGCBIA2018_FD_204515 | JGI IMG/M metagenome (GOLD analysis project Ga0314774, IMG submission 204515) | Cryopeg brine microbial communities from Beaufort Sea near Barrow, Alaska, United States - CBIA 2018 | ecosystem: Environmental > Aquatic > Marine > Coastal | place: USA: Alaska | collected...
CTCTTTGATATTGAATATATATCCGATAATTTTGTGTTTTTTTGTTTCTTCTTCCATTGGTCTACTCCTACTTTATAATGATTGTCTCATTGTACTGATAATTACTTCAAAAACTGGTAAGTTTTAACTTAAATATCTCCAGTTTCACCATGTTACTCATTCTTTACTTTATTGCAAAATTTCTAGGTACTTACAATAAATATTTTTCTGGCAATAATTTAAATGTAGTTAATTTCATAAAATCCAAATCTGATATATTATCACCTGCTCCAATTGTTAAAATAGGATTATGCTTATTTATTAAATATTCCACAGCAAATTTTTTATTTAGAAAACTTGGTAGTATTCCAAAAGAATTATCATTTTCGTAAATATATAACTGGCTATTAGCGATTACAAAAAAATTAAGGACTTCTCTAATTTGCGAGAGAATATTTGTATCATCAATATTCTCTTTATTATAAATACTAATGTAAAAATTATCTATAATTTTAACAACTAAATTTAAACCGACTTCATTTAAATGGACAATTAACTTTTCATAAACACTATTAATAGAAGATATATTGTTATATTTTTTTTCTATTATATTTGCCCATTCATTATCTATCTTATTATTAATAATTATTGAACCACCGAAATTTAATATTGCATATTGAATATTGACATCATCATAAAAAACTGTTCTTTTATATGCCTCAAAATTTCTTGCTGTAGTTGGAATAAAGTTCATACCGGAGTTAATAATGGTATCAATAAATAGCTTTGTGCCTTCATAAAAAAATGAATTCTCAGCACCTTCCCTGTTGTAGGCACCCACAATAGTATTCTTTGTAAAATCAGTTTTTCTTTTTGTTTGAATTAATGTATCATCGATATCACTAAAAAAATATATTCTATTTGGCATTCCAGTCCTTGTTCGTAATCACATTCTTTATAATTGTCAAAACAGAATACGGTAAATCTTTTTCGACTATTATTTTTACATTTCTTTCTTGTGCCAAATGAATAATATGTTCCAACTCTTTGGCATACATATCTTTTACAATCACAAGATAGGGCATTCTTCGAAGAAGGACTCTTGTACTCTCTCCAATACCAGGCTTAATGTGGTTAATATCATTTATACCATAATCCTTCATAATTTTCTGAATGAACTCATTGGTCTTTTTATTTAATTCTGAATTTTTAGATACTAAGTTTTTTTTATTGATCTCTAAGTGTTTGATTATTTTCATTATTTCATCAACAAACCATAAACTTAAATCACTATTAATATATTCTGGATAATATTTACATCCATGAAAATCACCCTCATTTATATACTTTTCATTTAAAATACTTCTGCTAACTAAGCCAGAAATTGTAGAATTAAGGGCAGAGGATGGAATGAGATAATCATCATTATTAACAGAAAAATCAGAAACCCCCGCTATATCAGATATTACATACAAATCATCATTTACTTTTGTATTATTTTGTCTATTAAATTTAGAAATAAACTTTTTAAGTTCACGGTGAATTACACCTTTACCGGTCCATCCATCTATAAAAATTACTTCACTCGTAGGATGTTTTTCTAAAATGTAAGAAAGGGCTACATTATCAATTTCTCTATCCCTGATAATAGAAATAGAATAGTGTTTGACCCTTCTATTAAATATATTTTTCAGTACTCTTTTTAGCAGAACGCCTATCGGTGTTCCTGCTCTCACTAATGAAACCAAAATGATATTATCTTTTTTATTCAAATTATAAGCAAGCGTTAAAATATCATTTGCAAATCTAGTTTTGTTTAATTCATACACTTGTTTAAATACATTTAAATAAGTTTGTGTTGGTACATATTCTTGATTTATCATTTCAGAATAATGTGACTTTCCACTTTGTATTAAATTCTCTTTTTCTTCAATACTAGTAAAATCTATATCTATAACTTTTAAAAGTATTTCAACGTCATCTTCTAAATAACTACCGCTAAACATAAAAGAAAATCTCTTCAATATGGAATTTACTGCTCAATTGTTGCTTTAAATCAAAGTCTTTTGGTATTAAAGTAGTCTCATAACAGATTAAAACTTTGTCATAATTTTCATCCATCACATTATAAAGAAAATTATCTATGTTTTCAAAGTAGTTATCGGAAAAATTTAATTTAGAAGTTATTGCCCCATCAATATTAATAGGACTTCTTGTCGTAGATTGAAAATAACTTTCGATACCATTGTCCTCTAAGTATTTAGCTAATAAATAAGGAGGATACATAAATTCAGAAGTCCCCAATACTAGAATTTTCTTTTCCTTTAATTCCTCTAGATTGACATAGCTTTTTAAATCTAATTTTAATTTTTTAACTCCATATCTAGCAAAATTATAGGGAATAATATTGTCTAAAAATTTAATAACTTTGGGTTCTGATTTTATCTTGGTCACTGATTTTATCTTTTTATCTGTAAACGAAAAACTACCTTTATAAAGTGATATGGATTTAAAATTATCATAATCTATTGTAGCCCAATTTAAAATTGATACTACATAATAATTTTCAATATAGGGGAAAATCACTTTTAATTCATTGACAAAATTATTGGCAGTATTGCCTGTTGACACCTCGTCATCAATAAGAATTATTCTTTTGATATTTTGTAACAAAGATTTTATATTTTCATCTATGGGTTCATAAAATATATGACTTGGTGCATGAGAATGTTCTTCGCAAAAGGATAATAATATTTTATTTGATGTTTTAAATCTTGTGGAATGTATATAAAAACTATCATCAAGATCAAGTTCTTCAAACACGCCTTGACCTAAAGCTGTTGCTGCTTCTGCAAATCCAATAAACAGTGTTGGTTCATTAGATTTAGGAATTAATTTAGCTAATTTTTTATATGTATTGTGCATCAAAGATGGCTTAACTGGTAAATGATTTCCTGTAACTTTACTTACAAAGAAAAATCCTCTTTTCTTATTAATTCTTGACCCATAGGCAACCAGTTCATCTGAAATTGCATTAGTTTTTACTTTTAATACGCCTGTTTTAAGATTGATGGTTTCCACTATTTTTCTTTAATAATTTATATAATTGTAAGTAAAATTAAATTATTAAAATAGTACATTATTTTAATGCTCTTAATATTTTCTCTTGCATTTCTTTTTCTAAATCACATATATTTCCATCTGATGCAGCAATATACTCAAGTAAATTTTCAATCATTGGTGGATATTCAGGATAAGGTTTTACTTTACCGATTTCTGATAATAGTTTTGCAACGGTTATGGTCCACTTAGTAGTATTATCTATAGAATTTAATAAAGTATCGAGATGTAATTCATAAAGTTCTATCGCCTCCTGAACCATATCTAATTCTTTTATTTCATCAATTTCATTGATTAAATCCATAGAAGTTGTTATTTCTTCTTCCTCTGCTTTTTTATCAGCCATAGTCATTAAAACCAAACTTATGACTAATGAGTTTATAAATTTCTTTTCTTTTGAAAAATTCTCCGGTGTGTATTGTTTAATTGCTTTGGATGATTCTTTGTACATTGAAGTTGCTTTTGCTTTTATTTTATTCCAATCCATCATTTCCCTTTTTTACTATTCATATGATAAGTATATCTATATTATTTGTTTATATTCAATTCAAAGACTGTGGTAAGAGGGTTAATGTCCTCATGGACTCCTCTTACCCCTGTGAAGTTACAAAAAGTTAGTTCTAACACTTTCGAGTGTTTGTGCTAATTTCTTATCCTTCGTTGGTTCTCCAATGGCTGAAAATTTCCATTCACCACTTTTTCTATATAATTTACCTAAAATCATTGAGACATAACCGGAAAATTTACTGTCATGTGCAATGTTATATGTTGCTACTTCACTAGTTACTTTTGTTGGTGTTCCTTCATAAAGCCTGATAGAAGCAAATGGTACAGTTGCAAAATCATGACCGTCATAAGAATTTAAAACAAAGACTAGTTGATCAACATTTGCTGGTATACTCTTGAGATCTATTGATATGACTTCATTATCTAAGCCATCATCACCATCAACATCTCCTGTTCTATCATCTCCAGAATGCTTCACGCCAGAATCATTTAATCTTCCAAAATAAACACAATTGACTAATTTTTCATCAGAACCATATAAACCTACTGATAAATCAAGATCAACCGCTTCTTTTTTATCTTTTCCAAAAAAACTTTTCTTAGCAATTGCTCCCCAGTTTGCACCAACACAAAAATTATTTAAACTACCGCCACCTGCTTTAACAAGTGAGATTTTTTGACCTTTAACTAAATCAACAGACATATTTATGTACCTACGCCGTATGTGTCACAAAATCCTTGTAGTCCACTGTTAAAGCCTGAACCTTCTGCTTTAAATCTCCATTCACCACTTTTTCTATATAACGTTCCAAATAACACTGCAGTTTCTGCCGAATAATCTTCATCTAATTCAAATTTTGTCAATTCTTTACCACCATCTGCATTTATTATTCTTACAAATGCATTACTGACTTGCCCAAAATTTTGTTTTCTTGGTTTTGCTTCGTGAATGGTTACTGCAATGGCTAAAGTTTGATATTTTGCATCGATTTTTGACAAATCAACATTTATCACTTCATCATCACCTTCGCCTTCACCGGTTAAATTATCTCCCGTATGAACTACTGATCCATCTGTACTTTTTAAATTATTAAAAAATATAAAATCACTGTCTTTAATAACTTTATTATTTTCATCTAACATAAACAATGAAGCATCTAAATCAAAATCAGCTCCTGTATCTGTCGCATTTATATCCCAACCTAGCCCAATTTTAATATTTTTTAAACCTGGTGCTTCTTTTGATAGCGAAACTCTTCCGCCTTTGCTTAAACTTACTGACACTTTATCTCCTTAAATTTAATTTTTTCAGTGTAACATATAATGAATTCAATATATATTATGATGTAAGTATACACAAAGAGAGTTAACAAAAATTAAATTTCAACAAGGACTCTCAACAAGATAACTCAATTCAGATAGAATTAAATTTTATCTGCAACAAAAGGATAAGTGGTTTTTAAAGTTCTATTTTCGATATAATCACAACTGTTTAAAAAAACACTTAAGGCTCATTATGAATATAGCATTTTTTGATTTCGATGGAACAATAACAAATAAAGATACTTTTAGAGGTTTTATACGCTTCTATAAGGGAGAGATGAGATACTTATTGGGTATTGCAATTTTATCTCCTATATTTTTAGCTTACGCATTTAAATTAATTTCCAGAGAGGAGACTAAAGTTAAACTCCTGACTTACTTTTTTAGAGGAGAAAGCGAGGATAAATTTATCGCCATTGCCAATCAATATTCAGCCCAAAACTTAGATTCAGTAATACGCCCTTTGGCCATAAAGGAGATACATTCTTATCAAGAAAAAGGAGATAAGGTTGTCATAGTTTCAGCCTCACTGGAATACTGGCTTAAGCCTTGGTGCGCCAAAAATGCATTAGATATTATTGGAACAAAAATGGAAATAAAAGATGGAGTTTTAACTGGGAAATTATTAGCAAATAACTGTTATGGTCAAGAAAAAGTTAATCGTATTAAACAAAACTATCAAGTCGGAAACTATGATAAGATTTTTGCTTACGGAGACAGTAGAGGTGATTTAGAGATGCTGGAATTTGCTCATACTAGTTACTATAAGCCTTTTAGAACAGAACAAAGTAACTAAATCAATAGATACCTTGTTCTTTTTACCCAACAAAAATATATTTGCACATATTTTTTTAAACTTATACCCTAATTACGCCTGTGTTCTTTTATTATACAGTATAGACGACCATAGAGATAACAAAATAAATCCAAATACACGGGGACTTTAATCTGGTTATCCTTAGCTAAATGAAGAGCTTTCGAGAGAACCCTGGCATCTTCAATATCATTTTTAACCTCTACTCCTAGTGCTTTAGCATAATTACTAAACTGCTTAGGATTTATGATAAAACATTTGATTTTTTGTTCTGAACAATATTTCCTAAGTGCTTCAGAATAACTACCCGTTGGTTCATAAATAAAGATAATATCTTGAATCTCTTTTTTATAAATTTTCTTCAATTTAGAAAGAAGAGACCTAAATCCTTTAAGGCTATTAGCTAGCACTAAATCCTGATTATTTTTAGGTATATGAACATTTATACTTGCTTTTGATACATCTATTCCGATACAATTCAACACTGTGAACCTCCTATTTATTTAAGAGAGTTCGTTAGCATAGGAGGAAACTCCTATGTGACTTTTCAGCAATAACATTACACATAACTTTGCCTCGTGATTCAATCCGATCTAGCTTCAACTTTTTCTTGCAAAAAAAAGATATCAGAAACCGATCCACTCGCCACTCAAATTTAAAGTGTAATTATCCGACTTTCGCACAAGCTAGACTTTGCCGCTTTAGTTCAGTACCGATACATTACTTCTAACGAACTTCCCTTTATAAGTATAGGATATTTTTTTTCAAAATTTTAAACATACGAGTTGAGTAAATATACTTAATACTATTCAAATATTATTGTAAAAACTGCTGAATAGCATGTAATGAATTAGCGATTGGTTCTGCCCAAGGCATTTCATATGCTCTTGCTATAATAAATATTGTAAAGAAACTATACATTGATAACAGGGCATACGCCTTCTTCTTACCCATCCCATTACCAAAAAAGAATATGAAGAATGAACCAATAGTTAAAAATAGAAGTAAAAGTCTAAGTTCGACAATATCACTAACTACATTTTGCGGAATTGTAATCGGTCCATAAATTATTCCGTATAAAAATAGTGGTAGTCCTAATGCAAAACAAATATCAAAAATATTGCTACCTAGTGCATTTGAAACAGCATCGTCATAATTTCCTTTTTTTGCATCTTTCATGGATAAAATTGTATCTGGTACACTACTTGCAGCCGCAACAATTATAACTGCTACAAAATAACTTGCAATGCCAATTTCAGTAGCAAATATTTCTGCTGCCTCAACAAGAAAATAACAGGCAATTGCAATGAAAGTAGTAGATGTAGCCAATAAAATCCAAGAATTACCGGTAGTCATATTATTTGTACCAATAATTGCATTTTCTAGATCCAATTTAAAAAAAGACATAACCCTATTTGAATTTGCGTCCTCATCATCATCTTCGCCATCATCTTCGCCATCATCTTCATTTTCAGGGTTTTTTTTCATTGATAACAACATATATCCAGCATAACCAAAATAAAGTAACATCAACATCAGTCCATGCCACCATGCAAGCTTTTCACCAATTGTAACAATTAAAATAAATTCAGCAGCAATCAACATTAGTCCATCACGCAAAATTACTTTTTTTGAAACATCTACAGACGAAAGGTTAAACATTTTTAATGCAACTAGAATACTAACTGCTGGTATAACCATAGTATTGAAAACTGCGCTACCTGCTGTTGTTCCTATTCCACCTGCAAATCCAGTTGTATTAGAATAAATAAATAAAAACGTGAAGGTTACAAATAATTCTGGCATAGAGCTTCCAATAGCATTAATTGTAGCTCCTTTGACACCTTCTGTTAAATTTCTACCAAGATAATCTGCTGCGGCTTCAAACCCATCGCAAGCTTTTGCTATAACCCATGTAGTTAATACTACTAATCCAAGTGCTAATACAATTTCCATATATTCTCCTAATAAATAATTTTTTTAAAGTATAATAATGCAAAGTTAAACCTGACTAATTAGCATTATTTAGTTTTGCTGCTTCTCTTGCAGCTGACTCAGATTGTTTGCCTGCGCATCCTCTATTAAACCTATTGACCATTTCAGTGCTACGATTAACTTTACTATTATATAAGTCAATAGATGATTGACTATATTTATCTACATATTGATTATCAATTTCTACTTTTAAGTTTTTTAGCTTATTATATCGTGACTATAATAGCATAATATTAATCATTATACATACTAGACATTCATTCCTATCTTTTTAGAATATCTTCATAATTGATTTTAATTAAAATTTGTGCCATAATGCGCCTCAATTTAAAGGGCTTACAAGCCTAAATTCGGGGAAATAAAAATATGAACCACTTTAGACACAATGTATAAAATTATATGAAATCTGATTTAACACAAGGAAACATCAAAGATCACTTGAAAAAGATAGCAATTCCATCAAGTATAGGCTATTTTTTTCATACAATGTTCAATGTCACAGATACGTATTTTGCTGGTGGCATTTCGACTCAAGCAGTAGCTTCTCTATCGCTAACCTTCTCTATATTTTTTATAGTTATCGCCATTGCTGGTGGAATGAGTCAGGGAATTACCGCACTCATTGGAAATGCAATTGGAGAAAAAAATACGCCGTATGCTAAGCAAATCATCCTTCATTCTCTATTTGTATCCATTTCATTAGCAGTGATAATAACCATAGTCGGTACACTAGCAGCTCCCTATCTCATGCAACTACTTGGAGCAAAGGGAGCTTACCTAGAAGAGGCACTTTCTTATATCAATATTATTTTATTGGGCTCCATATTTTATGTTGGTGTCTTTTTCACCAATGCAATGCTCAATTCAATGGGCAATACAATCGCTTTTAGAAACTTTTTAATTTCAGGTTTTTTCTTAAATACAATTCTGGATTACTGGTTCGTACAAGGCGGATTTGGGATTGACCCTATGGGCGTCAAAGGTATCGCATTAGCTACCATAATCATAGAATGTTTAGGAATGCTGTATCTATTTTACAATTTAAAAAAGACGTATCTTTTGAAAGATATGCCGAAATTTGTATTCGATAAACATATAATTTATTCATTTTTAAAGCAAGGAACTCCACCCACAATCAACATGTCACTGATGGCTTTTGGCATGTTTATCATTACTTACTTTATAGCTCCTTTTGGACAACATGTAGTCGCAGCATATGGAATTGCTATAAGAATTGAGCAAATTGTATTACTGCCTAGTATCGGCATCAATGTTGCCGTTTTAGCACTTGTGTCTCAAAATAATGGTGCAAAGTTATATGATAGAGTACAAGAGACTGTGCATTATGCTAAAAAAGTAGGTCTGTTTTTATGGTTCATTGGGATACTTTTAATACTTATCTTTGGTCAGTATGCTATGCATATTTTTACGCAAGATGTTTTAGTCATAAAAGCTGGTATGGGCTACCTTTATGCTGCCTCAACAGCACTGTATGCCTACATGCTGGTGTTTATAAATATAGCGTTGCTTCAAGGAATTAAAAGACCATCGCTTCTTATATATCTTAGTTTATTTCGCCAACTGATAGTTCCTATTGCACTTTTTAGTCTGTTTGCATTTTTTAAACTATCTCTCGATTTTTACTGGTGGGGAATTGTCATTGTTATCTGGTCCTCTGCTCTTTTTATTCTATGGTATTCAAAAAAGAAATTAAACATCATATTAAACGAGAATTAACACTATTAGTGTATAATAAAAATGATAATCATTATTTAAAAGGAATATAATGGAACTAATTTCTCAATTTTTGAGTAACTTTTGGCATTTTTTATCGCTGATCTCTGTTTATATTCTATTTGGTGTACTCATAGCTGGAATTATAAAACAACTTATACCCGATAGTTTTATTCAAAAGCATATCGGGAAAAATTCTTCAGGTTCTATTGTTAAAGCAGCCATTCTTGGTATCCCTCTTCCACTTTGCTCATGTAGCGTCATCCCTTTTGTAAGCTCCCTTAAAAAAAGTGGCGCAAGCAAGAGTGCACTACAAACCTTTTTAATTTCGACACCCATTACTGGTGTAGACTCAATTCTAGCAACCTATGGTGCATTTGGCTGGTTTTTTACAATCTACAGAGTGATAACTTCAATTTTTATTTCTTTAATTGCAGGTTTTTTATCACTCATTTTTATAAAAGAGAATCCGCCTATTCCTAGTGTAGAAAGCCCATGGTCAGTACAAAAACCTCAATCCAAGCCTTTACATGTAGCAAAGAAAGCTCCTTTTTTAAGCAGAGTTTATGACTATGCCTTCAATCAACTCTTTAGTGATATTGCAAAACCTCTTTTGATTGGACTCATTTTAGGCTCAATTATTAGCACGTTAATACCTGCTGATATGACTGCCATATTATCTAAAAATTTGTTTGTAAGTTATCTTCTTGTACTTGTTATTTCTATGCCTCTGTATGTGTGTGCTATCACTTCAATACCCATTGGTATCACGTTAATTCTTACAGGATTTTCGCCAGGAGCTGCCTTTGTGTTTTTAACGGCAGGACCGGCTACTAATCTAGTGACTATTTCTGTAGTACAAAAAATTCTAGGTAAAAAGTCGGTGATTATCTATCTTTGTTCAGTGATCATTGGTACAATTTTGTTTGCCTACATTATGGATACGAGTTTATCTAACTATTTAGGAAGTGTACAAAAGACTATAAGTTCACAAGAAAATGCATCCTTATTAGAAGCGGCATCTTCCGTTGTGATGTTATATTTGTTTTATAAGTATATTTTTCAAAAAAAAGGTAAAAAGAGTTGCTGCGACTAAAGTTATTTCATATTATTGTATAATTCTACTATAGTACAATACGACTGCATATAGTTTCAAAAAAGTCTACAATTAAATTAGAAGAGGATTATAAAATGAAGCATAATTTCAGTATAGCAAAAGCATATATCTTTCTTGAGTTCTTTATCGCACTAGGGCTCTTGCTGATGGTTAAAGATGTAAATTCTATGAATTCCTTTAATAAGCTTACCATACTTTTACTTGAGTTCGTTATTATACTTGAATTAGTAAGAATGCTGATAGACTTTTTATTAAGTGAAGATAACCAAGTAAAGATGCGTCTAATGATTGATTCAACTATCGTCTTTTTTATTCGTGATATCATGCTCATTATCAATGATAAATTTGATATTGTTAAAATAGTATCACTACTAGCTGTTATTGCAGTACTTTTTATATTTAGGATTATATCTTTAAAGTATAGTCCAACAAAGTTAGAAAAAGAGTGATAGTGATGGCTATTTTACACTAGCTATCACTTCTCCAAATCTTATACTTTTATTGCGACTACATTCTAATGTTACCATCTCTTTCTCAAACAACATAACAATGGTCGAGCCCATTTCAAAACGTCCTAATTCTTCGCCTTTTTTAAGCCATAAATTATCGTAGACGTAAGGCTGGCTAAGTGATGATTTCACATTGGTTTGAATGCTCTCATCAAAAGTAAAGCGCATTTTTCCAACATTCAGAGCCCCGACGCACACTATATAAAAAAGTTTATCTTCTTTGGTATAGCATTCCAGAATGACTCTCTCATTTTCAATAAAAAGTTCCGGTACTTTTTTTAGCCAAGTAAGGTTTACCGGATATAACTTTCCTGGTACATGTATCGCTTTTGTGACTCGCATATCAATTGGTACATGGTAACGGTGATAATCTTTAGGAGAGAGATAAAAATTTATATAATTGCCATCTATCAACTTGTTTTTGTCAGTTTTTGAAATAAAATCACTCAACAACTCTCTAACTCTATAAAGTTGACCTTTGATTTGTAATGCTTTTTGCTCTTCTATCTGCCCACACTCAGTGATAAAAGAATCTGATGGAGATATAAAAGTGGACTCATCCCCTTCTAATGCCCTTGGCTTTTTTAACTCTCTTGTAAAAAGTGCATTTAAGCTTTCAAAACTTTCGGCATGTGCACATTCACTTAAATCTACTCCCATAAGTTTTACATACGATTGATTAATGATATTTTGTATTGAACACGGAAATTTTGTAGAAGCGAATCTTCCAAAAATGCGTGAGGCGCAAGAACTTTTAAAATTTGGTTTTCTAGTCATTTGTCTCTTTCTTGTTGATATAATCTGCTATAATATCATCTTTACATATAAAGGAACGTTAGATTGAAATTTACAGATATACTAGACAATGAATTGATGCTTAAAAATCTTAATGATTTAGGCTACATCGATGCTACCCCGATACAAGAAAAGACACTTGGGCTTTGCCTTGATAAAAAAGATATATTGGCACGAGCAAAAACTGGCAGTGGCAAAACAGTCGCTTTTGGTATCCCAATACTCCTAGAGCTCAAAGAGAAAGATATGGATATCACCGCTTTAGTTTTAACGCCGACAAGAGAGTTAGCCAATCAAGTGGCAGTTGAGCTGCGAAAACTCGCCCGATTTAGAGAAAACACCAAGATACTGACACTCTGCGGCGGCACTTCTTTTGGCCCTCAATTAGGATCTCTAAGATTTGGTGCAAACATCGTTGTTGGAACACCTGGTAGAATATTAGCCCATATAAGAAAAGGGACTCTTAAACTTGATAAAATAAAAACTGTTGTGCTAGATGAAGCTGATCGTATGTTAGATATGGGATTTTTTGATGATGTTAAGTTAATTTTGGATGAAACTCCAAAGGATAAGCAAACCCTTCTTTTTTCAGCAACGTTTGACAATGAAATCAAAGCATTCAGCAAAGCGATGCAACACGATCGAATTGAAATATCCATCGAAGAAGAGCAAGAGCGTTCAAACATCAAAGAAGAGTTTTTCCACTTTGAAAAAGACGCCTTAATTAAAATCATTAAATACCATCGTCCAACCTCTGCCATCATCTTTTGCAACATGAAGATAAAGTGTCAAGAACTGGAAGAAGACTTACAAGATGCAGGATTTAACGCACTTGCCATACATGGTGATTTAGAGCAAAATGACAGAGATGACGCGCTTATGAAATTTACCAACAAAAGTTGTACGTTTTTAATTGCAACAGATGTAGCATCACGTGGGTTAGATATAGATGATGTTGATTTGGTTGTGAATTATGATGCACCGCAATCTCACGATACTTATACGCACCGAATTGGGCGCACAGGCAGAATGGATAAAGATGGTTTGGCAATTACGCTTATAAAAAAAATGCCTGACTTTCTCAATGGGGAAGTTAAAAATACAAACTCTTTAAAGACGGACAACAACCGATCATACTCAGCCAATATGGTAACACTCTGCATAGACCTTGGGAAAAGGCACAAGATAAGAGCTGGGGATATACTAGGAGCTCTTGTTAAAGAAGCTGGAATTGAACCTCAATTTATAGGAAAAATAACCATTGAGAATTTTTACTCCTATGTTGCCATTGACCAAAAATTTGCAACGACTGCATTTGAGCGCTTACAGACAAGAAAAATAAAAAATAAAGGATTTAGGATCTGGTTACTGTCATAAAGAAAACAATTTACATAGGACTATAATAAGTTGTCTTCAAGTATCCGATCCAAAAGGGTATCTTCATTGATGCCCTCGTCTGCTGCAAAGTTACTTAATTTTGCAATATTTTTTGCAGACAGTGTAGCAACAACTCTACATGTATCCTCTTCACTTTTTCTTTGAATGTCATATTTTTCTTGATATATTATTTTTTCACTATCATTCATAGGAAACCTCATCGACTTGTACTCTACTAATTTATCCTCTTTGTACACTCCTGATATCTGAGCATACACCCAATAATATCCCTTATCACTTCTAAGATTTTTAACATACCCACTCCAGAGTGCCTCGTTTCCCAAAGTTTCCCATATCTCTTTAAAAACAGAGCGAGGCATATCTGGATGTCTAACAACGTTGTGAGGCTTTCCCACTAATTCTTCAACACTGTATCCGGAAATTTTCGCAAACAGTTCGTTGGCATACGTTATAGTGCCTTTTAAATCCGTTCTTGATATGATCATTTCATCTTTTGGGACATCAGTTTCAACAAACATTCTGTAGGATATTTCCATAATAATCTCCTCTAAAGTTTCTTTCTTAAATCTCCGTGATAAGCTATATCTTCTGCTTTTATATTATTATTTTTGAGTACATCAGGCACAACATTACTTTTCTCTAACTTATCACGTTCTCGGTCAAGCTCATCTTCGCTATACGCCATCATCATTTCTGCTGAAATGACATGTTCCAACGCTTCAATCTTGCGCACACTTGCCATCTCTTGCTCAATTCCCTCACCCTCAACTGTCACTATGATTTTACCGATTGAAGCGTCATGAAAATGATAATCACAAAAATCACATTCTTTCATCTTTTTTACCAACTCTTCTATAAACTCACTTCTTGCTTGAACTACTATACTTGATATATTCATGGTAATCTCCATATATTTATTTGTTTGTCACCACTTGCGCTGACCAATTCTTTTTCGTTTTTAAACACGATGCTATTGAGTGTACTTTTTTGACCTTTGAGCGTATGAATCTTTTCATCCATTTTCAAATCAAATATTACGATATCATTCTCTTCCGTAAAAGCAAAAGCAGCCAGTGCTGCACTTGGACTTAATGCTCCTGCGTAAATAAGAAAATGTGCATCAAATCTACTAAATTCTTCCGTATCCAAATCATAAACAATTCCTCGTCTATCTTGACCTGCGGCTAATACTTTTTTACTTTTAATATCAACCTTGTAAACATTATCCACATTTCCACCTTGGAGTGTCTTTACAATCTTACCTTTATCCACATCTAAAACAGAAATTTTTCCAGACTCTGAACTGCCGACTAGCAAGGTTTTATCACTATTTAACATAAAATCTGAAAAGCGTGAAAAACTTGCATGTAAACGATAAAATTGCTTCTTATTTTGGGTGTCTAACAGTATATACTCATTGCTCAAAAGTGCTACCATCACTCTTTTTTCATCAACAAACTTTGCCTTTGAAATGAAAAGTTTTTCATTTTCTGTGATTAATTTCTCTTTTTTTTCACCATCGATGATAAATAATTCTCTTGCACCGCTAGAAGTTTGCACTACTGCCAAATATTTATGAGACCCTTTGAGATAATCAACAGAAAATATTTTTGGTAGTATCTCATCCCCCATAAAATCTTTGATAGGAGAAAATTGCATTTTATAAAGCTGCTCTTTTGTATTTAAATCATAAGCTTCAATGGCGCCAGAGCTTGTACCAACGACCAGGATATCATCATGTATGATCATATCCCTCACACTACCGCCTGCTTTGATAAATCCTGTAGGCGACAAAATTTCGCTATATACATTAACCACTAAAAGAAAAATTAATAGAAACCATTTCATTATTTCTCCTTACTTGGTTTAAATTCTACGCAATACTCTGGACAAACACCATAGCAAAACCCACATGCCGTGCATTTACTCATATCTATGGTCGGTCTAAATACTCCAAAAAAGACAACAGCCCTCTCGTCGCAAGCATCAAGACAAGAACTGCACATCACACTATTCCAAGCTAAACATGTAGCTGTATTAATGCTAAATTTCGCATTAATTTTATCTTCAACAATTTCACTTAAAGCCAATACACCACTGGGACAGACATTGGCACACTCTTTGCAAAAGGTACATCCACTGTCCATAAAGGTTAAAAATGGTGTGCCGTCATCCGCTATTTTAATAATATCTTCTTCACAAATAGTGACACAGGGAGCATCTACGCAACTTGGGCACGATTGACGAAAAAGAGAATCATCCTCATTGTAAGGAGGTCTCACATGGCCGGGTTTATCGCCTTTATTTCTTTGAAACCTTGAAGCAAGGGAGGAGAACACCTCCCTTTTTTGCCTGTCTTGCATTCTTACCTAACACCTTCATTTAGATTCTCAAGTAAGTTTGATTTGCTCATACCATCTTTGGTTCTAAAATCAGCTTTAAACTCATTTTGATACACAAGTTTATTGTCCGATTGTGGAGCATGGCATTGAGAACAATTGTATCTTGCCTGTGATACATAATCTAACATCGTTTGCGTTCTCATATCAAACAAATGAGATTTTGGAATTGATGTAGCATTCACCGCAGCCGCAATTGATGGATCATGACAACCCAAACATGAATTATAATCAGTAGTGATTGGCAATAGTCCCTCGACGTCATGAGGAATCATAGGCGGTGCATTCTCAAATGCACGATCAATGACCTTTGCCTCACCGGCTGGAATCTTACTATACGAAGTTTTAGCTCCCACAGTACCGCTTTCACTGTATAAATCAGTGTGCCTAAGTCCCAGTGATTTTTCACTCACGGTATTTTCAACAGTACACCCTGTTATGATAAAAACTGTTACTACCCCAATGGCAATTAGTGTCTTTTTACTAAACATTATCTATCTCCTATCCATTTTTTTTATATAACTTCTAATACCAAACGACAATGAATCATCCTCGCACACTTCTATGCATCTACCGCAATTTGTGCATTCTCCTGAAACAATATCACCACTCTCTTTGCCTACAATAGAAAGAACTTGTTTTTCGGGACAGACATCCTTGCATTTCATGCAAAGAGTACAATTTGGCTGATTGTGCTTTACTCTGAGCAAACTCACCCTTGAAGTAGTGGAATAAAATGCTCCAAGTGGGCAGATATGACCGCACCAACCATTTTTTACGGCAAAGAGGTCAAATAAGAAAATTGAGAGTACAGCTGCATATCCCATACCAATACCAAATACTATTCCTCTAAAGAGCATAGAAATTGGAGAAACAATTTCAAAAGCTGCAACACTCGTTACTGCTGATAAAATTAATGCCAATCCCATCACCCAATATCTCGTTCCTCTGCCTAACCAAACTTTTCTTTCAATCTTGTCAAGATACAAAACTCTTCTTAACCAATTTGCAATGTCCGTTATCATATTGATGGGACAGACCCAAGAACAAAAACTACGGCCAGCAACAACCATGTAAAATAGTAAAATGATTAAAGCACCTATCAAAACATCAGTTCCCAAAATAGCTCCAGTTGCTAGCATTTGCAATACTGCATACGGGTCTGCTAATGGAATGGTATTAAAAAGCAAGGATGAACTCAGTGTTCCTCTAAGCATATTAATTCCATAAGCATTGGCACTAAAATAAAGAACCATCAATGTTAATTGGCTAATTCTGCGTAAAATTAAAAAACGATGGCTTTTCATAAACTTAATCATTTAAATAACTCCTCGCTAGAATTTAAGTAATCTACTGGAGACTGATCACTTCTTTTTGTATGCGTAATAACATCAGTAGAAACATTCTCTAATCGTTTCTCATCATCCTTATCCCAACCCTTTATATAGTTGGTGCCAACTTCCCCTTTGAGAACTTCAAAAGGCAATACATGAATGGCAGCTTTTTTAGTTACACATGCATGCTCACATAAACCACAACCAGTACAAGCATCACTAACCACCACTGGAATCAAGAATGCATGCTTACCAGTTCTTTCGTTTCTTCTATAATCCAAGGTTATAGCCTTGTCCATTAGTGGACACGCTCTATAACAAGCATCACATTGAACTCCCCAAAAAGCGATGCAAGAATCTTCATCAATGACGGCTAAGCCCATTTGGGCTTTTTCTATTTGTAAAACTTTTTCATTCTCAAGAATGCTTGAGACACTATCTTTGTCTAAAGCTCCTGTCGGACACACAGGAACACAAGGAATATCTGTACACATGTAGCACGGAATTTCCCTTGGAATAAAATAGGGTGTGCCCATAGGCTTATTGTCTCCAGGTTTTGCCATAAGCAAAGTGTCAAAGGGACAAGCTTCCGCGCACTGCCCACACTTGATACACAGTCGTAAAAAATCAGCTTCACTTCTTGCTCCGGGGGGACGCAAAATTAGCGGTGCTGCTTTTGCTTCCTGTATGTACCCGGTCCAAATCATTCCACCTAGTGCCGACAGACCTATACTCTGCGCCATCAAAGAAATAAATTTCCTTCGATCAGTGATGACTGTTTTTTCTGTCTTAAGATTGCTCAAAACAAACCTTTGCTTTTACGTTATGCTTTGTAAAGTCTAACAGCACATTTTTTAAAGTCTGTTTGCTTTGACATTGGACAAGTAGCATCTAGACAAACTTTGTTTATAAACACTTTCTCGTCAAACCAAGGAACAAAAATAAGACCCATTGGTACTCTATTTCTTCCTCTGGTCTCAACTCTAGCTTTTACCTTACCACGACGGGATTCAACCCAGATAAGCTCTGCTTGTTTGAAACCTTTTGCTTTTGCATCATCTGGATGCATGTAGCAAAGTGCTTCAGGAACCGCGCGGTAAAGTTCAGGAACTCTCATCGTCATAGTACCACTATGCCAATGCTCTAACACACGACCCGTACACATCCAAGTATCATACTTAGCATCCGGCATTTCAGGAGGATCCATATAAGGGCGTGCAAAAATCTTTGCTTTATTTTTCAAACTTTTTTTAGTTTTATCTTTAATTCCCAGCAAATCACCTTGAGCCAAAGCTTTAGCGATAGGACCATAAAATGCAAAGTCACTATCTGGGCTTGCTTTTTTAGCATAAGGATCATATTTTGTGTTAAATCTCCATGCAGTCTCTTTTCCATCAACCACTGGCCACTTCAGTCCTCTTACCTTATGATACGTATCAAAATCAGCCAAGTCATGTCCATGACCTCGTCCAAAGTCTGCATACTCTTCAAACAAATATTTGTGTAGAAAGTAGCCATATCCTTGAAATACTTTACCATCAGAGCCAACAACGTTTCTGCTATCGCCTAAGCATTCACTGTTGTCATAGCCTTTTTGAATAGGATCTGCAGCATCTAATTTATAAGATTTGGCTCTCTCGTTTGCAAAAAGAATTTCAAACATTGTCGTGTCTTCAGTGTATCCCATCTCTTTTGCTTTGGCAATAACATCTGGAAGCTTTTTGTCCCCACGAAGAGGTTGCTCGCCCCAAACGTCTTTCACTGTAAATCTTTTTGAAAGTTCGACCCATTGCCATGTATCACTCATCGCATCGCCTACTGGAAGGACTTGTTGTCTCCAATGCTGCGTACGTCGTTCCGCATTACCATATGCGCCCCATTTTTCATAAATCATCGCACTTGGCAAAATAAGGTCAGCCACTTTTGCTGAAATTCCAGGATATCCATCAGAACAAACAATGAAATTATCCATTTCACGGGCAGCTTTTATCCAGTGATTTGCACTTCCGGAGTCTTGGTATGGATTACATACATTGACCCATGCAAATTTAATAACACCATCTTCTATATCTCTGTGAATTTTCATCATGTGCTGATTTCCAACTGGATTTAGTGTTCCATTTGGAATTTTCCAACTGTCTTCAACTATCTTTCTATGTCCTGGAGCGGCGACCATCATGTCGGCAGGAAGTCTATGACAAAATGTACCAACTTCACGAGCAGTTCCACAAGCACTTGGCTGGCCAGTTAAAGAAAATGCACCTGAACCTGGTTTTGCTTGCTTATTCAGTAAAAAGTGAACATTATAGGCCAATGTATTTACCCAAGAACCGCGCGTATGCTGATTCATGCCCATTGTCCAAAAACTGACTATTTTTCTATCTTTTTCAATGTATAACTTAGCCAACATTTGAAGTTTTTCTTTAAAGCTATCAAGTGATTCCAAAGGATCACCTTTAGAGATTGTAGCGACATAATCCAGTGTATAAGGTGCTAAGAATTTCTTGTACTCTTCAAAAGAAATTTCCCAATGTTTAAGACCGGCCTCTTTATGCACCATTTTATCGCCAGCTTTATATCCATAAGGTGCCAGTGCTGGAGCTTCTTTTTCTGAAACTATCGTTTCCATTTCTTTATTGATGATTTCCATCTCAGCAGCACTATATTTACCAGCACTTCCATCTGCATTTACCGGTAATAAAGATTTTTCACCCGCACGTCTGAGACCATAACCAATATTTACAGGGCTTGCAGCAAATACTATATGCTCTTTTACAAAATCCCAATCAATTGCTTCTGGATAATTATAAACTATTTCTCTTGCAATATAATTCCATAGTGCAAGGTCAGTGTTTGGAGAGAAAATTATTTCTGTGTCTGCAAGGTCCGAACATCTATGTCTGTAGGTAGACATATTTATTACTTTGACTTTATCCGGATTTGAAAGTTTTCGATCAGTGACGCGTGACCAAAGAATTGGATGCATTTCCGCCATATTCGCACCCCATGTGACAATGGTATCTGTTAATTCGATATCATCATAACAACCACTTGGCTCATCAATACCAAACGTTTGGTAAAAGCCGACAACGGCACTAGCCATACAGTGACGAGCATTTGGGTCAATAGCATTTGATCTAAAACCACCCTTCATCATCTTTACAGCTGCATAGCCTTCCATAACAGTGTATTGACCACTTGCAAAGACACCAACACCTTCAGGGCCACTAGCTTTTAGTGCTTTTTTGATGTTGACTTCCATCTCGTCAAATGCACGTTCCCAGCTTATTGGAGCAAATTTACCATTTTTATCAAACTCACCTTTATCGTTTACACGTAAAAGTGGCTGCTTTAAACGGTCAGCACCATACATGATTTTAGCATTAAAATAACCTTTAATACAGTTAAGCCCACGGTTAACCGGAGCTGCCGGATCACCTTTAACTGCAACGATTTTTCCCTGCTTTGTAGCAACCATAATACCACAACCAGTACCACAGAAACGACAAGCTGCCTTATCCCATCTCCAACCAGACTCAGCTTGTGCGGCTGCCGCTCTAGCTTCTTGTGGGACTGCTATTCCCACCGCTGCTGCTGCACTCGCCGCTGCAGTTGTCTTGAGAAAATCTCTTCTCGAAAGTGACATATAAATACCCCCTAATTTGAGTTATGGGATAATTGTACCTTGATAGTAATTGTGAAAGCTATGACTTAAGTCAATATTATAGTTTTTTTAACAAGTTATAATTAAGATAAAAAGAGTCTTTTTATCTTAATTCTTTTTTTCCGAAAGTTTTACCATCGAGTTTAGATTATTTTTAAGTTTTTCTATCATTTTTCTTACATGCATCAAGCTTTCTGCTGATTCAATGGCAATATCTTCAGTCGCATTTACTTTTTTGTCAAAACTACTTTTTTCTTTTTCATCTATTTTTAAATCTTTTAAAACATTTTCAACATCATCTGCCAAATTTTCCAATTCCAACACCGCAGATTCTGCTTTTTTGATTGCTTCTTCAGAATAACTCATCGCAATATTTACTTTTTTAACAAAGCTTGAAATATAGCTGGAAGCTTCAATAAGTTCATCTTCACTTTCATGATATCCTACGATATTTTCATAATTGACACTACTTAAATCTTTTTCATTTAAAGTTTTTGCCCTATGAACAAATTCATTGATATGCCCTACTATCTCCCTTGAAAGAATGTAAGCATACAAGATAATAATCAGTGCAATGATGAGTGAAAGATATTGAATTCTAATAAATATGTCATTTTTTTCTTCACTATACTGTGTATATAGCCAAACAGCACTGTCCATAGTGTTAAGCAATTTTGTATTATTTTTATTGATATAGGCAAGGGAATCATTAATACTATTTGAAAGTTTTAATACGCTTTGCATGTACGCCTCATGTTCCTTCCAGTAATGGTAAGTATCTTCAACTGAGGCATAGACTTCAGGAATATTTTGAACATTCTTATCGTTCATAAATCTATCCAGTGTATCGTTATACATGCTCTTAGCTTTTACAAAAAGTAAATAGTCTTCTTCATTGTCAGTTCTCAAATATCTCTCGATAAAAAGGCCCATTCTCTGGGATAACATTCTCTGCCTCCCTGAAAGATCTATAAATTCTCCATTCATCTTATGCGCAACCATACTCTTTACAATAGTGTCTGACTTATCCAAAAGTGTGTTGGTTTTTTGAGTAAAAACCTCAAAGTTTGGCTTAGCTTTTTGAATGGACCTCTCAATTTTATGTAACTCTTCTTTAAAGGGCACCCACAATACATTTACCTCTTCAAGCTTTTCTTTGATCTTATTATTTTGAGGTTTATAGATACCTTTGATCTCATTTCCATATAAAAGATCTTTTAAATTATCGTCAAAAGTGTCAATTGCACTATTAAATTCTCTAAAATCACTCGTCTGTTTAGCTTTAATATAAAATATTTCTTTGCTTATCTTTTGAGTGAGCATTCTTTGCTTACCAGATATATTTATAATTAAAGAATCTTTTTTGCTTTTTTCATTCATCATCACAGTTAATGTTATGATGCACACTATAATCAAAGAGAGTGAGCCTCCCACTAAATGTAGTTTATTACTGATCCCTTTTGGTTTTATCATCGTCAATCCTATTCGTAAATCTCTTGTAATTCATTCATTTTTACTATCTTGGCACAATTTTTTTCTATCACTATAACTTCATTTCTTATTAATTTTTTCAGTATTCTAGAAAGTGTTTCTGGCTGCAAATGCAGCATGTAGGCAATTTCATGTTTTTTTAATGTATTGAAGGTTTCTAAATCATGTGCGAGCATATGGGCGACTTTTGCAGTTCCATCATACACAACATTTCTGCTTATGATGCATTGAAATTGTTGTATCATTCTAAAGGACTCATTTAAAATAATTTTCATAAATTTGGTATTATTTTCTATCATTTCTCTAAATTTTTTATTTTCAAATATTACTACTTGACTATCTTCTATAAATTCAGAATTTGCATAACAACTGATAGTGTATTCATCGCAAAACTTTGAAATATCAAAAACTAAGGAATTTGAGCTTAATTTATATAAAAAGATTTCATTGTCAAATCTATCTACTTTATAAAACTTAATTATTCCATCAAGAAGATAAAAAATGCTCTCTTGAGTATCTTTTTCATAAAATAAAATGTCGCCAGCAGCAAAATTTTCTACTACGGCGATAGTCGACAATTCTTTCAATATAGCATCATCTAGTTGACTAAAAAATGGGATATTTTTAAGAAATTCAAAATCTACCAATATATTTCCTATCAAAATAATTTAATAAATTATAGCATATTTTTAAAATTACTATTTAATTTCAATCGATGCTGATTTTTTCAGTTCCGCTATGGTATTCATTGCCCATCGTTTCACTTCCTTTTGAACAAGCTCATCGTTTACGGCCGTTTTAACCTCTTCAAACTTACTATTAAACTCAGGGATATCATTTAAGACATAAAAGAATTGATATCCGAATTCTGTTTTTACTAAACTTAGGCTAAGGTCATTTCTTTTTAAATCTTTCAATTGTGTTTTTATGACATCGTTCATATCTGCAATTGCTATTTTTCCAAAATATCCATTATCCCTCGCTTCGGGAGCCAGAGAATGTTCCCGTGCTAGTTGGGAAAATGTCTTTAATTTATCATCGGACTTTTCTATTTTTTCTTTCATTTCGTTTGCCAGTTTTTCATCTTCAACTACAATCGTTAAAAGTTCTAACATTTCTGGTGTATCGTACTTATATTTGTGCATTTCATAAAATTCTTTTAATTTTTCATCTGAAATCTTCATTTTAGTTGCCTTGTCATTCAATAAAAAATCAAACGCCAGCAATCCTTTTTTGCTATACAATTGTTCTTGAGAATATCCCGCCATTGTGGCATCTTTTTTTAATAGTTCTGCCAAATTATCACTATCTTTTTTAGTCTTTGAACTCATTTTTAAAATATGCACAAGTGATTTTTTAAATACATCACTGTTCGCAATTTCAGTCGAAAGAGCATAATCACTCGCCAACTTTTTTTCTATCAGCCTATCCAGAATAACTTTTTGCAACTCTTTATCTAGTGTTTTAAAATCTTTTGGGGCGACATCGGTGGTGATGTTATCTCCGTTGACAACCGCTAAAACTTCTGAGCCAAATGCCAATGAAGAGACACAGCCACACATAAATAATAACTTCAGAGCCACTTGCAGATTACCAAAAACAACCCACAATTTAAGCTATATTAAATTTTAAAAAGCCTTTTTAAATCCCACAAATGTTATAATTCTTTACCACAAAAACAACAACTTTTACAAAACTACCA
>Ga0314774_1000741_pt1 | contig 23804 bp, 20 predicted proteins | sample MetaGCBIA2018_FD_204515 | JGI IMG/M metagenome (GOLD analysis project Ga0314774, IMG submission 204515) | Cryopeg brine microbial communities from Beaufort Sea near Barrow, Alaska, United States - CBIA 2018 | ecosystem: Environmental > Aquatic > Marine > Coastal | place: USA: Alaska | collected...
AAAAACTATCAATTTCAGCATCCAGCATAGTATCTACCATGCCCTGTAAAATCTCACTAAATGGACTCTCTTTTCCAAGCAACCCCTTTTTACTGTAAAGCCGCTCTTTGAGCCGCTCACTCGTACTCGGGTCGCTGAATAATTCTTCAAGTGTTCGTTTCTTTGTCATCTATTTGTAAAGTTAGCAGACACACTTAATTGAACAGTCTCATTTTAATTTGTAAAAGATTTTCAGAGTGAATTGTCCAAAAATATCAAGGTTATTCTCACTTTATTTTAGAAAATCCAGAGATGATTTTTTCTCATCTCCGGAATATTAGTTTAGTATATGGATCTGCATTCATAGTTCATTCCCTCTCAAAAGGAGAGGATATTCAATTGACTTTCTAATAAATTTTTAATTATGGCTACTTTGAAAATTAAGCTAAAAGGAAATGATCATTCACAATTTGTGAAAGGAGAGGATCAAGGCTTCGAACTTTACCGCTTGGATAAGGCATTTTCAGTTTTTGCTCCCACCAGAGGAGATGTTTTTGAACAAAATTTTGAGATTCAGGATAATCAGCTGATCGAATTGGAATTTACCGACGAAACCATTTGGATTGGTGACAGGGAAATGCTGAGCATCCTTTTTCCAACTCAATACAAGCGATCAGGCGAAGAGGATGTGCTTTATTTTCCCGATGAATTAGTGTCTGATGCCCAAGAGCGCGGAATAATAAAAAAAGTGGGCATTAAGCTGGTGAAGATTTTCGTCAAGAAAAACGTGATTCAACCAAAAATGCGAGAAATGGCTCATAATCTTGAGAATAAGCAGCTGACCTTTGGGGGAATTAATTTTGACGATGTAAAATATGGAGTGCTGACTCAGTGCTCCACACAGTTTGAACTAAAAATTGCCGGACAACTCGATGCTACGCGTAGTCACTTACTTTTTTTACATGGTACAGGTTCTTCCACTGAAGGAAGTTTCGCAGATCTTGCAGGTACAGAAGAGTGGATTTCTCTTGTAGATACCTATGGAGTGGATCAATTACTCGCTTTTCAACATAGATCTTTGACTGCCAGCCCTCTTAAAAATGTCCTTGAACTGGTTCAAACATTGCCTGCCGGTATAGAGCTAGATCTACTAAGTCAGTCCAGAGGTGGATTAGTTGCAGATGTTCTTGCAAGATTTTGTGCTTCAGATCAAGGCTTCGATCTTACTGAACGTGATTTATTTTTGAAAAATGATCGCAAACGTGACCTCGAGGTAATCTCAGAAATCGAAGCAATTCTTCGAGAGAAAAAAATTAAGATTAGAAAAATGATCCGTGTGGCAGGTCCTGCCAATGGCACTACTCTGGCATCAAACAGACTGAATATTTACCTCAATGTAACCTTCAATTTGATTGGCTTAGCACTTGGACAAGTGGGGAATCCAGTGTTTATAGCGTTCAAAGAAATGATCATGGAGGCAGTCTCCTGTAAGGATGATGCAGATGTATTGCCGGGTTTGGAGGCAATGAATCCTAAATCGCCGTTTATTAAAGCGCTGAATTTTCAGGGTACAACCATAAAAATTGCTGCTCCTCTTTTTGTGGTGGGCGGAAGCGCTGAGCTAAGCCTTAGCTTCAAAAGCATGGTGGTGTTGCTCGGCAAATTCTTTTTTCTGGCCAAAAATGATTTGGTAGTGGATACCGAAAGTATGAAGTGGGGAGGAGTGAGGGAGGAAGGCAAGATTTGTATTTACATTGAGAAAACTGGCCAGATAAATCACTTCAAATATTTCAAAACCGAAGCTACTAGAAAAGCTATTTTTAGTGGATTTGAAGCAGCCCCCGGAGCAATTCCACCTCAATTTGAAGCCAAACTAAATACTGCCGAAAGAGGAGTATTAGGAATTGAGGGAGGAGCATACAAAAGAAATGAGGTCTCCGGTGATCGTCCGATTGCTATTATGTTGCCTGGAATTATGGGATCCAATCTCTCGGCTGGAGATAATAGGATTTGGATAAATTATCTAGGGTTCTTATGTGGTGATTTGCAAAAGTTGAGTTATCTCGGTGCAAAGGATACCTTGCTTGAGCCGGATTCTCTGATCGGAACTTCCTACCGGTCACTCGGTAAAAACCTTGAAAAGACCTACGATGTAGTGACGTTTGAATTTGACTGGAGAAAGCCTCTCAAGTTTAGCGCAGACCTGTTGAATGATAAAGTTAAAGAATTGATGAGGTATGATCAACCAATCAAAATCATTGGTCATAGCATGGGCGGAGTGTTAGTTCGTGACTTTATTCTCTATCATAATGAGACTTGGAAATCCCTCAATCAGCTTCCCGGATTTAGAGTATTATTTTTGGGGTCTCCGCTAGGTGGTTCATATAGAATTCCTTATGTGCTTTTTGGGAAAGATAGTATCATCCAATTGTTGGGTAAGATCGACATCAGGCATTCGGTAAAGGAGCTTATTGGTATTTTCTGCAATTTTCCGGGTATACTAAATCTTTTGCCAATAAATAAAAGTGGAAGACATGATTTTGCAGATCGCAATTTCTGGGAAAAACTCAGAACTGCCTATGGTGATGAATCATGGCCTATCCCTTCACAAGAAGTTCTGGATGAGTTTGCAGCGCATCAAAAAATAGTTATTGAAAACTCGGATCAAATTGACTACTCCAAAATCGTCTATATCGCTGGACAGAGTGATAAGAAGAATTTTACCGTTTCCAATCTGGATATTAAAGACGGAGAGTTGGTCTTTTACTGCACCAATGCAGGGGATGAGAGTGTGACTTGGGAGTCGGGAATTCCTGAGGGAATTCGGACGCTCAACCAGTTTTACTACACCAATGTCACTCATGGAGGGCTTTCTAATGAGCGAAAAATATTTGCAGCTATTGATGATCTATTAATTTATGGCAGTACGTCAAAACTTCAGAATAGTCTTCCCAAGCTGCGGGGAGAAGAGAAAGATTTTGAGGCTAAACAGACAGAAGAGTTTGATATAAGTGAGAATCATTTAGTCAATTTAATTCTTGGCTTGTCAGAAGAAGACGAGAAATGGCAGGAGGAGATGCCAGTACAGTTGGTCGTGACTCACGGCGATCTTAAATATGCGCAGTATCCAGTATTGGCTGGTCATTTTGAGCATGACGCGATTTTATCTACAGAGCGTGCAATTGACAGGCAGCTCAATGGAGATCTTAGCAGGTTGCATAGTTTGGGATTATATCCAGGAGCGATTGGTAGTAATCAAGTTGTACTTGCGGAAGATTGCAACCAATCCTTCAAAGGAAGCGTCATCGTGGGTTTAGGAGTGTCGGGGGAACTATCAGGATTTTTGTTGATGACTTCAATCGAAAAAGGGGTGTCACGCTACCTTACCATACTCAATAGAACTTGTGTAAGTGATAATTCAGAAGGTCAAGATGATCCAATTGGACTTTCAGTTATTGCCACCGCCAACGCGTATGGGGGATTATCCACCGACAGCTCTGTGAGAGCAATTGTTTTGGGGGTGCAACGGGCCAATAGAATTATCCGAAGTATCTACGGAGGCAAAATCAAAGTAATCGAAGAAGTTGAAATCATTGAGCTTTATCATGATAAGGCACTCTCAATATTAAAGGCGGTGCAGCGGTTGGAAGCTAGCGAAAGCAAAGAATTTAATGTGGTATTCAAGGATAGGGGGCTTCATTGTACCATTGGAAGGAGATGGCGAATGCCTTATGACAATTCTTCGGACTGGTGGACCAGAATTTCTGTTACTGAAGAAAATGTAAATGAAAATTTTCCTGAGGGAGAAAAAGAGATCCGCATGTCTATCTCCACCACTGGCGCCAGTGAGAAGGTTGAGATTGTCCCTTCCAATGACATGAATCTGGAGATTTTGTTAGAGGAGATGACAATGAAGAATCAATACAGTCCTGAGATAGCCAAGACGATGTATGAACTGTTGATTCCATTTTATTTTAAAGAGGAACTGAAAAGGCAAAATAATATTTCTTGGATTCTGGACTTATCCTCAGCAGAGTATCCATGGGAAATGATGCAGGAAGACCTTGAATCAGTGCCTCTGTGTATTCATTCTGGTATGATCCGACAACTTGCCACTATGAACTTTAGAGAAAGAATAGCGAAAGTGACAGAACGGACCGCGTTGGTGATTGGTGATCCATTTCTGAATGGTTTCTTCCCGCAGCTATCCGGTGCTAAAAATGAAGCAGAGTTAGTGGCTAATTTGTTGAAGACATTTAACTATCAAACAGAAAGCCTCATCAACAGTACTGCGCCAAATGTGCTGGTAAAATTAGTTTCTAAAAGCCACAAAATCATTCACCTTGCTGGTCATGGAGTTTTTCAATATGGTCCCAGAAAAGCGACCGGTATGATCATTGGAAATAATTCCTTTCTCACACCAAGTCAGATCGGAGGAATGAGCTGCACTGCTGAACTCGTATTTGTCAACTGCTGCTATCTCGGCAAAATGGATAGCACCGCAGAAGTGACTAGTCAACAGCGGAATAAATTTGCAGCAAACATTGGCACCCAACTCATTAATAATGGAGTTGGGGCAGTGATCGTCGCCGGCTGGGCGGTGGATGATGCAGCAGCATTGGAATTTGCCAATCAATTTTATTTAAACATGCTGAACGGAGTGAATTTTGGAGAAGCAGTGAAGCGAGCCAGAAAGAGAATATATGAGGAATACGGGAAAAGATCCAATACCTGGGGAGCGTTTCAATGCTACGGAGATCCTTTTTATAAATTGACAGAAGAGTTTGGTAGTGCCAAATCTAAGTCTGGTTTCTTGATCACTGAGGAACTGGAGATTGAACTCCAGAATTTACTTCAGACTATGGAGGCCAATGATTACGATCCCAAGCATTTGAAAGAAAGACTTCAGGAAATTGAAACAATGATTGGGAAGACTGCCACCAGTAATGATACAATCAAAGAATACACTGCTTCTATTTATGCCGGTTTGGGGGATTATCATAGTGCCTGCGCCTGCTTTGAGGAATTATTGTCTTCGGAGAGTTCTCGGTATTCTACCAGGGTATTGGAGCAAAATTGCAATTTGAGAATAAAAATGTATGTACAGGATTTCAAAGCTGGTAAAATCAGTCTGGAAGAAATACTGCCAAAAGTAGATGAGGTAATTGGTCAAATCCGAGCGCTGCTTCTGTTTGGTGACACCGCTGAGAGAAAAAGCCTGCTGGGCAGTGCATACAAAAGAAAGATGTATCTCTTGAACGGCACAAAGAAAAAAGAAATGCTCACCTCGCTCGAAGAAGCCGTGAGCTCTTATCAATCTGCCTCAGAAAAAAACAGAATGTCTGATCCATATCAGTTGACCAATTGGATCACGCTGCTTCAGCTCAAATTAATTGTAGAAGGCATCACGGGGATCAGTGATATTCCGCTTAAAGCTAGAAAAGCTTTGGATGAACTGATTACTAAGAATGATCAAAGTGACTCGAAATCTTTGAGCTATTGGAATTTATCTCACGCTGCTAGCATGACGTTGACCAAACACTTGCTTGGACTCCCAAAGAATAGCAAAGATGACGTGCTACAAAAGTACAGATCACTCTGGAAGATGGCAGGGCATCAAGGGAATAAGAATGCAGAAATAGAACACTTTGATGTACTAATGGCGATTCTATCCATTGCCAAAGACAAGAGAGCCATAGACTTCATTCAAACACTCACAGAGTTGAAGGAGTTGGAAGAATCTTAAAAGTTGTCCCGAATGGCTTCGAGATAATCAAAGCCATGTCCTTCGGTTGGTTCTATATAGTTGCCTCCCAAGTATTCGTTCCAGCAGCAGATCATTACCGTATTTGCGTTGCTGGAGCGATATTTTTCTGATACTGTTTTCGCTTCTTTCAGCATCTTGGCGAAGGTTTTCTTGGAACTGATTATATTATCTTTTGCAAGGGTCGCTGGGAAAGCCAGTCTGCTGTGGCCAAGTGCCGCATGCAGGTCTGTTATCCCAAGCCATTGCAACTGGAACTTGGTATTCGAAATTCGGATCATTTTTAAATTCTTCCCTCCATTTTGCCAGTGAGGGAGATAGATTCTCTGTATTCCGGCATAGGAAAAATTTCCTTTTTCCAGGAAAGTATGATAGACATAAGCGGAAATACCTTCAAAGCCCATAGATTTAAGTCTTGGTACATAATCTTGAATTAACTGACGCCCAGCACAGGTTCCACCTTCGAGAGGTTTTTGAGTATTGTTTGGTTTCCAAACTTTCGGTAAGCCATAAGGACGTTCGCTTTCCACCATCGGGCCAGAAGCCACAGCAATAAATTTCATGTCTTTTATCGCTTCTTTTATCGCTGTTGATTGCGACAGGTGAAGCAAGTCTTTCAGCTGAAGGCCATAGAAAGATGCCCTAGCTTCTGTGTCTTGTGAATTATAGAATAGACTACAGGTCTCCCACCTTCAGATTTTAAATAGTCTTCTCTGGAAAAATAGTCGTCTATCTATTACTGGGTTATTTTCTGGTGAACCTTGAGATAAAGACTTTTATCTGGGGTTTAACCTAAGCAATTTTCCTTTCTGTCAAAAGCACCCGCAGAGCCAATAGCCAATCCCTGCACTGTCGTGCAGGGTCATATGGTTTTGCACCTTTGAGGCTACTTAAAACTGAGATTTCAGCATTTCCAGGAAGATCACGTTTCGCCAAATTAAAAATTGCTTTCATTTCAATACTGGAGTGATTACGGATAATCATAAAATGAAAATATGTCTAGAGCTGATGCTTCTCTTTATCGCATACTTTTTCTTAGTATCTGGATACCACGATATTTTGGCAGGAGGGCTTCAAATTCTAAATGATAAGTAAAGATCCACTCAAATCCGAATTTCCTATAAAATCTCTGCGCCTGAACTTGAGTGTCCATCACCTCGAGCCAGATAAAATTAAGACTTCGTTCTTTAGCGACTGACTCTACCCATCGCATCAGCTTCGCAGCCACACCTTTGCCTTGATAATCCTTGTGGATGTAGATTCTATGAAGTTTTAATGAATTTGGGAAATCAATAATGTCTGGTGAGCAGGGAAAATCATACTTCAAAATACCGATTTTCCAGCCATCTAACCATACGAAATAGTAGAAGCTATTTGGATTTTCTAAATCGGTTTGGAAGGCTTTGGGATTATACATCTGATTTAAATACCATTCACCATCATCTAACCAAATATGTTTATAGGACGGAATATAAATCTCTCGCATAAGATCAATTAATTCTGGCTGATCCTCGAGGGTGATTGGTTTGAGAGTGAGATCGCTACTGAGCTTGATCATTCTACTTGTTAGTAATTAAGTTGAGTAATATGGCAACTGGAAATAAATAAGGCACAATATCCTTCAATACTCTTTCAAAGCAATGTGTTTTAATGATTTTATGTACCTCATTTCTTAAACTATTTTCAGTTGCAAATACAAAGACCACAGTTTAGAAATAAACTGTGGTCTTTAAGTTTGTTTTTTGAAATCTAGCATCTCATTTTTCTTCCAATCAAATACATCAATTGGAATCAATAAATAAGGAGTTCAAACTTATTTTCTAGCTAATACTTTCTTGGCAGCTAGTACAATATTTGTCGCCTTCAAACCATATTTTTCCAGAAGCTCAGCTGGTGTTCCTGATTCGCCAAAGCTGTCATCCACTCCCACATACTCCATAGGAGCTGGGTTGTTTCTGGCTAGCGTTTGGGCAACACTATCACCAAGACCGCCATTGAACTGATGCTCTTCTGCTGATACAGCACAACCGGTTTTAGCAACTGAATCTAAGATAGCTTCTTCATCCAAGGGTTTAATAGAGTGGATGTTGATCAGTTCGGCAGAGATTCCCTCACTTCTCAGCATTGCTTCTGCAATAACTGCTTCCCAAACAAGATGTCCGGTAGCAAAAATAGTGACGTCTGTTCCTTCGATCATTTTCCAAGCTTTACCGATCTCAAATTTCTGAGCTGGATCTGTAAATATTGGCCAAGATGGACGGCCAAATCTTAAATAGACTGGGCCTTCATATTCTGCAATAGCGATAGTTGCCGCTTTAGTTTGATTGTAATCGCACGGATTGATCACAGTCATATTAGGAAGCATCTTCATCATACCTAGATCTTCTAGGATCTGGTGGGTAGCGCCGTCTTCACCCAATGTCACTCCAGCGTGGGAAGCACAAATTTTGACATTTTTGTCAGAATAAGCGATTGATTGTCTGATCTGATCATATACTCTACCGGTAGAGAAGTTGGCAAAAGTCCCGGTAAAAGGAATTTTTCCACGAATACTCAGTCCAGCAGCAATTCCCATCATATTGGCTTCTGCTATTCCTACCTGAAAAAATCTCTCAGGAAATTCCTTTTGAAATGCTCCCATTTTCAAGGAACCGATCAAGTCAGCGCAAAGTCCTACCACATTTGGATTTTTGCGACCTGCCTCTAATAAGCCGTCTCCAAATCCGGAACGTGTATCTTTTTTCTCTGTATAGTTGAATTTTAAATCCAATTTCTTTTCCATGTTTTCTTTTCGTTGAATGGTCTAAAAGTAAGTGAGATTAATAATCTCCGAGAGTTTCTGGCAGCTGGCCTAAAGCATCTTTTAACTGCTCATCACTTGGAGCTACTCCGTGCCATTTGTGAGTGCCCACCATGAAATCTACTCCATATCCCATCTCAGTATGGAGAAGGTTCATTACGGGTTTTCCCTGGCGAGTCAGGTTCTTGGCTTTTTCTAGACCTATCAACACAGATTCCATGTTATTGCCTTGTAGGGTATCTACTACTTCCCAGCCAAAAGCCTCATATTTCGCTCTCAAATCAATCAAATTCATGATCTCTCTGGTCGGGCCATCTATCTGTTGTCTGTTTAGATCTATGGTAGCAATTAAATTATCTACTTTCCAGTGTGCTGCATACATTGCCGCTTCCCAGACCTGACCTTCTTCCTGCTCACCGTCTCCCATCATCACATAGACAGTCTTATCGTCGCGGTCTATCTTCTTAGCCTGTGCCGCTCCGATAGCTACTGACATTCCCTGACCTAGAGAACCTGAAGCTATTCTGATACCTGGCAATCCTTCTTCAGTAGCTGGATGACCCTGAAGTCTTGAATTCAACTTTCTGAACGTTTTTAATTCGTCAGTAGAAAAATATCCTGAGTGAGCTAGGACGCTGTACCAAACTGGTGAAATGTGACCATTGGAAAGAAAAAATAAGTCTTCATCTTTTCCTTCCATGTTGAAATTGGGATCGTGCGTCAACTGGTTGAAATACAAGGCTACAAAAAATTCGGTGCAACCTAAAGATGCGCCAGGATGACCTGATTGTACTCCATGTACCATGCGGAGAATGTCTCTTCTTACCTGCGAACAGATATTTTCGAGCTCTTCAATTGATTTTTTTTCCATTATGGATAGGTTTTTATTTTAGAATTTGAGAGGTGTGGTCTTTTGTATTTACTTTACTGATGATCTCTTCGATCTTGCCATTTTCATCGATGATAAAAGTTGTTCTGGCTGTTCCCATATACGTTCTTCCATACATAGATTTCTCTACCCAAGTGCCATATAATTCGTGAACTTTTTTATCCGGATCAGCGATCAGAGAAAAAGGTAATTCTTGTTTTTCAATAAACTTGACATGCGATTTCTCCTCATCAGAACTAATTCCCAGAACTACGTATCCTGCTTTTTGCAATGCCTCGTAATTATCTCTGAGATTGCATGCCTGTGCGGTGCATCCTGGTGTAGCATCTTTTGGGTAAAAATATAATACTATCTTTTTTCCACGATAGTCAGAGAGCTTGATGGTTTCTCCTGTTTCTATTTTGGCTTCAAAATCGGGTGCCATTTGGCCTTCTTCTAATGTCATGTGTAGTGAGTTTAAGTTGGCTAATTTAACCAATCGTTCCTTTCCATTGGGCAGTATTTCCAGCTTTATCGGTAACTTTTAATAAAACTTCACCTTTGAACGATTCATTGTTGAGTTTTTCGGACCAAATCAAGGCCTGCTTATATTCGTATCGCATTAATACCCATTTGCCATTCACGTAGGCTTCGAAGGTATCGATTCCTGAAAGATCGTCGTGAATCACAAATCGTAATTCAGAGGAGTTTGCACGTACTACTTTGATGCTCGGTTTATTAAGATCTTGCAAAATTGAAATTTCCCCCAAATATCTTGATCCGAAATCTAATGTATCTCCTCGCCAGGTGCCTCCCAAAAATGATTTTGACCCTCCGGAGGTGTAATATGCATGCGCGCGGTCTTTATTTCCTGAGTAGCCAGGCAAATTCCAAATGATATTCATGGCGTTCCATAGGTACTCTCTGCTCGTATTGATGTCTAATCGGGGAGAAACAGCACTGCCTTTTTCGGAAACTTTGAGAAACAAATCATCCAGAAGCGTTTCATTGGTGAATCTGATCTGAATATTTTTTTCTGAAAACACCAATTCTTTTCCGACAGGAATGTAGGCGTTGATGTCGGGAAAGAGGATTTCAGAGCAAATGTCCACTTCTTTTGGCACCCCAAAATTCATATCCCAGAGGTACGTGCGGCTATTCCCATCCTGATAAGCAGGAAGCATTTCAAATTCATTGCCGCCAACCGAGAATTTGGCCAATCCTCCTTTAGACGAGGTAGGAGCTTCGATCTTCAAAATATTGTTTATATATGCTATATCAGCCTTATACAGCGTCAGTCCGTCATTTACTTCTGTTTCCTGATCCTCTCCCTTTAAAATAAAATTAATTAAACGTTCATTTCCACGCGTGTCCTTTAGCTTCAATTTGTAATTTTTGATTACTCCAGGGGATAAGCAAAGATGCCCAGTGCTGTCTGCTTTGGGCGTGAAATATTCAAATTTCAGATTCTTCTGGAAGTAAAGTTTCGAATAACTGTTTCTATAAGTATGCTGAAGAAACTGTCTTCCATAATTGAAATCAACTTTGTCAATCGTCAGATTAAACAATTTTCCTTTATCATCATCCAACTCAAAAATTGGATACCCATTTCTATTGCTTGCTCCATCCAATTGATCGTAACTCTTCACCTCGATCCCTACTTTTCCGGTGATCTTTATGGTGCTTGGTAGCTTATAATCAGTTCCACTAGCGATAGGAGTGACCTCGACCCTGGCGAATTTTCCATTTACTCTTGAGTCAATATCCAAAGGAACAAAGGCAATGCTCTGTGGAACCGGAGGCGTAGTGTCAAGGATTTCTTTGAAACCAAAACGAAGTGGATCCATCGCTCTTTCCAAACTGTCTCTAATCTCAAAATGTAGGTGAGGACCACCAGATCCACCCGTATTGCCGCTATCTGCTATCCGCTCGCCCTGCTTTACTGGCAGTTCTCCCTGCTCAGGATATACTTCCAAATCGTTAACGTTGGCTTCATACATTTTTTTCATCATGTAGGCTTCCAGTGTTGGATTAAAATTTCGCAAATGACCGTATAGGGTGATCATTCCGTTAGGATGTTTTAAATAAATCACATTGCCATATCCAAACGACGTGATTTTTATACGAAAAACCCAACCATCTGCTGAGGCAAGAATTGGAACCCCTTGTACTCCGCCAGTTTTAAAATCCAATCCTGTATGAAAGTGATTGGGTCGCAATTCCGCGAAGTTTCCAGCGAGATAAGCTCTCTCTCCGGGCTTGATTGGTGATTTGAAATAACCTTTATCTATTTCCTGTGCGCGTAATGCGCCTGCACTGATCATTGCGATAAAAATCAGAACAACTCTAAATTTACTTAACCTCAAAATCCAACAACTTTTCTGTTCCAATAAATCCTTCCAATTTGTCACCTATCTGCACTGGGCCAACTCCAGCGGGTGTGCCAGTGTAGATGAGATCACCTTTTTTTAACATAAAAAACTGCGAGATATACTCAATGATAGTCCCGAAATCAAACAACATTAAACTGGTATTCCCTTTTTGACGAACTTCCCCGTTGATAGTCAGGTGAAAATCAATATTCTTCAAATCTGTAAAGGCTGTCACCGCTTTGAAATCGCCAATAGGAGCTGCACCATTAAATCCTTTGGCAATCTCCCAAGGAAGTCCCTTCGCCTTGCATTGATCCTGGAGATCACGTGCGGTAAAGTCTATTCCCAGTCCAATCTCTTCAAAATATCTATGAGCAAACTTTTTCTGGATATACTTTCCCTCCTTACAAATCTTCAATACCAACTCACATTCGTGGTGAATATTTTTGGAAAAGTCAGGGTAATAAAACGATGCGCCATTTTTTAATTGTGCTGTATCGGGTTTCATGAAAACCACCGGGTTGCCCGGGGTTTCATTTTTTAACTCTTCAATATGTGCCGCGTAGTTTCGGCCAATACAAATAATTTTCATAGCTAATTTTTAATCTACTGCCTGAAAGGTAATTATGGTCTTTCCAGCCTCATTCATCAAGTAAAGATGATTCTCTTCCATCTTAAATGATCTGGTATCAATCAAAGCTTGCGAGATAGCCCGTTCAGCTTTCATATCCGGACAAGCCATCATAGTGGCTGCTCCTGGGCTTAGTGTCAGTTTTTGGCCATCATTTTCTTTAATTTCTCCACTTACTGAGTTGCAGCCCGTGTCACCCAAAAAAGTTTTTTCTGAAGCATTAAATTCAAATAGTAAGGTCTCATCAGTTTGCTCATTTTTAGGATCTTCAATGTTTTCCACACTGGTTACTTTCCAGATATTTGTCAGGTTAAGTGAAGAATCAGCTTCCTTGCTTAGTACCTTGACCAATTGGTAATTTAACGATGAACCATCTGCGGGCACGTTATCTTTTGGCGTAGATTTGACCTTTATTTGATAGATATTTCCTGGCTCGTAGGTAAAACCTTCTATGCTGCTGTAAAAGAATTCCCAGTCATCAGCATTAAATTGATCTCCTTTTTGAATTTGCAGGCAAGACATTTCAGATGAACCTGTACAAGATACTTTTGCAGAATTGACCCACCATGTGTCTACATTCTCACTTTCTTGCCTATTGCAAGCTACAGCTGCCATGAGAGCGCTGATCAGCACAAATAGGATAGTTTTCATTATTAATAAATTAAAGTTTTGACATGCGACAGAAGCTTCTCTTCCCATATTTCATACATTTTTGCACTTGGATGTAGTCCGTCGGCGGCAAGCATATCTAACTCATTGCCAGCATTTTCATATTCCTTTGTAATGTCGATGAAGCTAATTCCTTTCTCGTTGCATATAGTTTTCTGCGCTAGATTGTAGGCTTTTACTTCATTTTTCACCTTCTTTTTATCTACATTTTTTGCTTGTGCAAAAGGAGTAACTCCCCAATTTGGAATGGCGATAACCGCCACGTGAGCTGTGTTTCCACCTGCAAAAATTATCGCTCGATTTAGCATCTTCTCAAACTCTACTTTGTAGTTTTCTACCGAGCCGCCCCTATATTGATTATTTACTCCTATCAACAAGGTGACCAAATCATAAGTAGATTCGTCCATTTTTTCCTGTTGGATACCAAGTTCCAGCTCCTGGACTGTCCAGCCTGTCTGCGCAATTATTCTTGCTTTCTCCCAAGAATTAGAGTTCACTAAGTTCAATTGCTTCACCAACTGATTTGGGTAGCGACCCTCTTGTTTTACCCCTTCACCAATGGTGTAACTGTCGCCAAGAGCCAAATAAGTAAGTTTATCTGAATTGGAAGTTTCTTTCATAGGTTTATCATCATCACTTGGGAGCACTTTTTTGGCAGTGGTGCAAGAAAGCATAGCCAAAAAGAGTAAGGATAAAAAGGTGAGTTTCATAGTTTATTTAATCTTGAAAAACAGGTTCCATCAAAGTAATCGTTCCACCTTCAGCATCCATTCGGACTTTTGCACCCACAGGAAGTATGAATTGTTCGGAAATATGCCCAATCATCGCGCCAGAGTATGCTGGAATATTAAGCGGTAAAATATAATCATCCAACACCTGATCCAGTGACAAAGAACCATATCCCCCACCGGGTTCACACTCAGAACATTGGCCAAATATGAAGCCTTTCAACTTCGCTAATGTGCCGTTTAGCATAAGCGTACTCATCATTCTGTCAATCTTGTAAGGGTCTTCTCCGATGTCCTCAATAAATAGAATTGCATCCTCAAAATCAGGATAATAGGGCGTTCCCGAAATGGAAGTCAATACAGTTAGATTTCCACCCAATATCTTCCCTTCAGCATTTCCGCCTTTGAGAGTTTGGATGCGGTTTGATTTGATCACCAAGTCATCGCTGTCTGGATATTCGTTCGCATAGGTCACCAACTCCCGGTCGAAAAACAACTTTTCAAATTGACCCACATTAAAAGTATTCCAACTTCCCGAACCCATAGGTCCATGAAAAGTAATCAAACCAGTCTGAGTCTGAATGGCACAATGTAAAGCCGTAATATCAGAGTATCCTAAGAGAGGTTTGGGGTTTTTAGAGATGGTTCTGTAATCTATCAACGGAAGAAGCCTCGCGGCACCAGATCCACCGCGTATGCAGATGATTGCCTTTACGTCTTTGTCGGCAAACATGGCATTGAGATCTCCTGCTCTTTCCTCGTCCGTACCGGCCAGGTGACCCCTACGATTCATTAGATTTTCACCAAGTTTCACGGTGAATCCCAATGCTTCCAACGCTTCTTTGGCAAAGGTAAATTGCATTCGGTCCGCGGTTGCTGATGAAGGAGAAATTAAGCCCACGGTATCTCCTTTTTTGATCGCCTTCGGCAAAAGTGTCGTTGGGTCAAAAGAAGTTGCTGAACCTTTAAAAGAGAATAGTGGTAGTGATCCTGCCAATAGGCCAATTGATTTTATAAAGTCGCGTTTCTGCATTTGAAGTGGGTTTTTTCCAAAACGTGAAAATACGGCTTTTTTATTTGCACAACCTTCGAGTACTGATGGATTTCCGGATCTAAACCTCGAAGGTTTGGATATAATCTCCTACTTAGGAGCGAAACAATTTTCTGCCACGAATCTTAATGGTCGGAAAGGGCTGAAATTAATTCGTCCTACAGGAATGATTAAGTTTTGTGATGACTGGACGTTCTTATAATTTACCATGATTACCTGATTCAACGCCACTTCAAATTTTTTCAGAAAGCATTTCTTCCATCTGATCGATCATAGGTTTCAGTTCCCTATCGTATTTTTTTACTTTCCTTCTCATTTGCCAGTGCATAAAACCACCCACAAGCACAGTCAGTGCGAGATGAATGCCTATCCTTATGATCGTAGTTAAGGGTTCGAGTACGATATAATAGCTGATGTTGAGTGCTAGCAAAAGCAAAAAGGTATAGCCATACATGTGTTTTCGTGCAATGACATACCGGGCTTTTAGCTTCTTGATTTGAGTAGTTAGGTATTGTTCGTTATTGAACCGCTCGCTCGAATTATTTTTAACAACTTTAGATCGAAATGCCAAGCCCAGCACCCAAATCATCGCAAAGGCAATAATATATAAGCTCACTTCGATTCCACGACTTTCCCTCCAAGGCATAGACCAAAAAAGAAAACCAATAGTTAAAGGCGTGATAACCAGCATGAAAAATAGTTCTCTCCGTTGCTTCGACTCCGTTTTTTTTAGCCCTGCCATCAATGCTGTCAAGTCAAATTCCTGCGGCTTTTGTGTTTGCCACAGCTTTTGCATGTCTTCGAAGTTATTTTCCATTGGGATTGAGAGTTTTCATAAGTGAGGATTTGATGCGATTGATTTTTACTGCTACATAGTTTTCTGAAATACCGGTAACCTCTGCTATGGTTTTATAGCGGGTGTTTTCCAACAATAGGGTAGCGATCACCCGATCAGTTTCTGGAAGTGAATTAATCGCTTCATAAAGCTTCTTTAGTTGAAATTCCATTTCTAAACTGTTAGATTCTGGATCAGCTAACTCCATTCCGTTTATGAGTTCGGTATGATCAGGGTGATTATTTTCTTTGGCAGAGAAAGTGATTGCCGTATTATAAGCGATTCTGTAGATCCATGTACTGATGCTACTTTCGTTTCTGAAGCTGTCCAAGTGACTCCAGATCTTGAGCAATATTTCCTGGAAGAGATCATGAGCAACTGAGCTGTCTCTTGCAAAGCCAAGACAAAGGCGAAAGAGCTTATCTTTATGTGTGTTGTACAGGTTTTCAAACTCAAGTTCTTTACTGTTTTTCATTTGATGAATGTCTGGATTTGATCCATAAACCATTCTGGATTATCCCACATGATAAAATGATGGGCAGTAGGAGCCATCTCAATTGTTACATTCTCAGCTAATCCATACTGCATCTCGAAATTACTTTTCACGGATTCTGCTGTTAAGCCATAGTCTTTGGCAGCATACCAGGCACCCAAAATTAAAATCGGTATTTTCAATGTAGCTAAATCACCTCTGTAATCTGTGATCATCAGTTCGTATAAAGCCTCTGCAATGGTTGATTGATCACTTTGAGCAGACCAGTCTACTAGTAGTGGAATTCTATGTGCGGAGGAAGTCATAATAGGTAAGCCTGCTTTTTGTTGCTTCACAAAATCTTCCTTGCTCGCATTCTCAACCATAGTTCTCATTTGTTTGGCCATAGGTTCCATCATTTCAACCGTGGCTGCCGGGTTCATTGCCAAAGAATAAAATGGATAGGAATCTACAATAATAGCTTTTGAAATTAATTCTGAGTTTTCATTGGCGAGCTGAAGAGAAAGGAAACCACCAAGACTATGACCAATTAAAATGACTGGTTGATTCAGATTTTTGATGTATGATGCAATTTCTTCTTCTATCTCTGGGAGAAATCCGCTCGTTAAATCTATGGCCGGCTGTCCGGCAAATCCCGGTAAGGTAAGCACGTGACATTCGGTTGATTTGCTGAGCTCAGCCACGGTTTCGTCCCAAACTTCACCTGATGAGGCTAATCCTGGAATCAAAATAATTGCTGGCCCTGAACCGGTCACTTTTACATTAAAAGTATTTTGTCCAAAAGATGAGTTGAAGACTCCGAAAAATAAGAAGTAAAGGATGAGTGATTTTTTCATGGTTTCTTATTGTTTATTCTTTAGACCATGTGGATACTCATTCCTTACAGATTTTTCGATAAAGTTTTAAAATGGTTAAGGATCAATCTTCATTAAGCAGCAGCTTATACCCCAGAGACTTCAAGTTGAAAAAGGTAATTCATTTTATTGAAGTGCTTTAGGAAACCTGAACGTCGTAACAAGTCAACTATTAAAAATACAATTTAAGAGGGTATAGGGGGAAAGATCATTTTCACAATGCGAATGGATGGTCTGTAATTTTCCGCCATCACACCCAAATCCTTTAACTAACACAAACTCTCGGCATTTCAGAATTAGAGAGTTCAAGAAGTGATCATCCAATTTTTACGAATTTTTCACTATAGTGCCCGAAGTTGTCAAACCTTTAAACAGCCATGTGCTGTATCCATGTTTTATGGAGATCCTATCTGATTTATCGACCCCGAAGGGAGTCGAACTTAAAACGATTAGCTTTCTCCAAATCGTTCTTATTATTATTATTATTATTATTGAGAATCCATCATAGAACAGGTGTGTTTATAAAATCTAATCATCTTTTGTCTTATTTGATTTAATGGGTGTGACCACACAGGCTACGGTGAAGGAGAAAGTTAATCTAAATAAAGGGAAATTCTTTAATTGAGGAGAATGGTAAAACAATCTGAACCTGTGATTTAATCTAAGTATATGATGCGTAGTCTCCCCGTAGAGAGTTGCTTTTTCACAAAACCTTCGAGGGTTAAAAAAAAATCTTGAAGGTTAATTCCTATCTCAAAACTCACATAATATCCCTAACAGTAATCAGTACTTTTTCCATTTCTTTTCTGACTTCTGAAGCTTTGTATGGATAGTTGGAATTCATAAATGCAAAACAATACATTTTCCCACTTTTGGTTTTGATCAGGCCGACCAAACTGTGGTTATTACTCATCGTTCCTGTCTTGGCGAAAATGTAAGGCGCTGCAGCGATGTAATTATTCTCTATCGTTCCTTGAATTCCACCAGTTGGCAACAAATCAAAAAGCTGCTGATCAGGCATCATACGATAGAGTTTTTCAAAAAGCGCGACCATAGTTCTCGGAGTGAATAGATCATGACGGCTCAGTCCAGATCCATCAACCCACTGTGGTAAATCAGGAAGGTCGAAAAGATAATTTTTCAGCATGTATTCAATTGCCCGCTCGGTATCCAGTCTTTGAAATAGCCGATCTGAAACCATTAGCATCAATTGTTCAGCGAGGAAGTTGTCGCTTTCCAACATCATTTCCTTTAAGATTGGCAATAGGGGAGCACCTCTCAGGAGTTCATGAATTGCAGGAATACTATCGGATTGATACGTCCACTTTTTGCCAGTAGCCTCTGAGGCCAGTTGGGTGAAGAGTGCCGGAGTATAAATGAACGGAATAAATTCCTCCCTACCCCGGAAATTGTTGGGGTTGTAAAAGAATTTGTTGCTATGGAAATCCCGCTCCAATTCACGGATAGTTCTCTGGGTTTGAAAAACGTCTTTTTGAAAGCTGGAAGGAAAAACGCTAGCTGTACTCCCGACTTTTTTCACCTGAACAAGATTGCCATAGATGGGCAGGGAGGTGCGCTCAGCAGAATAGTTGTAATAATAATCGTCCCACTGCCAGCCGTATCCAAAAGCCGGAGATATCATATTGGCATCTGAGAAGATCACCTCATCAAAGGGGGCAATTAATTCTTCAATTGCCGGCTGGAATAGTTTTTTGTATTTCCAACTTGGATCGCCGGCTCCCCAGATGTGAATCTTCTTACCGTCTTTGACATATCTGAGTGTTTGTGTGCTATCGCCCAATACGATTAAAGAGGAGAAAAGCGTAAACAGTTTGGTGGTAGAAGCAGGGATAAAACGTTGATGGCTATTTTTCTCATAAAGCATAGTCTGAGAATCCAGATCGTAAAGCATGAATCCGGTAAGATGTCCGTTAAAAAAACTTCTTTCACCCAGTAATAATTCAAATTTACTGTACTGCTCCTTGGTGAGTTGAGCCCAAGTAGTGAAGCTATATAATACTAAGAGGAAGGCCAAGAGTACTATTTTCTTCATTAGTTATTTTTAGATGCTGCCAAAAATAGAAGAATCCAACCCGCAATAAATGCCACTCCTCCAAGAGGAGTGATGGCTCCGAGCCAAGTAATCCCTGTTAGGGAAAGTATATAAAGTGAACCTGAGAAAATAAATATTCCCACGATCATCAGGATAGTTGCTGTGCTGAGTTTTTTCCATTCGGGCTTTACCAAAGCCAAAATACCAATCAGGAAAATGGCTAGAGAATGGTAAAAATGATACTTGACAGCCGTCTCAAAAGTCTCTGCTCTGCCTGTTTCGGCAAGAATATCTTTCAATCCATGCGCTCCGAAAGCTCCGATTCCTACAGCCAATGCACCAAATATTGTAGCGGTTTGAATAATTTGTTTTGCGTTCATTTTCTTGGTTTTTTATTTCGGCTAGAATGCACAGTACTCCACTATTCTAAATTTATCACCCTTCATTCGGTATTTTTTATTCATGTTTCAAAATTCGAGGCTAATCATTTAAACTTCTAAATTAGGTCTGAGATCTCTCTAGTCCCATTGACATAGGGGTGTTGGTTAAAATCAGCATTTTACATTTAGTTGAGAATAGGAATAATTTCGCAATCAGTGCTAAATCTTCTAGTTCCTGGATCCGAAAATCGCTGAGCCAATTCTCACCATCGTGCTTCCTTCTTCCTGAGCGATCAGGTAATCACCACTCATGCCCATGGAGATTTCTCCTAAAGACATAAATTCCGGAAGATCACGACTTTTCAATTCCTCTGATAGCTGCTTCAATCCTCTAAATTCCTTTCGGACCTGCTCTTTGTTAGCTGTGAAAGTGGCCATGCCCATTAATCCTTGAACGTCTAGGTGGCTAAGTTTCGAAAATTCAGGGTCTGCAAGCATTTCATCTAATTCGGCTCGATCAAAACCAAACTTGCTTTCCTCTTCTGCAATGTGGATTTGCAACAGCACAGGAATGATTCGGTCAATCTTTTTCCCTTCTTTGTTGATTTCCTTTAGCAATTTGTAAGAGTCTACGCCGTGGATAAGGTGAATGAAAGGTGCGATGTATTTGACCTTATTTCGCTGAAGGTGTCCAATCATGTGCCATCGTGCATCGACTGGCATTTTAGGCTGTTTGTCCTGAAGTTCCTGAACTTTATTTTCTCCAAAGTCCCTAATATCAGCTTCATATGCTTCCTTCAAATCTTCCAGAGGCTTTGTTTTGCTTACTGCGACGAGTAGGCAATCTGAACTGAGAAATGTTTTTTTTACTTTTTCGAGGTTAGCTTTAATCTCCATTGTCTATTTTTATGGCTACACTTTTGGCCCAGGGGCTCTGACAAAGATATGGCGATCATCAGTACTTTACTAAAGAAAGGCATTAGACTCCGAGAAAGTTTGGAGCAGGAATATACCAGTCCACTGGAGCTTCAACGGAGAACGCTCAAGAAACTGCTGATTCATGCTCGTAATACTCAGATCGCAGAGAGGTACCATTTCAAAGCTATTCTAAAAGCCTCCCAGGGACCTCAAAAGGATTTTTACACAATATATAAAAGAGAAGTTCCTATCTATGACTATAATAAAATCAACAGGGAATGGTGGTATAAATTGCTGGAGGGTGAGACAAATGTCACTTGGCCAGGAGCTGTAAAATATTTTGCTTTGAGCAGTGGAACCTCCGAATCAGCCTCCAAATATATTCCTATTACCTTCGATATGATCAAGGCAATACGGAAAACGGGCGTTCGTCAGATACTTTCTCTTTCTAATTATGACTTGCCTTCTTCGCTTTTTACCAAGGGAATTTTAATGCTCGGAGGAAGCACCGACCTGGAATTTAACGGCACTTATTTTTCAGGTGACCTTAGCGGAATAACGGCAGGAAGATTACCAATTTGGTTTCAACGATTTTATAAACCAGGCAAAGATATCTCCCGAAACAAAAATTGGGGCGATAAGCTTGAGATGATTGTGGAGAAAGCAAGAGATTGGGATATTGGAATTATTGTGGGAGTGCCAGCTTGGTTGCAAATCCTACTGGAAAAGGTGATAGAGCGATACCAAGTAGATACGATCCACGACATCTGGCCCAACTTACAGATTTTTGTTCATGGGGGAGTTTCATTTGAGCCCTACAGAAAAGGCTTTGAAAGACTGCTTGATAGGCCATTGATTTACATAGAAACCTATTTAGCGTCCGAAGGGTTTTTGGCTTTTCAGGCGTTACCCAATCGTCGTTCTATGCGATTGGTACTCAACAATGGCATATTCTACGAGTTTGTACCTTTCACCGAGGCCAATTTTGATGAGGAAGGAGACATTCTCCCAACTGCTCAAACCTTAAGAATAGATGAGATAGAAGTGGATAAGGATTATGCAATTCTGATTAGTACCTGTGCCGGTGCATGGCGCTACCTAATTGGAGATGTGGTACGATTTGTATCTAAAGAAGAATCGGAAATCATAATCACTGGAAGAACTAAGCACTTTTTGAGTTTGTGTGGAGAGCATCTTTCAGTGGATAATATGAATAAAGCAGTTGAATATGCGGGGGAGAAACTTAATATAAACATTAAGGAATTCACTGTAATGGGAGTTCCTCACGGAAATCTATTTGCTCATCACTGGTTTATCGGTACAGAGGATCATGCGGATGCCGAGCAGCTCATGATTGCTATTGACACTCATCTTAAGCAAATCAATGACGACTATGGTATTGAGAGAAATCATGCGCTGAGACATGTACAGGTAACTGTGCTTCCTTCTTCGAGATTTTATGATTGGATGAAATCAAACGGAAAAGAAGGTGGTCAAAATAAATTCCCCAGGGTATTAAAAGGAGAAAAAGCCCAATCTTGGCAGGAGTTCCTTGCAGAAAATACGCAAGTTAAATGAGTGTTGCTTTGGTAGAAGGGATAAGTATGGGCCTATTGCTGTCGGCAATGATTGGCCCGGTATTCTTCACGTTGATACAAAATAGTCTGGAACACGGCTTTCGCTATGCTACCATGGTAGCTCTGGGGATTTTTACCAGCGATTCGCTATACGTACTGCTAACTTATTTTGGTGTGAAATTTTTGGCTGACGTCAGCTATTTTGAATCTGTGTTGGGTTATGTGGGTGGAGCGATTTTAATTGGGTTTGGAATTAGTTATTTGGTGAAAAAAGCAACTATAGCTATCGAAGAAACTGTTGCTCCGATTGCAAAAAAAAGAGGTGCATTCATCAAAGGATTTAGCATCAATGGCATTAATCCCTTTGTTCTACTTTTCTGGATTTCTATAGCGAGCTTGGTTCATTTGAAAACTGATTTCGATCATTTGGATGTATGGGTGTATTATCTTGGCATCTTGCTCACCGTGTTTTCAATAGATTTAATCAAAGCATATATTGCCAAGCGACTTTCTAAATTTTGTACGCCCAAGTTCATGTTTTGGTTAAACAAAGGGGTTGGAGTTGCCATGATTGGATTTGGAATCAGGTTGATCTGGTTTGCGATGAGCAAGTAGTACGAATGTAAAGAGCCAAATATGTCCAGACGATTCTACCCTCTTAGCTTGGCAATGATCTAAAAAGTTACTTCTATTAGTAATTCCCTCAAACTCTCTCCTCAAATAAGTACATGCTTAAACTATATTACCTGCTGATATCGATTTTTCTTATTTCGCCGGTTCTACAGGCCCAGACTACCAATAAAAAACTTCCTATAATTATTGACGCAGACACGGCCAATGAGGTGGACGATCTCTATGCTTTAGTTCGGGCTATTTTAGAGCCGAGCCTTGATCTTCGGGGCATTACCTCCGCCCAATTCCATATTTCCTCACGTGCATCTGACAGTACTGTTAGGGAAAGTCAAACCTTGAATGAAGACATCGTACGACTTATGGGAAGAGAAGATATTCCTTTGCCTCTGGGTGCTAATATGCCTATTGCTTCTCCTACTCAACCTTCCATTTCTCCCGCTTCTAATTTTATAATTGCACAAGCGAAAAAGCAAAGTCCCGAAGATCCACTTCATGTGGTGATTTTAGGGTCGTGTACCAATTTAGCTTCGGCGATTCTTCAGGATCCTAGCATCATTCCGGCTATCAAGGTTCATTATTTGGGGATTTGGCATTCGCCCACTACCAATCAGTATAATAAAAAGGAGTTCAATTCTGGTAACGATACCTTGGCTGTTAATCTGCTTTTTAATACTCCGAATTTAGACCTGACAATAATGAGTGCTACCGCTAGCCAAGCTTTGGTTTTTGACAGAGAGGTGGTTGATTCCCATTTAAAAGGAAAATCTGAAATAGGAGATTATCTGTATCCATCCGACCAACCCCATATTGCGAGTGGTTTCCTGAATGCTTAAAGTTGCAGGATGAAAAAGACAAGCAACGAAGCGTATTATTCCCTGTATTGTAAGTGGCAGGAATGCGGTCAGAGCAAGGCAACCTTTGCCGCATCAGTAGGCATACCCAAAGCAACCTTCTATTATTGGTGCAGAAAGTTTGACACCGATACTGTTCCTACATCTTTCCCTTCCCCGTTTTCAATTATTCCGATGGATCATCCCAGGGCAAGTCCGGTAGCCCGGATCAGCTATCCCTGGGGGATCTGTGTGGAACTGTTTGGCGCTGTGGATGTGGTTACCGTTCGTGAGTTGGTGAGCTGATGCTGGCCCTTTCAAGTTCAGTCCGGTATTTCATGTACCATGAACCGACGGACATGCGTTTTG
>Ga0314774_1000742_pt1 | contig 23784 bp, 18 predicted proteins | sample MetaGCBIA2018_FD_204515 | JGI IMG/M metagenome (GOLD analysis project Ga0314774, IMG submission 204515) | Cryopeg brine microbial communities from Beaufort Sea near Barrow, Alaska, United States - CBIA 2018 | ecosystem: Environmental > Aquatic > Marine > Coastal | place: USA: Alaska | collected...
TTCGCCAAAACGATCCGTTATATCTTGTTTCGAGTAAGGGGTGTCTTCAATAACATCATGGAGGATGGCGGCAATCAAACTTTCTTGGTCGAGTTGAATATCTGCAAGGATTTCAGCGACCGCAATTGGGTGCCAAATATAGGCTTCACCCGATTTACGGGATTGACCTTCATGCGCCAAATCTCCAAAATCATAAGCTACTTGAATACCCGCAACTTGTTCTGCGGTTAAATATTTCGAGGCTTTCTCAAGTAGACCGTTTATCGAGTTTGGAGTGGGCATAGAGGAGTGGTTTTTAGCTGAAAAATGGAGGAGTATTTGGATCAGCCAAAACAACATCCGCATCAATCGTGCCGGCGGCAAGTTCGCGCAATGCGACAACGGTTGGCTTATCATTGTCCCAATCAACAGTTGGCTCTGCACCATTTGCAATTTGACGTGCACGTTTAGCACTTAAAATAACAAGTTCAAAACGGTTTTCTACTTGATCTAAACAATCTTCTACTGTGACACGTGCCATATCGAGTTTCCACTTAAATTTAAAGGTAAAGAGTTATTTTACACGAAATTACGCTTGGGTTTCAAACTCTTCTGCAGAATAACATCTTATTGTGTGTTATTAGTACCACCAAGTAGTACTTTTAAGTAGTTTTCTAGGATACCCTTTTGAGATTGGATTGCAAGCAAAGCTTGTTGGCCGAGTTGTAGACGTAGGTTTTCATCATCTATTAACGCTAACATTGTGGTGTCTAACGTCCCTAAATTATCGCACTGCAAAAGGCCTTGATATTTTAAAAGCAGAGCGGTTTCATCTTCAAAATCAGACATATCTGGTCCTGTCAAAATGGCTTGCTGGTAACGGGCTGGTTCGAGGACATTATGCCCTCCTTTGGGTGCGAAGCTACCCCCCATAATGACGAGTTTAGCATGCTCGAACAGAGGCATGAGTTGGCCTAGACGATCATCTAAAAACAGTTTACTCTCAGAGTCTGGTGATTGGCCCTTGCTTGCGACCTTGACCGATTTAGAAAGGGTGAGGAGCTGTTTTTGAATCGAAGCACTGCGTTTAGGGTGACGCGGCACAATCACTAAAAGTTCAGGTCTGTTGTGTTTGAGCCAGGCCTGGCTAATACTGAGTTCTTCAGCCGCATGGCTAGAGGCTAGCAAAATATAGTCGCGATTAATTGGATTTGGATAATGGGTAATCGTTTCTTGATTCGCGTATTTTAAATTGCCGATGGCGATAACGGTTTCAGGATCCGTACCCAAGCTTATGAAACGATCCGCTTCAGTTTGCGAGCGTGCAAGTACTCGGGTGACAAGTTGCAAGCTTTGTTTATAAGCCTCTTTAAGCCAAGAAGGTGCATTGAGTGTTTTATGGGATATCCGTGCATTGATGATGGTAACTGGAATCTGCTCTTGCTGACAAAGCCGATAGAGGTTAGGCCAAATTTCAGTTTCTAAAATCCAGCACTCTGAAGGTTGGCAGGCCTTAAAAAAGCGACGGATTGCAAAAGGCCAATCGACCGGCAGATAACGATGCTCTACGGAGTGTGAAAAAACCGTTTCTACAATGGCTTTTCCACTTGGGGTATTGGTCGTTATCAATGCGTCAAATTGAGGCTGTATAGCGCGGATAAGTGATTCTGCGGCCTTGACTTCACCGACGGATGCACAGTGCAACCATATACGTTTTGAACCCGATTTTGAGAGTGGCGGATAAGAGAGGCCTAGACGTTGCAAGAAAAAATCAGCACCGGTTTTGCGTTTAATCGCTTCTACCATGATTAACACGACAATGAGAGGGCTTAGCAGTCTAATTAACAGTTGATATAAAGTCATAGAGATCTCATAAAGTAGACGTTTTAAAACGACCAGGCCTGGTCATTTTTAAGCGTTTTAAACAGTTACAATTAATGCCCTGTTTGCAATAAAGCTTCCATCATAGCGATGTCTCCGGGAAGATCGACTTCTGGTGAATCCCATTTACTTTCAACCACTTTAATTTTATGACCGTATTCTAAAGCACGCAGTTGTTCCAGTTTTTCAATCTCTTCTAACTTACCCATTGGTAAGGCATTAAAGGTATCAACAAAGCCCTTGGTATAAGCGTAAATGCCTAAATGTTTAAAGCTATCATGCTCCCAATAATCACGGCCATGTGGAATGGTGGCACGTGAAAAATACAGTGCGAAACCATTAACATCCATCACCATTTTGACATCTTTTGGATTGGTTATTTCCGCTTCATTGACGATTTTAAAAGACAAAGTACTCATCTCGAAACTACCATCATAATCATCCGCCATAAAGGGTGAAATGACATCTTCAATCGACTCAGGATGTACCAATGGTTGGTCGCCTTGCACATTGACAATCAAATCATCCTCTTTCAAACCTAATGCATTGGCGGCGGATGCGATACGGTCTGTGCCCGAAGCGGCCTCAATAGGCGTCATGATCACCTTGCCACCAAAGGCCTCGACGACATTTTTAATGCGATCATCATCGGTTGCAATATAAACCCCCGCTAACCCTTGAGCTTTAGAGATGCGTTCATACACATGTTGAATCATCGGCTTGCCATCAATCAATTTAAGCGGTTTTCCCGGTAAACGCGAAGAGCCATAACGAGCAGGGATAAAGACATAAGTATTCATAAGGATCTCTTTAGATTAGGAGATGGGTTCAAGGAGGTTTTAATTAGGCAAGAATATGAATGGTTTTGGCAAACTAGTTTAGATACTTAGCAAGGCAGGGCAAAGGGAGTTGAGTATCGCTCAATGACCGAAAGCCCTAACGAAGCTAGGCGCTAAAAGAGGCAATCAAAACTACATTCTCTCGTAAAGTGAACGTAACAATTCTGGCGTTACTTTCTCTTTCCAGTTTGGACCGTAGACATTGTCCCACAGCGGCGCTAAACCAGAAGCCGTACGAATCATCTTATCCATATCAGCTTCAGAAAGGTCTTTGGTGACGCCTTTTGGCAGCACAATGTTGTGTTTTTTCATCATCTCACGGAAGACTTTAACGCCTTCTGGATAAAAATCTTCTAAGACATCAAACGCGATACAGTTACCAATCCCGTGGTGATAACCCATTACATACGACAAACCGTAAGAGAGTGCGTGACACGCGCCAACCTGGCTATAAGCGATACTTTGGCCACCCATGTAGGATGCCATCATCAATTTCTCGTCAGAATCAGGGTGATCTTGCAAAAAGACTTGGCTGCAAAGGTCTAAAGATTTTTCACCAAAAGCACGCGCAAATTCATTGATGTAAGTACCATTTAGCGCTTCAATATTGTGAATATAGCAATCCATTCCGGTATAGAACCACTGGTTCGCAGGCACGCCTTGAATCAAATCGGGATCCATAATAATTTGGTCGTAAACGGTGTAATCTGAGTTCATGCCTAATTTTTTATCAGGCCCCGTTAATACGGTAGTACGTGACGCTTCAGCTCCCGTGCCAGAGATGGTTGGAATGCCAACATGGTGAACCGCTGGATTTTTGATCAGATCCCAACCCTGATAAGAGGCTGAGCCACCTTCATTGGTCAGCATTAAGGCTACAGCCTTACCTAAATCTAATGCTGAACCACCGCCTAATCCAACGACACTCACAGGATTGCGGCCGTTGTTGTTTTCAGCCGCAAACGTCTGAACTTCAGCTGTTAAGGCATCGACGTAAGTGGTTTTAGGCTCGTCCGTGACGTCTAACCAAATCACCATATCTTTATCGGTGGCTGGAATGCGTTCTGCTAACGGCTTGTCTTTATGAACTTCATCAACCAAAAAGACCACGAAATCGCCGACTTTCTGACGCTCATCCGCGAGGACATCATCTAGTTGATCAAATGAACCACGACCAAAAATCATTTTAGGGACAGTTTTAAAATTACGAAACTTCATTGAATATAATCCTTGGTCTTATTGGTTAAAAACAGTTGCGAAAGCATCAATACGCGATTGAATGTCTTCTTCTGTCCATGACAGTTGAATCAGCATTGAAACGGTGCGACTGATGATGGCATCCGATTTTGGCGTTTTAATTTGAGTGTAATCAGGACGATCTGCAATCAGCTCAATCGGCAGTTTAGCCGATGCGGTCATATTATGAATATGCGTCCAGTTCTTAAGGTAATGCCAGTTGTTGGCGTACCAATAGAATACTGCCGGCACTTTTTGCTCGGCTAAGCCAGCAACCACTTCACGAGCACGTTCTTCGGTCGGTAGGAAGATGCTTAAGAATCCAGCATTATCACCTGCTTCATCCGGCAGTTCACGGAAGGTGACTTCTGGGTATTGTCTTAACGCCTCTTTAAGGGCTTTTTTATTTTTGCGTTGCGTCTCTAAGATACGTGGCAATTTACGCCATTGCGCCACACCAACCGCCGCATTCATCTCTGAAATACGGAAATTGTTACCCATAATAGGGTGGCTTTCTGCGCCACGATCCATGCCGATATGATCATGGCCATGATCGGCAAACATGTGAGCATTGTTATAGATACTTGTATCATTCGTCAGCACCGCGCCACCTTCTCCGCAAGAAATGGTTTTAACGGAATCAAACGAAAAGGTACCGACTTGACCAATAGTACCTAATGCCTTGCCCTTATAGCTTGCGCCGGTTGCCTGACAAGCATCTTCTAGCAAGACAATATTATGTTTGTCGCAAATGGCTTTGATTTCATCCATCTTGCCCATCGAGCCACACATGTGTACAAAGTTAATCGCTTTAGTGCGTGGTGTGATCACGGCTTCAATGCCTTCTGGCGACAGCGTTAGGGTTTCATCAATTTCGGCAAAGATAGGAATCGCGCCAGCAAATACAATGGCTTCAACACTTGCTACAAACGTAAACGGAGGCACAATGACTTCATCACCTGCGCCAATGCCCGCGGCCATTAGGGCGGTGGTTAACGCGGTCGTACCACTTGAGACTAGATGCGAATGTTTCGCACCCGTAGTCTCGCAAATCATGCTCTCTAGTTCACGTGCTTTCCATACGTCATTACGCATGCCGTCAAAGTTGTAGCGAAAGGTAAAGCCTTTCTCCATGACTTCATTAATTTGTTCTTTTTCAGATTCATCAAAAATCTCAAAACCAGGCATTCGTCGCTCCTAAAATTCAATATGCGAAATATGTGTGTGCTGTTTATACTGACTTAATCAAGCATGGCTTGAATTAAGTTGTTATGGGCTTCTACTTGTTTGGTTTGCGCCAGTCGGCCAGAACTAAAAATACTGTGCAACTCTTTTAAGGCGATATCAAAATTATTGTTAATGACAATGTAATCAAATTCATCGTAATGAGAGATTTCGCTGACGGCTTCTGCCATGCGGCGTTCTATGACCTCGTTACTATCGGTTCCACGTCCTGTTAAGCGTTTTTTTAGCTCTTTTAAAGACGGCGGTAAAATAAAGATAGCAATGGCATTCGGCATCAGTGCTCTAACTTGCTGCGCGCCTTGCCAGTCAATTTCTAGAATGACATCTTTACCTGAATTAAGCTGGTTCTCAACACTGCTTTGCGAAGTCCCGTAAAAGTTATCAAAAACCTGAGCATGTTCTAAAAAATCACCCTCGGCTATTTTCTCTTGAAACTCTTCAAGATTCAAAAAATGGTAGTTAACGCCATTTTCTTCGCCAGGGCGTTTATCGCGAGTGGTGCTTGAAACGGAGACTATAATACGGCTGTCTAATTCAATTAACTTGCCGACTAATGAGGTTTTACCGGCACCAGAAGGGGCTGAAACAATATAAAGTGAACCGCGCATACTACTACTCCAAGTGACTGGCTTTTTGCTAGTGGCCTATTTTAACAGAGAATTTATGCATGGGGGAAGCTATGAAAGGGACTCTTGCAATGGTCGTGAATAAAGTCTCTTTATAGTGTGTTTTTAACGGGGGAGGGACGGTTCGCTTAAATGGTCCACTTACATTTTTTGAATAGGACCTGTTCTCACAAAATATTACGCATTTATTGAATCTTAAATGGAGGCGCTTTCATAAATCTATTACAATGACTTTATGCATAAAGAAAGTATATTTTTAGTAGGCCCTATGGGGGCAGGAAAGTCCACAGTAGGCAGATTGGTTGCAGAAAAGCTGAACTATCAATTTGTCGACAGTGATCATGAAATTGAACACCGAACGGGTGCCACTATTCCGATGATTTTTGACATCGAGGGTGAGGCAGGGTTTCGTGAACGTGAAGAACTGGTGATTGATGAACTCACTGAGCGTTGCGAAGTCGTTTTAGCGACGGGAGGTGGCGTGGTGGAGCGCGAAAAAAATCGTCAACATCTGCGTACGCGCGGCTTTGTGGTCTATCTGAAATCACCAGTAGAAGCCTTAATTCAGCGTACCAAACATGATCGAAATCGACCGCTTTTACAAACCGATAACCCAGGAAAAGTGCTGGCCGAATTGATGGAAAAGCGTGAGCCTTGGTATTTAGAAATGGCTGACCTTGTCATTGAAACTCAGCAGGTGTCCGTGCATCGCGTGGTCAAACAAATCCTTGAACGATTAGAAGAAGAGCATATCGTTTAGATGGTTTAGATGGTTTAAGACAACGAAATCCGCCAAAATTATTCAGTAAACCTTATTTAAAAAGAGACAGAACAGTGAAGACATTACGTGTTGAGTTAGACGCCAGAAGTTATCCCATTTTTATTGGTCAAGGGCTAATGGGCAATGCCGAGTTAGTTAAGCCTTACGTTAAAGGTAAACAGGTGTTGATTGTCACCAACACGACCGTCGCACCTCTGTATTTAAAGGCCTGTGAAAAAGCCTTTGCCGATTTTGATGTCAAATCTGTGGTCTTGCCAGATGGTGAGCAATATAAAACCCTGGAAACGCTTAATTTGGTGTTTGATGAATTGATCGGTCAACGTTTTGATCGTAGCTGTACCTTGATCGCGCTTGGTGGGGGTGTCATTGGCGACATGACCGGCTTTGCGGCAGCGTCTTTTCAGCGCGGTGTGAACTTTATTCAAATGCCCACTACGTTATTGTCGCAAGTGGATTCTTCTGTGGGCGGAAAAACGGGTGTAAATCACCCGCTTGGTAAAAACATGATTGGTGCCTTTCATCAACCAGAGTGTGTCGTCATTGATACGCAAACTTTGAGCACCTTAGATGAACGCCAACTGTCATCAGGTCTGGCAGAAGTCATTAAATATGGCTTGATTCAAGATTCTGAGTTTTTTGAATGGCTTGAAGTCAATATTGAAAAACTCATGCTACGAGAACCAGAAGCTTTGGCGTACGCCATCGAACGCTCTTGCGGGGATAAGGCGCAGATCGTTGCTAAGGACGAAAAAGAAGCGGGTCTGCGTGCTTTGTTTAATCTAGGTCACACGTTTGGTCATGCGATTGAAGCCGGTATGGGGTATGGCAATTGGTTACATGGTGAAGGTGTGAGTGCCGGTACCATGCAAGCTGTTTTTCTATCTTCTCTGTTGGGCGATATTGACGATGGTGATTTCGGGCGTATTAAAAACATTTTTGAGCGTGCTCATTTACCTGTCTATCCACCTAACGTGTCTGAAATGGATAATAAAACATTTCTCGCCATTATGGCCGGTGATAAAAAAGCTCAGGCAGGTACGATTCGTTTGGTGTTATTAAAGTCGATTGGTGAAGCTTATGTCACAGGTGACTACCCCCAAGAGTTACTTGAAAAAACCTTAACGGAGTGGCGTGCATAGCCTTCTTGATTCAGCTTTAACCGCCAGCTTCAAATGGATGGTTAAAATCTTATTTAATTTATTTTAATTCATTCTACATTTAGGGGGCGGTATGCCAAGTCGTTATTCACAACAATTTTCTGCAGAAGGCGTTCGTTTTTCAATGCGAGAAAACATCATGATGATTGATGTTGAAAATGCCTTTGCATCCGCTCAGATCACCACTCACGGCGGCTGTGTTTTAAGTTTTACGCCTAAGAATGGCCAAGATCTATTATGGGTGAGCCCGACGGCCCTTTATAACGGCCAGAAGCCTGTGCGAGGTGGAATCCCTATTTGCTGGCCATGGTTTGGGGCCCATTCGCAAGAAACATCAGCGCCAGCGCATGGTTTTGTACGCAATGCCGTTTGGCATTTAGACCATATTGCTAACTTAGACTCTGGTGTGACAGAAATCGTATTAACATTTGATTCTAATGCAGATACCTTAGCGATTTGGCCACACAGTTTTCATCTGGCTTTAAGAATTGAAGTCGGTGAGAAGTTAGCCATGTCATTAATCACCACCAATTTGAGTAACCACGACATTCAAATTACAGAAGCTTTTCACACCTATTTTAATGTGGCAGATGCCAGAAACTTAGTGATAACCGGCTTAGAAGGCAGTACTCATTTAGATAAGTTGAGCCATGCACCCGCTGAACGCCAAGTGAAAACCTTAACCTTAAATCCTCCAATGGACTCGGTCTATTTACATCAGACGAGTGATGTTTCGATTGAAGATGTTGGTCATCAACGCAATATCACTATTGAAAAACAGCATGCAGATTCGGCTGTTGTTTGGAATCCAGGACCTGAAACCGTTAAAGGCTTTGCGGATGTACCTGACGATGTATGGCCAGAATTTGTCTGTGTCGAAGCAGGTAATGTCTTTGATAATGAAGTCATGATTGCCAGTGGTGATAAACATACTATGACAATGTTGTTATCGAGTCAGCGATCTTAAATTTCTAGCCTTACCAGACCTATCCTACGGCTTTACGAATCCATGTGAGCGTAGGGTAAGTTTTTTGAAGCCACCTTGAAAGCAACTATTAATAGTGCTTTCTTAAGGTTGGCGTGCCTTACGTGCTGTTTTACGTGAATAATTCCTCAAGTAGATGCTACCGAGTATTCCTGTTAAAAGACCAGGAAAAATCAGTGACCAATTCGGAATGGCTAGATAGGCGTAGATGCCTATAATGCCTCCCAGTACATAATGTACCAGCAGTACGACTAAGACATTACTTTGCCAATTCCACGGAGTTTTAGACATTATCTTCTTGGCAAAATGCACCCCTATATCGGTCGCATTGCCCGTCATGTGGGTGGTGCGCAATTGCAGGCCTCTATAGCTCGCGACTAAGGCATTTTGAATACCACACGCCATGGCGCTGAGAAGGACAGAAAAGACCGAGTGTTGGAAGCTGAATAGAGCGGCAAGGGTCAGCAAAACACAGTTCAGAATTAAGCCATAGCCATAGTTTGGCGTTTCGTTATAAGGTTGTTGCCCTATCAGTAGGCCTGAAATGAAGGCCCCTAAAATAAAGCTGATTAAAATCAGCATAGCGATACTGAGCAAAGACCAGTCAAATGCGACCAAATGGGCGCTGACTTGAGAGGCTACTCCTGACATTTGACTCACCGGTATACTAAACTCAATCAACATAGCGCTATTGATGTAGCCAGCAATCAGAGCCATTAAACCAGCAACGATATAAACCTTGAAGATTTGGGTTCGATTAAGAGATTCAGCGGATTCTCTAACGGGATATGGCATTACGAGTCCTTAAGTTAGGTGACACCGACGTAAATAGGCTTGTGTATCATCATAAGCAATATAGCCCTGTTTTAACAGGGGTTTAACGCGAAATCGTTTAAAGATGAAGGCATTTTCGTTGTAAACTACGCGACTGTTTTATAGCTGAATTTATCTTAATGGATTAGGATGAGAACTGAAACGGACCAGGCCTGGTCAAATTTTAAATTAAATGAATTTAATTTAGAGAAGAAGCCTGTATTCAGGGTTAAATTGTGGATAATATGCCTACTCAGTGAGTCTAGACTTATTCATTCTTATACTGATTTCTAATCTGCGGCTATAGTTCAAGGGATATAACGGCCCCCTCCTAAGGGGCAGATCCAGGTTCGAGTCCTGGTGGCCGCACCCTTTCACCCTCCTGTCTCTGTGTTAGCCTTATTTCAATACCTTTCGATTTGAGTTACACGTTTTTCGATGGTTTCCCTCGTTTAAAAAAGGGTTTTGAAAACATTTGGTAGACCAATGGCATGACGATAATCACCAGGGGTATTTGCACTAATAATCCAGAAATAATGGCGATGGCTAATGGCTGCTGCATTTCGGAACCTTGCCCCAGTGCTAAGGCTAATGGAATGAGTGCAAGTATGGCGGCCAATGTGGTCATCGCAATCGGCCGCATGCGGTTAACCCCCGCTTGTATGATGGCTTGATTCTGCTCGACGCCTTCTTTTATTAAGGTTTGAAACTCAGAAAAATAAAAAATCGAGACTTCGGTGACGATGCCTATAATCATGGTCATGCCCATCATTGCCGTAATGTTAAGTTCCATATTGGTGAGCCATAGTCCCATAAACACCATGCCCGTTGCGAGCAAGGGGGGCACAAGAATAGCAATGGCCGCGGCAATGTCTTCATACAAGAAAAGTAAGAGTAGAAAAATAAGGGCTAAAGCCGCGACAAAAACACTGATTAAGCCTTTAAAAGCGATTTGTTGTTGTTGGTACAACCCTCCCATTTCATAATACACACTGGAGGGTAACGTCTTTTGAGTGTTTAAAAGATGTTTGATGTCGGCAATTGTTGAACCCATGTCCCGCCCCGAAATGCGCCCTGTGACAGCAACCATTCGCTTAAGGTTTTCACGTGTGATTTGAGGTTGCCCTATTTCGGGGGTAATTTCGGCAATTCGATTCAAGGGAAAAAGATGACCATCTGGTGCTCGAATCATCATTTTTCCAATGTCTTCAATGGTCGTACGTGCCGATTTAGGCGTCCAGACACGAACACCTACGAGTTTGATTCCTTCCTGAATTTGAGTCGTCACAATACCCGTAAGCCATTGTGTCATTTGGTTCGTGACATTTTCAGGATCAACGCCTTCAAATGCCGCTTTTTCGCGGTCTATTACGGTGGTAATAGCATCACCTGCCAAAATAATTCCATTCTTTACTTCTACCACCCCTGAGATATTTTTGACCTTTTCAGCGACTTGAGTCGCCACTTTCATGAGTAAAGGGAAGTTATCACCGTACAGTTTGATCTCGATGGGTTGAGGCACCGCGGTCAAATCCCCAATAACATCCTCCATTAACAGAGCCGTTTCCACCTCTATTCCCGGAATTTTAGAGGCAATTTCTGTTCGCACATCCGTCATAACTTGATCGATTCCTGGGCGAGGGAAAGGTTTGAGTCGCACAAAAAAATCACCTTGATTGGTTTCGGTGAGGCCGCCACCCAACTGACCTCCTAATCGAGCAGAGTAGGTTTGTATGGCGGGGTGATGAATCAATACCTGTTCAACTTGTCGTAAGACCCGTTCACTTTCAGGGATAGACGTGCCGGGTTTTTGCACAAAATCGAGAATGAATCCACCTTCATCCATATGTGGCATAAAGCCTGATCCCACATTATGAAAGGCTAATCCAGATGCTAAAACAAATGGCAAGATACCGAGCCAAATCCAAATAGGTTTATTTAATACCACCTTCATTAAACGTTGGTACCTGGTTTGTATGACTTTAAAGAGTGCGCCAGTATCGTTCACTTGAGCATCTTTTTGGGTTAGCAGATGCTCAGCTAGCAAAGGGACCGCTAACCAAGCAATCATGAACGATGCAAATAACGCACTGGCCATGGTGAGAGACAATGCTTGAAAAAATGATCCAGTGACACCACTTAAAAATGCCAATGGTATAAAAATGATAATGGTGGCAGCAGAAGAGCCCATGAGCGGTTTCGTAAATTCAATGGCCGCTTCGCGAATAGAATGATTGATTTGGTCTCTGTCATTGGACTGATCTTTGTTGTCGCGCATTCGCCTTACTATGTGCTCAATCATGACAATGCCATCGTCTACAATCAATCCTACCGCTGCGGCCATTCCCCCCAAGGTCATGATATTAAAACTGGCGCCTAACAAATACAGTGTAAGAGCTGAAACTGACAGGGCCGCTGGAACAATAATCAGAGCAATCAGGGTTATTTTGAGATTGCGTAAAAAGAGAAATAAAATCAGCGCAGCCAGTAGAACGCCAATCATAATGGCGTCTCTAACGGTATTGGTAGAAGAGTGTATTAATTCGCTTTGATCGTACCATTTAGAGAGGTGTAAGCTGTGTGGCAATTTAGATTGGTAGTCGGCAAGCCGTTTTTTGACTTGATCTGAAATGTATACCGCATTACTTTTGGGTTGTTGAAAGATCATCAAAAAAGCAGCAGCTTTACCATCCGCTGAGGTTTTTAGCCAATTCGGAGTCACTGATTTTGTGATCTTTGCAATGTCTTGCAACCTTACTAGTCCGTTCGTCCCACTTCGCAAAATAGTATTTCGAATGGACTTTATGTCGTGTAAACGTGTGTCTGCTAAGTTTAGGTAAAGTTTATAGTGGTCTTCCAAACGACCAACGGCTTTAAGGACATTGCTTGCTGAGAGTGCTTGAGTCACATCACTAAACGCTAAATCGTAACTGGCCATTTTTTCAGGATCAATTTCCACTAAAAATTCAGCTTGGTCGCCGCCCATGATGGCCACTTTTGCGATGCCTTCTATGGATGAGAGCAGAGGCACTAATTGCTGTTGTCCTATGTCTCTAATGGTAACTTGTGACAGTTGGTCAGAGGTCAAGCTATAAGCAATAACAGGGAATACGGTTGGGTCCATGCGCCTGACAGTGAATTTGGTGCCAGGAGGGAGATTCGGAAGACTTTGGTTAATGGCGGACTCAACTTGCAACAATGCAGAACCCATGTCCTGACCCCAATTGAAGTTAATGGAGGCTTCTGCGCTACCGCGACTGGTGGTTGAACGTATCGAGTGAACGCCAGGAACAGGTCGAACAGCCTCCTCTATTTTTCGAGTAACGGCGATGACCATTTGGTCAGCGGGTTGATCACCCGCTTCGATGGTGACTGCAATGCGCGGAAAATTTATGTTAGGGAACATGCCTTGAGGGAGTTGAGAGACACTGAAACCACCAGCAATGGTTAAAATGAGAAAGAAAAATAAAATGGATCGACGGTGTTTGGCAGCCCAATGTGCTAAATTCATGGTTGGCTCTCCTGAATGGCCATGCCTTCTTCTAGCTCATAATTGCCTTGCGTAATCACGTGATCACTCTTTTGCAGGCCATGGATGACCTCTACGAAATTATGGTCACTTTCACCTGTCATAACTCTGGTTTTTATGGCCTTATTCTGGATGTTTTGATAGACAAACGCGCCTTGCTCATCGTATAAAATCGCACTGCGAGGCACCGTGATACCTGAGTGCGTATTGAGTTGAATCTCACCTTTCAAACGGCTGCCTAAGACTAACGACTGTGTGAGCTCTGAGGGGATGGATGCAATGACATCCACCCGTTTGGTGGCAGGATTGAGAATGGCATTGATCTGTGAAATATGGGAGGTAAAGACTAACTGGTCATTAAATACTGACTGCAGTTTAACGGCGTGACCAAGCATGATTTGTGATAAATCTTCGGGCTCAATCCCTAAATGGATGACCCAGTGTTGTTGACTGGCGAGTTGAACGGCGCTGGTGTCCGCTTGTACACGCTGCCCAGCTTTGAGGTCAAGTTGCACGATAATCCCATCTTGCGGTGCTCTAAATACCTGTTGATTCTGATCCAATCCCTGCTTTTTTAAACTGTTTAAATTGATCTTAGCGTCTTGCAACTTACTTTCAGCGATAGATACTTGTGCGTTCGTGCTCATATGAGAGCGTAATAGTTGGCGTTCTCGGTTTAAGTCTTTATGAGCAAACGCGACTGCGGCCTGTGCTTGCAGGTAAGTCATTCTGGCCGTGGGGGCGGTATTTACGGTAAACAGTGCGTCGCCTTGTTTGACTTGTTGGCCCAGTTGCACACTGACTTGGCTGATTAATCCAGCATGTGGCAGTGAAAGAGTCGTGATTTGATCGGTATCGGGTTGTATATCACCAAAAACGGAGAGCGTCTTGGTGATGGATTCCAACCTCACTTTCTCAGAGTGGACCTGTGCCGTAAGCGTGACCGTTATTGGCACGGTATCGTCTTCATCAGACAGAGCAATCGAGCTATTCAATCCTAGCAGTAAAGCGGTTGTTAGTAAGGTAGCTTTCATAATTTATCCCCCATAAGTGTTGGTTTTGTGAGTTTAACAGGAGATTCCATAGGGATGGCAAGCAGGGTTTGAAGCGCAATTTTGTTTTCCCATCGTAGTTGCTCAATATTGAGTTGATCCAGTTGCTTTTGAATCCAGCTGGTTTCTAGGTTAATAAAAATTAAGGCGTTGAGTTCCCCCGCTTGATAAGCGGGGCGAGCTTGGATAAGGAGCTTGTGCACCTCAGGTAAAAGCTGGTTTAATTGGACTTGTTGTTGGTTTAAAAGACGCTCTCGTTGCCCCAATTTTTGCACTTCGTTATGCGCTTGATTCAGTCGAGCCTGAAATTCTGCAAACAGTTGCGCTCGTGTGGCGCGCGTCTGCGCAATGACGCCTCGATTACCGTTCAGTAAAGGCAGGTTTAAGGAGAGATTGAGTCCATTGGTTAATACCCCTCCTGTGTCACTCGCACGGCTAACACCTAAGGTGATCGCCGGAAACTGTGCCATGATGGCATTACGGACATTGGCTTCTTGACTGAGATAGCCAGCTTTAAGAGCCAATAAATCGGGTCGGGTCGTGTTCAATTTTTTTTGATATGTTTCCAACTCATCGACTGATAAAGGTGTGAGTGTTGGCAGGTCTTGCAGCTGAAAAGTCGTTCGGCTGTTCAGTGACATGATGTTCGCTAAGGCTTGTTGTGTGTCGTTATGCGTTTGAGCCAGTTGATTTATTTGAGTGGTCAGGTCAAGAAGGCTGGTCAGGTCAATGCTCGTGACATCTAAGGTGACATTGCCCTTTTGCAACTCGCTCTGAGACAGAGCATATCGGGATTGATAGAGTTGCAGTGAAGTTGACAGTAAGTGCAGCCGTTTGTGTTCTAGCACGCTGCGAACAAAGAGTGTTCGGGCTTGTTGAACCACTTGCCACTCTTGCCATTGCAGTGTCATTTTTGACGACTTAAAGGCTTCTTGTGCACTGGTCACCTGGTCTGTATGGGTGAGTAAAGACATTAAATCGTAACTTAAACCAATTCCCCAAGCGTTGACTAAGCCGGACGATCCGTTGACAGGTTGGTCAATGTTCATTGATTGGAGAGGATCTGGAAACAACTGAGCTGAAATAATTTGCGCTTTAGAGACCTGTAATTGAGCACGTTTAGCGGTTAAATCGGAATTATTGAGTAAGGCCAATAGGGCAACTTGCTGGATATTGAGAGGGGATGTGATTTGAGGGGCGCCTTTCAGCTTGTCTACAGAGTCAGAGAGTGATACGTTTTCAGGTAGGGGTTTGGCTTCATACCGAGTGCAACCACTAAGCAGAATCAGTATGATGCTCAAATTAACGATTGATTTAGTCGAGATGTGTGAGAAGGTGATCATAGTGTTTCCATTCAGTGGTTTTGTGATGCACCGCAAGACAGCATCAGGCTTGGCAGAGGGGTTAGATGAAAAAAGCGTTTAGTCCTCATTCTCCTCAGACAGTGCAAGTTTAATGGCGTTGCCATTGCCGGCATCCAATGTCAGATCAAACATCTGTCCCTGTTGGCTTAAAATAGTCAGTTCCCAGACCAAGAAGTTTTCATCTTCATCTAACTTTGCTTTAAAGACTTTTCCTAGACCTGTTTGGTTGCCTAATGAGATGGCCTTGGTTTGATCGATTAACGCCAATCTGGCAACGTCTTGGGTGTCTTGGTACCATGCAACGGGAATCTGACCTTGATATTCCGAGTCCTGCTCTTCGTCCTCTTGATTGGTTAATTGTACTAACTGCTGGCTGCTTAGCTCACCTTTAATGGGAGTCCCTTGATAGAGTGACTCTGCAGAAAAAGCCTGTGCGCTGCTGACCAATAGAGTAATGGACAGCCCAATTGCCGACAGATATTGCCTTTGACTTTGTTGAGCTGTATTTTTCTTAAGTGCCACACACGATGCTATTGACGGTGTCATTCGATTTCTCCTAATGTAGATACAGGTTGAACGTCAGGGGGAATCCCTTTCTAGAGTTCATCATATTCGCAAGCTTGTAAGGTGTCGTTTGCCATTTGGTAAGGAAGCGGCGAATGACCTTTCTATTTGGTAAGGTTGGTTGGCGGCAAACACTTTTATACTATAAGCATCATATGGTGGTTAAATGGACAAGTTGATTTGTCTGGAATAAGGAATCAAAAAATGAAATTGTTGATTGTTGAGGACGACCCCATTGCAGCAGAGGTGTTGGCGCAAAATTTAGAAAGCTTAGGGCATCAAACGCAGTTAGCCAGAAATGGGCTTGAGGCGCTGGCGTCGGTCGCCCAAGACTCTTTCGATGTCATGGTCATTGACCGAATGATGCCGAAAATGGATGGCATCGAGGCAATTAAACAGCTGCGAGCCAACCATAATACAATGCCTGTTCTAATATTGAGTGCACTGGGGGACGTAGACGAACGCGTAGAGGGTCTGCAAGCGGGAGGGGACGACTATCTGGTCAAACCCTATGCATTAAGAGAGCTCGTTGCTCGGCTCGAGGTACTGGTCAAACGCTCACAAACCGTCATGTCCCCGATTTTAAATGATTGGATAGAGGTGTTTGATTTACGTTTGAATAAGGTGTCCGGAAAGGTCTTTCGTCAAGAAAAACGTGTGCTTTTACAGCCTCAGGAGCGAAAGTTATTAGAGTATTTTGCACTCAACCCCAATCAATTAATTACCCGTAATATGTTGCTTGAAAAGGTTTGGGATTTTCATTTTGATACCGACTCCAATTTGATTGATACCCAAATATCCCGCTTACGTACCAAAGTGGACAAACCCTTTCATCCACCATTGATTCACACGATACGAGGCAAAGGGTATGTTTTTTCGCACACTCCAGACGTTTTGGCGTAATCCATTGAAACGCTCCGCCAATAATGAGTTAAATGTGACAAAACCTAATATTTGGCAAACGCTTGCCATGCGCCTGGCCATCCGCCAATCCATCTTTTTGAGCGGGTTAACCCTGTTAGCCATGTTAACGTTGTATTGGGCTTTAAACAGCTTTGTGTTGGCTCAAATAAGTTCCGATTTAAGTTACAACCTGGGACAGTTGACACGTATTCAACAAACGCAAGGTCAAGCGTCTCTTATCGAGAATTTACAGCAGCTAAAAGCTGAGAATCAAACCCGAGGTCACAGTCACCGATATTATTTGTTATTGTCTGCACAGGGCGAACGATTGGCGGGGGGATTACAGAGTTGGCCTGAAGAAGTGGTATTGGATAGTCAGGTAGCGAATGTGCTGTTGGAAAAAGAGAATCTACCAATGCAGCGAATGGATATTGACGAAGGATTTTGGCCAGCGGTGGCCACCCAGTTTACCGATGGGTCAAAGCTATTGATTACTCAGAGTATCGATTCCACTGAACAATTGAAAGACTTTACCTTGATGGTCATGCTGCTGCTATTTGGTGGGGTTACCTTCATCTCTTTATTATTAGGTTGGCTGTTGGGAAATAAAATATTACAAAGAATTGATCCCATTAATCAAACAGCGAGAGCGATTGAATCGGGGAATTTAAGCCATCGAGTAAGACTGCCGTCTTTGAATCATTTACCCGATGAGTTTGATGAACTTGCATCGCATTTAAACCGAATGTTAGACACCATCGAACAGTTGATGCGCGATATGCGCCAAGTCAGCCAAAATATCGCACACGATTTACGCAAGCCTTTAACGCGGATCCAAACCAGAGTTGAAAGCTTGCAAAGCCAACCGTCAGTGAGTTCAGATGCCTTGTCGGATGTTTTGCAGGAGATGGATTCCTTGGGTAAAACGTTTAATGCGTTATTGCAGTTAGGACGATTAGAATCCGGCACTCAAAGTGGTGTTTTACACCCGGTGAACCTATCAAAATTGTGTGAAAACTTAAGCGATCTGTATCAAGATATGGGCTCAGAGCAAGGGTTCATATGGGTGAATAACCTCTCTGAAAACTTATGGGTTCAGGGTGATCGGCAGTTGTTGGCTCAAGCGATTATTAACCTTTTAGAAAATGCTTTGAATTACACGCATTCGGGAGAGCGTATTGAATTCAGATTACAACTCACACCAAAAAATCGTGTTGAAATTCGCATTGATAATAGTGGTGTGGACATAAAGCAAGAACAGTTATTGGAGATACAAAAACCCTTTGTTCGTTTAGACAGCGCACGTTCGGACCAAGGCAACGGACTCGGTTTACCCATGGTAAAAGCCATTTGTGACGTTCACCACTCAACGCTTAAATTGAGTATTAAAGCCAATCTGTTTTCCGCTGTATTTGTATTAAATAGATCGGAGCGTTCATAAAGCAGTTTGTTAGCGGATGTAGGCGCTCGCCGCCGTTTCTAACTGTTTTAAGGCTTTGAGTAAAGCGGGTTTCGAGACGGCGATGTTCATTCGCATAAACCCTTTGCCAGCCTCGCCAAAGGCTAAGCCATCGTTTAACCCTAATTTTGCTTTTTGGACGAGCCAATTTTTTAGTGTTTCTTGATCATCAAACATCTCTCTAAAATCCAGCCAAATCAAGTAGGACGCTTGTGGTCTAGAGAAAGTCACCAAAGGCAAAAACTCTTTCACAAAGTTCTCTACCGTGTCTAAGTTTTGCGTGAAGTGCTTTAATAAATCTTCTTTCCACGTGAAACCCTGTTTGGAATAGGCGGATTGCAAGGCAATCATAGCGAACAGATTCAAGTTGTGGATAGAAACGCTGTTGGCAATGCTCAAATAAGCGGTTTTCAATTGAGGGTTAGCAATGAGGGCATAACCGATTTGTAAGCCCCCTAAATTAAAGGTTTTACCAGGGGAGCTTAGTGTAACCGTTATGTTAGCAACCTCTGGAGAAAGAGATGCAATAGGCACGTGTTGTTGGCCGTCATAAACTAAGTCAGAGTGAATCTCATCCGAGACAATTATGACATTATGGCGCACGCAAATTTCAGCGATTTGTTCCAGCTCAGATCGTAACCAAACGCGGCCAACGGGATTGTGGGGATTACAAAATAGGAACAATTTTACCTGGTTGTCGACGATGGCCGTTTCAAATGCAGCAAAGTCGATTTGATATTGGTGATTTAACCGAACTAAGGGGGTTTCGACCAGCGTTCGGTCATTGAGTTTAGGGGCCTGTAAGAATGGGGGGTAAATCGGCGGTTGCACTAAAACTGAATCGCCCGGCTGGGTAAATGCAGAAACAGCCATGTGAAAACCGTTGGCAACATTATGGGTAAACACTATTTGGGATGTTGTAATGTGATAATGGTGATGTGCTTGCCAATCGATAATCGCTTGATAGACGGGCTCAGGTGTGACGGTGTATCCCAGTAAAGGATGTTGTAAACGTTTCTTGAGTGCATCGAGGATAAACGAGGGCGTGGGCAGATCCATGTCGGCGACCCACATGGGTAAGACGTCTTCTGTCCCAAACAGTGCCTCACGCAACGCATATTTCTCGGCATAAGACCCTTCCCTAGAAATGGTTTGGTTAAGCTCGTCGCTAAAGTCATTGAGGGGCGCTTGCATGAATCAACTCTCTTTTCTATGTTGTTTATTGCCTATAAAGCACTTGTTAGAGACACAATAAAGTGTCTGTTTCAAAATGACCAGGCCTGGCATGTCCTGCGGCCTTACAAAACCATGTGAGCGTAGGGTCACTTTACTTTCGTTTTTTCCAAAGTGTGACTTGCGACAGACTATGTTGATATTTACGTTGGGTTTCACGAATCACAAACGGTAAGTCAAAGGGAGTTCCGACGAGTTCAAACTCGGCATCCAGTACCGCGTGTAAACCTTGCAGCGTTGACACATTTTCACCTGTTTGAGGGTCTTTGTAGCCGCCTAGCCAATATTTTTTAGCGGTAAAGTCTTCTAGCCACGTATAAGGGGAGGTCAGCATTAATAAACCTCTTGAATTTAAACGCTGGTGAATTTCAGCTAAGAATTTTTTAGGTTCATATAGACGGTCAATCAAATTAGCCGCGACCACCATGTCATAGCCCGTAAATATCGGTTTGAGATTAGTGGCATCCTGCTGTAAAAAGGTACATTTATCGGCGACGTTTGCCAAATTGAGCTCGGCTAAACTGCACTCCTTAAAGTCCATAATCTCGCCTTCTATAGGCATTGTGTAGAGTACACTTCCGGTCTCTTTGAGTTGATTGGCGACTTGAATAAAACGTGCCGAGAAATCTACTCCGGTCACCTCGTCAAAATAGTGCGCCAGTTCAAAACTTGCTCGCCCTACAGAGGAGCCGACTTCCAGTACTTTCAAAGCCTTGTTGATTTTAGAATCGTTGAAGTCAGAATCTTGCTGGATGGCTTCAATGGCTGCCTGAGCATAGGCTTGGGCAAAATTTTGTACGCCAAAATGCGATTCGCCGTAGTGAAACTCACAATATTGAGAGACTGCCGTATCGGTTTCATAGGTGGAGAAATGTGTCTGTACGACTTCGGCCGATTCGATATAACGAAATCCTGCGTGCTGGAAGAAATGACGGCGAAAAGCATAACGCGATGTGGAGCTCATGAGATTGCCGGTTGAGATCCAGCTGCCACCTTTAAATAGGGTGTGCTGGTTATCGAAAGTTGGGGTCGTGAAGTCATCGTAAAGCGGGTGTACCTTAAAGCCTTCATACGGATAAATAGGCGTTTGCGTCCATTGCCAAACATTGCCGATGACGTCAAAGAAATCTCCTGTTTGGTTAGTGTTTACCGGTATAGTCGAAGCGTATTGTTGTAAGTTTATATTGGCCTGATCTATATGGTGTAGGGCGTTGCTATGGTCGCGAAGACGAAGGTATTCATCTTCACTGGGTAAACGCAGTGAGCGACCGGTTTGGTGGCCTTTCCAGTGACAAAAAGCCGCAGCTTCCAAGTTGTTGACTTCAACAGGCCAGTTCCAGGGCATTGGGATTTCATCGATCAAACAACGTAACCACCATTCATCGTCTTTTTTTAACCAAAAAGTAGGGTGTTCATCAGGGCTGAATTGTCGCCATTTGTTGCCTTCTTTATCCCAATATTCTGGATTTCTATAACCACCAGCCTGCACAAATTCAAGGTACTCTTGGTTAGAAACCAAAAAGGCAGCGGCTTTAAATTCTTCAACGACGGCATGATGATGTCCATATTCACTGTCCCAGCTGTAAACTTCGGTGGGGTCTTGCTGGTTGACAGTGATTTCACCTGCAGGCACTTCAAATAAGATATTTTGGGGAGCCTCACTCCTGTCAGGGCAAATAGGAAAAACAGGTGTGGCGACCACCGAAGTAATGGGCAGCTGGCGAATCAATACGGATGAGGTCTCTAAGTGAATACGCTCATGTTCAATACACATCATAATCGGCCACATTTGACTGGCCCAATCAATCGGTAACGTAAATTCAATCTCATCAATTAAGTCATTGACAGCCTGGCGGACTTGTTGACGATAGTGGCGGACAGAATCAACCGTTGGCCAATCATAATGGGCTTCATTCAGATCATCCCATGACATTTCGTCCACACCAATCGCACACATGGATTCGATGTGGGGATTCATGCGCTCAGGCAGTAACTTGGCCAGCATAAGTTTATTGGTGAAAAAAGTAGACGTATGACCGAAGTAAAAAATCAGTGGATGGCGTAAACGGGACGGTTTTTCATAATAAGCGCTGTCGGAAGCTAAGGTTTCAAATAAAGCTTCATAACTGTCTTGAGTTTGATTGAAGTACGCTTTGATTTCTGCACGTTTAAGCTCTATATCCCCTTGATTCAGCAACAGTGGTTTTGAAACTAGATCTGCTCGACTTAACATGAAGGCTCCGTGATTTTTTTATTTAAGTATTTATTCTACCCTATTGGACCTACCAGCATGAACGGTGAAGTTGTCATTTTTTAGCCCGGCCTATTTAGGTTTTGGAAAATTTGATATTCGTTCGAATACGACAACGAGTTTTAGGGTTTTTAACCGCCCTCAAGGCTGAGAGCGAAAGGTGATATATGAACGTTTTATACGGCGATTTAATCCGAAGAGTGCATCAAATAATCCAATATTGGATTGGCTTTCAAGCCCATATCTTTTTTCAAATACATCGGCAGATGGGTGGGTCGAGTAACCATGCCGCGCTCTGTCATTTCATTGATTGTTTTAAGGTAAGCAAAGCTGGTTTTGCCAATATAAAGCCCTTCTAAAGATTCTTTACTGTGAATCTTCAACGCATCCTTAAGGCCGCGTAAATATAAGAAATCTTTAGTGAAGCCCCCTGCACGATAAACGCGGGCGGTTAAACGGAACGCTTCATCTCGAGCAATGCCATAATCATTCATTAAGGTCTTAAAAGTATGGCTGAAGTCATATTGATTAATCATCATTTTGACGGCAATCACCCGTAAAGCTAGGGTTTTCAATCGCGGCAAGTTCATATTGCCCGTCATATATTCGGATAAGATTGCCAAACCTTCTTGAGTATAGGTATTGCCCGGTAGACCCAATTTAAAAATCTTTAAAGGTTGTAAATCTGCATTTACGGTGGTTACCATATGCACTCCTAGTTCATGATGAATTAAGGCATTGATTTCCATCTGATTCATTTTCATGGATTTATTGATGAGAATGGTTTTTTTAGCATTGTCCACCATCGCTGAGGCGATGATTTTATCGGTCACTTCAACGTGACACTGAATATTGTATTCTTCCAATGCCGTTAAAAAATAGGCCTTAGCCGACAGTGCATCAATGGTTCGCTCTTCAAAGACTTCAAAAGGCTTGGCATAGAGAATAAAATGCGCCATTTGAATGTCATCTTCACTTGGCTCACCATAATAGCGCAATGAGTTATAGAGAAAGTTTTCTGTCCCAACGGTTGCTAATAAATCGATTTTAGTCGCATAGGAGTCAATGGTATCGCGATACATCTGTTGAATGGAAATGTCTGAGATGTCATTTTCAGGTAAGCGGTAGAGTTGTTCACGAAATTCGAAGGGATTGATCTCTAACTGTCGATAATCAAATTCAGGCGTATAGTTATAATTTTTGGCAAAAAAACGTTTTTGTTCGCGCACAATGTTTTTAGGATTAATATAAGACAAGGTCGAAATGCCACTGGCGAGCTGGTAAAGTTTTTTGTCTAGTTTTAAAACAGCCGGCTCCAGTTCAGAAGAGAGCATTTGGGTTTTATGGCGTGGTGTGTTTGGCTTGCCTTGTTTTGCAAAATAAAGAGCATTGGCTAAAATGATTTGTTTCAGTGCCGATTTTAATTCATCTAAGACCAGCGGATAAGCTTCACCACTTAACTCATTCATAAAAACTTTTTTGATCACCGTCGGTAAGGCTAAAGTGTTTTTAAAATGCTGCTTTACAAAGGTTGCTAAATACCCTCGGCCAAAAAACAGTTCATCAATGGCGGAACGCGTATCAATATTTGGCATGTTCGTCATGCCTAGGCTTTTATTCCAGTGGGTAATGACGCGGTCCCAACGAATACTGTCAAGTTGTTCTGTTCCAATATTGAAGGTCGGTGGCGAAATTTCGCCAGCCATGTGGCCATGGTTATAGGCGTGCAAATCATAAACTAGGCAATTGCCATGCAGTTTTTCAACTTTTTTAATGAGCGCGCCCAGTACACGATAGAACAAGGCATGTTTATTTACACTAAGCTGTATTTCATTTATCGCCAGAGGCACAGACCAAACCTGTTTAGCTTCTTTATAAATACAGGTT
>Ga0314774_1000746_pt1 | contig 23725 bp, 16 predicted proteins | sample MetaGCBIA2018_FD_204515 | JGI IMG/M metagenome (GOLD analysis project Ga0314774, IMG submission 204515) | Cryopeg brine microbial communities from Beaufort Sea near Barrow, Alaska, United States - CBIA 2018 | ecosystem: Environmental > Aquatic > Marine > Coastal | place: USA: Alaska | collected...
CATGTAACCTCGAGGTTACATTTTAATTTTAGGTAACCTTTTAGTTCTCATGTAATACCAAATCAAACCAAATTAAATTAACCTATAAATACCTGAAAACCACGCAATTAATAAAAATTGCGTGGTTTTGGTGCCATTTAATATGGCTAAAAGTGACCCCGGAGGGACATCTATCAACTTAATCTTCAAAATCTGGTAGAACCCTAACAAGTGGCTCAAAACCCCTACTTACGGTATGTTCACAACATAATAACTTATTTTTTTTCAAAACAGACCAAGTGGAATTAAGGTTAATTCAAATTATGGCGGTACATTTGGCAGTACAATAACACATCAAAATGGGATCAATAACTGTCAAATTACGAAAAGGAAAAGAAAGCTCACAGCAAATCTACTTGCATTTCAATTATGGGCACAAGAAGCAATATCGTTTTGCAACCGGTTTAGGCATTAAAAAAATAGAACACTGGAATTTCGATTCCAATACAGTTAAAAATGTAAAAACCGAACCGGAAAGCAACAATATCAATGCAAAACTGGCCGATTTAATTAAAGATTCATCTAATTTATTAAGGGACCTTGAGAACGGCGAAATTCCCATTGATAATTTATTGATTAAACAAAAGATAAAGCAGCTTAAAGAGAAAAAGAAGGCTCCCAAAGAAACTCAATATTTTGTAGACCAATACAAATGGTTTGTGGAATATTACAGCAAAAAACCAAGGCCAACTACACAAAAACCACTTGCCAAAAGCACCTTGAAACCGTATAACAATACTCTTAGAATTGTTGAAGATTTTGAAAAGCACATAAGGATAAAGTTATCTTTCCAACATATTACTTTGACTTTTCATACAGAATTCATTCAATATCTACAGGAACAGGAATTTTCAGATAACTATATTGGAACACAAATAAAAAATATTAAAACAGTTATGCATGATGCGTTTGAGCGGGAACTTCATAAATGCCTAGACTATCAAAAATCATCATTCACTAAACCTAAAGAGGAAGTAAATCACATTTATTTGTCCATGGAAGAGATTACTCAAATAAAAAATTTAAAGTATACCCGCCAACCTATAATGGACATAGCAAGAGACCTATTTGTAATAGCTGCAGTAACAGGATTAAGAGTATCGGATTATAAAAATCTTACCGTTTCAAATATTAAAGAGTACAAAGGCATAAAATATCTGGAAATTCGAACCCAAAAAACTGGAAAAATCGTTCATATACCTCTCCATCCTTTTGTGATTGATATCCTCAAAAAACGAAACAATGAATTCCCCCGAATGATTCCAGAGCAAAAAATAAATGAAGCCTTAAAAAGTATTGGGCGAAAAGCAAAATTGAATGACAACGTTATTATTGAGCGTACAATTGGCGGAGAACTCAAGAAGTTACCTTTTAAGAAGCATGCACTGCTTACCAACCATACCGCTAGGCGAAGTTTTTGCACTAATGCATACAGGGCTGATATGTCGGTAATAGATATTATGGCCATTAGTGGTCATACCTCCGAAAAAGTGTTTTATAACTACATTAAAGCTTCGCCTATGGAGCGATTGGAAAAGATATCTCAACATGCTTTTTTTAATTGATCAAATGATAAAATACCATTTTCAAATAGCTGGAATACTAGTGAAAGGTTGATGTTTTAGATACCAGGAAATGAACAACTAAACCGAGACACTTTTTGAACCAAAATCAATTGGCCAGTAATTCGTATTAACCAAAAATTAGCAATCGCCGTTGCAACGATCAACTATCTTCTTTTGGCTAAATTTTACACTAAAAACTGCTTTCGCAACGGCGGCAACCGTGATTGCAACGGCAAATCAACGGCTCCGTTGCAAAATACCAACGGCCGTTGCAACGGCAATCAACCGCGCCGTTGCAACCGCTAAATATCCCCTTCTTCTGGTTATATTTAATAGGCTACGAATACCGGAAGAGCCTATTTCAAACAGGAACAGGAGGCCGAAGCCTCCTGTTCCTTTAAGAAGATATTAAGCATTCTTTCTAACTTTATTGGATAATCAGGGATCTCACAAATGAATGTGAAATTTGAACATCCGGTCAAAAAGTATCTTTGACATCTTCTCAATTCGATTTCCCACTTCTTACCGTTGTAGAAAACCAAATATCAATATTTTGAATTAAAACCTAAATGATGTTTGTCATTTTAAGTTTTACTAATTTAGGTTGTCTTTGGGCTAAAAAGAATGATATATATCAGGAAAGAAAAATTTAACATTTTAAAGACAGATTTTTTCGCTTATCATTTTCCCGAAATAGTATTTCCGAATGCCAAGAGATAAATAGACAACAATAAAAATCCACAGAACGCTGAATATTCACCACTTTTAAATGGGCGTGTCTTATCTGTGTATTATTGGGCATTTTTTATTTTTGTCCATTCCATAAATCATGAAATTACTTATTATAATCTTTAAGGAATTCTTTGGTAATTGGTTTTTCCTTCATAGCCACTATATTTTCATCGTTGTTCGCGCAATTTAGGTCATGCTCGTCAATGGATGAAGAAATGATGAAAACCCTGCAAAGATTTTTAAAAGGAGTTGACAGTTTATCATACGCTGTCATAAATTCAAATCCGGACATTCCGGGCATATAAATGTCCACAAAAATCACCTCCGGCAATTGTGGAATGTTTTCCTGATTTTCCTGCAGGTAATTTAACGCCTCTATGGCAGAGGAATACTGCAACACTTTTTTTCCGAAATTGTTCTTGGTGATCATGCGGGATGCAATATAAAGGTTTATAAGGTTATCGTCAATTACCATGACACTTTCAAATTTGTGGACTATTTCCTCTTTCATTTTTTTAAATTTTTAAGGGTAATAATAAAAGTAGTTCCCACTCCTTTTTCAGAATGAACCTCGATTTTTCCATGTATTTTCTCAAGCGTTTCCTTTACAATATACAACCCAAACCCGGAACCGGTTGTTGTGCTCGGCAAGCGATAAAACATATCAAATATTTTTTCGTGGTACGCCGCGTCTATTCCTATCCCATTATCGGAGATACTGAGCTTTAATTCTTTATTGTCTGTTGCACCGGTCAGTTTTAAATATCTCCCGGAAACCTCTTCTGTATGGTATTTAATGGCGTTGGAAATAAGATTTTTCAATATGGTATTAAAACGTTGCCAATCGGAATAAAATGGCTGTTGCTCGTCAATGTCAATTTGAAATGAAATTCCTTTTGCCTCTTTGATATTGCGCACCGAGTTTACAATTTCATTGATGGTTTTCTTGATGGGTATTTTTTGGGGTTCCAGGCCGGTTCGGTTATTTTGGGAGTAACTCAGGATGTTTTTAATAAATCCGTCAAGGCGGTTTATACTGGCCCGGATCATCCTCACTTGTTCAAGGGTGTCCGGTTCCCTGCTGTCTTCCTCAATAAAGGAAATAAGTCCGAGAATGGACGTGAGCGGGGAGCGTAGATCGTGGGAGACACTGTAAACAAAGTGGTCAAGTTCTGTGTTTGTTTTTACCAATTCCTTATTTGAAAGGTTTAATTCTGCCGTCCGAATTTTTTTCTCCTGGTATTGAATAACAAGCTCTTCATTCTGCTTTTTAATATTTCCTTCCGCGTTTTTTCTTTTGGTGATGTCAAATTGGGTAACAACATATTGATAGGGTTTTCCCCGTTCATCCAGAAATGGAGTAATGATAGTATCTAACCAAAAAGTAGTTCCATCTTTCGCTTTGTTTTTAAATTCTCCTTTCCAGATTTCCCCCCTACTTAGAGTTTCCCAAAGATTTTTGATGTATTCTTTGGAATGGTATCCTGAATTGATAATGCGGTGATCATGCCCTGTTAATTCTTCCGGGCTGAATTTTGAGATTTTACAGAAGTTGTCATTTACATGTTTGATGATTCCTTTTTGATCTGTAATTGCTACCATAGATGATTCATCCATAACATATTTATAATCCGAAAGTTCTTTGTTTAATTTTTCCAGTTTTTCTTCTGCTCTTTTTCTATTAGTAATATCGAACAACACATTCACGGCTCCCGTTACCCGGCCGTTTGAATCCAAAGAAGGAACGGAATGGGGCACTATATTTACTTTTTCTCCATTGGGACTTTCTATAATTATTTCCTGATCGGTTATTATCCTGCCTTCCTTAAGAGCTATAGCCATTGGGCATAAATCGATAGAAAGAGGATTGCCATCTTTGTTGTAAATTTTCCAGAAACCGCTCCATAAATCTTTTTGAAATTCTGGGTTTCTTCTCCATAAGGCTGCTGCAGCTTTGTTATAAACTAAAATACGCCCTTCGGAATCGCAGGAATAGGTAGCTACAGGTAAATTCTCTATCAATTCCCGATACCTTTTTTCACTTTCCTCTATTTTTTTCCGGGATTCTACCTTTTCAGTTACATCTATAAAAAAGAAATAAATGCCGTCTATATTGCCATTAATGTCTTTATGCGGCTGTAAAAGTATATCCTGGTAAAGATCAATGATTTCCCCATTAACCTTCGTATCCAATTTCAGAAGCTTTTCATGGGCTGAAAAGGCTATTCCGGTTTTGTAAACCTTGTTCAGGATTTCAATTAATCCTTGCTCTTCGGTTTCTGGACGTATTTCTTTCATGGATTTGCCAATTATATTCTTTTTATTAATTAGCTCTAAATAAGTATGGTTAGCCATTTCGTACACATGATTCGGACCCTTTAATATTCCCATACAGGAAGGAGCCTGTAAGTATAGATCATTGAAACGCTGTCTTTCGGTTTCAAACGATATTTCCAGGTTTTTTTTATCCGTTACATCTTCAATAATGTGTAAAATATGGGTGATGTTGTTGTTATCATCCTTTATTGGAATGTTCTGAATATTGGCATACTGGACTTTAAATTTTGTAGTGCCCCGAATGGGGATGTCGTATTTTTGAAACGGTATATTATCCGAACCCTTTTTGGCGATTACAAAATTCAGGGAGTTTCTTAAATTTTCAACACCGTTTGATACACTATCTTCCGGATTTTCCGGAAATGATTCAAATATTCCTTTCCCTATAAAATCTTCCTCTAATGAAATCGCTATATCGAGGGTGGCTTGATTAGCTGCAACAATGGTGAATTTTGGAGCATCCGGAAGGAGAATTAAACTGGGGTTGGGTAAAATTTGAAATACATGGTTAAATTGGGGAGGTAAGGCCATGATTCAATACAATTTTAAACATTTGATCATACAAGATAGGTTAATTTAACTTATTTTTAGAATATTATAGCAAAAGAGTTAATTTCCTTAAACTCATTTTCATTTTTACATTATAGTTTATTCTATTTACATGGAAACTTTGCCCGAAATCTGCATTTGGGTTTGGTAAGAAATAAATTTAGTTTATTAGGATTCTAACTTCTAACTTGAAATCTTTCCATAGTCCAAAACCTTTGAAAAGTTAATTCTCTGCAATAAACAATAGGATCAAGAGATATTATCCGTTAGGGGATTTAGAATTAAATTGTAATGGGCTTTAGCCCCCTATATTTTTTATGGTAAGTATTATGAAGGATTTTTCTGCCCGGAAAGATGTAATCCGGTAATTTGGCTGACAAATTATCCTTTTATCGAATAAGTTTATTTTTTTAACAATTAACTAATATTATTTTTTTAATTTAGTTCAGGAATTAGCGAAATAAATATGGAAATGGTAAATAGATATGCTAAAATATACAGAGATATATTTTTTATTGATCAGCATTCTTTTGTTATTAAACTCACTTCTTAAATTTATTTGAGAATAATAGAAATTCCCCTGTTAATTCACGGATAGGCTTCACCCCCCCCTCTGGAGTCTATCCTTTTTTACTTCCCCAATTAATTATCGTACCTGATTTTAATGTTCAATTTTATTTTTGATCTAAATGATTCATTCTAACAATTCTTAGCAGGAAGGTTCCAGGGATATAAGGAATCTTATATGAATTTTTTACAACTTTTTATTTCACTTTAATTGTGGAATTTGTCCTTTACCTCCAGCAAAAATTTGAACTGATCACAGAAGCCTGGAATTACTTATTCTGATAATCAAGATTCAAAATTTTGAAGTTTTGAAGGAAATTTTTCCAAAGTCACAAAGGGCTTTAGCCCCATACCGCGAACTTTTTCCAATTGCAACGGCAAATTACCAACCACCGTTGCAACGGTCAATTACCTTTTTTTGGTTATTTTTTACATTAAAAACAGCTTTCGCAACGGCTGCAACCGTGATTGCAACGGCTAATCAACGGCGCCGTTGCAATTTACCAACCGCTGTTGCAACGGTGAACCCCAAAGTGAAGCAACGGTGAAGTAACCGTGAAGCATTGCTTGTAAACTCTCTCTAGTGTAAAAAATATTAACTAACTTTCACCACTAAGGATCTGCCCTACCGGATCCCGTTTTTCACAACACATTTACAATTCCCATAAATGGCAAAAGCAGATATTGATTTTGAAAAAGAACTTTGGGATGCAGCGAACGAATTAAGGGGCGCGGTATCTGAGAATAACTACAAAAACTACATTTTACCCCTGGTTTTCCTGAAGCACCTTAGCGAACGTCACGAGGTGGTGCGGGAGGAACTGAAGGTTTTACTTAAGGATCCAAAATCCGATTATTACACTACAGATAAGGATGAGATCAATTACGTCCTTGAAGACCGGGATGAATACCGTTCCCGCAATACCTTTAACATCCCGGAAACTGCTTCCTGGCAATATTTAAAGGACAATGCAGAGCAGAATGATATCAAGGTGAAGGTGGATGATGCCTTTGATGTAATCCAGGAGCTTTTAACCGGATACAACCCACAGCTTCACAACCTCCTGCCGCGTATTTTTGTGCGGAGTGAATTATCTTCAAAACAAACCGGCGGAATCATCAACTTACTTTCCCACCCTAAATTTTCTGAAAAGGAAAATCCCCAAAGTGATATCCTTGGCCGAATTTATGAATATTACATTGGTCGTTTTGCAATGGCTGAAGGTTCCGGTGCGGGACAATTTTTCACGCCCGGAAGTATTGTAAGACTGCTGGTGGAATTGCTAGAACCTTACAAAGGAAGGATCTTTGATCCCGCCTGTGGCAGCGGCGGAATGTTCGTGCAGAGTTTAAAATTCATAAATGAACACGGCGGAAATAAAAAAGACATTGCAATTTACGGGCAGGAAATGACTGCCCAAACTTTAAGGTTATGTTTGATGAACCTGATGTTACGGGACCTTTCTTTTGATATTAAATTGGGAAATTCCTTACTGGATGACAAATTCCCCAAACTAAAAGCCGATTATATTATTGCCAATCCTCCGTTCAACGTGAGCAACTGGCACCCCGAAGATTTGCCGGATGGAGATCCAAGGTTATTTGGACCCAAAGAAGAATTCACTACTGATGGCAGCGCCAACTATATGTGGATGCAAACCTTCTGGCACCACCTAAGCGATACCGGAACTGCCGGAATTGTAATGGCAAACGGCGCGATGACTTCCAATACCAAAGGAGAGAAAAACGTGCGCCAGCATATGGTAGACAACAGCATGGTAGATTGTATCGTGCGGCTGCCCGACAAGTTGTTTTTGACCACTGGAATTCCCGCCTGCCTGTTTATTTTAAGTAAAAATCGGGATGGTAAAGATGGAGTTCACCGGGAGCGGAATGACGAAATCCTGTTTCTGGACGCCTCTAAAATGGGAACCATGGCAAGCCGTAAATTGCGTGTATTTACGGATGCTGACGTGAGCCGAATTGCCACAACCTATCACAATTGGAGAACCATGAGCGAAGACGAAGGCTATGAAGATATTGATGGTTTCAGCAAAGCAGCCACCATTGCCGAGGTACAAAAACAAGATTATAAACTTACCCCCGGCATTTATGTAGGTACCGAAGCCGAGGAAGATGACGGGATTCCCTTTGAAGAAAAGATGGAAGGGCTCAAAGCGCAGTTATTAGAGCAGTTTGAAAAGGGGGAAGTGCTCAAGGAAAAAATAAAAAATAATTTTAAAAAAATCCTTTAAATTGTAGAATGACAGAAGAGAACACGGTAATAGAATACAAGAGCCTGCTGAAGGTAACTACGGGAAACAATGGTTTTAAAGATCTTGCTGTAACCTGTGTTTGCCTTGCGAATACTCAGGGAGGAAAAATTATCATCGGTTTGGAAGACAAAACCAAGCTACCTCCAAGAGATCAGAAAATCACGGATAAAATAAAGAACACTACCATTACTCGGTTAAGAAATCTATGTTTTAATGTGGGTATTTCTTTAAATGAGAAAGAAATACATGAAAATGGCGGTGAGTTTTTCAGTATTTCAATTCATCCAACCTTAAAATCAATTGCCACCACTTCCGAGGGTAAAATCTACATCAGGATTGGCGACGAATGTCAACCTGCTCGAAGTGAAGATATCGTTAGGTTAGCTAGTGAAAAGGATGCTTTCCAATGGGAACTGCAATCGAGAAACGTTAAGGTAGCCGATATTTCAGGAAATGCACTGCAATGGTTGGGGGACGAAATTAGAAATTCAGATAGAGTGAAACCTTTTGTAAAAGAAATGTCTGACTTTGAAATAGCTGTGCATTATAACCTTATCAATGACAATAAATTAACAAATCTTGGTGTTCTTTGGCTTGGGAATTCTGCACAAAGAAGCCGAATTGTTTACCCTTTGACGGTTCAATATATTGTTTATGATGAACTTGAAAAAAAGATTAGAAAGGAGGAATGGAACGATTACACAAAAAATCCAAAGGAACTTTTGTTGGATATCGAAAAGGAAGCTATAGAACTTACCTACTTTGATGAATTCCCTCAGGGCTTATTTCGAAATAAAATTAGACATTATGACGCACGGCTGATCCGGGAACTTTTCATAAATGCAATTGCACATAAAAGCTATACCATTTCGGGCGATATTTTCATCAAAGTTTATCCCGATAGATTGGAGATCACAAATCCAGGAGGATTGCCTTTAGGTATTACAAAAGACAACATTCTCCATACCACAAACCGGCGAAATCCACATCTCATTCGTTTATTGCACGATCTTAAAATGATGGAAGGAGAAGGAAGTGGTTATGATCTTATTTATGAAATTACTGGTCGGGATTCCAAACCCTATCCAATAGTTTATTCAGATTTTAATGCTACTACCATAACACAATTCTCTAAAATATTGGATGAGGAAGCTGTTCTTCTTATGGATTTTATTGCAAAAACATATCCTCTTTCACAAAAGGAATTGATTGTTTTAGGAATAGTTACAAGACATAAAAAAATCTTGACAACCCATTTAACCAAAGAGCTTCAATTGAGCGATGAGGAAAGATTGAGATCTTATATAGGAAAATTAGTAGAAAAAGGGATCATTATAAACAGGGGAATCAAGAAAGGAACAGAATATCTTATAAATCCTAAGCTAATTCAGAATTCTAAGATAAACATAAAACCGACTCTTAAAGTAATAGAACCTCATAGATTGAAGGCTTTAATAGAGGAAGATTTGGAACGGTATCCCAAAAGTCAAGCGGTTGAGGTACAAAAACGATTGGAAGAAGTACCTATTGAGGATATTAGAAAATGTATTTATAAAATGGTTAAAAAGGGAGAATTAGAACATTCCAATGACAAAACCTATAGAAAATACTGGTTGGTAAAAAAAAATAGAAACAACATAGAGAATTAGGATAGAAAAGCTGTATCCCTTAAAAAACAGGTGCTTAAAGAATAATTATTTAAAAAAAAAATAAATAGACCTCATTTAGAATTATTAAAAAAGGAAATTTGAAATTTTATTGCTGAATTCATTATAAAAGCAGAATTACAAACTCACACCCGGAATTTATGTTGGGACAGTTGATGAAGAATAAAAACCATTGTTCACAATTTAAAAACAAAAATGCTTAAATCAGTCTCGAATCAAACTACTTACTGTTTAACTTACGAAAATCCCGAGCGCCAGCTTGTACTGTTTTATACAAGACGTGGATGCAGGTTTAACTAACTAATTAACCAATAATAAAAAACTTTAAATATGAAACCTCTGATTTTAGAATTTGCTGAAACACCGCCGATGCAGAATTTGGATTTCTCATTGATTGAATATTCAAACAAATTAAATTTATCTGTTTTAATAGGGACTGAAATGGTAGCAGTTACCTCTTCCAATATGAGCACAGAAACGTTTACCAAGGTTCATCAAGAGCCAACTGATTCAGATAATGATTTAAGATATCAAGCAAATTATTTACTTAATACCGAAACAGAAACACGTACAACACAAGAACCGTCCGACAGCGACTTCGATAAAAAGCAACAAATTAAATTTCTTCTTGATACAAGAACAGACACATTCACACAACAAGAACCAAGTGATAATGACCAGGACAGAAATTCATTAATGCGGTTAATGGACACGCAAACTATAACAGAATCCCAGGAGCCAACTGATTCAGATAAATGATTTTAATTATTACACATAAAGGAGATTTTACCGCTGATTTTGTTATTGATAAACTTAACAAGCAAGAAATCAAGTATTACAGATTTAATTGCGAAGATATTGATAAAGAAAATTACCTTTTTTCAAAGGAAAACCATTTTACATTTCAATTAAGCAATCTAAATTCTTTTCATTCTGTTTGGTTCAGAAGAACTAAATTGCCTGACTTACAAGTAGAAAACGAATCAGAAAAATTGTATTTTCTTGGTGAGTATGATTCTTTGCTCAATAATCTATTTATGCAACTGAACACCAAAAAGTGGTTAAGTAATCCAACTTTTGTTTACCAAGCAGAAAATAAGATATTTCAACTTCAAATTGCACAAAAAATTGGTTTTAAAATTCCCGATACCATAATCACAAACCAGCATTCCGTATTAAAAGGGTTTCTTTCAAAGCATAATAACAATATTATAGTTAAACCCCTTTCGCAAGGCAGAATTAGGAATGATAGTGGATTAAAATTAATTTATACAAGTAAGATCACCACAAATATTATTGACAAAATTGACACGTATTCACTAACACCCTCCATTTATCAAGAGTATATAGCGAAAGAATATGAGTTGAGAATTACAGTTGTAAACAAAAAAGTTTTTGCAGCAAAAGTGGATTCCCAAAAATATGATGGAACAAAAACTGATTGGAGAAAAGCAAAAATCCCTTTTGAAAAATATTTGCTGCCAATTGACATAGAAATTAAATGTATAGAATTAGTGCAAAAACTGAATTTAGCATTTGGGGCAATAGACATGATTAAAAACTCAAAAGGTGATTATGTTTTTCTTGAAATCAACCCAAATGGGCAATGGGCATGGCTTGATATAGAAGCTGGACTTAATATTTCCCAGGAAATAATTACTTATTTAACCGAATGAAACAATATTTGGATTATATCGGATTAAATAGAGATATTGCTGAGACTCCTGTATTTACTACTTTTTTACCTTTAGAAAAAGATCAAATAGAAGTTGCGGAAAAGTATTTGGAATATTTAAAAGAAATAGACCATTACCAAAAAGATAGAAGAGCAACTATTGAAAGTAAAAATTCTCAATTAGTAGGTCAGGCCAGTATTGTTACCTCAATCTTTTCGCTTTTTGTTCCGTTACTAATTGGTAATCTGAAGAGTGTTTCATTATGGATTTCCATTCCTCTTTGCTTATTATTTCTCTTAATAATGGTGCTTTTTTTACTGACAATTATCCATTCAATCAGAACACTTGAAATTAACAGATTCAAATACGCAACACGAAGCACATCTTCATTAACAAAAGAAACAAGGTCAATTACTGTAATAGACTTTTTAAACGAAGAAATTTCTGACTTAATTTACATAATTAATCACTCAACTACTATTGATAATGATAAAGGTCAAAATTTAATTTTTGCAACAAGGTGTTTTAAAATTGCCAATATCGGTTTTGGTATTCTTACAGTTACCATTATAATTTCGGCATTCTTTTTCAAGAATGATACGCCAGAAGTTAGAATTAAAAACATGGATGAAATTAATCTCGTTATACCTGACACTATAAGTAATTATATAATCAATTTATCAGAGGTAGACACCATAAACGTGAAAATTGATGATACATTAAACATCAAAAACTAAAAATTAAATCCTAAACCAATAAATACAAATTAACATAAAATCAGCCCCATCATGATAAAAACAATGCATAAAACATTCTTGAATCAAAAGTCCGCGCTCGTTTGTTCAGGGGATGGTCCCACGGACAATTAATCTTTTAGCGAAATATGAAACTTGAATACTTAATTCCAATCGATAGTAAAAAATCAAATTTATCAACTGTTGAAACTTTTAAACATAATCTTCAGGTAATTGATGAAATAAAAATTCATAAAAACTTCATGGTTTTTAAGAACACCATTCAATTTCCCTTCAATATTTCAAAAGGAGAGATTTCGAGTACTAAGCATATATTCTTCGAACTAAAAATTGAAATTGACGAAGCAAATGATTTAAAGGAGGTCCACGAATTTATCAGAAAGTTAAAATCAATTCTTTTTAATATTTCACCCAATATGCAAATTCTTTACGATGGAGTTAGCAAATTTTATTCAGTAAAAGCTTATCCTTTAATTTATGAGGTTGAGAATTTAATGAGGAAATTAATAACCAAATTTATGATCGCTAATGTAGGTGTTGATTGGATAAAAAACGAGGTTCCAGATGATTTAAAAAATGGAATTAGAACACCCAATCGAGATAAAACCTTTCTTTACAACTTCGATTTTATACAACTAAAAAGTTTATTATTTAGTGAAAAATATAATAGAAATAAGGAAGAATTGATTTCAAAAATAAAATCAATAAAAAAAGAATCAGAAATAGACATAGAAGAACTTAAAAGTTTATTGCCAACTTCTAATTGGGAAAAATATTTTTCCAAAAAATTAAAAATATCGTCAAAGGATTTGTCAGATAAGTGGCAAGAATTATATGATTTGAGATGTCTAATAGCACACAACCGAACATTTTCAAAAGATAATTATGACATCGTAGAAAAATTAGTTGAGGAAATAAAGCCTCATATTTCAAGTGCTATTAAAAACTTGGATGAGGTAAAAGTAGAATCCATTGATTTTAATGATTTGATTCAAGATGTTATCTTACAACTTGACAATGCTGCATTTATTTTTATAAAGAAATTTCAAGCTTTGATGAATAAAGTCAATAAAAGATTAGATTCAATTGATGTTCAAAAAATATACGGACACACATTAGAAGATTTAAACTTTCAACACAGAATGGGAATTCTTTTAAATGATGGAATTATTAATGAAAATGATGTGCAGGATTTAGTTTTTTTAGATTCCATATATATGAGAACTTTTGGTTCCCAAAGATCACCTATTAACGAAAATGAACTAAAAAAATCTTTTCAATTAATTGATAGGTTTGAAGATATTTTTAGTTTATAAACTACAATACACATCGGTTACCAGCAAATAGTGGGCATAGTAGTAAAATGACATTTTAGATAATAAATAAAAAATAGCTGAATTGAAACTAAATTTCCGAAAAATTTATATTGCCAATTATGTACTTATAATAATTCTGATCGGAATATTATTATCAGGTTTATTGCTATTTAAAAATGATTTTTTTAGTGCGTACGATGTTTCTACCTTTAATAATATTGTTACCCCTATTGCAACAATTTTAGCATTTGTTATTTACTATGCGACTTTGGTCGAGATTAGAAATTCAAATAATAGACATATTGGATTTCAGAAAATTAACCTATTTAAAGAACGAATGGAAAACCTGAGAGCTCGTTTGGAAAGTACTAAAATAGATATTCCAATTCGATTTAAGGAATCTCTTGAATTATCTGACAATTATAATCTTATTTCATTTTTTCCGGCATATAGGGAGATTCATAAAGAAATGAGATCAAAAATAGAAAACGGAGAAATTGACATAATGGAATATAGTATGTTCTTTTTTGGACTTTGTTTTGACTTTAAATTACATTTCGACCATATTCAATCATTAATTGAGGAAATAAAAGAATCGGAGTTTGACAAATTAGAAGCAAGTACATTGAATGAATCTTTAACAAAAATGCTTAACGATTATTTATATGTTAATGCCGTTGGAAAAAGTATGCATAATCGTTTTGAATATACGGATTCTAAGAATAATTCAATAAAATTAAATGGCTATGATTCACCTTTTTATTCCATTCCTCAAAATATACAAACAACAGTTTTTAAATATATGGATTTTGACCGCATTTATAATCTTATGAAGAAACTTGAAATGATTTAAAGCTACACTCAAGCAAAGAAATAAACAACAATTAATGTCAGAAAACTGGAAAACAAATAAATTAAAAGAATTAACCACAAAAATAGGAAGTGGCGCCACTCCTCGAGGAGGTAAAGAAGCTTATAAAGAAAGTGGCATTTCTTTGATTCGCAGCCAGAATATTCTTGATTTCAGCTTCTCCAGAAACGGACTTGCATTTATAGATGAGAGTCAGGCAGCAGCGCTAAATAATGTAACCCTTGAATCACAGGATGTTCTTCTCAATATAACCGGAGATTCTGTGGCAAGAGTATGTAAAGTTCCAGACCATTGGTTACCTGCAAGAGTTAACCAGCACGTAGCTATAGTGAGGGCAAATGAGAAAATGCTAAATCCTGATTTTTTACTCTACTCTCTTCTATCAAAGGAAAATAAAAATTTACTCTTAACAATGGCCGGAGCAGGTGCAACGAGAAATGCTCTTACCAAAACAATGATCGAAGAGTTTAAACTTTCTGTTCCCGGAATTCAAGAACAAAAATCCATCGCCTCAATCCTCTCCGCTTTAGACGATAAGATAGAACTCAACCTCCAGATGAACAAAACCCTGGAAGAAATGGCTATGGCATTATACAAGCATTGGTTTGTTGATTATGGGCCTTTCCAGGATGGGGAATTTGTAGATTCCGAACTGGGGGAAATTCCGAAGGGTTGGGATGTTCAAAATTTGGAGTATTTATTGGAAATTAAATATGGAAAGGATCATAAAAAACTTGCGGCTGGTAATATTCCTGTTTATGGTTCGGGAGGTATTATGAGATATGTAGATCAATTCCTATATGACCAAGATTCAATTTTAATACCCCGAAAAGGCACATTAAGTAATTTATTCTATTTAACAACTCCTTTTTGGTCTGTTGACACTATGTTTTATTCCAAAATAAAAATTAAGCGTTTTGGAAAATATGTATTTTATTGCTTAAAGTCTATTGATTTAGCTTCAATGGATGTTGGTTCTGCCGTTCCAAGTTTAACAACAGAATTACTGAAACGAATAAAAATTTTAGTTCCATCCACTCAAGAAGTAGAAAAATTTGATGAAATTGTTAGTGGATATTTTAGAGTTACAGAAAGTAATAAGGATGAAAACAAAACCCTCACCAAGCTCCGCGACACACTTTTACCAAAACTCATCAGCGGGGAAGTCCGGGTAAAAGACGTAGAAAAAACCTTATCTGAAGTCTTATGACACAAATGATAGAAATCACGGTTCAAAAGGCCGCCATAGAATGTCTTAACGATTTGGGTTACACCCACAAAGAAGGCAATTCCCTGCAGCGAGATCTAAAAAAGGTGGTGCTTGAGGAGGATCTTCGGGAATTTTTACTTCGCTCCTATCCCGGCGTGCCGGCAACCGCCATCAATGAAGCCCTGGCAACATTTACCCAGCACCAGGGAATGGATGTGGACCACCGCAACCGGGATTTTCATCTCAAAATGACCCAGGGGGTTTCCATTACCTGGAAAGATACCTCGGGCAAAGAACAGGCCCGTCACCTCTACCCTATCAATTACCAGGAACCGGAGAAAAATACCTTTGTGTGTGCAGATGAAGTAAAGATCATAGGCAAGAACAGCCGGCGCACAGATCTGCTTATTTACATCAACGGCTTACCGCTTATAGTTTTCGAATTCAAAAATATGTTTGATCAGGAAGTGGGCGTTGAAAACGCACACCGGCAGATTGGGCATTATATTCAAGATATTCCGCAGTTGTTTGATTACAACGCTGTTACAGTAATTTCAGATGGTTTGGAAACCTTGCACGGGATGTATAATTCCTCTTTAAAATGGTTTGCGCCCTGGAAAAGTTTAAAAGGTGATGATGTGCAGCAGAAACAGGAACTGCAGCTGGAAACCTTATTAAATGGTTTATTCCCAAAAGCCACTTTGTTGAACTACCTCCGGAATTTCATTTTCCACGAAGATCACAACGGAAAAATAATCAAAAAAGGCGCAAAATATCACCAATACTGGGGCATAAAAAAGGCTGTGGACAGTGCGGTGGAAAATATTAAACCTGAGGGTGATGGTCGGCTGGGCGTGATCTGGCACACACAGGGTTCGGGAAAAAGCATTTCAATGGCTATTCTTACCGGAATTCTTCGGCAAATGCCGGAAATGAAAAATCCTACCATTGTTATTCAGGTAGACCGGAACGATCTTGACCAGCAACTCTACGAGAATTTTGTGTTGTGTAAAGACCTGGTAGGGGATGTACAACATGCCGATAATACCGATGATTTAAGGGCACTGCTAAGCACTGACGGTGGCGGAGTGATCTTTACAACTATTGAGAAATTCCGTTTGAAAGAACTGGCTTCCGGAAAAGAACTTTCCCATCCTGTGCTTTCGGAACGTTACAATTTGATTGTAATGGCAGATGAAGCCCACCGCACCCAATATGGATTTCATACAGGTGGTTTCGCTCAAAATATCAGGAAAGCACTTCCCAATGCTTCCTTTATTGGCTTCACCGGAACTCCGGTAGACGGGAAAGATGCAGATACGCAACAGGTATTTGGCCCCACGATTCATACCTATGACATCAAACAGGCAGTAGAAGATGGCGCCACGGTTCCCATTTATTACGAGCCTAAAATGGTGCCCCTCAATATCAATGCGAAATTTGATAAAGAGCTGGACGAAATTGAAGAAGATGAGGAAGAAGAAAATCCGGCAGTTTGGGCAGCAATAGAAGATGCTGCCGGAGCAAAAGAACGGGTAGCACGGGTTGCAAAGGATATTCTCACCCACTTAGAGGCCAGGACAGCCAGTCTTGAAGGAAAAGCGATGATTGTATGTATGAGCAGGAAAAACTGCGTAAAAATGTACAATGAACTCACCGCACTTGAAGGCTGTCCCGAAATTGCGGTTGTCATGACCGGGAACATCAGTAACGATCCCACAGATTGGAATCCGCATATCCGGACCAAAGATGCAATGGAAGCCATTAAAAAGCGTTTCCGTACTCCTGAGGATCCGCTTAAAATCGTAATCGTCCGCGATATGTGGCTCACGGGATTTGATGCACCCTGCGCTCATACAATGTATGTAGATAAAATAATGAAAGGCCATAACCTGATGCAGGCAATTGCACGGGTGAACAGGGTTTTTGAAGACAAACCCAACGGTTTGGTGGTAGATTTCATCGGGATTTCCGGATTCCTGGCTGAAGCCACAAAAAAATATACCGCCGGTGGAGGGGAAGGAAAACCCACCTTAGATCTTGAAGTGGCGGTAATTTTATGTCTGGAGCAATTTGAAAAAATGAAGGATCTTACTGGCGGCTTTACTTTAGAAGCACTGGATAAAATGACCAATTTGGAAAGATTGAACTGGCCAAAAAGAGTAGTAGATAATCTCCTAAAAAATGATTCTGTAACTGACCATTATTTGCTTGAAGAACGGAAGCTTTCGGAACTTGTGGCAATGACAAATTCCGACAAGCGAATTTGGGAGATCCAGGAGGAAGTGGGAATTATTCAAAAGATTCGCCAAATCATCAGAAAGATCAAATTTCCACCCGGACCAAGGCGGGAAAAGAATGAAAAAATAAAAGACCTGATCAGCAAATCCCTGGAATCGCAGGAGATCGTTGACCTGGCAAAAATGTACGATTTGGACAAAATAGATATTTCCATTGTGGATGACAGATTCCAGGCAATCGTAAAGGAAAAAGGCGAAGAAAACATTAAAGTGGAATTACTCCGAAGGATTATCAACGATGAAATACGGGTGCGAATGCCAAAAAACATTCGCAGGTTCAGAAAACTGAAAGATGAACTGGAAAAAGTTCTTAGCAATTACCATAAGAACAGCCTGGATTCGATTGCAGCGATAAAACATCTACTCGATCTCGCAACCGAATTCCAGCAAGACGATATTCGTACCAAACAACTGGGTTTAACCGAAGACGAACTCGCTTTTTATGACCTTTTGTCTGGCAGCCAAACGCTCATCAATGAAGCCGGCCCAATTCAGGATTTGGTGCATAAGGTAGTAGATTCTGTAAAGAAAAACCTGCAACTCGACTGGGCCAAAAAAGAAGATGCGCGTGCCGCCATAAGACTGGCAGTTAAAAAAGAATTGAAAGGTAAAGTACCTTTTTCAGACCTGGACAATTTGCTTAAAGAAGTAATTGAACAGGCGGAAGGACAATATAAGGATTGGCCTCTGGAGGCGTAGGATTGAATATCTCACACATCTTTTTCAAGATTATATTCCCTCCCTTCAAAATAAATTAATTTTTACAAAATGGTAATTGAATATTCAGATTTAGAAAAAAAACTGAAACAATGTAAAGTTCAGTGGTACCAAACAAGTAAAAAACGGAGTCTGAAGCTTATTCAGCATTTAGAAAAACAGGTTGGTAAACCTTATACGGGTGGCCTCCAATTTTTGGATTTCCTTAGTTCGGAATTTTATGAAAATTTAACTTGTTATCTTGAAGAAGTAGCAGATGTGATAAGTAATTATTTATCTTTTCCTGCCGATAATAAGGGACGGATTAAATTAATTGAAGATAAAATTCTGAAATTGAGGGATAGCTATCAGCAAAATCAATTCTCCCGAGTACTAACTCCCGAGAATTTTTTTGATGACCTAATCAATCCGAAATTTTCATACTACGCCTACTTAACAATATATTCCGAAGTTGAAGAAAAAATTAAGGAGACCACTGAAAAAGAAGAGGAAAATTACGATTCTATTTACTTTCCTTCCACAGAAGAAATATTTAGCATGGCCAAAATTCTAATGGAGTTGAAATTACTTCAGGCAATTCATTTGAAAATTAATTCTGGGGTAGAAAAGAATTTACAAATGGAATTAATAGTCCCTAATGTCAAGGTGAATAAATATCCTAAAGTTTTTAGAAATGGTTATGCTACAGAACTTTTTAATTTTCTCTTAACTGAAGAGGATAAACGAATTGGTCCATCTTGGGCTGGTAAATACTTTTTACTGTTTAAAGATGAAAAATTAATAAAACCTAAAGCCAAAGCGGTGAACTTCCTTACCTTTTTGAATGAAAATATTGAAAAAAAAATTAAGGTTTTAGATAACCGAACGGGTTATAAAGAGGATACAGAGGTTGATTTTTTAAAAGAGGTTGAAAAAAAATTTCAAATTTCAAATGGCATAAAGCGCCATTGATCAATATCTTATAGTTACAATTCTCGCAATCGCATCGCATTCACCTTGCATTCTTCTCGCATATATTAGATTAACCTACATATATATTTGCTCATATAATTTTAATTAAAAGAAATTAACTATGAACAAAAACATCACTCAAGTTCACGGTGTCACACCGGAACAACTCAAAGCCTCACTAATGGAAGACATTAGGCACGAGATGCAGGAACTTTCCAAAAACTTCACCCCTAAAGAACCCACCGTTTGGATTACCAGAAAAGATGCTTCCGAGCTTCTTGGGGTTTCCTTGGTTACTATTCACAACTGGACCAAAGACGGGATTATTATTGCCTACAAGATTGGCAATAGAGTAAGATTCAAAAGATCCGATCTCGAAAACATTCTACTTAATTCAAACAAAAGAGCTTCAAAATAACCGGCAAGTCCATTTTGAAGCTCATTATTAATTGCATCAGCATTATATGCAAAAAAACATCTTATGCCTACAAATATAAACAACGATAACCAAAATACCGAAAATAATTCAAAATCAGAAAACAATGAGTTTAATTTTGATCCCAACAGCTTAGATCAATCAGATAATTTTCCCGATAGGGGAAAATTATCTGGTGATATCTCTAAAATTCCTACAACAACTCCCCTTCCCTCTTTACCATATCCTACATCAGTTGAAGACGAGGCGGAACCTGAAAGAATTGGATTGGATGAATTAATAGAAGAATCGGATAAACTCAATAACAAGAGGCTTGATATATCTGAAATTCTTCAACATACCATAAAAAATATTGAAGTAAAAGATTTTCGCAAAGAAGCCGATTTGACTGAGGAAGACAAAACATTACAACGTAAACATTATCTAATTCTGGTAGTCGAGTTTCTTAATGAAAAAGCAAAAGAGCTAAATCTGGATATCATTTTTAAAGATGGTAAAATCTATATGTATAATTCAGAATATTGGGAAGTGGTAAATGAATCTGAATTCAGCTTCTTTTTGGGTGAAATAGCCCTCAAAATGGGAGTAGATAAATTCGATGCGAAATTTTTCAAATTTAAAGAAGATCTTTTTAAGCAATTTATATCGGATAGCAATTTTAAGTTCACAAAACCGGATTATCAAGGGACCCTGGTCAATTTAAAAAATGGAACATTTGAAATTTCAGAGGGCACACAGAAATTGAGGAGTTTCCAAAAAGAAGATTTTCTTACCTACCAGCTTCCATTTTCCTATGACGAAGATGCGAAACCTGTACAATTTTTGGAATTTTTAAATGAGGTTCTTCCTGAGAAAGAATTACAGGATATCCTGGCTGAATACATCGGCTCAATATTCATAAGAAATGAGGTATTAAAATTTGAAAAAGCTCTTTTTCTTTATGGCACAGGCTCCAATGGAAAGAGTGTTGTGTTTGATATTATAAGCGCCCTATTGGGACGACAAAATTTCTCAAGCTATAGCCTGGAAAGCATTACAAAAGACAAAGATTCACGGGCAATGATAGCCGATAAGCTTTTGAATTATTCAAGTGAGATGAGTACTAATCTGGAATCAGACATCTTTAAGAAATTGGTCTCCAGGGAACCTATTGACGCACGGTTGCTGTATAAATCTTCCTTTATTATGGAAGATTATGCCCGCTTAATGTTCAATTGTAATGAACTACCCAATGATATTGAACACACCAACGCATTTTTTAGGCGATTTCTTATTATACCATTCCGCGTAACCATTAAAGAAGATAATCAGGATCTCCAGTTATCCCAAAAGATTTTGAAGACGGAATTACCTGGAGTATTCAATTGGATGCTTGATGGGATGTCGCGATTGTTTGATAACAAGTCTTTCACTTCAAGTTCTTTAGTGGAAAATGAAGTGACAAAGTTTAGACGGGAGAGCGATTCTGTTTTATGCTTTATAGATGAAAATAACTATGTGAAATCTGTTAAAGATCACACTAGACTTCAAGTTATCTATGAGGAATATAAGATGTATTGTATTCAAAACGGGAATAAACCCTGCGCCAATAAGAAATTTTCTGCTAGGCTCCGAAATGAGTTTGAAATGACAAGGAAGAACTATGGACAAATAGTCTTTACCATAAAAAAAGATTCTTAAATTGTCCACACTTACTGCACTTACAGCACTACTTTTTAAATTAGTGCTGTAAGTGCAGTAAGTGATGGCAGTCAAAAACAAATTTTCTTGAACGATTACAGATTTATATTAGAACCATATTCTTCCAAAAAAAGCAGATACACTTGCCCGTCATGCGGCAAAAAGAATACCTTTACCCGGTACATAGATCTTGAAAAAGATGAATACCTGGGCTTAAAAGTGGGCATATGCAGCCGTATTCAAAAGTGTAACTACCATTATCCTCCTAAGGATTTTTTTGAAGATGAAAAAAGGATATCAGGAACATCACCAGGGAAACTTCCCAAAGTTTTAATGACGGCAGCCTTAAAGAAGGCCAAACTAAACCCTAATGAAGATAACCTCCCGCCTTCATTGATTGAACAGGATTTATTCCTGCAAAGCCTAAGAGAAACCAGTGAAAATAATTTTCTTTCCTTCCTTGAACATGCCCTAAACAAAGAGGCATTAGAAGAACTAAGGGTTAAATACAAGATTGGAACTTCCAAAAAGTGGAAAGGTGCTACCGTATTTTGGCAAATCGACCAAAACAACAATGTACGTACTGGTAAATTGATGCTGTATAACAAAGCTACTGGCAAGAAATCTAAAATTAATTGGGTTCACTCGGTTTTAAAAATAGAGGATTATAATTTAAAGCAATGCCTGTTTGGGCTCCACCTGTTGAACTCAGACAAAACTAAGCGCATTGCTATTGTTGAAAGCGAGAAAACGGCTATAATCGCCTCCATAGCCTTTCCGGAGTTTATCTGGATGGCAACCGGTGGTCTCGGCAATTTGAAATACGATTTAATTGCGCCTTTAGCTAACAGAAAAGTTATCCTGTTTCCGGATGCCGGATGTTATGACAGTTGGAATGACAAGGTAAAAGATCTCCCACCTAATGTGTTTTATTCAATCTCTGAGCTCGTAGAGGAAAAATCCACCGCGGAGGAGAAGGATGAAGGTTGGGATATAGCGGATTATATTTTAAAAATTTATTTGAATAGAAAAAAGGATTTATAGATGTTGAATTGGTTCAGTCAACCCCGAAGGATCGGGGCGTTCACGTTTGGCCGCACCGGACAGGTGTACGCTTAGTTATTGGGCACGGTTATTTTTCTAAGATTGATTTTTAATATCAAATAACGAGACGGCATATCGCTTCCTTTTAAGATACTTGTATATCTTCAACCTCATTTCGGTAGGTCTAATACCCTATTTTGATAATATTTTTCTGTCCTTGTCATTTCAATCCTCACTTAAAAAACCTGTTTTTTTTAGTTCTTACTTCTTCTAATCTTTTTTATATGCAAGGAGTCTAAGGGCGTTGAACACTACTAATAAGGTGGAGCCTTCGTGAATAACCACCGCTACCCCTATGTTGGCATAACCTAATATTGTTGCGGGAATAAGCAAAGCAACAATACCAAGACTTACCCAAAGATTCTGCTTGATAATTGCCTTTGCCTTTCTGCTCAAACCAATGGCAAAAGGTAGGGTTTCCAGCTTGTCGGCCATAAGTGCAATGTCTGCTGTTTCCAACGCCACATCACTACCCGCTGCTCCCATTGCTATTCCTACTGTACTATGTGCCATAGCAGGGGCATCATTCACTCCATCGCCTACCATTGCTACTTTGGATTCCTGTTCCTTTAATTTTTTGATAGCATCCACCTTTTCCTCCGGCAATAAACTGCCCCAGGCATCTGTCAATCCTATTTCCTTTGCTACGGCATCGGCTACTTCCTGGTTGTCACCTGTAAGCATAATCATCCGTTTAATCCCTAGCTCTTTCAATTTGATCAGTGTAGCTTTTGCCGACTCGCGAGGGGTGTCCATTAGGGCGATGATTCCTATATATTCTTTATTCTTTCTTATAAGCATGGTTGTGTTACCACCACCTTCAAGCTCCCTTACCTTCCCGGTTATATCTTCAGAAGGTTTATCATTATCTAGATCATGGTACAGATCGAGGTTTCCTACATATATTTCGTCATTTCCTAAGGATGCTTTTATTCCTTTTCCCAAAACAGCTTCTAAATTGGAAGCTTCGGGTATTT
>Ga0314774_1000747_pt1 | contig 23698 bp, 25 predicted proteins | sample MetaGCBIA2018_FD_204515 | JGI IMG/M metagenome (GOLD analysis project Ga0314774, IMG submission 204515) | Cryopeg brine microbial communities from Beaufort Sea near Barrow, Alaska, United States - CBIA 2018 | ecosystem: Environmental > Aquatic > Marine > Coastal | place: USA: Alaska | collected...
GGAGCGTTTTGTTTCTGAAGAAGCCCAAAAATACTGGGAAAATGTAGATCTGTATATTGGCGGAAGCGAACATGCCACCGGCCATTTATTGTATTCCAGGTTCTGGACCAAATTCCTGAAGGACCGCCGATTTGTAACCGTGGAAGAACCCTTTAAAAAGCTGATCAACCAGGGAATGATTTTGGGAATGAGCGCGTTTGTTTATAGGCTTGAAGGAGAAAATAAGTTTATCTCAAAAAGTTTAATTGGCGATACATCGGTACAGCCAATCCACGTTGATGTTTCATTAGTAAATTCTTCAGACGAACTGGATGTTGAAGGCTTTAAAAAATGGCGTGAGGAATACGAGGATGCGGAATTTATCACTGAAGGCGGGAAATATATTGTTGGCCGCGAAGTGGAAAAAATGTCCAAATCCAAGTACAATGTGGTAAGTCCGGACGAAATCTGCGTGCAATACGGCGCAGATAGTTTGAGGCTTTACGAAATGTTCCTCGGGCCGCTTGAACAGGCAAAACCCTGGAATACCGCGGGAATTACCGGAGTGCACAGTTTTCTGAAAAAACTCTGGAAACTATACACAAATGGAGATAATTTTGAAGTTTCTGAAGGAAAAGCTTCAGCCGAAAGCTTAAAAACATTTCATAAAACCATCAAAAAAGTCACGGAAGATATTGAAGCTTTCAGTTTTAACACTTCGGTTTCCAGTTTTATGATTTGTGTAAACGAGCTTACGGCCCAAAAATGTCATCAGCGGGAAATTTTGGAACCATTGACGGTTTTAATCGCACCTTATGCGCCGCATATTGCCGAGGAATTATGGCAAAAACTGGGACATAATGAGTCGGTTACTACTGCTGCTTATCCGGAATTTGAAGAGAAATACCTTGTGGAAAGCACCAAGGAATACCCGATATCATTTAACGGGAAAATGCGGTTTACCCTGGATTTGCCTTTGGATTTGAGCAAAGAAGCGATAGAGGAAGCGGTGATGGCAAATGAAAAAACCAGAAACCAACTTGAAGGAAGAACGCCTAAAAAAATCATTGTCGTCCCCGGGAAAATCGTGAATATTGTAGGGTAATTTTGCGAAAAGCGATAATGTAATTCTATTGAAGCTTTTCTTTATATTTGGATATGGAATATTTATTTATAGGACTTGCAGCAGGAGCAATACTCGCTTATTTTATTTTTGCGAGGTTTAACAAGTATCGCAGCACGGAGCGGGCAGAGGAACAGTCGGTGATTTTGATCGATAAGATCAAAAGCGTTTGTAGATTAATTACGGTTGAGGGCGATTTTTCAGAAATTTACCATTACGAAAATCTCAAGGAAAAATATGTTAGCCTTGTTTTTGGTAAAAAGAAAGCCATCATTTTGATTAGTGCCAAAGCACATATTGGTTTCGATTTAAGCAAGATCAGAATGTCCAGTGATAATGAACATAAAAAGATCGTGCTCACTAATTTTCCGGAGCCGGAATTGCTTACCGTAGAAACCGATTTTAAATATTATGACAAGCGCGAAGGCTGGGCAAATCCTTTTACTGCTTCCGATTTGACCGATATTACCCGTGATGCCAAAAAGCATATTGTAGATAAAATTCCGGGAAGCGGATTGATGGAAAAAGCCAATAAAGAAGCCTTAAGCACTATCTTGCTCATAGAAAAAATCGTGGAAACCATTGGTTGGAAACTCGATTATACAGCACTGGAAACAAATGTTTCGGAAAATCTGAAACTAAAAGAATAACCAATTTTCCTTTGGGAAGCAATCAACCCGGGTTCCTATGGATATTGAAACTTTCAGAGATTATTGCCTTTCCAAAAAAGGAGTTACCGAGGGACTTCCTTTTGGTCCCGATAACCTTGTGTTTAAAATTATGGGGAAAATGTTCGCCCTGGCTTCGCTTGATGAGGTTCCCCTGAGGGTCAACCTTAAATGCGATCCCGAACGGGCACTTAGCTTAAGGGAGGAATATCCCGATTGGATCCTGCCCGGTTATCATATGAATAAAATGCACTGGAATACCCTGGTGCTGGACGGATTTCTTCAAAAATCAATTATCTTCGGGCTTGTGGACCATTCCTATGATCTGGTGCAGCAGAGCCTGCCGAAGAAACTTCAACAGGAGCTGAAAGCCCTGTAATTAATGAGTGAAACATCTATGTACGTATTCGATTTTTATAAGCGTGAAAAAAATAAGCAGCAACAGAATTTAGATAAGGCCAATAGCCGGCTTAATATTTCCAGTGCGGTGAGATTGCTGGTGTTTCTGGTAACGGCTTTCGGAATTTATTATTTCTTCCAGGATACTAAAATTGCCGGAAGTATTGCATTGGTGGGAATCATACTTTTTTTAATCCTGGTTTCCCGACATACCGATCTAAAATATAAACGGGATAAGATTCTTGAAATTGTAAAATTAAATGAAACTGAACTTCGGGTTTTAAAACGAAATTTCGCAGGTCTTCCATCCGGAAACGAATTTGCCAACCCACTGCATCCTTTCAGTCAGGATATAGATCTTTTTGGAGAAGGATCTTTTTTTCAGTATTTAAACAGATCGGCTTTAAAAGAAGGGAAAAACAAATTGGCGAATTTGTTAACCGAAAATTCAATTGATGAAATCGGCAAAAAACAGGACGCAATCAAAGAATTATCCGAAAAAGTGTTGTGGCGGCAGGAATTTTCGGCGGTGGCAAAATTGGTAAAGACAGAAACGCCCTCAAAAGAGGTTGCAGGCTGGTTCAAAAATTACAAAATCTTCGTCCCCAAGTTCATCAGCTGGCTTTCCTGGGTGGTAACTGCAATTTCCATCGCTTTGATAATAGGTTATTTTGCCGATTTGATTACCGGACTTCAATTATTGTTATGGTTTTTAGCCGGCTGGCTTTTTAGCGGAATATATCTTAAAAAGATCAACTTGCTTTCCGGGAGCGTGAGCAAGGTGCAGGACACTTTTCATCAATATTACCAATTGTTGGAAATGATAGAAAATACTAAGTTTCAATCTGAATTTTTAAAGGAAAAACAAGCTGAAATACTCTCAAAAAAGAACAAAGCCTCGCAGGTTTTAAAGAAATTTTCAAAAGCCATTGATTCCCTGGACCAGCGGAACAATATGATCTTTATGGCTGTTGGGAACGGGTTTTTGCTGTGGGATCTGAAACAATCCTATCGCCTGGAAAAATGGATTTCTGAATATCAGGAAAATGTAAATAAATGGTTTGAGGTGATCGAATTTATGGATGCCTTCAACAGCCTGGGGAATTTCGCGTTTAACCATCCCGATTATGTTTTTCCAAACATCACGCAAGGGGAATATGTGATTAAAGCAACCCAGATCGCCCATCCGCTTTTGGATCCCAAAAAACGGGTCCCGAACGATTTCAAGATCAGGAACGAGTCGTTTTTTATAATTACTGGAGCCAATATGGCCGGGAAAAGTACTTTTTTAAGAACGGTTTCCCTACAAATTGTGATGTCAAATTTGGGAATGCCGGTTTGCGCCACTACCTGCAATTACAATCCTATCAAGCTTATTACCAGCATGCGCACCACCGATTCTTTGAATGATGACGAATCCTATTTCTTCTCAGAATTAAAACGCCTTCAGTTTATTGTAAATGAAATTAAAAATGATAAATATTTCATCATTTTGGACGAGATCTTAAAAGGCACGAACAGCACCGATAAGGCCATTGGTTCCCGAAAATTTATTCAGAAATTGGTAAAATCGAGATCCACCGGAATTATTGCGACCCATGATTTGAGTTTATGCGAAGTAGCCGAAGAATTGCCGCAGGTTGAAAATCATTATTTTGATGCCGAAATTATTAATGATCAGTTGTTTTTTGATTACAAATTCAAAGATGGAATTTGCCAGAATATGAACGCTTCATTTTTGCTGAAGAAAATGAATATTGTAGATTAAGGGATCCTGATTTTAATATTTATTAAAATTTGTTCTGTTTTAACCGCAAAGGCCGCAAAGTGAAAATATTTCTTAGCGGTTAAAAGGTGGAATATTTTACAATTTTAAACATCTAAACCTTTAGATTTTAAACTGTTCCCAGGCTTATGGAAAATTTTTACCGAAACCATAAAATATCATTACTTCTGGTTTTTATGGCCGGGTTATTTTACGCGTCTTTTTCTTATGACCTGGTGCGAAGTGATTTTATAAAACTGATCACGCTTTACACAGGCCTGTTTTTCCTCAGTTGGAAATTGCTGCAACTTGAAAAGAATAATTTCTGGTTTTTGGCTGGAGCGGCATTAGTATTCCGATTGATCTTTATGGCCGCACTTCCCAATTTATCCCAGGATTTTTACCGGTTTATCTGGGATGGGAGAATGAGCGTTGAAGGTTTGAATCCGTATTTATATTTACCGGGAAATCTCATAAAAGATGGAACTGCGCCCATTGTCCAGGCTTCAGAACTTTATGCCGGGATGGGAGAATTAAGCGCCGGTAATTACACCAATTATCCGCCGCTCAATCAACTTATTTTTGCCATTTCGGGGCTATTTGCGGGGAAAAGTATATTAGGATCTGTAGTGATAATGCGATTCATAATTATTGCAGCCGATCTTGGAACGCTTTACTTCGGAAAAAAACTGCTGGAAAACTTAAATCTTCCGGTAAACAGGATCTTCTGGTACATTCTCAATCCATTTGTTATTATAGAACTCACCGGAAACCTCCATTTTGAGGGCGTGATGTTATTTTTCTTGGTTTGGTCACTGTATCTTTTGCAAAAGAAAAAGTGGATCCTAAGCGCAGTTATTTTTGCAGCTTCGGTTTCCCTGAAATTAATTCCCCTTCTTTTTTTACCTTTGTTATTCAGGTATTTCACAGCTGAAAATTCCAAAAACAAATTGAATTTTGGCAAACTGATTTTATATTATTTGATAGTTGTTGGTTTGGTGATTTTTAGTTTTCTCCCTTTCTTATCTTCAGCCCTTATTTCAAATTTATCGGCGAGTATCGGCCTTTGGTTCCAGAAATTTGAATTCAATGCAAGTATATATTACCTCGTGCGATGGATCGGTTTCCAGGTAAAAGATTACAATATCATTGAGACCGCCGGGAAAGTACTGCCTGTTATTGTTATCCTGATTTTAGCTGGCTTTGCACTTTTCAGAAAAAATAATTCCACACAGCGCCTTATAACAACAATGCTTCTGGGAGTTTCTGTATATTTCTTCCTGTCAACCACGGTGCACCCCTGGTATATTGCTACGCCATTGCTACTATCTGTGTTCACGCGATTTAGGTTTGCCTCAATCTGGTCGTTTATGGTTATTTTAAGCTATTTTGCATATAGCGATGCTGTTTTTCGGGAGAATTTGTGGCTGGTGGCATTGGAATATATGGTGGTAATTGGAATGTTTATTTATGAAATTTCAGTTATGAAGAAGGAAATGTTTTGAGGGTTTATAGCCACTAATGCACGAATAATTTTCTTTCTGACGCACTTTTTATGGAAATTTATATAGATTTATTCGTGTATTCGTGGCTTAAATAATGTCTTACCAAGGAGATTAAATCAGTGTTATTTATTTGATTTCTTCAGCAGAAATATATCCCTGATATACACCATTCCGCCAAAAAAATGAGCTGCCAAAAGCACGGGATCTTTTCTGAAGATAGCATAAATGAAGATGATGGTGGATCCGGATAAGCTCAATATCCAAAATCCCAGGGGCAAAGATGATTTTTCATGTTGTTCAGAATAGATCCACTGATAGAAAAACCGGGCAGTGTACACAATTTGCCCGAGTATGCCGAGCGCAATCAACCAGGGCGCAATGTTTTTGCCGTCCAACAAATCCTGCAGCTTCAAGTCACTCAAAAAGAGCAAATATGCTGCAATGAGCATAGGAACTCCGATCACGGTCAATTTTAAAACGATATTGGAACTTTTCCATTCATCTTGCAATTGCAAATTCCGGAAATAAACCGCATACACGAGGAATTGCCCAAGCATAATAGCTAAATCATTTCGTAAATAGCCGTAAATAAACAGGAGAATTGATCCTAACAGGCTCAATTTCCAAAACAGGATGGGAGTTTTTATTTTTTTTGCCTTTTCAGAGAGGAACCATTGGTTTATCAACCGGACTGAAAATAAAAGCTGCGCGAGAAACCCAATCCCATAAATTACCCAATTGCTCATAAACTTAAAATCTCTTAAATAACAGTAACAGAAAAGGGCTGTAAAAACAGCCCCTTATTTTTTGAATTTAATTTTTATTACATATCAAGCAAATAGGCGAATATAAGCGGAGCTACAATTGTAGCATCACTTTCAATAATAAATTTAGGCGTGTTTATATCCAGTTTTCCCCAGGTAATCTTTTCATTGGGAACCGCTCCGGAATAAGATCCGTAACTTGTGGTAGAATCTGAAATCTGGCAGAAATAACTCCAAAAAGGAGTATCTGTACGTTCCATATCCTGATATAACATAGGGACCACGCAAATTGGGAAATCCCCGGCAATACCGCCACCAATCTGGAAGAAACCTATTCCTTCTTTGGAATTTTCGGTGTACCATTCGGCCAAAAATGCCATATATTCAATCCCGGATTTCATTGTTCCGGGTTTCAATTCTCCTTTTAAAACATAGGAAGCAAAAATATTTCCCATGGTGCTGTCTTCCCAACCGGGAACAACAATAGGCAAGTTCTTTTCGGCCGCGGCATACATCCAGGAATCTTTGAGGTCTATTTCATAATGTTCTTCCAGCACTCCTGAAAGCAACAATTTGTACATAAATTCGTGCGGGAAATACCGTTCTCCTGCTGCTTCGGCATCTTTCCATATTTTAACGATATGGTGCTGAAGCCTCCTAAATGCTTCTTCTTCCGGAATACAGGTATCGGTCACACGGTTTAAGCCTTTTTCCATCAGGTCCCATTCGTCTTGCGGAGTAAGATCCCGGTAATTTGGAACGCGTTTATAATGTGAATGTGCCACAAGGTTCATCACATCTTCTTCCAGATTGGCGCCTGTGCAGGAAATAATATGCACTTTATCCTTGCGGATAATTTCGGCGAAGATCTTGCCAATTTCAGCGGTACTCATAGCTCCGGCAAGTGAGATCAGCATTTTTGAGCCGTCTTTCAACTGCTTTTCATAAGCTTCTGCAGCATCTACAAGGGCCGCGGAATTAAAGTGCAGGTAATATTTCGAAATAAATTGGGAAATTGGTCCTTTACTCATCGTCTTCTGGCGTATGATTTTCAAATTTGAACTTATAGCTCAACATTTTATAATATAATTTTGCTGCGAGAAAATCGGATGATTTGTCGGTATCATTTGGACAAAGTTCAACAATGTCAAAACCAACCACATTTTTCTTCTTGAACATCATTTGAAGGAATTCAAGGGTTTCATAATAAAACATTCCGCCTGGTTCAGGAGTTCCCGTAGAAGGCATAATAGAAGGATCAAAAGCATCCAAATCTATTGTGATATAAACATTTGGGGTCATTTGGCCAATAGCATCATCCATCCAGTCTTCATAAAGATCATGTGCAAAATACACCTGATTTTCATCCATATGTTCAACTTCAGAAACATCCATAGAACGAATTCCCACCTGGACAAGGTTGGCTTTTTTGCTGGCTTCATGAACGGCGCAGGCGTGATTGTAAGGAGAACCTTCATATTCCGGTCTTAAATCGGCATGGGCATCAATTTGCACGACGGTCAATTCGGGAAAAGATTCATTAAAAGCGCGAATAGCACCGATACTTACCGAATGTTCACCTCCAAAAAGGGTTACAAATTTCTCCTGTTTGATGTAATTTTTGGTGGTTTTGTGAACTGCTTCCACCATTTTTTCTGGAGAAGAGTCCTCGGTTACCGGAGGGGCAAGGTAAATTCCTTTTCTGTACACCTCGGTTCGGGTTTCAATGTCATAAAGTTCCATGTTTTCTGAAGCTTCCAAAAAAGCATCAGGACCTTTATCAGCACCTTTTTGCCAGGAACTGGTTCCATCATAGGGAACCGGGATCAATACCACTTGTGCATCGTCAAGACGTGCGTGTTTGTCAGGTATTCCGGCGTAATTCTTTTTGCTCATCGCTTTATTTTAATAATTTTAATTTGAAAAGTTGAATATAAATGTTTAAAGTTAAAAATTTTCCTAAATCTGATTATTTTTTGCCATAACCTAATATGGATAAAAGTGCTTCAGAGGTTTGTTGCTCACAGAAAACTTCTGTGGTGATATTCCCGTCCTTGTCCCTGTCAATCAAAATTTGCTTGGGCTGGGGAATAAGGCAATGTTGCAACCCGCCAAATCCACCTATGGTTTCCTGATAAGCCCCGGTATTAAAGAAACCTATATATAAAGGTTTGTCTTTTTTGTATTTGGGCAGGTAAATCGCGTTTGTATTTTGTTCAGAATTGTAATAATCGTCACTGTCACAGGTCAATCCTCCCAACAAAATTCGTTCATATTCATCATTCCAACGATTGATGGGAAGCATTACGTATTTCTTGCTAATCGCCCAGGTATCAGGCAGCGTTGTGATAAAAGAGGAATTGATCATATTCCATTTTTCACGGTCGTTTTGTTGTTTTTGGTATAAAATTTCATAAATGGCACCACCGCTTTCGCCTACGGTAAACGTACCGAATTCAGTAAAAATGTGAGGCACTTCAACCCCGGCGTCATCACAGGTTAGCTTGATTTGATTGATGATCTCATCAACCATATACTGGTAATCATATTCAAAAGCCAGGGAATTCTTTATTGGAAATCCGCCACCTATATTCAGGCTGTCCAGGCTAGGGCACACCTCTTTTAAGTTGATGTAAACCTGTAAACACTTGTTCAGTTCATTCCAGTAATAAGCGGTGTCGCGAATTCCGGTATTGAGGAAAAAGTGCAGCATTTTCAGCTCTATTTGTTCATTATCCTTGATCTTTCGGTTGTAAAAAGGAACGATGTTTTTATAGCCAATTCCCAATCTCGAGGTATAGAATTCAAATTTAGGCTCTTCTTCCGAAGCAATTCTGATCCCAATTTTAAAAGGATCATTTATTTCAGATGTGAGCAAATCAATTTCCTCATAATTATCGATTATGGGAATGCAGTTTTTATGTCCGCTATTGACCAAATTGGCGATATTGTGGATATATGAATTGCGTTTAAATCCGTTGCAGATCACGTAAGTATCATTGTTGATCTTTCCGGAAGCTTTTAAACTTTCTACAATATTGATGTCAAACGCCGAAGAGGTTTCAATGTGAATATCGTTTTTTAAGGCTTCATTTAAAATATGTTTAAAATGCGAACTTTTAGTGCAATAACAATAATTGTAGCTGCCTTTATAATTGTGCTTTTCAATGGCATTTTTAAACCAGGTTTTTGCCCGGTTAATGTTTTCCGAAATTTTTGGCAAATAGGTGAATTTTAGCGGGGTGCCATATTTTTCAACCAATTCCATCAAATCTATATCGTGAAATTGAAGATTATTATCTTCCAACTTAAATTCTTCCTGTGGGAAATAAAAAGTCTGATTTATTAAATCTTTATATTTTGTGTTCAAAACTGTGGTTTGGTGTTTTTAATGTGAAAAATTAGGAATTAATTCGGGGCGCCAATTTAAATTGACGTGTAAATCTTTGTCAAGATACAAATAACGAAAGGGAACAGGGGTAAACAAGCGATTTTTTTGAAAGCCAAAAGCGATCTCGCGAAGTTGAACAAGGAAAGTGCTAACAGAAAATAAAATCAACGGGTTCAATTGGTTGTATTTATTTTATAAAAAAATATCAATTCGTTTTATTAAAAATTTTGTTTTAAAACAATGAGCCTGTATGCTTTAAATTTCATTTAACAGGAATTCAAATATTATTGCATTACAAAAGTATTAAAAAAATATTGGTTTTATTAAATAAAATTTACGGGATAATTACAACATTTTAATGTTTATAATTTCCTGTCTTGTAAGCGGCCTCCAATTGCCCCTTGGAAGATCTTTTTTGGTAAGTCCACCATATACTACTCGGTCCAGTTTTTCAATTTCGTACCCCATTCTTTTAAACAACCGTTGTACAACGTGTAATTTAACGCTATTGGTTTCCAGTCCTATTTCGTTTTTCGGCCTGTTGTCCAAATAGCTTATATCCTGGATATTTACTTTTCCGTCTTCCAATAAAACCCCTTCGCTAATTTTTTTAAAATCTTCGTAAGCCAAAGGTTTGGTAAGTTCTATGTGATAGATCTGGCGAATTCCGTTTTTAGGTTTGCCAAGTTGTTTCTCCAGGGCCCCGTCATTTGTGAAAAGCAACAGTCCACTGGCTTGCCTGTCCAGTTTGCCAACCGGTGCCACTTTGGATTTTGTGGCATTGGCGATCAGGTCCATTACGGTTTTGCTGGTTCTCTCGGTGCTACCGGTAGTATAAAATCCCCGGGGTTTATTTAACAGGATGTATTCCGGTTTTTCGGGAATCACTTTATGGCCGTCAAATTTCACCTCATCGGTCAATTTTACGCGGTATCCCATTTCTGTAATGGTTTTCCCATTGACAGTCACATTTCCGGCACCTATATAAATATCGGCATCACGGCGCGAACAGGCACCGGAATTGGCGATATACTTATTTAATCGAATTCCTTCCGCCTTAGAAGCAGCAGGTTTTTTTTCTGATGATTTTTCACCGGATTGTTTTTTCACCGGTGGTTTGGAAGTAGTTTGTTTCTTCACGGGGAATTTATCCCCGGAAGTCGGTTTATTCGATTTCTCTCCTTTTTGTTTGCCTGTAAATTTTCCTTTTGGAGATTTTTCGTCCCTGCCCATACCGTTAATTTTTTTGCAAAGATACTTTATTGATCAGTATGTTACTAAGTTATTTTTAAAGAATTGTGATCCTTCAAAAATATGTTGGCGTTTGTTTTTATGAAATTATCAGCAAAGAAAAAGAGCGGAAATTTTCCGTAAAATTATCAATGAATTTTATATTTTTTGAATGGTGTTAAATTCATTTATGAAGCAGATGAAAGACTCTCAATTTGTTGAATAAATTGTTGCGGATTTTTAAATGTCAATATATAACCATCAACTTAAAAACAACTTGAACAAGCCCTTCAGGATAAATTAACCGCAAAAACAGTCGGGAGGAAAACAATTGACAAAAAGTTAAAAAGATGTTTTTTAAATAACACAAAATTCGATTATCTTAGTAAGGGGAAATCTTCTCAAATATTGGAAGTGCAACAATTTCAAAAAATCTTAAGTTGATAATCAAGATATTATCCAAGAATTCAAATTCCTATTCCACAAAAAGATTAGTAGTGGCTGGGCAGGCAAGAGGTCATGATGTCGAAATAATTAATCCTTTTTATTGCGACCTCATCATTGAAAAAAAGGACCCGGGAATTTTTTTTGAAGGCAGGAAAATTGAAAATGTAGATGCCGTGATCCCAAGATTTGGGATAGCTGATATTTTTTATGGAACTGCACTTGTAAGACAATTCGAATTGATGAAAGTGTTCACTACAGCCGGATCTCAGGCCTTGACCAGATCCAGTGATAGATTGCGAAGCCTTCAAATATTGTCAAAAGCAAATTTGGGTTTGCCTAAAACCGCCATCTCCAATTATTCAAATCAGCTTGACGACATTTTAAATTTTGTGGATAAAGCGCCCCTGATCATAAAATTATTGGAAAGAAAAAGAGGGTTGGGGGTGGTTCTTGCTGAAACCGATAATGCCGCAATATCTGTAATTGAAGCTTTCAAGGGGTTAGGTACGTGGGTTATCGTTCAAAAATTTATCAATGAAGCCAAGGGCGCCGATATTAGGGCATTTGTGGTGGATGGAAAGGTGGTGGGTGCTGTGAAAAGACAGGCAAAAGAAGGTGAGTTTAGATCCAATCATTATTTAGGGAGCACGACTCAAATAATCCAACTCACAGAAAAAGAGGAATTGACTGCAATTATGGCAGCTAAAGTACTGGGCCTTGGGATTTGCGGAGTTGATATGTTACAATCGTTTAAAGGCCCTTTAATTCTCAAGGTAACTTCTTCCCCGGGTTTGGAACATATAGAAGCGGTCACCAAAAAGGATATCGCAAAAAGTATAATAAAATATGTGGAGAAAAATTTTAATAGCTGAATAGATTATTACGAAGGGATTTGATTAAAACACCCTGTTAAGTACTTCTTTATAGTCTATTAACAGAATACTGAAAACCCCGGCGACAATAATGAGTTTCAGTATATTGTGAAGTAATAAATATTGCCATTTCGCCGAGCTGAAATACAGAAAAAGCAGAAAGAAAATGAGCAACAGCAATGAAGTGTAGAAATAATATTCCATCAAACCTGTATCAAATTTGGTGGTTAAAAGCATAATGGGAATTATTGCTACTACAGTTAATACCGACAGGAAAAATTTGCTCCACTTTTCGCCATAAACCACAGGGATCGTTTCGTAATTTAGAACCAGATCCCCTTTTAAATTCTCCAGATCCTTTACCAGTTCCCGCATCACGATCATCAGGTATAAAAATGTTGCGTGGATAAATATGACGGTTTCAAAATTTTTGTAATATACAAACACCACAAAAAACGGGGTCATGGTCAAAATGCTGGCAACCAGGTTGCCCAGAAATAGTATCTTTTTTAGTCGGTGCGAATAAAGCCAGATCATAAAAATATAGATCGAAAAAAATACCACCGCCCTGAAGGAAACATAGCTCGCAAAGAAAACGGCTGCAAAATTGAGGATAAAATAAACTGAAAGTTTGGTGCGCTGACTTACAAACCGGTCCAGCATTGTTTTTTTGGGACGGTTGATCAAATCTTTTTCGCTGTCGTAAAAATTGTTGATTATATAGCCTGAGGCAATTACGGTGGCCGAAGAAAGGATGAGAAAGAATAAATTGGCATCAAAGAGCACCTCGCGCAAAGGCAATTCCGGAGCGAGAATAAACGCGGAGGTTAAATATTGAGCTATTACCAGGATCAGGATGTTATAACCCCGAACCACGGAAAACAAACTCAGGATTTTAAGCAATAAACGTTTGTTTTTTGCGGCCGCCATGTAATTTAGGAAATTCTAGAAGTTGTAAACGATCTCTAATTTATAGTCTTTTAAGGCCAGTTTTGCTTTGTCAATATCCTCTGTAAAACCAAGAATATAACCGCCGCCGCCGGAGCCGCAAAGTTTTAAATAATAATCGTTTGTTTCGATTCCAGCTTTCCACAGTTTGTGGAATTGAGGCGGGATCATTGGTTTGAAGTTATTCAGAACCACGTGGGAAAGTTTTTTGATATTTCCGAACAGGGATTTTACATCGCCCTGCAGAAAATCGTCCACACAGGCATCGGTATGTTTTACAAATTGATCTTTGAGCATTTTCCTGAAAGGTTCCAACTTCATATTTTCCATAAAAATATGGACCATAGGAGCGGTTTCCCCAATTATTCCGCTATCCAGTAAGAACACGGCGCCTTTTCCGTTCTCGGTTTGGGACGGAATCCCGGCAGGTTCAATATTGTCTTTGGAATTTATTAAAATGGGAATACTCAAATAGCTGTTTAAGGGATCAAGACCGGAAGATTTTCCGTGGAAAAAGGATTCCATTTCCCCGAAGATTTTTTTCAGTTTTAATAATTTGTCCCGGGTAAGGTTTTCCAAAACGGTGATCTTATCGTTCGCGTATTCATCATAAATTGCTGCAACAAGGGCGCCACTGCTTCCTACTCCATAACCTTGGGGGATGGTAGAATCAAAATACATGCCTCTTTCAATATCGGCATTTAAAGCATTCATATTAAAACTGACCAGTTCCGGATTGTTTTTTTGAAGTTCGACCAGGTATTCAGCAAAGAGTTTTAAACCTTTATTTGATTTGATCGCGATTTCAGAAGGATTTGCCTCCACTTTCAAGGCTCCGTTATAAAAATTATAGGGAATTGATAATCCTTTGGAATCTTTGATGATCCCGTATTCCCCGAAAAGCAGAATTTTTGAGTAGAATAATGGTCCTTTCATTGAGATATTGGTTTTAAATCCTGGTTGTGATTAAGCATTCCGTAGGCAGATAGATCTTCATCTACCTTTTTCCAGTGTACTCCATATCCACCGGGGGAAATGGAATAATCCATAAGTTCTACTTCTGAAGCATCATATAATTTTGGGTACCACTTTAAAGGGGAGCCAATTTCCCGCCCATCTTCTAAAGAAAGGAAAATTTTTTCATCCCTGAAGAATATTTTAGTAATTTTTATGATCGACTCTCGAATTTTCATTCTTATTAAAATTGTGATTTGTCAATTCTCAACCTTCAATTTTTCTCGCTCCATTACCTATTCGGTCGCAAAGATACTGTTCATTTTCGCAATACGCAACCAACTCATTCTTAATGAATTCAAAAACTTTTTTAGCCTCTTTTTCCGGGTACAAAACGTGAACATTTGCGCCGGCATCAAGGGTAAAGCAAACCGGGAGTCCGGATTTCTCCCTGAAATCCCATATTTTATTGATAATCTTTAATGTATTTGGTTTCATCAGGATAAAATACGGATTGCTGCTCATCATCATCGCGTGCAATGTCAAAGCCTCACTTTCCACAATTTCCATAAATTCCTTTAAATTCCCGGTTTCGAAAACATCCCGGAGTTTGTCCAGATTTCTGTGAGCCTGCTCAAATCTCGCTTGGGCAAAAGGGTGGCCTTCCATCAGGTTGTGGCCAAGGCTGCTGCTCACCTGTTTTGTGCCTTTATCCACCAATAAAATGGTGTCCTGGTAATTCTGAAAAACTTCGTGAATTTTATAAGGATATTTTATTCCGAAGAGGTCACTGCTGTTTTTGATGTTGTTGTGTTTCCCCCAAACGATAAGTCCGCCTTCAATACTTCTGCAGGCACTTCCCGAACCCAATCTGGCCAAAAATGATGCTTTTTTATTAAAATATTCTTCTGAGAGCTCCGGGTTCAGTTCTTTTTCAAGGCTCATCACACAAAGTGCCAACGCGCTCATCCCGCTGGCGGAAGAAGCGATCCCGCTGCTGTGCGGAAAGGAATTTTCGGTTTTGATCACAAACTGGTAATCATATAAAAACGAACAGTAATTTTCAATTCTTTTGAAAAACGATTCGATCTTAGGTTTAAAATCTTCCTTCTTTTCTCCTTCAAAATAAAGTTCAAAAGCTATATTTTTATCGGCGATTTCCTTTTTTTTGAATTCCAGGCTTGTAGTTGTCCTGCAGGCATCAAGTGTAAAACTTATGGATGGATTTGCAGGGATTTGCGGTTCCTTTTTCCCCCAGTATTTAACCAATGCGATGTTGCTGGGAGCTTGCCAGGTTGTACTTCCGCCAATTATTTCACGTTCATAGGATTGGGGTATAAAATCTTTCTCGGTCATTCTTCTGGAAATTTAAGCAAATATACTTTTTTAGTTCAGAGGGTTTTAATAAGGATTTCAAATAAAAGCCTATTTTAGTATTATAAACCGATCAAAATGACTTTTAAACTGGGAATTCGGATTTTGCTATCAATTGGGATATGTTTCTTTATCGGTTTTATGGGAAATCTTGCCACCCAGTCGAGTATTGGAGATTGGTATCCTTCCCTCAACAAACCCTGGTTTAATCCCCCCAACTGGTTTTTTGGCCCGGTTTGGACTGTGTTGTATATTTTAATGGGGATCTCTGCCGGAATTGTTTGGAATAAAGGCTTTTATCACAAATGGGTTAAGATCGCGCTGTATCATTTTGCTTTTCAGCTCCTGCTCAACGGCTTTTGGTCCCTCCTATTCTTTGGGTTAAAAGAGCCTTTTTTTGCATTGCTGGATATTATAGCCTTGTTTATTATACTTCTGCTCACCATAAAATGGTTTAAAGTTGTAAGCGAATCTGCGGCATATTTACTTATTCCCTATGCTGTTTGGGTGCTTTTCGCGGCAGTGCTCAATTTTGAGATTTGGAGGTTGAATTGAAAATCAAATTCCAAATTCCAAAAAGATAAAATCAAAAAAGCAATGTTATTGCGCCTTGTTGCTAAATTTAGTTTTTATGATTTTAAAAATTCCCTTTATGAAGTAGAACTCATCGCCTTCGCAGCAAGATAGCCGCTGGTCCAGGCATTTTGAAAATTAAATCCACCGGTGATGGCATCAATATTCAGCACTTCGCCGGCAAAAAACAGGTTTTTGTGAAGTTTGCTCTCAAAAGTCTTGAAATTGACTTCCTTCAGGTTTATGCCACCTGCGGTTACAAATTCCTCTTTAAAAGTGCTTTTTCCGTCGACATTAAAAACTGATTTGGTGAGCTGCAAATTCAAATTTTCCAGCTGATTTTTATTTAAATCGGCCCAAATAGCGGTTTCTTGAATTCCGGATGCTTTCACCAGGCTTTGCCATAATCGTTTTGGAAGTTCAAATTGGGCGTATTTTAAGGTTTGTTGTTTCGCGTGCGCCAGTTTCAAATCCTTCAGGTGCTTCAAAATTTCTTCGGAAGTCTGTTCAGGAAGCCAATTTACTTCAAGCTGAAATTTATAATCTGCCGCGTTCAATCCCCGTGCGCCCCAGGCCGAGAGTTTTAAAACAGCAGGGCCGCTCATTCCCCAATGGGTGATAAGCAAAGGACCTTCATCCTCCAGGTTCATCCCAATGATTTTTACCGAAGCAAAAGTGGAAATTCCCGGCAAATCCTTGATGCGTTCATCTTTTATGTTGAAGGTGAAAAGTGATGGCACCGCAGGTTCTATGGTATGTCCTAAATTTTCGAGCAAATTCCATATTTTGGGATTGCTGCCTGTGGCAACAAGGATCTTTTCTGCTGAAAAATCGCCGTTACTGGTAGTTATTTTATAATGATTGCCAATCTTTTCAATATGTTGTACCGAATGATTTTTCAGGACTTGAACTCCCAGGCGGTGTGCTTCATTCAGAAAACAATTGATAATAGTTTCGGAAGAATCGGAAACCGGGAACATTCTCCCGTCTGCTTCTATTTTAAGTTCTATCCCGCGTTCTTCAAACCAGGCAACTGTATCGCCTGTCATAAACGAGTGAAAGGGACCGCGGAGTTCCTTTTCTCCACGAGGATAATTTTTTGTCAGTTCCCCGGGATTAAATTCGGCGTGGGTAACATTGCAGCGCCCGCCGCCGGAAATGCGCACTTTTGTAAGCACTTCTTTTCCGCGTTCTAAAATCAGGATCTTCGCTGCCGGGTTCATTTCCGCAGCATTGATCCCCGCGAAAAATCCCGCCGCACCTCCGCCTATTATTATGATGTCGTAATTGGTCAATTTGTTAATTGGGGATTTGTTAATTTGTTAATTCGTGATTCGTAAATTCGTTAATTCGTGATTCGTTGATTTGTCTCTTAACGGGTTTGATTATCAGCCACGAATGCACGAATGATTTTCTTTTTTTTCTCTAACTTCTAACTTCTAACTTTTTCCACTTTCCTCTTTTGTCTTGTCTCTTGGTTCTTGTCTCACATCTAATATCTCACATCTCATATTTCCAAAAGAAGTTCCGGAAAATCGGAAATAATGCCGTCAACTCCAAAATCCTTCATTCTTTCAATAGATTTGAGATCGTTCACCGTCCAGACATTGACTTTAAACCCGGCCTCGTGTGATAGTTTTACATTGTCTCTGGATGTAATTCCTATGGATGGATGGATCGCAAGTGCCTTAAGTTTTTTTCCTAATTCAATGGCTTCAATTACGCTGGCTTTGCTCAATATCCCGATGGGAATATTTTTGTCGATCTGAAAAACCTCGTAAAGTTCATTGTTCTGAAAACTGGACAGGATAAAATCGGTGTACTTCCAGCCTTTATTTTCGACATAATCCCTCACGATATCACAGGTTCTTTCTGCGGTATTAGTCCCTTTCAGTTCAATGTTGATCCCGCATTTTCCTTCTATCAAATCCAAAACTTCGGTAAGCAGTGGGATTTTATACTTTTCTTCAACCAAAACCTCATTCAATTCGGTTAAATTATATTCGGTTATTTCCCCGCTGCCGTTGGTGGTTCGGTCCAAAGTGAAATCGTGGATCACCACAATTTCCCCCGATTTGCAGCGGTGCACATCAATTTCGATGGCATCTACACCAAAGCTCAATGCAAGTTTAATACTTTCAAGTGTATTTTCAGCCAAATGGCCCCTGGCGCCACGATGACCAATTTTTTGGATGGTTTTCATAATGCAAAGGTATTTAAATAGCTTTAAAACCCAGATTTTTTAATTCTTTGTTCCCTATTTTAGCCACTAACCTGCCTCTGCCAGCAGGCAGGTGCACGAATGTTAAAACATTTCTAAGGCTCAATATTAATCCAATATTCGTGTATTAGTGGCAAATTTTAGTTTTTAGACGTTTTTTGGATAAAAGCCGGATTATTCGTGAATTAGTGGCAAATTTTTGGGAATATTATTTTAAAGTAATAATTTTCATATAAATCCAGTTTAAGATGTATTTTCCACTTTTTTGAAAATTTAATTAAGTCCGGAGAGAAATTCGGGATTTACGGAAAAGTCTGTATTTAATTTTAAAAACCAAGCTATGTACCAACCCAAAAGATACCAGAAAGAGGATCCTGAATATATTTTTGATTTTATTAAACAGCATCCGTTTGCGACTTTTATTTTAAACGGAAATCGCATTTTGGCTACCCATATTCCTGTTTTAACCGAAGGTACTTCCGATAAATTCATTTTGTATTCACACATTGCCAATCACAATGAGCAACTTCAGTTTTTAAAAGACGGGACTGAGGCTTTACTGATTTTTCAGGGAGCACACGGATATATTTCATCTTCCTGGTACAAGGAGAAAGACATCAGCACCTGGGATTATTCTGCGGTACACGTGAATGTAAAACTGAAAATTCAAACCCGGGAAGAACTGGAAAATTCCCTTCAAAAGTTAGTTGGGCATTTTGAAACTCCCCAGAAAAATCCGCTCTATTATAATGATATTCCTGAACAAATGTTGAAGGAACACCTTCCGCTTATTACAGGGTTTTGGTGCGAGCCTTTTAAAATTGATGCTGTCGCAAAATTGCATCAGGCTGCACATAAGGAAGATATAATTTCTGTCACACAACATCTGGAAGCCATGGAAGATCCCTTAGCTTCAGAATTGAGCAAAAACATCAAAACGGAAATTTTTGAAAAGTCCATAAAAAAAGAATAAGTATTTGATTCAGAGTAAAATAAAGATTAAATTTAATAGGGGAATTGACAAAACAAATTGAACCTAGAAGTTTTATTTTATAAATTTTCAGAAAGTAAAATAAATTTTTGGTGAAATTTTGAGGCTTAGAGTTTTGGTGGCGAAATATCATGTTCCCAATTGATGTTTTTATTGCCACGAAGACACAAAAGCACAAAGGATCTCAAAGAATTTTTACGGAAACTTAGGATGCCGTCAATTTTCTTAAATTTTTCTGAAGTTGTTTTCAATAAAAAAAGTATTATGCCAGAATTACCGGATGTTGAAGTTTTTAGACAAATTTTTAATTGTGCTGCGTTAAATCAAAAAGTAGCGAAGGTTGAGGTGTTGGATGATGGAATCCTTGAAAATATAAGTGCGCGGGCGTTTCAAATCAGGATGAAAGGCGCGACTTTTCAGGCAACCCACAGGCACGGAAAGTATTTGTTTGTCGAACTGGATACAGAGGAAACCCTGATGTTCCACTTCGGGATGACCGGATATTTGGAGTATTATAAAGACGGGGAGGAGCAACCCGAATATTCAAGGATAGTTTTTAATTTGAACAACGGCTACAATCTCTATTATGTATGTCCCCGAAAATTGGGAAGAGTGAGCCTTGTGGAAGATGAAGCCGATTTTATAGAGGAAAACAAACTTGGCCCGGACACCTATTCGGATGATTTTAAATGGGAAGATTTTAGGCAGATCATGAAAGGAAAACGGGGGAGTATTAAAACAAGCCTGATGAATCAAAAACTCTTGGCAGGGATCGGAAATGTTTATTCAGACGAAATTCTTTTTCATTCCAATATTTACCCTTTTACCGAGGTTAACGAGTTGAAGGATGAGGACTTAAAAACCATTTTCGAAAAAATGAAGACGGTTTTTGATCAGGCAATTAAAGCCGAAGTTGATGAAGATAAATTTCCAAAGAATTTTCTTCTGTTAAAAAGAAGTGAGGGCGAAGAATGCCCAATTTGTGGAGGCAGGATCAAACGTGAAAAATATTCGGGAAGATCCTCCTACTACTGTGAAGCGCATCAAAAGAAAAAAAAATGACTGAGAAAAAAACTCCTTAAAAAAAGTCCAACCTCATGTTGGCATTGAGCTTATGAAACGTTTGTATCGTTTTATGGCAATAATTGCCTGGATTTTTTTAATTGTAATTGTCTTTGTTGCCTTTGGCAACCGGAAAATCCTAGTTAAGCCCGCAGCAGACAAAAACTTTAAAACAGAGGTTTTAGTTTTTACCGGTAATAATCAAAATATTTCTGTTTTAGATACTTCAGTAACGAAAGTTTATTCCATAGATAGAAACAAAAGCGAGCTGATAGTAAGACTTTACAAAGAAGGATTTTTTTCCGGATTTGCGCATAACCACATCGTTATGGCCCGGGAATTTTCCGGCGCGGTCGAATTTGACGAATTTGATCCTACCCGGTTTAAAATTTCGGTTGAAGTCCCTACAAATTCAATCGCTTCCGATCTTCCGGAAATTCGAAGAAAATACGGAATGGAGGAACTTTCCCATAAAAACTGGATAGAAATCAATAAAACCATGCGAAGCAGCAGCCAATTGGATATTGAAAAGTATCCATTGGTAAGCTTCATATCCGACAGTCTTAGAATAATCGAAGGAGAGCGCTTCGAAATTACAGGTGAATTTTCACTTCATGGTGTGACAAAATTAATTGTAGTTCCGGTGACAATTTCAGTTGAAAATGGAATCCTGAAGTTGCAGGGCGGGTTTTCTTTTCTGCAAAGCGATTATAACATTAAACCCTTCAGCGGTGCCCTGGGAACTGTCAGAAATAAAGATGAAGCATTGTTGAAGTTTAATATTTCTGGGTTGGAGAAAGTTGAGCAATAAGTGGAAATATTTTATTTAGTGCAACTCAGAGTCTTTAAGCCTTAGTGGCAAAAATATCAAGTGTTTTATCTGGTGTTTTAATGCCTCTAAGACACTAAAACCACTAAGGATCACAAAGGTTTAATTTGACTTTGAGTATTTTTTGAACTTTTAGAAAACCGGGGGCAAGCCCAAAAGGTATGAATTGGAAAATATTTTTAAAAATTTGGGGCAAGCCTCGGGAATTAAACCATCAATGAGGAATTAAATTATTAAAATATGGAAAATTTCTTTGATACATCCTTCCCATCTTTAGTGATAATTTGTATAAATGCTGTGGGAATATATGCTGCCGTTATAGTATTCACCAGAATCGCCGGAAAACGCAGCTTTTCTAAAATGTCCAGTTTTGATTTTGCAATGACGGTGGCAATAGGGTCAATTTTAGCAAGTACCGTCCTCAGTTCATCTGTTACTTTATTGGAGGGAGTTGTGGGTATGGCGGCAGTTTATTTACTTCAAATAACCGCGGCTTTTTTTAGAAGGTATGAACTTTTTAGCAATCTCATAGATAACAAGCCTCTGTTATTAATGGACGGGCCTACTATTTTACAGCATAACCTAAAAAAGGCCAGGGTAACAAATGACGATCTTCGGGCAAAGCTTAGAGAGGCGAATGTTATTGATTTATCCCAGGTACGTGCGGTAGTTTATGAAACCACAGGAGATATTTCTGTATTACATTCAGCAAATCAGGGAAAAACCCTTGATGATTGGTTGCTGAAAGATGTATACCAATAAACAAGAAATTTTAAGGGGAATCCACTAGTGATCTCAATTTTATAAAATGAACCCTTCTGCTTAGCTTGTTAAGCTTTACTAAATTTTAATTAATAAAATCTTAATACTTATTAATTAGGACTTTACGCAGGTTAATTTTGCGGAAAAATTACCCCTATGCAGTCTACCAAAAATAGAATTTCGGAAAATAATCAAAAGAAAGATTTAAAAAATATCAAGAGAAAATCTGAATTTAAGGAGTTTATAGTCGATCAAAATCACCCTTGTGTCATGGCGCAAACTGTTTTTAGCATGGATAAAGTAGACTTTCGGGTTTATGAAAATTTTGGTTCCAGGCTAACTGCGAGAGAGTTGTTAAGTGATCTTAAAGCTTACATTGCCAAATACGATTTTGATTCCCCTGATTTCTTTACTTTTATAGCAACTTTTGAAGGCAGAAAGAATTATTCCGAAGAACAATTTGAAGACTTATTATGGAAGCAATTGGAGTTTTTGCACGAAGCAGATGATCAACCCTGGGATCCTACTGTAAGCAGCGATCCTTCAAACCCTAATTTTAGTTTCAGTATTGGCGGGAAAGCTTTTTATTTAGTTGGTTTACATCCTAACAGTTCCAGGAAAGCCAGGCAAAGTCCGTTGCCAACCATTGCATTTAATCTTCATTGGCAGTTTGAGAAATTGCGGGAAATGGGGGCTTATGCCAATGTTAAAGGAAAAATACAGGAGAGGGATTATGAACTTCAGGGAAGCAATAATCCTATGCTGGAAGATTTTGGTGCAAAGAGTGAAGCCAGGCAATATAGCGGCAGAAAAGTTAAAGAAGAGTGGAATTGTCCATTTCATACAGGGAAATAACTGGAAGTAAAATCCTGATTTCATTTTAAGGTATATAAAAAAATTCTACAAATATCTTTTCGCGATGTGGAAAAGCGAAATTCAAAAAAAATTATGGTCAAAAAAATAGAGAAACAATCGGGAGTTGCTTTTATCCTGAAAAAAGGGCAAAAATTAAAAGTAATTGATCCACTCGGAGAGCAGGTAAGTGATATGGTTTTATTTAATGCGGAAGATGTTCGGGAGAAAATTTCATCGGGGAAAACCCTGGATTTTGAGGAGAACCTGCTAATTACAAAAGGAAATTTTTTGTGGAGTAACCGAAGCAGAAAAATGATGGAGATTCTGGAGGATACAAACGGGAGAAACGATTTTTTACTCGCTCCCTGCAGTCCCGAAACTTTTCAAATAATGTATAAAAATCCCGATTATCATCCCAGTTGCTTTGAGAATCTTTACACAAATTTGGCGCCTTACGGGATTGTGCCGGATAATGTTCCAACAGCATTTAATATCTTCATGAACGTTCAATTCCAACCAAACGGAAAACTAAGCGTTGACCCACCCATGAGCAAGCCCGGGGATTTTGTGCTTTTTGAAGCAAAACTGGATCTCATAGTTGCATTGACCGCTTGTTCTGCCGAGGATAGTAACAACGGTAGTTTTAAACCTATACATTTTGAGATCCTTGAGGAATCTTAAACTGTTTTCGTTCGTTTGATTCTGTATCTAATATTTATCATTTCAATTATCAGGGAAAAGAAAACTGCAAAATAGATGTATCCTTTAGGCACATGATAATGAAAACCTTCAATAATTAGCATAAACCCAATGAGGATTAAAAAGGATAATGCCAGGATTTGAACTGTTGGATATTTATTTACAAAATCGCTCACGGCCCGCGCGAAAATCATCATTATTACAATAGAAACAATAACAGCTATTATCATTAAAATAAGTTCGTTGGTAAGACCTATCGCAGTAAGAATTGAATCAAACGAAAAAAT
>Ga0314774_1000748_pt1 | contig 23694 bp, 23 predicted proteins | sample MetaGCBIA2018_FD_204515 | JGI IMG/M metagenome (GOLD analysis project Ga0314774, IMG submission 204515) | Cryopeg brine microbial communities from Beaufort Sea near Barrow, Alaska, United States - CBIA 2018 | ecosystem: Environmental > Aquatic > Marine > Coastal | place: USA: Alaska | collected...
GCTGAGACACTCGGCGCACATCGAGCCGCTCGCGTCGGAGACGTCGGAGTCACTCATAGAGCGGTTCGGACCGATCCTCACGCGGCTGCTGCGGGGACAACCCGCGTGATGTGCGACGCGCGGACCGAGCAGAACACCCCTCCGTACGACACCAGTGCAGGTCTGAGCGGGCGTCAGCCCTGACTTCCGAGCCCTCGCTCAAGTCGCGCGAGGCCCCTCTGAACCGAGGCGTGAAGCGTCCGGGCGGCGTCGCCGTCGCGGATACCCTCAGAGTTCAGCCCGGCACTCACGATCCCGAAGAGTGCCCCCACGACCAGCCGCACGGCCTCGACGTCGTCGCTGTCAGGCTCGGGGACCGCTTCGAGAACCTTGTCCCCGACGGCGGACCACACCTGCCACTGTGCTCCCCGCACGAACGGCACGAGTTGTGGGTACTCCGACGCGAGGGCGGCCACTTCGGTAAGTTGCCTCAGCGCCCCGGTCTTGAACTGGTGCTCCACGAGACGCCGGGCGAGATCGAGCACATCAGAAGACTCCGGCGGTTCCCATGCCGCGAGACCCGCTTCAAGACTGTGGACGACGACCTCCGCTACGGCGGCCTCCTTGCACGGGTAGTAGTTCGAGAAGGTGCGCCGAGACACCTCCGCCTCAGCGACGATGCCCTCCACCGTGACCTGGCCGAGCCCGTGTTCGCGAACTTGCTCAAACGCGATTCGAGCGAGCCGTCGCGCGACCGCAGCCCGTTTCACGTCTCGCAGGCCGGGAGTCACGACACCAGTCTTTCACGAGGCCGTGGGAGAGTCGCCGCCGCCGTCAGGCCCCCGGCGGGAACTGCCGGCCGCATCAAGCCGGGTGCCCTCGAGATCTAGGTTCGGCAGGATACGACCCAGCCACTGGGGAAGCCACCACGCGCGGTCGCCCGCTAGGTGGAGGACTGCGGGAATGAGCGTCATACGGATGAGGAACGCGTCGATGAGGATTCCAGTGGATAGGGCGAAGCCGAACTGGCGAATCATGGCGTCGTCGCTAAGCACGAAGCCGGCGAAGACTGACACCATGATCACCGCCGCCGCCGCCACGACACGGCTCGCGTGATGGAACCCTTCGACCACGGCCTTCTGGGCGGACTCGCCGTGGACGTAGACCTCGCGGATAGAGGTGCCGAGGAACACTTGATAGTCCATGGCCAGCCCGTAGAGGATGCCGGTGGCCATGATGGGGAGGAAGCTCAGCACGGGACCTGCACGGTCCATGCCGACAAGCCACGTGAAGTCGGGATTTCCAAATGCGGTGACGACGAGCCCCATGGTGGCGCCGATGGACAGGAGGAATCCACCCGTTGCCGCCAAGGGAACCAACAGAGACCGGAACACGAGGAGCAGAACCGCGAGCGAGAGCAGTACTACCAGCGCCACGTAGACCGGAATGGCGCTCCTCAACGACTCGGAGAGGTCGATGTTAATGGCGGTCAACCCCGTCACGCCGACCTCCTCCACGCCGGCGATCTCGCCACCACGAACGGCGTGAACCAGGTCAGCCGTGTCGGTGGCGGTCGGTCCCGCGTCGGGAACAACTGTGTAGAGGACCAGGGTCCTGTCTTCCGAAGTGCCCATGAGTTGGACGTTGGAAACGGAATCGTGATCGGCGAGCGCCCGTTGCCACGCCTCGAGGCTATCTTGGTCCACGGCGTCGGCATCTGTTGGCGTCAGCGCGACAACCAGCGGCGCGTTGGCGCCCTCTCCGAGGGCGTCGCTTACCGCGTCGTACGCCGTCCGTTGCTCCGATCCGAGAGCGGCGACCGACCCAGACGGCATGCCGAGTTCCATTTGGCTAGCGGGGACCGCTAGACCGCCGAGCGCGAGCGCGACCAACACTATGGTCAGGATCGGTCGGGCCGTGACGGCGGTGATCCAGCGCTGGGCTGCACGACCGAAACGCGAGTGTTCGTGCTGCGGCTGAACCGGAGCCTGCGGCCGTGCCGGGGCCGGCCGCCGGGTGCGTCCGATCAACCCGAGCAAGGCGGGCAGCGCGGTCAGCGCCAACGCGACGGCCAGCACGACGGTGACTGCTGCGGTCAGCGCCATCGTCGAAACGAAGCCCATCCCCAGGGTCAGCAGGCCAAGAAGTGCGATGACGACGGTGCCGCCCGCAAACAGGACCGCCCCTCCCGCGGTGGCGACCGCGCGCGCGGTGGACTCGATGGCGTCAAATCCGAAATGCACCTGCAATGAGCGTTGCTTGTGGACGATGAACAGCGCGTAGTCGATCCCGACGGCGAGGCCCAGCATCAGCCCGAGAGCGGGGGTGGAGGTGGTCATTTCGAAGTTCGCCGAGAGAGAATACGCTCCACCAACGCCGATGAACACACCCACCAGCGAGAGAAGGACGGGCAGCCCAGCCAGTACGAGCGAGCCGAGAGTGATGAACAGAACCACCGCTGCGATGGCGAGGCCGATGGCCTCGTGTCCGCCGATCGGTGCCTCGGTGGGCTGAAGCGAACTGCTCGCGGCAACAGTGAGTCCTTCCGCGGCCGCCACCGTGTCGATCGATGCGAGCAGTTCGTCGAGGCTCCCTTCAGGAAGGTCGGACAACTGCTCGGTGAACTGGATCGAGGCGATGGCGGCTGTTCCGTCGTCAGAGACCAGCACGGAGGGGCGAACGCCGTCGGAGGTGACGAGTTCAGTGCCGCGGGGCGATGTGCCGCGCATCAGTGAGTCCAACCGGCCGAGTGCGTCGGCTGTCGCGGTCGCCGCCGCGGCGTCTACTGCGGCTGCGGGGTCTGTCGCTCCATCCTCAGCAGCCGGTAGCGTGCCGAGGTCTATGCCAGCGCGATTCAGATCGGTCTGCAACTGGCGAACGTCGGCAAAGAGACCAGACGCGCCGCCGATGAGTTCGGTGTCCGATCCAGCCAGGAGGTCGCGCGCGGTGGTGCTGATCGCCTCGACTCGCGATGCGAACTGGGCAACCTGTTCGCGCTGAGTGGCAGGTCCGTCGATCGGTAGGCCTCCGTCCAGGGCCTTGAGCAGCTCCTCGATTTGGGCGGTGACGTCATCGGCAACGCGTGACTCCACGTTGGCGCGGACGGTGGCTCCGACGTCGGCCTGTTGGGCGAGCAGACGCGCGTCACGGTCGAGTACGAGGCCGCTTTCGGTGGCGGCATCAAGGGCGCGGCCGATCGCATCGGCGCGCTCAGGGGTGTCGACACGGCCACCGTCGGTCGCGTGGAAGACGAGAGTGCCCTGAGTGCCCCCCGCCTCGGGAAGGGCTTCTGTGACGTGGTCCAGCACCTGCTGGGCCGGGGCATCGTCAAGGGTGAGGTTCGTGGAAATCGAGGTGCTCTGCGTCGCGAGCAAGGTGACCACCGCGAGGATGACGAGAAGCCACGAGAATAGAGGCACCAGCGGCCGCAGCGCGGCTCGTTTGCCCAGACGATAGAGGAATGCGGACATGAGGGGCGCCTTTGATAGGGGAACCGGGGCAGGCGCCACCCTAGGTTGTATTTGCGCATTGCGCAACTTTGCCCAATGGGCATCTTGTTCATGGTGCGGCCTTGTGCGGCAGGGGCCCGGGCGGCATTTGACAGACCGGCCGCCAAGGAGCACAATTCCCCGTATGAGGAATAACACCCCCGAAGGAGCGGCCATCTCCATCCGCGCGCTCCATGTGATCCGCGGCGGAAACGAAGTCCTTCCGCACATCGACCTGGACGTCCCCCGCGGCCAGATCGTCGGCCTGCTCGGCCCTTCCGGCGGCGGCAAGACCACGCTCATGCGCGCGATCGTGGGTGCGCAGATCGTGGCCGGTGGATCGGTGGACGTGCTCGGCCACCCCGCCGGATCGCCCGTGCTGCGCAGCCGCATCGGCTACGTCACCCAAGCGCCCTCCATCTACCCCGACCTCACCGCGCGCGAGAATCTTGCCTACTTCGCCAAGACCATGGGCGTGGGCGCCGATGGCGTGGCCAAGACACTCCAACAAATCGGCCTGACCGACACCGCAGACCGGCCCGTCAGCACCCTTTCAGGTGGGCAAGAGTCGCGCGTGTCGTTGGGCGCCGCGCTCGTGGGCGACCCCGAACTGCTCGTGCTCGACGAGCCGACCGTCGGCCTCGACCCCACGCTACGCCGCGACCTGTGGCACCTCTTCCACGAACTCCGCAACGCGGGCAAGACCCTGCTGGTGAGCTCACACGTCATGGATGAGGCGACCCGATGCGACCGCCTTGTCTTCGTGCGAGACGGCGGGATCCTCGCCGACGACACCTACGAGAACATCCTCGCCGACACAGGCACAGAGAACGCCGATGCCGCCTTCCTCGTGCTGGCCGAAAGGAACGCGGCATGAACCTCGCACTCACCTGGAATACTGCCAAGCGCGTGCTGACTCAGCTACGCCGCGACCCACGCACGCTCGTGATGCTCATCGTGTTGCCTGTGGGCCTCACCTGGCTGCTGCAGTACATGTTCTCCGAATCGCCGGTGCCGCCCACGGGGCCGATCTTCAACACGATCGGTCCGCGCATCATGGGCCTGTTCCCCCTCATCCTGATGTTCCTGATCACGTCGATCACGATGCTCCGCGAGCGCCAGTCCGGCACCCTCGAGCGACTCATGGTGGGCCCCACCGGCAAGGCGGACGTGATCCTCGGCTACGCGCTCGCGTTCGGCCTGGTGGCCACGGTGCAAGCCATCGTCATGACGGCGTGGTCCGTGTGGCCGCTCGGGCTCGAGATCCCCACCGGGCTGTGGCGACTGGGGCTCGTCATGGTTCTCGACGCGCTCGTGGGTACGGCGCTGGGCCTGTTGGCCTCGGCGGTTGCCAAGACCGAGTTCCAGGCCGTGCAGATGATGCCGCTCGTGATCATCCCGCAACTGCTGCTGGCCGGCCTTTTCATGAACCGCACCGACATGCCCACCGCGCTCACGTACGTCTCCGATGTGCTGCCGGTGAGCTACTCGATCGACGCGGTCAACTCCATCCTCGCCGGGGACGGCAATGCCATCTGGGCTCCCGTGGGAATCCTGGTGGCGTTCATCGCGGGCTCGCTCGTGCTCGGTGCCATGACGCTTCGCCGCCGCACGGACTGAGGCCCCGGCTTCGATACGCCCTGCGTTTGTGCGCGCCCGCTAGCCTGGGGGCATGACCGAAACCACTCCCGCATCCTCGTCCACGATCGCCATCATCGGCGGCGGAGTCATGGGCGGCGCCATTGCCGCCGGCGTTCGCAACGGAGGCTGGCCCGCTGAGGCCGTCACCGTAGCCGACCGCAACACCGAGATCCTGGCGGACCTCGCGGCCACCCACGGATTCGTCACCACCACCAGCGTGGCCGAGGCCGCGGCCGGGGCGGACGTGATTGTCTTTGCCGTCAAGCCCCAAGACGCCGCCGGGGTGCTCGCGGAGTTCGGTTCCCACGTGAGGCCGGGGGCCATGCTGCTCACCGTCGCGGCGGGACTTCCCGCATCGTTCTATGAGGCGCGACTTCCCGCAGGGACCGCCGTCGTGCGCGCCATGCCCAACACTCCCGCCCTGGTCGGCTTTGGCGCCACGGCGATCGCAGCGGGCACGTCGGCCACCGACGCCCACCTGGCCGTGGCCGCGCGAGTACTCGCCGCGACCGGCCTTGTGGTCACGGTGGACGAGGGCGACATCAACGCGGTCAGCACGGTGTCCGGCTCCGGCCCGGCGTATTTCTACGCGTTCGTGGAGGCGATGGTCGAGGCGGGCATCACGCAAGGCCTCGACCGCGACGTTGCCACGTCGCTCGCCCGCCAGACGCTCATCGGCGCGGGACGCCTGCTGGAAAGCTCTGGCGCGACGCCGGGCGAACTGCGCGCACGGGTCTCTTCCAAGGGCGGCACCACACTCGCGGCGCTCGACGCGATGGGGCACGCTGGCCTTCAGACAGTGGTCGCCGTCGGTCTGGCCGCCGCAGACCGTCGCGCGCGGGAGCTGGCCGTGGAGCTCGCAGGCGAGTAGGGGGTACTGAGCGGCCCGAGCCCGCCGCGTGCGTTGCAGCCCGCTATTCTTGTGAGCGCTCTTCCGCGTCGGCGTTGACGCAGACCGGAGAGTGACGCAGCATGTCTTGAATCCTGGGAGTTCCAATGCAGTACGGCCACTTTGACGATGCCGCCCGCGAGTACGTCATCACTCGCCCGGACACCCCCCGTTCGTGGTCCAACTACCTGGGCTCGCGCCTGTACGGCGGCATCATCACGCAGGGCGCTGGGGGCTACTCGTTCTACAAGTCCGGCGGCCAGGGACGCGTGACGCGCTTCCGCTTCAACGGCGTGCCTCAGGACGAGCCCGGCCGCTTCGTCTACCTTCGCGACGATGCCGATGGCGACTTCTGGTCGGCGTCCTGGCAGCCCGTGGGCAAGCCACTCCGTGGAAGGGACAGCGGCGGCCGCGACGGCGACGAGGAGGACGCGGCGGGAAACCCGACCCAGGCGTCGTCCGTGCGCCACGGCTTGGGTTATTCGATCTTCCACTCGAGCTACCGGGGCATCGACTCCGAGGCGACGTACTTCATCCCGCAGGGGCAGGCGTTCGAGTACTGGTCGGTCAAGGTCACGAACACGACCGCGAAGCCGCGCACCGTCTCCCTGTTCTCCTACGCGGAGCTGTCCAACGAATGGAACTACCGCCAGGACCTCGAGAACCTCCAGTACTCGCAGTACGTGGTGGTGTGCCGCATGCAGGACGGGATGATCCACCGGCTCAACTCGACGCGCACCCACACGTCCGAGCTGTGGTTCGGGATGGCGGGCGCCGATGTGGCGGGCTTCGACACCGACCGCGACGCGTTCCTGGGCTCGTACCGGACGCAGTCCGCGCCGATCGCCGTGGAGCGCGGCTACTGCTCCGGGTCCGAGGCCACCGGCGACAACGCGTGCTCCACGATCCAGGCCAAGCTCGAGCTCGCGCCGGGCGAGACGCGTCAGGTCATCTACATGATGGGCGTGGGCGCGCCCGACGCTTCCTGGGAGGACGCGGACGGCGTCGCACTTCCCAAGGGCCGGGAGATCATGGCCAAGTACGGGACGCCTGAGGCCGTGGACCGCGAGCTGGACGCCATTCGTAGTGAGTGGCGCGACTATCTATCGCCCCTGCAGGTCGCCACCCCCGACGAGCAGATGAACTCCATGATCAACGTGTGGCACGCCTACCAGACGCACATGACGTTCAACTGGTCGCGCGGCGTCTCGCTCATTGAGGCCGGCGACCGCGACGGGCTCGGCTACCGCGACACCGTCCAGGACATGCTGGCCGTGATCCACGCGATCCCCGAGGCCGTCCGCGAGCGCCTCGACATGATCCTCACGGGTCAAACCGAAGAGGGCGGCGCGATGCCGCTCGTGAGGCCGTGGGCGCATCGTCCGGGCCACGAGACCACGCCGACGCTGGAGCAGTACCGCTCGGACGACCCGCTGTGGCTTCCGATCACCGTGGCCAACTTTGTGTACGAGACGGGCGACGTCGCGTACCTGGACACCGTGCTGCCGTACGCCGACCACGGCTCGGCGACCGTGTTCGAGCACCTCAAGCAGGCCATCCAGTTCTCCCTCAACCACCTGGGCTACAACGGCCTGGTGCAGGGACTCCAGGCTGACTGGAACGACTGCTTGCAGTTCGGCACCACGGGCGAGTCCATGTTCTCCACCTTCCTGATGGCCAACGGCGTGCGCGTGATCGCGGAGTTGGCCGAGCAGACCGGTCGCGAAGCCGATGCGGCGTGGGCGCGGTCGGTGTTGGAGGGCCTCGAGGTGGTCCTGGAGAACGCGTGGGATGGCGGCTGGTACATCCGCGGCATCTCCTCGACGGGCGCCAAGCTCGGGTCCGACACCCTGGACGAGGGCAAGATCTACCTTGAGCCCAACGTGTGGGCTGCCATCTCCGGCACCGTCCCGGAGGCCCGCGCGATTGGCGCGATGGACTCCGTGTACGAGCGACTCTCCACCGAGCACGGCGTCGCCCTGTGTGCTCCCGCGCACACCAAGGAGGTTCCCGGCGTCGGCCTGTCCCTCCTCGTGTTCCCGCCCGGCCATAAGGAGAACGGCGGCATCTTCTGCCACGCGAACGCGTGGACCGTCGTGGCCGAGGGCATCCTTGGCCGCGGCGACCGCGCCTACGAGTACTACCGCGCCTTCCTGCCCGCCAAATACAACGACCAGGCCGAGCTTCACCAGGTCGAGCCCTACGTCTACTCCCAGTTCGTGCACGGCCCCGAGTCCCCGCGCTTCGGCCAGGCCCGCAACCCGTGGCTCACCGGCACCGCGTCGTGGTCATATGTGGGCGTGACGCAGTACATCCTGGGCGTCCGGGCCGAGCTATCGGGACTGCGCATTGACCCGTGCCTGCCCGAGGGGTGGAACGGGTATCAGGTGACGCGTCGGTTCCGAGGCATGGACCTGACCATCAACGTGGTCAACGTCGACGGCCTTGCCACCGGCGTCTCGTCGGTCACGATCGACGGCGACGAGGTCGCGTCACTGGACGACGAGGGCAAGCGCGGGGCCTTGGTGCCCGTCGAGGCGCTCAGCGACGGCGCCGTGCTCACGGTGACGATGGGTTAAGCCCAGCCCAACTCACTGCGTGGCGCGGGCCACAGAGTTTGCGCACGTCCGGTTGTGTTCGTTGCACACGTCCGGTTAGAGTCGTTGCAGTGATCCGACTCAGGAGGCCACCGTGTCATACCGCCCGCGCGTAGTCGACTCCGAACTCGCCGAACGGCTCGCCTCAGCTGGCGCTGTGCTCATCGAGGGCCCAAAAGCCTCAGGGAAGACAGCGACCGCACGTCACCATGCGCGCAGCGAAGTCTTGCTAGACGTCGATCACGGGGCACGCCAGAGCATCGATATAGACCCCGGCCTCGTGCTGAGCGGCGCCACCCCACGCCTCATCGACGAATGGCAATTGGCGCCGAGCCTGTGGAACACGGTAAGGCGTGAGGTGGACACACGCCAGAAGCCTGGGCAATTCATCCTCACGGGGTCAGCAACACCGGCCGACGATGCCACTCGCCACTCGGGAGCCGGCCGCTTCTCGAGGCTCGCCATGCGCCCGATGAGCCTGTGGGAGTCGGGCGAGAGCGACGGTTCCGTTTCTCTGCGCGAGATGCTCGACGAGGTCGCGCCACATGCGCCCCAATCGACCCTGAGTTTCGACGGGGTCGTCGAAGCCTTATGTCGCGGCGGCTGGCCCGCGCTCGTCGACGCACCTTCGCGTGACGCTCGGCGCGCGAACCGCGATTACCTGGCGGACATCGCTCGTACTGACATTCACACGGTTGATGGAGTCAAACGCGACCCGTCGCGGGTTGCCGCGACGCTCGCGGCCCTTTCACGCCACGTAGCAACCGAGCTCAAACACCGCACGATTACGGCCGACGCCAGCCGCCACGGCGACCATGAGCTGCCCGCGGACCCGGAGACGGTGGCCAACTACATCGACGCGCTCGAGCGCCTCCTCTTGGTCGAGTACCAGTCGCCGTGGGCACCGCACCTGCGATCACGCTCACGAGTACGCAATGTGCCCAAGTTCCACTTTGTCGACCCGTCGCTGGCAATAGCGGGTCTGCGCGCAGATGCGGCCAGCCTCAAGGCGGACCTCAACACCCTGGGGCTGCTCTTCGAGTCGCTGGTGGTCCGCGACCTACGCGTCTACTCCCAGCCACTCGACGCGCGCGTTCTCCACTACCGCGACAACACAGGCCTAGAGGTCGACGCGATTGTGGCCGCACCCGATCAGAAGTGGATCGCCTGCGAGGTGAAGCTGTCGTCGGCGCCAAAGATCATCGACGATGCCGCGGCAGGGCTTCTGGAGTTCAAGGCGCGCGTCGACGACTCTCGGAGCGGGCAGGCCGCCGCACTCGTGGTCATCACCGCGTCGGGTTACGCGTACCGCAGGCCAGACGGGGTGAGTGTTGTACCGATTGGCGCGCTGGGCCCGTAAGGCCTCACCGCTTCAATTCACAAACTGTACGGTCGGCAACTCGATGAGGTGGGCCAGGGTTCACCCACAACCGTCGCACGGTTCACAATCGTCATCGTCGTCATCGTCGTCATCGTCGTCATCGTCGTCATCGTCGTCGTGGCCGCGGCGACCGCGGCGACCGCGCCTACGAGTACTACCGCGGCTTCCTGCCTGCCAAGTACAACGACCGGGCCGAACTCCACCAGGTCGAGCCCTACGTCTACTCCCAGTTCGTGCACGGCCCCGAGTCCCCGCGCTTTGGCCAGGCCCGCAACCCGTGGCTGACAGGCACCGCGTCATGGTCGTACGTGGGCGTGACGCAGTACATCCTGGGCGTGCGGGCCGAGCTGTCCGGGCTGCGCATCGACCCGTGCCTGCCCGAGGGGTGGAACGGCTACCAGGTGACGCGACGGTTCCGGGGTATGGACCTGACCATCAACGTGGTCAACGTCGACGGCCTGGCCACTGGCGTCTCGTCGGTCACGATCGACGGGGTCGAGGTTGCGTCAGCGGACGACGAGGGCAAGCGCGGGGCCTTGGTGCCCGTCGAAGCACTCACCGACGGCGACGTGCTCACGGTGACGATGGGTTAGACCGCCCTTGGCGCGGACGAGCGGCCCGCGCCTTGCGCATGCCTACTTCGCGTCGAGCACGTCCACGACGAACACCAGCGTCGAGCCGCCCGGTATGGGGCCCATGCCACGGTCGCCGTAGCCGGACTCCGGGGGAACCACCAGCAGCAACTTGGAGCCGACGGGCTGACCCACGATGCCGTCCACCCAACCCGCAATGAGTGAGCCGCGCGCGATCACGAAGGAGATCGGCTCGCCGCGGTCCCACGAGGCGTCGAACTTGGCGCCGTCCCACAGCCAGCCTGCGTATTGCACGGTGATGGACTGACCCTCGACCACGGCAGCGCCGTCGCCGACCTCCAGCACCTTGACGACCAGGCCCTCGGGCTTGACGGCGGTGGTGAAGTCGATGACGGGCGCGCCGTTGGCGGCGCGGGTGATCTGGGGAAGGGCGTGGTCGGCCATGTCGGCTCCTTGGGTTGGTCTCTGAGGCAAGCCTAGGTGACGGGAGCATCACCCGCCGATGTGCACGCCCTGCTGGTCGCCGGAACCGTGCCGCGTGACCCACAGGCTGGTGAAGGTCACGATCGCGAGGATGCCCACGATGACGCCAAGCGACGCGAGCGTCGCCACCTCCGGGGTGGCGGGCCAGATGCCGTGCGCCCAGTGCAGCGTCAGCTTGGCGCCGATGAACGCCAGGATCGCGGCGAGCCCGTAGCCCAGGTGGACCAGCCGCGAAAGGGCCCCCTCAAGCACAAAGTAGAGGGCGCGCAGGCCCATCAGGGCGAAGGCGTTCGTCACGAACACCAGGTACGGGTCGCCCGTGATGCCGTACACCGCGGGCACGGAGTCGACGGCAAACACGATGTCCGTTGTCATCACCGCGACCACCACGAGCAAGAGCGGCGTCATCGAGCGTCGGCCGTTCTCACGCACGGACATGCGGGTGCCGCGATACGAGTCGGCGACCGGCCAGAACTTGCGGATCACGCGCACGGCACGCATCTGGTCCGGGTTGACCTCGTGTTCGACGCCGCGGATGGCGTCGCGCATCACCTTGATGGCCGTCGCGACGAGGATCACGCCGAACAGCAGGAAGGTCCAGTCGAAGCGCTGCAACATTTCCGCGCCGAGCGCGATGAAGACGCCGCGCAGCACCAGTGCACCCGCCACGCCAATGAGCAGCACGCGCTGCTGCAGTTCCCGCGGCACCGCGAAGGCGGCCAGCAGCAGCATGAACACAAAGAGGTTGTCGACGGACAGCGACTTCTCGACCAGATAGCCTGTGTAGTACTCGAGCCCGAGCTGGCCGCCATGCGACGCCACCACCCACACGCCGAATATCAACGGCAGCGCGATGTAGATGAGCGACCACTTCACGGCCTCGCGCATGGCCACCCGGTGCGGCTTGTGCGTGATCACGAAGTCCAGGGCAAAGACGGCGAGCACCACCACAAGGGTGATGGTCCACAGGCCGGGCGTGCCGATCGACGAATTCGTCGCGGCCGATGCCTCTGCGGCAGTCGATGCTGCGGCAACAAGATGAAGGGGAATCAAAACCGGGTCTCCTCAGAACAAAGCTGCTCTGAGGTCTCCTTCGCCTTCCGCACGAGGGTGCGGCGGGCGCCCGTCCGAGAACGTCGCGGGACGTTCGTATTGACCGGAGCGGAACTTGAGAAGTACTCCCCTCACTAAGAACTGTACGGGCACCCCGACGTAGGGTCCACCCGCGGCTTCAGGTTGAGGCGAGCGGGGGATCTGCGGCTAGGCGGGCAGCGAGCGGCAGCGCCGATGCGCCGAAGCACATCGCCGCTGCCGTCATCTGCGGGAGTCGGAACCGCGACCGACCATCGCTCAGGTCAACGACCGGAGCCGTATCCGCCCATCATGCCGCCACGCCCGGCATCGTCGCCAGCCGGCGGGCCGTCGCCGATGGGGCCGTCGCCGTCGCAGTTCTCGGTGTCCCGAAGCCGGTCGCGGACCTGGTCACGGGTGTAGTCCTGCGCCGGGTCGCGGAGCTGGTCGCGGTCGCGGTCCCGGTCCTGTGTCTGGTCGCCGTAGCCGGCGCCATACGCCCCGACCGCAGTCGTGCCGTAGTTGGCCAGTTGATCTACGTGCAGCTGCTCGCGCAACTGCAAGCGTTCGATGGCGGTGGGGAGCGCGCCGTCAGACGCGGTGGTGACCGCGTAAGAGGCGCCAGCGGGTACCAGAATCAGTGCCGCCGATACTCCTGCGATAGCCCAAGTCCTTGTGGTGGTCATGATGGTTTCCTTTCCTTGGTGGTGACTGGATACCTCCCATTCCACCCGCCCCATATGCGGATCAGGGGTGCGCTTCCATGAAGATTGTGTGAATCCGCCGTTGTTGGACTGTCGGCAAGCGACGCGACGATGCTGGGAAGGCGCCACTCAAGCGGCCCGCAAAGCGCGGCTGGCACGTGAACTACTGTCGATCCATGACGAACAACACCCTCACCTCTCTCAGCGGAGTGCGCGTCGGCCACGCCACGCACCTGGACAGGCTGACCGGCTGCACCGCCATCATGTTCGACTAGCGCCTCACGGTCGCGTTCCAGTCGTACGGCGGCGGCGACTCGCTCTTGGTGTTCAGCACCGCCGAGCTGCGCAATCCCCTCAACGCCGACGGCCCCCTGTTCACCACGGGTGCGAGCGATATTCACCTGCAGGTCGACCTCCTCGGCCACGCCGCAGCGACCGCCGTGCAGGCCAGCATCTACGATGCGTGCCGCCAGGCCGAGTCGGTGAACTTCGGGGCCGCGTACGACGGCGTCGTCCCGGCGGTCGGGGCCTAGCGCCGCCACCGGCGCCCCCTATCCGCACACCGCGCCTGGTTGCCGGACTGAAACCAGGTGCAGCGTGCGGATAGCGCGCAGGATTGGGCGGCGACCCTAGGCGGCCGCCACCGTGCCGATGGTCGTGGCGTCAGTGGCCGTGCCGTCAAGCACCAACCAGCCGATGCTCGTTCCGGTCGCGGTGCCTCCCACCGAGATCGTGTAGTCCGCGCCGGACTCGATCTCGCTTGAGGAGAAGATGAAGGACTGCGAGTCCTTCGCCGTGGTGAAGGACGCGATCTGCGTGCCGCCACCGTCCGTGATGGTGATGAGCGTGCCAGCGGGAACGGTGCCGCCAAAGGTCATCGCGAGCGACGCCTGGGTCGAGGTCTCACCCGGCGCCACCGCCATCGCGGCAGTACCGTTTGCGGCGAGCGTTCCGCCCGTCACCGTGAGCGTGTTGTCCACGTCGAGCGCGCCGTTGCGGGTGTCGTCCGTGCCGGATACCACCAGGGTGCCGCCCGTCATCGTCATGGAACCGTTGACGTCGACGCCGTCGCTCTGGGTGTCGACCACGTACGCGCCGCCCGAGAATTCGAGGAACCGGGTGCCGTTGTCGGCCTCCGCGGGACCGCCGAAGCCGTAGTCCCCCATGGCCGCGACCGTCAGGGTCGTGATGTCGTCGACCGTGGCCGGGGTGTCGAACTGGCTGTCGGGGCCACCCTGCATTCCCGGGGCCTGGTCGACGGGCACCCCCGGGTCAGCGACGGTCCCCTCGTCGGGCGCCATGCCCCGTCCGGGCCTGGCCTGCATGCCGTCGGCCTGGTCGGCGGGCATGCCGGGGTCGACCGCCATGCCTTGGTCCACGGTTGCCGATGCGTCGGACGTGGTCTCGAGGGCCTCAAGCCCGCCGGACACGTTGATGCCGTCGTCGGAGGCCGCCACGGTGACCTCGCCACCCGACAGGTACATGTACGCGCCCTCGATGCCCTCGCATGCTTTCGGTGATCGCGATGGTGCCCCCATCAATGCGCAGCACCGCGTCGGAGTGGAGGCCGTCGTCTTCGGCGGCGATCGTGAGGTCGCCGCCCGTGATGGTCACCTGACGCGCGGCATTGGCGCGGTCGGAGCCCGAAGTGAGGTCGAGCGTGCCGTCCGCGATCCAGATCACGCCCACTGCCGTGTCGGGCTCGTCGGCGACGGACCCGTTGTCAGACTTGAGCGCATCCCCCGCGGCGTTCACGGTCAGGGTGCCCGACGCGACGACCAGGTGGTCCTTGCCGCGCGCGCCGTGGTCGGCGGCCGTGACCGTGACGTCGCCGCCAGCGAACACGAGCGAGTCCTTCGACGTGATGCCGTCGTTGGCGTGCGCCGTGACCGACAGCGCGCCGCGGCCCGCGATCCACAGATCGGCGGTCGAGAAGAGCGTCGCGTTGGGTGAGTCTGCAACGGTGTTGTCGACGGCGGAGCCCGCGGCATCGGCGAGAGAGTTGACGGATCCGTCGGCGAGGTCGCGATGACCGGCGCGGGCTTCGACTACGACCTCGCGCATCGGGCGATTCACTCGCTGGGATCGCTCGTGCTCGGCTTCACCAACGAGCTGTTCGACCCGGATCCCGGTACCGACGGGGAGATCGACGAAGAGGCCACATTGGCCATGCCCGCGGGAAACGGTTAGGGCGCCGCCGACTCCGCGTTGATCTCGTACAGCCGCACCAGGAACGCGCGTTCGTCGAGGCGCTTGCGGCGCAGCCAGTGCGTCACCTCTTCATTGCACTTGCTCGCGTTGCACGAGCGGCATGCCGGGACCACGTTCTCTGCGGTGTACCGCCCGCCGCGGGAAATGGGGAGCACGCAGTCCTTCTGCATCGGGACGCCCGTCGCGCCGCAATAGGCGCAACCGCCCCAGGCCTCCTGGATGGCGTCCCACTGGATAGCGGTGAGGTCGTTATCGGCCGCGGCGACGCGGCGCTGGCGACGGCGTGATGCCCGCGCGCGGCGGGTTTGACTGACGGCCATGCTCGTCAGGCTACGGCCACACACGTGTCGCAAGCGGGTGCCACGATGGACACACGGCCACATCCCGGCGCAAAACATCGGCGTATCGCCGACGACGGGCTACCCCACCCGCGTGACTCAGTCACGCAGCCGCGCGAACCCGCAGCGCCCGTGCGGCAGCCCCCACGTCGCTCGCATCGTTGTACACGTAGAAGGACAGGCGAGCGCGACCACCGCGTCCGGAGGTGCGAACGCGGGCCTCTGCCAGTTGCTGCGGGTCGACGCTGGTCACGGCCACGATGGTGCTGTTGCTCGGCGGCATCCCCACCGCATCGCGGAACTGGTTCGCCAGGCCGACGCTGTAGTCCCGCACGTCGCGTCGGCGCAGCCCGGCGAGCAGTTCGAGGGCGACCGCGCCCGCCTCGACCAGTTGCCACGGCGGCGAGGTGTCGAAGCGTCGCGCCGTGGCGCTGAGGTGCATCGGCGGTCCGTAAAGGTTGTTCCAGGGTTCGTCGGTGCCGTACCAGCTGGCGTTCACCGGGCGCAGCCACGTGGCACGCGGGTGCACCGCGGCGAGCGCGATGCCGCGCGGGGCCATCAACCACTTGTAGGCGGCGGAGACCACCACGTCGAAGTCGCGCGCCCGCATCGGCAGCCATCCCGCCGCGTGGCTCGCATCGATGAGGGTCTTGGCGCCGGCAGCCCTGGCAGCTTCGGCAAGCGCGTCGAGATCCATGACGCGCCCGTCAGACGACTGCACCGCGCTGACCGCCACCAGGTCCACACCCGGGCGCACCGCATCCAGCAGGCCCTCAAGCGGCACGAGCGTGACGTCGAGTCGGCCGTCCGCCATGAACGGAAACAGTACCGACGCGAAGTCGCCCTCGACCGCCAGCACGCGCGAGCCGAAGGGAAGCGACGCGGCCACCATCCCCACGACCTGGGACACCGATCCCGCGAGCGTGACGTCCGTGGCAGCGCAGCCGACGATCCGCGCGTACGCCGCGCGCATTCGATCCACCGGGTCGTCGAGCGCAGGGGGATCGACCCGGCCGGCGGCCCAGTCGTCCACGGCAGCGCGGAGCGCGGAGGCGGTCGCCCGCGACGGCAAGCCGACGCTCGCGGTGTCCAGGTACCCGGGCACGCGGTCGAACGCGTTCGCGACTGCAACATTCATCATAAAGACAAGCATCGTGGGCTCGGCGGACTCACACAATCCACTGTTGTTGATACCTAGACCTCGATGAGATGATGGTCCCATGATCGACGTCGAACGCCTCCTCATCCTGCGCGCCGTAGCCCGGCACGGATCCAAGGCCGCCGCCGCCCGCGCCCTCGGCGTTGCCGAGCCCACCGTCGCCCACCACCTCCGCGCACTCGAACGCTCCGCCAACGTGCCGCTGACCGTGCGGGCCGGCCGCGTCACCCAACTCACCCCTGCGGGCCAGGCCCTGCTCGAGCACGCGGACGCGATCGCCGTCAGCCTCGACAACGCCGAGCGGGCGCTGCACCAGCACGCGGAGCTCAGCGTGGGCCGCCTCCAGATCGCCGCCTTCACCTCGTTTGCCTCGATGGAACTCCCGGCGCCTCTAGCGCTGTTCGCCCGCACGTACCCCGGGGTCGAGATCGGGCTCGTCGAGGCCGAGACCGACGACGCGCTCGCGCTGCTGCGGTCCGGTGCCGCCGACCTCGTCATCGGCTTCGCGGACACCGCCACGCCCCCGCCGTCGGGCCTGCCGCTCACCTGGCTCAAACACGACGAGTACTTCACGGTGTTACCCGAGGCGCACGCCGAGGCCCGCGGCCCGTATGCGGACATGGCGGCGCTGTCGGGCGATCGCTGGATCTCCGGGTGCAACCGTTGCCAGAACCATCTCAACGCGCAGGCCGCGGAGGCGGGGTTCACGCCCGAGATCGCATTCGTCACCGAGGACTACGTCACGGCGCAGCACCTCGTGGCCAACTACCTGGGCGTCGCGCTGTTGCCACGCATGGCGATCGACGCAAGCCCGCCGGTGCCGGGCATCGTGACCCTGCCCAGCAACCCCCCGACCTATCGAGAGATTTTCGTGACCGCCGGGAACGACCCGGCACCCGCCGCGCTCGCTTTCGCTGCGATGCTCACCGGCCCTGGAATCAGTACGGGTGGAAGCGCCTCCGCAGGAGCCGACCGTTAGGCGGTGACTGCCTGCGTCAGCAGGCGCTCGGGCACGAAGGGCGACGTCATGGCGCGCAGCAGAGCCGAGTAGTTGGGCGTGAACCGCAGCTCGGTGCCCATCGCGATGCGCTCGTGCGTCTCGAGCACCAGGTGATCGCTGCTCGAGGCCAAGATCGTGGCACCCACGGGCGGCGTCAGGCCGTCGGGGTCGACGTCTTGACGGCCCAGTGCCACGATCGTCTGAACGATGGTTCCGCGACCGCGTGCAGCATCGGACCCATCCAAGGCAGCCTGACTACGCAGACCCCACGGGGCCGACGGCTTCACGAACGACTCGATGACGGGCGCGACCACGACGAACGCGTCTTGACGCAACTGGGGAAGCGGCTTGCGGGTCAGCGGGTCCAGGCCCAACAGGATCGACTCGCCCAGCCGGAGGTCGTTGATCCCGCCGACGCGGCCGTTGCCGAGCGCCCACTGCAGGTTGGCGGAGTTTCCTCCGCTGACGATCGGCGTGGGCACACCAAACTTGGAGGCGATGGTGGTGGCCAGCGCGGACAGTTCCTGCATCTGGTCGTCGCCGGGGATCACGCCGCTGCGGCTAGCCAGGTTGGTGGCGATGCCCGCCAAGGTGACATGCCTGGTGCGGGAGATGATGCGGGCGGCGTCCAGCACGTCGGCCACCATGAGGCCCTCGCGCAGGTCTCCCAGTTCCACCATGAGGACGATGCCGTGGGTATAGGCGCGCTTGCCGGCCGCGACCGACAGCGCGGTCACGATGTCAAGGTCGCTCACCATGCTCGATTGCGCGCTTGCCACGGCGCGATCGGCCCACTGCGGTGCGGGCGCTCGCAGCAACATCATGGGAACGCGGATGCCGGAGTCACGTAGCGCCTCGAGGTTTTCGATGCGGGAGTCGGCCAGGCGCTTCACGCCGCCGCGCATCATGGCGCGGGCCACCTCGGGTGAGCCGAGGGTCGCATTGGTGACACCGGTGACGCCGATGCCGCGCTTCTTGAGCGCCTTCACCAGCACGTCGGCGTTGTGCTCGACCGCCGTGAGGTCGATGTCGATGCGGGGCGAAATCATCCGAGTTCCGTCGCTCGCGCAGGCGAAGGCAAGCCAGGAACGGGGGTGGTGAACGGACGCATGCTGCGAAGCCTCGAGTCTGACTCAGAGGAGGCGCCTGGATCGTTCCGGCCAGGAGGCCGGTGTCAACGAGAGGTCCCCACTAAGAAGTGGTGAATTCCCATTGTACGCCGGAGGCCCTCGGTGGTGTTATGTCGCGGGCGTACCACCCTGGCGCACGATTGTCTTCAATTTCGCGGGCACCACCCGTCGCATGTCGCTCAGGTAGATCTCGTGGTGTTTGCCACTCAGCGCCATTCCGCCGACGCACAGTCCTCGGGCACGGCGGAAGGAAGGACGCGCGCCGCGCGTTGACCCCACATGACCGACACCCCCGCGACCCGGGCGCTCGCCGCCTCCGCAATCGACTTCACGCTCACCAAGCACGGCCCCGTGCGCTCCCTTGAGGAGGCCGCCACCGCGCGCGGTCTTGAGCCGCGGCAGATCCTCAAGACCCTGGTGGTACGCCGCTCTGACGACGACTATGTGCTGGTGCTCGTGCCCGGCGACCGGCAGATCAGCTGGCCCAAGCTCCGCGACCTGCTGGGCGTGAGCCGACTGTCGATGCCCGACAAGGACGTGGCGCGGGACGTCACCGGCTACGAGCGCGGCACCATCACTCCCTTTGGCTCGCTGCCCTCGCCGGCGGGCACGCCCTGGCCGGTTGTCGCCGATGCGCTCATCGTGTCGCGGCCCGGTCCGGTGAGCATCGGCGGAGGAGCCCACGGCGTCGCGGCGTCGGTGGACCCGGCCCACCTGGTCGCCACGCTCGATGCGCAGGTGGCCGACGTCACCGAGCCGATCTAGACGGGCTTGGTCGCGTGGAGCCGCTCGATCGCTCCGCGACCCCACCGCTCGACTGCCACCAGCTCGACGTGCAGTTCGTGTACCGCGAGCGAGGGCCTGCGCGTGAAGTGCTCACCGAACATCGGCCGCGTGAAGCTTTCCGCCACTCGTTGGATCACGCGCACCGGCGCCGAGGTCGACACCACGTGGTCGACCATCAGCAACGCGCCGCCGGGTCGCAGCACGCGCAGCGCCTCGAGCAGGGCGCCGCGCACCTCGGGGACTCCGCACAACGAGAACGAGAAGGCGACGGTGTCGAACGATGCGTCCGCGAAGTGCAACGACATCGCGTCACCCTCAACAACGGAGGCGCTGCGACCAGACCGCGCCACCGTGCGCTTCGCCTTCGCGACCGCGCGCGGCTGACGGTCGAGCCCCGTCAACTCGACATGGACCGGGTACAGCGGCAGCGAGGGCCAGTCGCCCACGCCAATCTCGAGGGTCGCTCCGCGCGCACGCTCAGCGAGCCAGCGGCGACTCTCCACCAACACCCGCGCCTGTGAACTTGCCATGCGTCGATCCTAGGGATGCGGCCGCATCACCCGGGTATCTTCACGCCCTCGCGGGTGAGTATCGAGCGCTTCACGTCGACGCCCCATGCGAATCCGGTGAGCGCCCCCGACGCCCCCACCACACGGTGGCACGGCACGAACAGCGCCACGGCATTGCGCCCGCACGCGGCCCCCACCGCACGGCTCGCGCCGGGGCTGCCGAGGTCGGCGGCGAGTTCGCCGTAGCGGCGCACCTCGCCCGGGGGGATCTCGCGCAGCGCGGACCACACCGCGGTCTGGAAGTCGGTGCCGCTCTGCGCAACCGGCACGCTCGCTATGGCGGAGACGTCGCCCGCGTAGAAGGCGCGCACGGCGGCCGACGCGCGGCAGGCACCCGGGCTCACGTCGCCCGGCGCGAGGCCCGCCCGGGCGGCCACCGCCGCCGCGTCGTCTGACCAGGCGGAGGCGACGACGACGGCGTCGGCGTTCTCGACCAGGGTGAACGGGCCATCGGGCGTGTCCAGGGTTTCGAAGGTGTGCATCAGGCGACTCCAGGGGTTGAGGGGGCGGATGCGCTCCACAGGTGCATCATCAGATAGCTGCGCCACGGCGCGAGCGGGGCGGCGGCGGCGGCGAGGCCACGCGGGTCGTGCGCGAGGCCCACCGCCTTGGCTCCCGCCCGCACCGCCGAGTCGCCGGTGAGCAGGATATCGGGGCTGCCGAGCACGCGCAGCGCCACATAGTTCGAGGTCCACGGGCCGATGCCGGGCAGGGCCTCGAGCCCCGCGGTGAAGTCCTCGCGCGTCGCGCCAATATCGAGTGCCACGTCCCCCGCTGCGATGGCCGCGCACGTGTTCACCAGCCCCTCGCGACGTGCCTTGGGCCCTCCGGTGACGTCGTAGACGTGGTGTGCCAGGACATCGGCCGCGGGGAAGAGGTGCGTCACGCCCGCCTGGGCTAGCGCCTCCGGCAGCGGCTCGGCGAGGGCGGCGACGATGTGTTGCACGGCCGTGCGACCGGCCGCCACCGAGACCTGCTGGCCCAGGATGGCGCGCACCACCATCTCGGTGGGCTCGACGGCGCCCGGGATGCGGATGCCGGGGCGCGCGGCCACGGCCGGGGCAATGAATGGGTGGGCCGCGAGCGCGGCGTCGATCGCCTCGGGATCCGAGTCCAGGTCAACGAGCCTGCGGGCGCGGGTCAGCAGCGACGGCAGGTCCGCGAGGTGCTCGACCCTGGCGGTCACTCGCACGGCTCCCGGTTCGGGCGCGATGGTCATGACGGCCGCGCCGCGGGCCAGGCGCACCGAGCGCGAGTAGGTCCCGTCCGCCGCCGACTCGATCCCGGCCAGCGCGCGCGTCGCCAACCACGTGATGACGCCCGCGCCGTCGAACGGTTCGCGGGCCGCGAGTCTCACGGTGACGGTGCCCGGCGCAGCGTCGGTGCCCACGTCGGCTCGCCGCGCCCGTTCGCGCAGCCCGGTGGGCGTCAGGCCGAACACCTCGGCGAGCGTGTCGTTGAACTGACGGATTGACGAGAACCCGGCCGCGAACGCGATGTCGCCCGCCGGCATCGTGGTGGACACGAGGAGGTATCTGGCGTTGTGGGCTCTCTGGGCGCGCGCCAGAGCGAGGGGCCCGGCGCCGAGTTCCTCCGTCAGCAGGCGCGTGAGTTGGCGGGTCGAGTACCCGAGCCGCGCCGCGAGCGCGGGCACGCCGTCACGGTCCACGACGCCGTCGGCGATGAGCCGCATGGCGCGGGCGGACGTGTCCTCGCGGGTGTTCCACTCGGGGCTTCCGGGGACGGCCTCGGGGAGGCACCGCTTGCACGCGCGATATCCGGCGAGGTGCGCGGCAGCGGAGGTTCTGAAGAACTCGACGTTGGGGCGGTGGGGCGTGCGCGCTGGGCAACTGGGGCGGCAGTAGATGCCGGTGGTGCGCACCGCCATCACGAACTGGCCGTCGAAGCGGCGGTCGCGTCCGGACGACGCCCGGAAACAGGCTTCTGCGTCGAGTGTGGCCGCGCTCATGGGTCAAGACTGCCCTGACAGGGGCGCCGACGCTAGCGGTTTTCGGACATTGCGATCACGCGCTTCGGGGAAGAGAAGGCGCGACCCGGTCGAGGGGGGGTTGACCGGGCCGCGCCCATCTCCAAGTGAACACTAGAAGTCTGCGAGTCCGCTACTAGGTTTCGAAAACTCCTCTCGGAGCGAAACCTGTGAGTCCGTCACGGGCGCGGCCGGGTTTCGCACGCCCACCCACGACGCCACGCCCCCGAGTGCCAGCAGCACCGCGACGAAGATCGCCGCGCGGTGGAAGCCCGCCAGGTCGAGCTCGCCGCCCACGACCGTGCCCAGGCCTGCGACCGCAACGAGCCCCGCAACGCGCGCAATCGCGTTGTTCACCGCGGAGCCGATGCCCGAGCGGGAGGCGTCAATAGCGCCCAGGATGGCGGCCGTCAGGGGCGACACGGTCGCCGCGAGCCCCACACCAAAGAGGAGCACGCCGGGCAACAGCTGCGTCCAGTAGGAGAAGGGGTCGCTCACGCTCAGCATCAGCAGCGCGCCGCCCGCCATTGCGATCGGACCCCACGTCATGAACAGCCGGGGTCCCACGCGGCCAGCCAGGGCACCCGCACGGGAACTCAATAGGATGAGCGCGAGTGTGAGGGGCATCGTCGCCAGGCCCGCCGCCGTCGCCGTCAGGCCGGCCCGCTCCTGCAAGTACACGGAGACGACGAAGCCGTTCAGCCCCAGCGCGCCATAGACGAGCATCGTGGACACGTTTCCCCACGCAAAGTTGCGGGCGGCGAAGAGCTGCAGCGGCAGCATCGGCCGGGCGATCCGCGACTGACGCCACACGAACCACGCGAACACCGCCACTCCGCTCAGGCCCGCGCCCCACACGGCCGGATTCGACCAGCCCAGATTGGGCTGCTCGATCAGCGCAAACACCGCTCCCCCCAGACCCAGCGCGGCCAGGGCCGCAGACACGAGGTCCACGTAGGCATCGTCCCGGCGCACGTCGCGCGCCTCCACTCGCGCCAACAGCACCAGCGCGACCGCGATCGGCAACACGTTGATGAGGAATGCCCACCGCCACGACGCCAGGTCGACCGCCAGGCCGCCCAACAGGGGGCCCGCGATCATGGCGCCCGACGTGGCGGCCGTCCAGGTGCCGATGGCGCGGACGCGTTCGGCGCCGTCAAAGGTCGAGGCGATGAGCGCCAGCGACGACGGCACCAGCATTGCGCCGGCGACGCCCTGCAGCAGGCGGGCCGCGATCAGCACCTCGGAGGTGGGCGCTGCGGCGATGGCAACGGAGGCGATGGCGAACAGGATCAGGCCGACGCGCAACACCCGCTGACGACCAAACGCGTCGGACACCGAACCGGCCACCAGAATCAGAGAGCCCAGCGTCAGGAGGTAGGCGTCCACCGTCCACTGCTGCGTGGTCAGGCCGCCGCCCAGTTGGTCGACGATCGCGGGCAGCGCCACGTTGACGACGCTCATGTCGAGGAACGCCACAAAGCTGGCTGTGATTGCGATGGCCAGGATGAGGCGTTGCTGGGGGTTGCGCGTGATGCTCCGGGCGGGGCTGGGGGACATCCCCTCAGAGTAAGCGCGGCACGGGTGGCGTGCGCTCTCACGGGGTCACTCCATGCCCGGTAGCGTGACCTGCAAATCCTGGGCCAGCTCACCCAGATGGGCGCCGACCTCCAGGCTCCCCGGCACAC
>Ga0314774_1000751_pt1 | contig 23661 bp, 27 predicted proteins | sample MetaGCBIA2018_FD_204515 | JGI IMG/M metagenome (GOLD analysis project Ga0314774, IMG submission 204515) | Cryopeg brine microbial communities from Beaufort Sea near Barrow, Alaska, United States - CBIA 2018 | ecosystem: Environmental > Aquatic > Marine > Coastal | place: USA: Alaska | collected...
CAAAGGTCTTAATCTGGTATGGAAGGTCTTACCCTAGGCCTGGTCACAAGATCTCTCTGTCCTTTTACTAAGCGTCCCTAATAAATTCTCCACTTCTGGAGAACACTTTCAACATATAAGGCCTGGTAAGTTTCATTCAGAGTCATTTGAAAAGCATTCTGATGAATTAGCCATTTCTTCGCCCGACTTCTAGTAATGGTGTCTAAGCTGGGCAATTAATAGATCGTTTTCATGCACTTTATAGACAATTCGGTGCTCCTGATTAATTCGTCTTGACCAATATCCATAAAGTGCATGTTTAAGTTGCTCAGGCTTACCTATACCTTCAAAAGGCGTTCTTTGAATCTCTTTAATTAGCAGATTGATTCGCTTTAAGGTTTTTTTATCTTGGGTCTGAAAATACAGATAATCTTCCCAAGCATTGTCAGAAAAAATTAGTCGCATTCTATTAAATCGCGCTTTTTACCTAAGCCAGCTTCTAATTCAGTAATTGAATCCATTAAACGTTTCGCATTAGCAGGCGAACGTAGCAGGTAGGCCGTCTCTTCTAGTGCCTGATAATCATCTAAAGAGATCAGTACCGCAGATTTATCATTTTTTTTAGTAATAATCATCGCCTGATGATTGTCACAGACCTCATCAATCGTTTGTGCTAAATGATTACGAGCCCAAGAATAAGTAATTGCTTCCATTTTATAATCCCCTTAACTGAAAACCTGTACAACATATTGGCAATTATAGTTTTTTAACCACTTTTAGACAAGCGACTTCATTAATTTAAAGCGAATACATTGAACTAGTTCTTACTCTGACTCCGAACTAATGATCAACCTTTCAGGTCGTGGTGACAAGGATATTGATTATGTAGCGGATAACTTTGGTACCGGTGAGTAATTAGCACTTTGTATTAAATGAATAAGCCCCTTGATTGGGGCTTTTTTGTGTCTGAATTTTAATTGGTTTTGACGTTACCAGGCCTGGTAAGAATATAAAAGCACTAAACAAACTAAAGATGAATAACCAGACTCACGTAGAAACTCTCCCCTTTTGTAAGCAATCGTCATTTTCATACCCCAAGGGCACTTCCGTTGGGCGCTAGTGAAGGACGCGTTTAAACATTCCCAGTGTTTGAGTACTCCAAGGGAATTTTCTTCGCGTTACTTCAACAATTCAAAGGTCAAAGATTACCTTTAATTCGGAAATATACATTCCCACGCAAAGTGTCAGAACGAGTCAGAGAATACATGAATCTTTAAATAATTTTTCTTCATATTTAGTTATTAAGTTTTGTCTATATTCAGGTGTCCAATCATCTGACTCAAACACTCTTTCTAAACTACTCATATCCATCTTTGCAAAATCATTCACCAAATCAAAGTTTGGATTTGTTAAGTAATTTTTTAAGCAATCAAAATCAAGTTCTTTTTGAACTCTGATAGCTGCACAAAGTATTTCTCTAAATGCTTTATCATCGCTAGCAAACATAAACTCTTCATAATCTGTTTTTGCTCTCCATTTTTCAAAAAACTTGTCCATAATATAAATATCCCAAGTCATATTAAATAATGCTTTACGGCGCTCAACAACATCTTGAGCCTCTTTAAATTTCATCATTCTTTTAATTGGCTTTAGACCAAAAAAAATTATTGCATAGACAATCAAAACAAGCGACATTCTAAATTCGTAAATGACCCAATCCAAAAACTTAGCTAGTTTTTTTGAAGAAGGGATTGATTTATCATATCGAATATCAATTATTACCAATAAAATTAAATAGAATGAATCCCAGTTAGTCAGACGCCTATAACGAAGCAACATCTCTTTCTTATTTATATAATCAATTTTCAAATTTCTATTTACAGAAATACTATTTGACCTTCCAAGTGCATACATAGCCAACTCTTCAGTTTTATAATTATTAATGTTATTGAATAATTCAAGATCATTTAATGCATCATCCACATTTGATTCAATATAGTTAACTTTTTCGTAAACAGCATAAGTTGGATCAATTTCTATATTCGATATTTGGCAAAAAACTAACAATGCAACGGCATTCTTTGAAGCTGTTTTGGGGGTTTGCTTTTTAATTGCGTTTAATAAAAACTGATATATATTCAAATCTACGACTAATGTATATTTCGAGTTCTTAAACTCAGAGTTATATAAATAATTTCTCGGACAATATAAATCCAAATGATTATCTACGTTAAAGTTATGAATCACCCACTCTCTCTTTGAAAGTAAATTTGAAACGTCGTTCATATATCCAGGAATATCATAAAATACAGTACTAAAATCCATAAATCGTCCTTTCTTCATTGAACATACTATAATCCAAATTTTTAAAAAACTATTTAACAAAAAATCCCCGCCAGTTAAAAACTGACGGGGATTTTTATTTAGAATTTTAAAAGTACTAATTTAAGCTACTTTTAAAGCTTCCTGTGGCGTTGCTTCTAACGCTGCAATACGATCTTCAATCGGCGGATGCGAGGTAAATAACTTACCGAACTTGCTACCACCAGAGGAGATACCAAACGCAGCAAGCTGATCAGGTAGCTCACCAGGCTGCATAGTTTGTAGACGACGTAACGCGGCAATCATATTCTCTTTATCAGCTAAGTAAGCACCACCGTTATCGGCATGGAATTCACGCTTACGAGAGAACCACATAGAGATAATTAGAAGAGACAAAGTAATTAACTGTTTCATTTGTTTTAACCACCTTACATATTATTTGAATGTTTAAGCCTAACGTATGAACCTAACAGGCACGTCATAAAATGGCTCGTCCTGGTTGAGCTATTTGTTATGCTGTAATTTGGAATATTTATAAACACGAAATGCGAATATGGTGTACAAAACACTCAAAACTGAATAAACAATATTTAATATTTCGTCCAGTACCCAATAAGAAATACTCGGTTCATCAAAGAGAGAAGTGACTAAATAATATGGTACATACAATGCTATTGTAATTACCACATACCCACCAATAATTATCCAAACATACCCTTTTGTTCCGTCCCAGCTATTTTTCATTGCGTCTAATGGTTTACTTTGATTCAAAAGAAGATCAAACGAAGAGAAAGCATACCTAGCAGCAAATATTATTCCGGGTATAACAAAAAGCAAAAGGCCAAACACCACAGCCACAGCAATCAAAATACTTACAATAATATATGGTAGCCAATATTTGACACCAAGCCTCCAAAGAGATTTGGTGTCAAAGCTTTCGCCTGATTTTATTGAGACCATATAGAAAATAACTCCAACCATATAAATCGAATATGCAATAAAACCAACAGCCATGGTAATTAGTGTTTCAGCTAAGACAAGTTCCTTACTGGCAAAAAAGTATTGATAGACTACTCTTAATATCTCAAGTGGAATAACTATAGGGAGTATGATTATCGAGAGGGTTACAAAATGTATTTTAAAAAATGACCAGCTATCTGTTAACGACTGTTTGAGCATGAACCTTCCTCTCTTGCAACATAACTATAACCAGGCATTCTAGGCTAGTTAGACTACGTATGTCAACCACTTCTAATAATGCTGTTTTATGATTTATTTTACAAAAAGGGGACTGCTTAGAATCAACTTGAAAGTGTTGCACTTGCAAGTTGATTCTAAGGCGACCCCAATTATCTTTGGTATTTATTTCGGACAGTAGTAGCCGAACATCAAAAACTTCCATCGCATTTATATGGATTATGTATTGCTTGTATTAGCTTATCAGCAAACGTTTTCGGGAACATTATACTGTCATTACTCCAAGCCTTTATTAGAGTTAAACCTTCTTTATTTTCATCAAATTCCATGACGAATATAGTTGCGCTATCAGAAAATCCCGCAATCGTTCTTTGATATATCGCCTTTTTGGAGTTAAATTGATTAACCTGAATTCCAAAATTAGGGCCGCAGTTTTCACCATTAATGCTTAATTGCTCTTGTATCTCTTGTATCCCTTTATTAACAGTCCAACTTTTATAGAGATTTTCCTCCGTCTTAAGCTGCTTTGGTGTCATATTGTAAAAAACAGGAGGTGATGAGCAACTTATTAACACCAAACTGCTTAAAACTATAAAAAATAATTTTTGCATATACATAGCTACCGTCTAATTATTGATAATAATTTAAATCCACATCAATCTTACTACAGATAAACCCTATTTATATGCCAAAAACACAATATTTAGTAGAGCATATATCTATGATGCAAACAAAAAAGCCCCGTTAGGAAATCCTAGCGGGGCTTGCTTTAAGAGCTTTGGAGCGTAATTAATTAAGCTACTTTTAAAGCTTCCTGCGGTGTTGCTTCTAACGCTGCAATACGATCTTCAATCGGCGGATGCGACGTAAATAGCTTACCGAACTTACTGCTAGTAGAAGAGATTCCAAACGCAGCAAGCTGATCAGGTAATTCACCTGGCTGCATAGTTTGTAGACGACGTAATGCGGCAATCATATTCTCTTTACCAGCTAGGTAAGCACCACCGTTATCAGCATGGAACTCACGCTTACGAGAGAACCACATAGAGATTGTACTCGCTAAGATACCGAAGAAGATTTGCGCGGCTATATCGACAATAATGAATGTCCAGCTGTGACCAGACTCTTCGTTTTTAAGCACGACACGATCAACGACATAAGCGACGATCTTAGCGAAGAAGATAACGAAAGTGTTCAATACACCTTGCAATAAAGCCATAGTCACCATGTCGCCATTGGCAATGTGAGCAATTTCGTGACCTAACACGGCATCTACTTCATTCTGACGCATACTACGCATCAGACCTGTAGAGACGGCCACCAGTGACTTGTTCTTAGTCATACCGGTTGCAAATGCGTTTGGCTGTGGTGAATCATAGATAGCCACTTCTGGGGCTTTAATGCCCGCTTTTGCCGAGTGACGGGCAACGGTATCTAACAACCACTGCTCATCTGAATTGCTTGCAGTCTCAATGACTTTAGCACCAGTTGACATCTTAGCGATGAACTTAGACATCGCTAAAGAGATAAAAGAGCCGGCAAAACCGAAGATCAAGGCGAACATGAATAAGTTATTTAGGTTAAGGCTCGTGCCTTCCATGTAGCTGCCTACACCTAAAATATTCATCGCCAACATAGCCACTGCGATGACCGCGATGTTTGTCAGTAAAAATAAACCCATACGTTTCATTGAAGACTCCTTATTCAGTTTTCAAAATTCAGTTTTTTCAAATTTAAAAGTTTCATTACTTGAGTGAGAAGTAATTTATATGACCAATATAAGGTTTTTTTATAACCTTTCAAGCTTTATTAATGTCATTTTTACTATTTTTAGATAGAAAAACAGAACTTACCAGGCCTGGTAAGTTTTATTTTTGTTTAAAAACAGATACTTAAACAACCTAACAGACCTATTTCCAGAGAATAAGTAAGCCTGAATTGGCCTCTAGATTAGGCCTTTAACTTGGCCATCAATAACTTATTCACCTGTCCAGGGTTGGCTTGACCGCCAGAAGCTTTCATAATCTGACCGACAAAATAGCCCATCATCTTCTCTTGTCCGCCCTTGTAGGCTTCGACTTGATTTGGATTATTGGCCAGTACGTCATCGACTAAGGCTTCAATTGCGCCTGTATCGGTAATCTGCTTTAAGCCTTTGCTTTCGATAATCTCATCCGCAGAGCCTTCGCCTTGCCACATGGCATCAAATACTTGCTTGGCGATTTTACCGGAGATACTGTTATCTATAAGACGACTGATCATACCTGCCAACATTTCTGCAGAAACCGGCGCGTTTTCAATCGATAATCCATCGCGATTCAATGCCGCTGAAAACCCAGAGGTCGCCCAGTTAGCGCACAATTTAGGATCTTTCGCATCGGTTAAGGCCACTACTGTTTCGAAGAACTCCGCCATAGCACGAGAGCCCGTCAAGACGGCCGCATCATAATCACTTAAATTGAACTCAGAGACAAAACGGGCACGTTTGGCATCTGGCAATTCTGGCATAACAACTCGCACAGCCTCAACATCCGCTTCGGTGATAATCACTGGCAGTAGATCAGGACATGGGAAATAACGGTAATCGTTGGCTTCTTCCTTGGTACGCATTGAACGGGTAACGTCTTTTTCAGAATCGTATAAACGGGTTTCCTGAACGACTTTGCCACCACTTTCAATCAGCTCTATCTGGCGTTCGATCTCTATTTCAATCGCTTTTTCAATGAACTTGAAAGAGTTAATATTCTTTAACTCGGCACGTGTGCCTAAAGGCTCGCCTGGACGACGGACTGAGACATTAGAATCAACACGGAAAGAACCTTCCTGCATATTACCGTCACAAATGCCTAAATACTGGACCAACTCATGCATTTTCTTGGCATAAGCCACCGCTTCTTTTGCCGAAGACATATCCGGATCCGAAACGATCTCTAACAATGGCGTACCTGAACGATTCAAATCAATTCCGGTTTGCCCTGGGACAATACCATGTACTGATTTACCCGCATCTTCTTCCAAATGCGCACGGGTCACACCAATGACTTTTTTACTGCCGTCTTCCAGTTCAATCTCTAACTGACCTTGACCCACGATAGGAAAATCCATTTGTGTGGTCTGATAACCCTTAGGTGAATCTGGGTAAAAATAGTTTTTACGGTCAAACACTGAGCGCATACCCAGTTCAGCGTCTAACGCCAAACCGAGCATAATCGACTTACCTAAAACAGCATGATTTAATACCGGCAACATACCTGGCATACCGGCATCAATTGCACAGGCCTGGCTATTAGGTGCTGCACCATATGCGGTTGAAGCCCCTGAGAAAATTTTTGATTTGGTGGTTAACTGAGTGTGAATCTCTAAACCAATGACTACTTCCCAACTCATGATTGGACTCCTACTGAATTATTGATACTGTGCTGGCATTTGTTTATGCCAATCAGTAATTTGTTGAAACTGATGACCGATATTCAGTAATTTAGCTTCACTGAAATAAGGTCCCACAATATGTAATCCAACCGGACGATTGTTTGCAAAACCAGCCGGTACTGACAAAGCAGGCAATCCTGCTAAGTTGACAGGGATGGTATATAAATCATTTAAATACATACTGACTTGATCGTCTGACTTTTCACCAATGTTAAAAGCGGATGTCGGCGCCACAGGCCCCATAATGACATCACAGCTTTCAAAGGCTTTCGTAAAGTCATCACGCACCATACGACGTAGCTGTTGTGCTTTCACATAGTAGGCATCGTAATAACCGGCTGACAAGGCATAAGCCCCAACCATGATTCTACGCTTAACCTCTTCACCAAAGCCTTCTGAACGCGAACGTTTATAAAGGTCTTCTAAATCTTGAGGCTGATCACAACGATAGCCAAAACGCACACCGTCATAGCGAGATAAGTTAGCGGATGCTTCTGCTGGCGCTAAGACATAATAGGCCGGCACAGCTAAATCTTTATTCGGCAGGTGAACTTCAACCACTTCGCCGCCGAGATTTCCCACTTCGGTTATCGCCGTTCTAATAGCCGCTTCAACTTCTGGGTCTAAACCTTCTCCAAAATACTCAGCAGGGACACCAATTCTCAGCCCCTTAAGCGATTGGCCTAACTCTGCGGTATAGTCGGTTTTTTCGCGCTCTAAGCTCGTTGAATCACGTTCATCGAATCCTGCCATGGCGTTTAGCATCCAAGCTGAATCTTCCGCTGAACGGGTCAGTGGACCCGCTTGATCAAAACTAGAGGCATAGGCGATAATCCCAAAACGAGAAACGGCACCGTAGGTTGGCTTAATGCCCGTGATGCCACAGAAAGACGCGGGCTGACGAACCGAACCACCAGTATCCGTTCCGGTGGCTAAAGGGGCAAGCCCTGCCGCAATAACCGCGGCTGAACCACCTGAAGAACCACCCGGAACCGCTTTATGATCCCAAGGATTTTTCGTTGGACCGTAATAACTGCTCTCTGAAGAAGAGCCCATCGCGAACTCATCCATATTGGTTTTACCCAAGATAGGCATACCGATCTTATTCAGCAAGGTCACAACGTGTGCATCATAAGGGGCGATAAAGTTATCCAGCATTTTAGAACCACAGGAGGTTTTAACCCCATCGGTACAGAAGATATCTTTATGGGCTATCGGAATACCGGTGAGCAACTCAGCATCTCCAGCGGCAATTTTCTGATCCGCGGCTTCTGCCATTGAAATTGCAAGTTCAGGCGTGACCGTGACAAACGCGTTTAAATCGCCATCATATTGTGAGATACGGTCAAGATAGTGTTGTGTTAACTGCACACTGGTAATCTCACCAGAGTGCAGTTTTTCGTTCATTTGTTTAATGGTTAAATTGTGCATAATCTGATTCCAATCACTCAATGACTTGTGGGACTAAATAATGTGCTTGTGTTACAGAGGGTGCAATCGCCTGCAACTTTTCGTGTTGATCCACCTCTGTCACAACATCCGCTCTAAATCGCTGAACCGCATCTAACGGATGCGACATTGGCTCGACACCTCGTGTGTCGGCGGCTTCCATTTGCGTGAACAAATCTAAAATATTGGACAGTTTGGCTGCGACGCCATCCACTTCCTCTTCTCGCACTTCAATCTGCGCTAAACGAGAGATATATTCGACTTCAGTTTTTCCTAAAGACACACTTTTCTCCTAATCGGAATCGGTAATATCGTTTAAAATAGGCTTTTAAGAAGCTTCTTTTAGCCTAAATAAGGCTTTAAACGAGGTAATTTATTTAACCGCATAAAATACCATATTTACACTCTTTATATAAGACTATTCTAAAACTGTTGTCAGAATCAAAGAGCCTAAATTCGATGTAACATTATAAAAAAAGCACTTAAGACCACTTTAAAATCTCACACCCCAAAAAAACTGTCCAATTAATGAGCATCATGACTAGATAACACTTCTCCCAAATCATTTATTGAGTTAAAATGCCATGAATATTTTTTAGCCTTCACACTCAAGGACAAACCATCAATGTTTCGTAAAATCATGGGACTTTTCTCTAACGACCTTTCAATCGACTTAGGGACTGCCAACACATTAATTTATGTACGCGGCAAAGGCATGGTTCTTAATGAACCGTCAGTCGTTTCTATTCGAACCAATAAGCGTGGTGGCAACAACCGCACAATCGTTGCTGTGGGTGAAAGCGCCAAACTGATGTTAGGTAAAGAAAACCAGAACATCCAGACCATTCGCCCCCTTAAAGATGGCGTTATTGCGGATTTTGAAGTCACTGAAAAAATGCTTCAAGCTTTTATTCGTCAAGTCCATGAAGCTAAGTTCTTTCAACCGAGTCCACGAGTCCTGGTTTGTGTACCCTGCGGTTCAACGCAAGTAGAACGTCGTGCAATTCGAGAAGCGGCGGCTGGAGCAGGCGCACGTGAGGTTTACTTAATTGAAGAGCCTATGGCGGCAGCGATTGGTGCCGGTATGCCGGTGAGTGAACCGACTGGATCAATGGTCGTAGATATCGGCGGCGGCACAACCGAAGTCGCAACTCTTTCACTGAACGGCATCGTCTGGGCCGATTCAGTCAAGGTCGGCGGCGATCGTTTTGATGATGCCATCATTAAATATGTGCGTCGTAATTACGGCATGATTATTGGTGAAACCACCGCTGAAAAAATCAAAAAAACCATCGGCACGGCTTATCACGATGTGGTTCCTGACACTATGGAAGTACACGGTAGTAATATCGCAGAGGCGGTTCCTCGTCGCTTTACATTAAACAGCAACGAAGTACTTGAAGCTTTGCAAGAGCCTCTTTCAGCGATCGTAAGCGCTATTAGAACCGCTTTAGAGAACACTCCGCCAGAATTAGGTGCCGACATTGCAGAACACGGCATCGTCTTAACGGGTGGTGGCGCTCTATTACGTAACTTGAGCACTCTGTTATCAGAAGAGACAGGCATTCCTGTCATTATCGCAGATGACCCTCTAACGTGTGTGGCGCGTGGCGGCGGACGAGCGCTTGAGATGATGGATGAAAAAGGCATTGATCTTTTCTCTTTTGAATAATCCATTTATTCAAAATAACACCGTCATATAACATTAAATAGTAACGCCTGATTAAGGGCGTTGCTGTGATTTAATTATCTCTATACACTTTTTAAAAGATGATTATTTAATTCCACTTTTAAATGAACACTCAGTATTCAAAACGGTTTAGACCATTTTCACCCCACTGACTCGTGTTTTTTCTAGGAGCCTTCCAATTAGCCTGCATACCACCTCGCCACAGCAAGAAGGCATGCATTTCGTTATTGCATTTATAGCCGCCATTGCGTTGATGACTGCAGATCATTATGGCCACCTCATGGGAAATTTGCGCAGCGCCCTACTGACAACGATCACCCCCATCGAACAAATTGCCAGCTTACCAAAACAAATCTATCAATGGACCACAACAGACTTCACCTCGATTAATGCACTGGAAATTGAAAACCAGAAGCTGAAAACTGAAATTCTGCTATTAAAAGCCAAGCAACAACAATTTATCAATCTTGAATTAGAAGTGGACCGCCTGGAGTCTTTATTAGGCACCACGGGGAAAATAACCAATCAGTCAGTACAGATTGCCACCATTACCTATTACAGTAGCAACCCTATTTCACAGTTTTTAACCGTTAACCGAGGGTATCTAAACGGTATTTCTAAACAACAAACAGTGATCGATTCGGAAGGCATTATGGGTCAAATCACGGCCACAACGCCCACCTCATCTCGCGTGTTACTTATTACCGATCCTGACCATCAAATCCCTGTGAGGATTCAACGCACAGGACAACGTGGCATCTTACGAGGCACTGGCCAGGATACGACTAAGCTCGATTTCATCCCTAAAAACAGTGCCGTGAAAAAAGGCGACCTCTTGGAAAGCTCAGGCCTAGGAGGACTGTTTCCTGAGGGCTACCCGGTGGCCATTGTCACGCAAGTTGATAGGTTAGGCGACAATCCTTATTTAGACGTTACTGCCCGTCCCATTGCGCAGTTGCATCGGTCACGTAAAGTCCTGATTATTTCAAAAGAGCCCCTCCCAACTGAACCTAAAGAGGTTGCAAATGGCGAGTAATTTTATGAATACAGGTAGCTCTCAAGCACGCTGGTTGATTCTCTTTTCGTATATCATCGCCTTGTCGTTTGACACTATGGCGTTATTGGAAAATGCAACGGTCATTATTCCACCTATTAGCCTTATGGTACTGCTCTATTGGTCTGCGCATTTTCTAAATAAAACCCACCTGATTTCAGCGTTTATCTTAGGACTACTGGCGGACAGCCTTTACCAAACAACTTTAGGTGCTCACGCTCTCGTCTTTAGCGTGCTTGTCTTTTTAATGTTGCGTCATCGCTTAAGATTTAAAGCCTACCCTGTCTGGCGCCAGGCTTTTTCAATAGGGGTTTATATGATGTTTTATCAAATACTCAATTACATCATCTTTAGCCCCGTTCTGGATAGTAATGACATCATTCAATTCTGGAGCATGCCAGCCATCGCAATCATTATCTGGCCCCTGCTCTCGCTTATCTTTAGACGAATTACAACAAACGTCGTAAAAGGATAGGTGATGTACCAGCCTTTAAAAAAACAAAACATCCTGGTCATTATCGACCATGACTGAGCACTTACAATTCAACAGTGATTCGGAAGTCTTTCAACAGAAAAGACAGTTTCGTTTTCGCCTATATACCGCTTTGCTTTTTGTATTACTGCTATTTAGTTTTTTGGTCAGTCGTATGATTCAACTCCAGTGGGTCGAATATGATCGCTACCAAGGTCTGGCCGAAGGCAATCGTATTTCAATTGAAACACTCTCGCCAACCCGCGGTAGAATCTATGATCGCAACCACCACCTATTAGCGGAGAACCAGCCGGTTTACACTCTAGAATTCATTCGTGAAAAAATGGATAATATTGACTCCATGCAATTAACCATCATTCGAATATTGAATGATGTTTCTCCTGAAAAAATTCACAAATTTTTCACCGAATTCAAGTTAAAAAACCGCTCTAAAAGCTACACCCTGCCGTTTTCTTTATCAGAAGAACAAGCTGCTCAATTCTCTGTCATTAGCCATAGGTATCCTGGAGCGACCCTAACAGCAAGACTTAAAAGAACTTACCCATACGGTTCAACAGGGGTTCATGCTTTAGGTTATGTTGGCAGAATCAATGCTAAAGATCTGTTAAAACTTGATAAAAAATCCTATCGAGGAACCGATATTATAGGTAAATCGGGCATTGAACGATTCTACGAATCAACTTTGCACGGCACACCCGGCATCCAGCAAATTGAAACCAATGCCCGTGGTCGAGTTCTGCGTAATCTAGAAACCTTGCCTGCCAAAGCAGGAAAAGACATTCAGCTGACGATTGACATAAAACTACAAGAGTTTGCCGAATCGCTTCTTGAGAACAAACGCGGTGGGATTGTCGCAATCGATCCACGGAATGGCGAAATTCTCGCTTTTGTAAGCATGCCGACGTTTGACCCGAATTTATTTGTAGATGGTATTGATCAAACCTCATACAGCCGTTTACTCAACAACCCTGACCGGCCATTAATCAATCGAGTGATTAATGGCCAATACCCGCCTGGCTCAACCATTAAACCTTTTGTGGCATTAGGAGCGATCGAAAACAATTACATCACACCAACCAAAAAAATATATGATCCAGGCTACTTGCTCTATAAAGAGCACCGCTATCGAGATTGGAAGCGTAGTGGGCACGGATGGATGGATATGAATGATGCCATAGAGCAATCCTGCGACACTTACTTTTATAAACTCAGCTTGGATATGGGAATTGATGCCATTCACGATACCATGTCGCCTTTTGGCTTTGGCAAGAAATCGGGTGTCGATATCCATGGCGAGTCCACAGGGATACTGCCTTCTCAAGCATGGAAAATGGCCGTCAAAGGCAAGCCCTGGTATCGCGGAGAAACCGTTATAGCTTCAATTGGCCAAGGCTACAACGTGGCAACACCATTGCAATTAGCCAGAGCCGCTGCAATTTTAGCTAACCGCGGAAAAATCATCGTTCCCCATCTCTTGAAAACGGCACACGCTGAAGAATTGCAACAGATAGAAATTAAGAAAATCGCCAACTGGGAAGCCGTTATTTCTGGAATGGAAAATGTCATGCACGGTAGCAGAGGAACGGCCCGTCGTTATGTCACAGACCAACCTTTTAAAATGGCTGGTAAAACAGGTACTGCGCAACTATACAGCCTACACTCTGGCAGCTATGATGCCGACGACATTCGCGAGAAACTTCGAGATCACTCCCTTTTTATTGGATTCGCACCCGTCGATAATCCTAAAATAGCGGTTGCCGTCATTGTTGAAAACGTTGGAAGTGACAGTGCAACAGCGGCACCAAAAGGCGTGAAATTGATTACTAAATACCTGGAAACACAACTCCAGAATTCGGAAAAATAGTCACTCTATTAAAGTAACCTTATGAAAATTGATGTCGCTCAACCCCAATATGTATACCGCAACAATAAAGGCCTTTTGCAAACTTTGCATATCGATGGCTGGTTATTGCTTGGCATTTTAATCTTACTCGCGACCAGTGTGCCCATAGTCTACAGTGCCTCTGGTGGAGATGAAGCCGTCACCATTCGCCAACTCATCCGCATCGGTTTTTCATTTGCTCTCATGTTGATTTTTGCCCAAATACCACCGAATATTATCTACATGTTTACCCCTTGGCTTTTTTTGCTGGGCATTCTCATGCTACTGGGCGTTTTGCTCTTTGGAGATGTGGGCAAAGGTGCACAGCGGTGGTTAGATTTAGGGCCTGTTAAATTTCAGCCCTCAGAGTTAATGAAATTGGTACTACCCATTACTGTGGCCTGGCTATTTGCCCACAGTCGCTTTCCACCCAGTTTACGACGCCTTATCTTCGGAGCGCTTCTGATTGGTTTTACCGCAAGCTTGATTGTAGTACAACCGGATTTAGGCACTTCGCTATTGATTGCGATGAGTGGACTGTTTGTCCTCTTTTTTGCCGGTTTACCTTGGAAAGTCATTTTGGCATCCATCACAGCAACCTTATTGAGTGCACCTGTTGCATGGCACTTTATGCACGGCTATCAACAACAACGCGTTATGACGTTTTTAAATCCAGAATCAGACCCTCTCGGTAGTGGCTATCACATTATCCAGTCGAAAATAGCCATTGGTTCAGGCGGACTGGATGGCAAAGGATTTATGGGGAGTACGCAAGCACACTTGGATTTCCTGCCTGAAAGCACTACCGATTTTATCTTCTCTGTTTTCTCTGAAGAGTTTGGTTTGATTGGTGTTCTACTGCTACTTACCCTTTACTGCCTAGTCATTGCCCGTGGACTTTATATTGCATCTCAAGCACAGGATAACTTCACTCGCCTAATGGCTGCCAGCTTAACCATGACACTATTTGTCTATATTTTTGTCAATATAGGTATGGTCAGTGGAGTCTTACCGGTGGTTGGTCTACCTCTGCCTCTTATCAGTTATGGTGGCAGTTCGCTGGTCACTCTAATGATTAGCTTTGGTATCCTCATGTCTATCCATACTCATAAGAAACTACTGACCGATTAACCACAGAACCCACTCTTGGACCTATAAAATTCACTATTTCTGACAGCTTTTAGCCATTAGAGAAGGTTTAGATTTCCAGTAAATTGTGGTACATTATCGGTCATATTTTATGACTCAATATTTTTCACATTTTTCACATTTTTGTATTTTTTGTATTTTTGATTTACACCTGGAGAATCTGCCCAACATGCTTACGATAAAAAACACTTTCGGATTTTTGGCACTCTTGTGCGTTAGTATTTCCCAAGTTGCGTCCGCTGCAGAATTGCCGACACCAATAATGGCAACCCCACACGTTGTACCCTCTGCGCCGACTATCGCAAGTGAAGCCTATCTGCTAATTGATTTTAACAGTGGGTATGTGCTTGCCACTAAAAATGCTGACCGACGTATTGAACCTGCTAGTTTGACCAAAATAATGACCGGTTATGTCGTTATCAATGAACTCAACAATGGCAATATGAGTATGGATGAAGAGGTCACCATCAGCAAAAAGGCATGGAAGATGCCGGGGTCTAAAATGTTTATTGAGGTCGGCAAAAAAGTCAAGGTGCGTGACTTGATTAAAGGCATGGTCATTCAATCGGGGAATGATGCGAGTGTTGCGTTAGCAGAGATGATTGCCGGGAGTGAAGCAGTCTTTGCACAGTTAATGAATAAATACGCCCAATCCTTAGGCATGAATCACACCCATTTCGTCAATGCGACGGGTTTACCAAATGCTGATCACTACACCACTGCGCATGACTTAGCCATTTTAACTAAAAACCTAATTGCTAAATTCCCTGAAGAGTACAAATGGTATTCAGAGAAAAAATTTACTTTTAATGGTATTACCCAATACAACCGTAATAAATTACTTTGGCAAGATCCTAGCGTGGATGGCTTGAAAACGGGGCATACCGAAAGTGCCGGATACTGTCTAGTGTCTTCGGCTAAACGTGAAGATATGCGCTTAATCAGCGTGGTTTTAGACACCGATAGCTCTAAGATGCGCGTTCAAGAAACTCAAAAGCTTCTTAATTACGGCTTTAGATTTTTTGAAACACATAAGCTATATAGCTCACAGCAGCGCCTAAATGATGCCATCGTTTGGGAAGGTAATCGTGATTTAATTGGCCTAGGCACGCAACAAGACCTTTACATCACCATTCCGCGCGGACAGTATAAAAACATCATTATTGAGAGTTCAGTACAACCTGAAATTGTCGCTCCAATTACTAAAGGTCAAGCATTAGGCAGTCTCCATATAACATTTGACGGCCAGGTACTTGCAGAACGTCCATTAATTGCATTAGCAGACGTTGAAGAAGGCTCTTTCTTTAAAAAGCTAATGGATCAAATCAGACGTTTTTTTAACAGTTTTTTTAGCTTTTTAGACTAAGTCTATTGTAGGAATAAGCACGACCATGAACAGCAACTATATCGCCGAACAAATTGTCTATTTAAATGGTCAGTACATGCCTATGATAGAATCGAAAATTTCGACACAAGATCGTGGGTTTTTATTTGGTGATGGTGTCTATGAGGTCATTCCTGTTTATGATCGTCAACTTTTTGCTTTTCCCGAACATCTACAACGCCTTAAAAACAGTCTACAAGCGATTAGTATTCAGAATCCGTTAACAGACGCTGAATGGTTTAAACTGCTTAATACTTTGATTGAAAAGCATCCTTGGCCGAATCAGTATGTCTATCTACAAGTAACGCGTGGCATCCAAATGCAACGCGATCACCTACCTGCAGACTGCTTAACGCCGACCTTGTATGCTTACACCAGCCCCTTAAAAGCGGTGAGTGACAGCATTCTGCAGAATGGCATAACCGCGATAACCCTTGAGGATACTCGCTGGTTAAATTGTGATATTAAAGCAATCACCTTATTACCTAACATTATGATGAAACTGGCGGCTAAAGCACGTAATGCCGATGATGCCATTTTAGTTTCAAGAGAGGGATTCATTACTGAAGGTACATCCAGTAATTGCTTTATCGTCAAAGACGGCACTTTAATCACTCCTCCAAATAGCCATAGTTTATTACCTGGAGTTACGCGCATGGTGATTGAACGAGTTGCGGTTGCGCATGATATTCCAATGCTTGAACAGGAAATCACTTTGACTGATTTAGAGTCGGCCGATGAAATCTGGCTCTCTAGTTCAACTAAAGAAGCCCTGCCGGTAACACGCCTGAATGACTTGGCCGTAGGCACTGGCAAACCTGGTGCAGTCTGGCAGAAAATGTGCGGTTTTTACCAAGAGCACAAATTAGCGTTTATAGCTGAACAGGCACAATAACTTTCATAATTGATGACGTTTCTACTAATCGAGAAAAGCAGATGACTACCGATTTACACACCCCCGACAACGAAAGCCTGATTGAATTTCCCTGTGACTTTAAACTAAAAGCCATGGGTAAAAACTGTGAAACCTTTGTGGAACTTGTTTACCAGCTAACGCTTAAACATGCGCCTGAAACACCGCGCGAAAACATCCAAATCACAGATTCTAAAGGCAAAAAATTCATCTCTGTCAATGTCACTTTTTATGCCACCTGCATCCAACAGGTTCACGGTGTCTATGGCGACTTAAAAAAGCATCCTGAAGTCTTAATGACTCTGTAAGCTTTATCTCATGTCGATTACTATAAAAACCCTTGGTTTGCAGCCTTATGAATCCACTTGGCAAGCCATGCGTGATTTTACCGAACAGCGCCAAGAAAACACTCCTGATGAATTGTGGATTGTTGAGCACCCTGCGGTGTTCACCCAAGGACTCAACGGTAAAGCCGAACACCTCTTACAAACCCTGCACGATATACCACTGGTACAAACTGATCGTGGCGGGCAAATCACCTACCATGGTCCTGGTCAGCTAGTGATTTATGTTTTGTTTGATCTGAAAAGAGCCAAATTGGGTGTACGTGCTTTAGTCACGCTGGTTGAAGAATCCATTATTGAATATCTACATCAACTCGGCATTATGGCCAATGCACGTGCTGATGCCCCTGGCGTTTATGTGAATCACCAAAAAATCGCCTCATTGGGTCTTAAAATTCGCAAACAGCGAAGCTATCATGGCCTAGCTTTAAATGTCGATATGGATCTGTCCCCATTCAAATTGATTAACCCGTGTGGCTTGAATGGGATGCTAATGACTCAGCTCTCTGATTTATTACCTGTATCAAACACCCAAAGCCTGCAACAATCCGGTGAAGCACTCTCCACAATTTTAAAAAATCGTCTTACAACCTTCCTTGTCTAAAACCTGAAATAGAAGGAGTTATCCTTTATAATACAGGCAATTAAAATTCCTAAAAACAGCAGTCTGCGGTCCCAAACTATGTCAAACACTCCACAAATTCAAGAAATCAGTTTAGATTCAATCGGCAACTTAAAAGACCGTAATCAAGCCATGCCTAAAGGCCAGTATAAAACGAAGTCCTTGAAACATCGCCCTGACCCGACGGCTAACAAGCTTAAAAAGCCAAGTTGGATTAAAGCCAAACTACCGAAAGCCAAAGATATTCACCGCGTTAAAGAGTTGAAAAACATCTTACGTGAACAAGGTTTACACAGTGTTTGCGAAGAAGCTTCCTGCCCAAACCTAGGTGAATGTTTTGGTAATGGCACGGCGACCTTTATGATTATGGGGGATATCTGCACGCGTAAATGCCCTTTCTGTGATGTGACCCATGGTCGTCCAAAAGCCCTAAACCAAGAAGAGCCGGAGCATCTTGCGAAAACGGTTAAGGCGATGAAACTCAACTATGTGGTAATTACCTCTGTTGACCGTGATGATCTACGTGATGGCGGTGCTGGACATTTTGTAACTTGTGTAACGGCTATTCGTACAGAAGCGCCTAACACCAAAATTGAAACCTTGGTACCGGACTTTAGAGGTCGTTTAACGTTTGCATTAGAAATTTTAAGCCAAGCGATTCCGGATGTCCTAAACCATAATTTGGAAACCGTTCCCCGCTTATATGAAGAAGCGCGTCCCGGCGCAGATTATCAAGCTTCACTCGATCTATTGAAACGTTTTAAAGCCATGAATCCAAGTTCAACCACCAAGTCAGGACTGATGGTCGGTTTGGGAGAGACCATGCCTGAGTTATTGGAGGTAATGCGCGATTTACGTGCGCATAATGTTGAAATGTTGACGGTCGGTCAATACTTACAACCAAGTGACTTTCACCTAAGCGTCAAAAAATACTGGACGCCAGATGAATTTAAACAAGTCGAAGACGCGGGTTATGAGATGGGCTTTACCAATGTCGCTTCTGGCCCGATGGTACGTTCGTCGTACCATGCTGACTTACAAGCACAGGCTAAATAACCCAGTGTATTCAGTCATAACCAGTAGTCCTTAGCCCACCCCTTATTTGTGGAAACAACGATGACCAATAATTCAATTCAACGTTTTTTATTTAAAGAACTTAATATCCGCGGCCAAGTGATTCAACTGAATGAAGCTTGGCAATCGATGATTCAAGACCGCCATTATCCTGAGGCCATTCGCCAGTTACTCGGCAAACTAACGGCCTTTTCGGTGATTATGGCCAACGGCATGAAACACACTGGTAAAATCACACTGCAAGTTCAAGGCAATGGCCCCATCACACTGCTAGTCGTCGAAGTCACCCACGACCTTAAAATTAAGGGTGTTGCCAAAACCAATGAAACTATCCTAGAGCAAGCCACTTTAGATGAACTGCTAGGCGACGGTCAAATCCTGGTGACTCTAGAAAACACCCAAACCCAGCACCATTTTCAATCCTATGTCGATCGAACGGGCGACAATATCGAAGAGACATTTGAAAACTTCTTAAGCCAGTCAGAACAACTGCCGTCAAAAATTTGGTTAGCGGCAACGGACATTGCCTTGGGTGGCGTACTGATTCAAAAGATGCCCGAGTCCGATGACCTTGATGCCGACGGCTGGGATCGTATTCATAGCCTCACCACCACTGTGACCGATGATGAATTGACCCAGCTCGAGACTGAAACCCTATTACACCGCCTATTCCATGAAGAGACAGTCGAACTGTTTGAGCCTCAGACCATAACTTATGAATGTCCTGAAGACAAAGAGCGTGTCACCAATATGCTGAAATCACTTGGTGAAGAAGAAGTACGTAAGATATTAGAAGAACAAGGTGAAATAGTTATTCACAACGAAATGTGTAACTTTCATATGCGTTTCAATCAAGCTGACGTTGATGACTTGTTTGCAGCAGATAAGGCGACTGTTCAATAACAATAAGAGCCTCTGAAAACTTCTCCCAAAACTCACCAGGCCTGGTGAGTTTAATTTCAGCTCGTTTTATTGATAGCCCAAATTTTCTAAACCTTGATATAAAAACCAAAATCCGAGCGGTATGCATATGATCAACCCTAAAAAGTAAGCCGTGCCCACACTACCATCACCCGGTTTGCTATTCATCAAAGCAAAAATAGCAGATACAGCAAGTAAAAAGAAGATCGCAGAAAGTAACAACTCTCCCCAATAAATAACAGTGTCAGTGACAACAAAATGCGCTAGTACCATGGACAAAAATGCGAGCATTCCCCATATTGTTTGCCTCCACTTAGGGCCTTTTTCATCCACGATCGACGCAAACATGACAACAACCGCCGCACCTATAATCTGCCAAACAGTCCAGTCTAAATATATGTAGGTTGCAGCAGCGGTTGCCAGCCCTAAAAATATTAAAATTTGGTTTTTCATCAATATACCTTTTTCTAACTTCTATCCATTAAAAACGTCATGTTTTGGGTATGCTCTCTAAAATGTCTGCTTGAGGGGATTTCAACGAGATAAACTTCCTTTGACCCGTTGAATAAAAAAACTGACCAGGCCTGGCGTGTCCTGCGGCTTTGCAAAACCATGTGAGCGCAGGGTCAGTTTTAAAATTAAAATACATAATTTAGAATCTACTCTTCAATTTTACGCGTAAAGACCCAATCCGTTTCACTGGATGATTCCGCATCAAAGCCATAACCATCAATATTAAAGAACTTTAACTCCTCGGCATTTTCAAGCAAGTTATCCGCAGCATATCGCACCATCAATCCACGAGCACGTTTGGCATAAAAACTGATGATTTTGTATTTGCCGTTTTTCCAGTCTTTGAAAATGGGTGTGATAATGCGGGCATTTAACAGCTTAGGTTTCACGGCTTTAAAGTATTCCATTGAGGCCAAGTTTACTAAGGTTTTACTCTTCTGTTGTGCCAGTTCTACATTCAGCAATTCCGTGATTTGCGCTCCCCAAAAAGTGTAGAGATCTTTACCTTTTTGATTGGCAAACTTGGTGCCCATCTCTAAACGATAGGGCAACATATCATCACACGGTTTAAGCAATCCATAGAGACCCGATAAAATGCGCAAATGGGTTTGCACATAGTCAACGCCCTGCTCGGACAAACTATAAGAATCCAAACCTTGGTAGACATCGCCCTTAAATAACCACGCCGCTTGCTTAGCAAGCTCTGGCGGAAACGGTAGCTGCCAATCCTGATAACGCTGATAGTTCAATTCAGAAAGTTTCTCACTGATGTGCATTAACTGGCCAATCTCTTCTGGGCCAATCCGTTGCAACTCCTCAATAAGTTGAGCCGCTTGTTTAAGCAAAACACCCTGTGTATGCAATGGCGTTTGTACTGGTGTTTTTTCATCCAATGATTTGGCGGGAGAAACAAGCATTAACATATCAAATATCCTTGTGATTTTAGCGATAGAACTTGAAAGTCATTATAGACGATTACTCAGAGAGCGGTTTTAGCAAGCGAGGAGTTACCGTCAATTCTGCAAACCCACCAGGCCTGGCATGTCCTGCGACTTTACAACATCATGTGTGCGTAGGGCATGTCCTGCGGCTTTACAACATCATGTGAGCGCAGGGTCAAGTTCACGCGGCAATTCCACTTTATACGCAGCTAGCCAGTCACAGACCAGAGGGGCACGCCAGTTATATCTAAATAGACCAGGTAAGCCCTTAGATCAAATTCCAATTGATGATAATCAGGCTCCATATGCAAACACATCTGATAGAAGGCCTTATTATGATCATGCTCTCTAATATGTGCCAGCTCGTGCACGACAATCATCCGCAAAAACTCCAGCGGCATCTCTTTAAACACCGAGGCGACGTGCATCTCTTTTTTTGCCTTCAGCTTAGAGCCATGTTGGGTGGATTTACTGGTATGAGTCCCCAACGCCTTATGCGTCAGATGCAACTTACTGTCAAAAACCACCTTATTGAATTGCGGCGCTTTACGCAGATAACTATTCTTGAGTTCCATGACGTAATCATAGAGCGCTTTATCGGTACGAATAGAGTGTGCTAAAGGATACTTTTTAAGCAGCACCTCCCCAAAGCGACCTTGAGTGATCAAGTTATGGACCTGTTCCGTCAGGTTTGCAGAATAACCGGCAATATAATTTGGTGAGGGTTTGGGTTGCATGTGCAGCTACTTAGTTTGGAAGTTGAATTTTTAAGATGCTATTTTACAACTAACCAGGCCTGAGCAATTTAGAATATCATACAAAAAGTATCAGACCATAGATTCAAATCTTTGATTTGTTTTCTAACTCAAATCCCCTACAATCCCAATCAACACTCTAAATTAAATGGAATTAAAACATGTCACCTGACCTACTGACCAAAGTCATCCTCCCTGCTTCACTCTTTTTAATCATGTTCGGCATGGGATTATCACTGCGTTTAAACGACTTTAAAGAGGTTCTAAAAGCCCCTAAGGCGATGACCATAGGTTTGATTGGTCAACTGCTCGTACTGCCTTTAATTGCCTTTGCTATTGCCGTACTATTAAACCTGTCGCCTGAAATTGCCGTGGGATTGATAATTATTGCATTAGCCCCAGGTGGCGCAACCTCGAATCTGTTTACCTACCTCTCCAAAGGTGACGTTTCGCTTTCCATTAGTTTAACCGCTGTCGTCAGCCTGATAACCCCCTTTACGATTCCATTGGTCGCGGCCTTGAGCATGAGTTATTTCATGGGCACAGCAAACGAATTTAACTTACCCATCATTAAAACCATACTGCAACTGTTGGTGATTACCTTAATTCCGGTGGCACTAGGCATGTTTGTTTTGTCTCGCTGGCCAAAGACCGCTAAAAACATTGAAAACAAACTCAAGTGGTTCTCTCTATTTTTCTTAATACTTATTATCGTTTTGATTGTGCTCAAAAATGCCGACAATGTCTTCGGCTTTTTTGCCCAGGCAGGCCTGGCGACTTTCATTTTGAATGTCGTGGTTTTGACGGTCGGCTATCAGATGGCTAAACTGGCAAAACTATCGCATCCGCAAGCTGTTTCGATTGGGTTTGAAGTGGGTATTCAAAATGGCACCTTAGCATTGGTGGTCGCAGGGTCTTTGATTGGTAATGAAGTGATGATGATTCCGGCCGTCACCTACTCTTTGATTATGTTTTTCACAGGCGCCGCATTTGGTTGGTGGGTAAACAGAAAACCTGCCTAAGGCTTTGCCTATAGATAAAAATAGCTACAAAAAAGGCCCGAATTTCGGACCTTTTTTGTAAGATTGTCAGAGCGACTAAATCGTATCTGGCGTCAATTTAACGGACTCTAAGAAATGTCTTAGTTTAATGATTTCGTCCTTGTCAGCCAACTCGTGCCCGTGATGAGGCAGTCCTAAATCAATCTCATGCTCACGAAGCGTCACTTTGGCTTTATTGGCAGTTGAAATATCGATTTCAGCACCAAAATGCTCTAACGCATGCTGTAACTTTTTCCAATCAACATTGGTTGCGATTGGGTGTGCAAAAATTTTTTCAAGAATTACTTTATGTTTATGGCTCATGGTTTTCCTTTTATGTTGTTTAGTTACTTACTTCTCTTAACTCAATTATAAATAACTCAAGGAGACCTTTGCAAGAACACCTTAAAATTCAGCCAAAACTCAGTTTGGGCATTTTTTAACGTTATTCTCACTTTTTGACTCTGTTTAAGCTGAATAATCCAGCTATTTGTTGGTTTATGTGGGTGT